>ULSO01004756.1_pt1 | contig 14346 bp, 17 predicted proteins | sample 1956701 | NCBI WGS metagenome assembly ULSO01 (sample SAMEA4835708, study PRJEB28245) | human gut metagenome | biome: gut microbiome; material: fecal sample | place: Denmark | collected 2008 | reverse complement strand
TTATTTGTTTAATTATATCTGATTGCTCTATATATGTGTCTAGATTTCTTTTGAGTTTTCTATTAATAATTTTAGAAATATGATAAAAAGAAAAGGACTAATTTTATCAATTAGTCCTTCTAAAATCATTAGATAATTCCTTCTCTAATTTTAGCTGAAGCTTCTTCTTCTTGTTTAATTTGTTCAGCTTCTTTATTACTTAATGCTTCAACATATAATTTGAAATCAAAATAACTCATATTTTGTATTTCTGTATATGAAAAATAATGCTTCATTAAAAGATGGATTTCCATATTGAAAATATCTTGAAATATTCTCTGATTGTCTTTAGCAAATCCTAGAATGTAAAAAAACCGTCAAAGTTAAATATTCCTCTATATGCATGTTTGCATTCAGGACATACAACTTCCATATTACGAATTTTTCTATCCATAAATTCTTCAGCAAAAGTATCAGCTATAAAATTAGTTAGATTTGTATCGTTATCTTTTGGTTCTGCAAAAGTAATTTGTGGTGGTAATTTATTAATTAAATCAAGTTTTATTGGAAATAATGCAGTATTCCAATCTTCAATTTCTTCATCATCAATAAAAATCTTTTTAATATAAAGAATTGGTCTAGTAAATTTACTTTCATTAATCACATCTGGATTTTCAGAATCTTGTGATTGTAGTCTTGTCATTACATAACGATAATACAAATATTCTTCCATAGTAAAGTTAGACAATTCAAATTTATATATATGGCCTCCTTCGTCAGTAAGTTCCAACGTTTCATGCTGAGGTTTAAAATTCATTATATCATCGTTAAATTGTGTAGCTAAATCAATAGTATATTTAAACTTATGATCGCATTTTCTACATGTAAATGTATATGATAATGTATTATTTAATAGCTGTCTAATACCAATTAAAAATGAAAGATAATCTAACTGTGTAATAGTGTGTGAATTAATATTTTCATTTGACAAATCTTCTTGACAAAGCTTATCAAATAATCCGAGTTTTAACAATTCAACATTTAAATCAAATTCGTCAAAAACATTATTTCTAGTTAATGTTTTTACATCAGCAGTGGTAAGTTGGCCAAACATAACATTTCTGCCTAATGATGGAAGATAAACTTGATTTATATGATTTCCATCATTTTTCTTTAAAATTTCTATGGCATCTGTTAGTTTCATATATAGAAATTTCTCCTTTTGTAATTTTTTAATCTAAATTAATTTAAAACTAAATAAATAGAAAAAAGCGTATCTTTGAGTATTTATAATTATGTCTTATAAACACATTAAACTTGATAAAATTGTTGCTGGAAATGAACAGCGTATATTTAAAACCAAACTATTGAATATTCCAGATTCAGAAGTAAATCAATCGACTTCTGGAGAAATTAATGTTGGTATTGTACATGATACTTCAAATAAAATTAAATATCATGAGTTTGATACAGTATTTTATGGTGAATATTCAAGTGAATTAAAAACTGTTTCTAAGATAGATGGCAATTCTGTGTATGATGGCAATCTACTCCATTTTAATGAAGTAAATTCTGATTATATCACTAATAGACCTGCAGAAAAATATTCAACTTCATCTTTATTAGATATTTCAGTATATAATACTGCATTTTCAAATTGGTTTAAAAATAAAAGTGTTGATTATCAAAAAAATGAAGAAAAGATGAAAGATGAACGAGTTACATATTTTCCTAAACATATTGATATGCCAATTGACATATCCTTATCTGAAGGAAGAGCATATATGCTTAGTCCATTAAATACTGAAAGATACACAAATCTTGTTCAATGTTCTTCAAATATTGTTTATAAAACATATAATCTAAAAGCAAATTATAAGCCAAATTATACTGATGCATTTAGCGAATTTATGTCAAAACAGTTTTATTATGCAGAAGATAATGCGGTGCCAATTTATGATATGACTTTTTCCACATTTCAAACAATAAATCTTGGTAATCACAAAAATGCGGTAGAGTGGTTAGAAAAATGGAATCTCACTAGAGATGAAATATCTTCTTATATTATATTTGATTCTGAAACTAATAAATCTGGAACAGACGCAAAAGATTCTTATGATTCTATTTTATTACAAGAATTACTAGAAAGATTAGAATTTGGAAAATATAACTATCTGTACAGTTCTTCTACTATAAAAGGCATTATATATGATTTGTTTGCAAGAATAGATACAGATTCTATATTAAGAATGATACAGCCATTTGGATCTATTACTAAAGTTAAAGATGAATTAGTATCTGATTTTCTAACTAATAAAGTATTATCTAGTGATTTTAATATTCAACAAGAATTTATTAACAGAGCTTTTAATGAAAAACAAGAAAATACATTTTTAACTAATTCTTTACCGCATAATGCTATTTTTATTTCAAATACTGCTGAACAATTGAATTTTTATCGAACAGCTGATAATGAATTAAAATCTAAGTTGTCAGATGCACAAACTGCAGCAAATACTCCAAGTGCATATTTAGATTTTATGTATTTAAAAAATAATCAAAATCCGCATTATGATTTTGATTTAAATGTAGAAAATCCTAATAATATTTCATTAAATACATTTAAAATCTATACAGATACTAAAGGATATTCTAATGATAGAACAAAAAATCCTATGAATTCTTATGTTAAGCCATATTCTACTGATCAGTCAGATACATTTAATAAAAAATATGATTTTGATGGTACAACAAGTATTGCTTTTAATTCTAGTGTAAAATATAATGATGTAACTAATAAAAATCGTACAAATGAAATTCTTACATATGGAAGTGAACGAGATGAAGAACTTGCAAAGCACGATTTAAATTATGCATTTAACTACCAGACAAGATTAAAAAATAAGATTCCTGATTATATGTCAATTTTTAAACATAGACATATTTCTACTAATAAAATTTATAATGTTGGTGAAATGCTTGGATTAAGAAATTATCTTCATACAGGACAAATTACAGGAACAGGAAAGATTTGGCTATCATACAAATATGCAGTAAATTATGATCAATTATTTATGGATTCATTTGCGGAAACAGTTATACCTCCGTTTAAATTATATAAATTGCAGAGATATGAAAATCATATGGAACAATCAGTTCCAGGAATAGTGAATTATGAAGGTGAATCCAATGTTAAATATATGAAACAAGCTGGATTACCGTGTCCCTATAGAATTACTGGTGAAGATTTTCAAAAAATGACAGGCTGTAATCTTCCATTAAGCGCAAGTTGCAGAGGATATTGTCCATTTCCAACAAATGGAAAATGCGGTGTATATGGAAAAGAACAATTTGCGAATGAGTATTATCCAGAAGGTGTAACCTGGTCATTTTCAGGCTACAAAGAATCAAAAGATATTGTTGAAGAATCATTATCTGGATTTAATAAAATTAATGATGAATGGTATGTAATGCAAGCACCAACTAATTTAAGTGATGAACTTATATTAGAAACAACTACCGATGTAAAAGTTGCTGATGATATTGAGATATACTTTGTAAATAAAGATTTTGGAAATACTGATGAAACTTTAGATCAAACCCTGCAACATTTTAAGGATGAATTAAGTGCATATACTGCAATAAAATTTAAATCCTTATATCAAGGATTTGGTGGTTATATAGATAATGGTTCTGTTGTATATCCAGAATATATTTTAACAAAATCTGATCTAACTTCTACACATATAATGACTAAATTATTTCATGCATCTGATTATTTTCTTTCATTAAAAGATTATGTTGTTAATATGAATAATAAATCAAGTAATACCAATATGTCTGAATTTTTATCTGCTACATATTTAAGTGAGTTTTTATCTTCATATTTAGATACAACATCAGGTGAATTTATATATAATGATGAATATACAAGTAATTCTATGAAAGATTTAACAAATATGTTAACAAATTTAACATATTCAGATATGTTAATAAATTACTCTAAAAATAAAGAACTAAGCACATTCTTATTCCATACAATATCTGAATTTGAAAATGAAGGTGATACACTTGTTTCTGCTATAGTAGATGGAAATATGGTTGTATCTTCTTTAGCTAACATTTATAAAACTAGCATTGGTGAATTTATTATGGATCAAATTTCAGGTTATCCTGATAAAAAACAAATATTGAATGTAAATATGCTATATAACAATTTTGTAATTAGTAATACTTCACCATTTAATGGTCCACATACAATTCCAAATGGAAGCATTATCAATGCGTATAAGATAACAGGAACGAATGGAAAAATTACAAATATTTCTGATAAAAAGACAAATTCATTTACAAAAAATGATATGGTTGTAATGAGAATTAAAAACTGGTGGTCAAATACCGCATATTGTTCTGGTAAAATGAATATTAAACAAAAAGAACCAATTACTATAGAAAATTATTCAGAAAACCCTCTGTTTCCTAAATTGTTTAATACAATTTCTAATTTCGATCATGTTGAACGAGTAAAAGGTTTATTCAAATATCAACAGAATGATATTAAAAAATCAAATATATATTCATTAAAATTAACAAATTCTGGATTAAATCCAGCAAATGATATATCTGAAGAATCATATTCAGCGTTTAAATATTTGCTAGAAACTGACTTTTATAAACTTAGCCAGGTAAATAGATCCTTGTATACATCATATTATTGGAATGATATAAAGATATATCATGAACAATGGATAAATGATATTATAACTTGCATTATAAACAACAATTCTTTAGGTATCAATAATGAAAATAATTTTAATTTATATATAAATATGCAAATGAATCAAAATGCAAAAATATTTGTTTTTGATTCTGAAAAAGCAAATAAACTTAATACAGCTAGAAAAGAGTTACGTCAAATTATAGAAGATGCTGTTAAAGCATCAATTAAAAGATACATGCCAGTTCATACAAACCTATGGAAGATTATGTATTCTGGTAAATAAAAGGAGTTTTTAATGGTACAGAAACGAAAAAAGAAAACAGATGATATGATTGAAATTACAAATGCAACATTTCATAATACATCTGCAGGAAGAGCAGTTTTTTCTAAAAAATTTAATTTCATTTATGATAATGAAACTGGGGCGGCGGTGACATATGGTGAAAATGCTGGAGATACTCCAAAATATGATCCAATTGGTCCACAGGAATATGTTATAGAAACCGATGATTTTGAATTAGAAAAATTTAAAAAAATGTTTAATATGTTTGCTGTAGTTAAAGAAATAAAGGAAGATAATTCTTTAGTTGATTATACAGAATCATCAAATAAAGATAAACTTATTTCTATGTCAACAATTGCAAATGTTATTCTAAAGATTACTGATTCAAAACTTTTAAATGATGAAACTTTTAAATCATTTCTGGAATATATGCAAATTTTTAAATTACAGCCAGTGTTAATGATCAATAGTTCTTTATGTGATGACAAGACACCATTTACTATTAAAACGCTTGGCGAAAAAGTTTCAGCAATTATAGTGTTAACTGATTTTGATGAAAAGCATGTTGAAGAAACAGAAAAAGCATTTAAACTTGCAAATGTATTTTATACCATTAAAATTTTAGTTAATAAAGATAATAAAGATAGCGTTAAAAATTTTCTAGCTAAATGTAAAAACGATATATCTATTGTATTATCATTTAATGAACCTTATGTTAATAGAGCAGAATACAGAGAAGTTCAGCAAGTTTGTTTAGATAATGGATTAACTAATATTGCTGTTTCTTCATGTCATATCTCACAGTTTAATAGACGTGTTAATAATACGTTGATTTTATGTCAAAATTGTTTTGCTGGAACTTATGCGGCATATGTAAAAAATGGTAAAATTTCTCCATGTGAATTTTTTACAACAAATTATGTTGATTTAGCTGAATGCAAAACTGTGCATGATTTTTGGTATCATAAATTTTTTACAAATGCTAGAAAAGCGGTTATTAAAAAGAAAACCTGCAAACTTTAATAAGGGAATTAGTTATGGGAAAAACAATTGAAGATATAAAAAATCAAATGCTTATAGCTAGAGATAAATCAGGATTATCAGTGATTACTGATATTGAAAATTTAGTTAAAAGAAATAATGCTACAATTAATCAAGCAATTACACATTTGCTTAAAGATAAGAAAATGTCTTCATATAAAAAGAATATTCTTAATCTTCTTAGAATTTCCTATCCATATGATGGTGAATTTGAATATGCTCAAGTTAAAAATGAAAAATTTGTTTCATCATTAGAAATTCTAAAACATGAAGTTGAATCTGCTCCTAATGTTGTATTAGATGAAGTTTATACTAGTATGAAGGATAGACCAGAACATCATGAAGATAACGAAGATCATGGTATAGGTGTACAACAAACTGCAGTATATAGTGTTTATCAGAATACACCGGATGTTATACAGGATAAACCTAAAATTCCAAAGAAGATTCAAAAAATTGAAAAGAAACAAAAAGATATAGAAGATACAAATTCTTAAATCTAATAAAAAATGGAAAAGTTTTGCTTTTCCATTTTTAGTTTTATATATGTATTTTTAAACTAAATAAATATAAAAAAATGAGTTGTTTTTATTTTAAATTTGGAGTAAAATAATATATGTCAAAATTTGATGAAATATATAAAAAATTGATTTATGAATCAACAGCTGTGGGTGTTATGGAAGATGATCTGACTGCAGCAGTGTTAGATAATAATCAATTTTATAATAATTATCTTTCAGAGTTAGCGCTTAAATCTGGTGTTGTTGTAGTAAAAGCTAGATTTGATACGTTTAGAGTATATGGAGTTATGAATAATATTATCAAGTTTTTTAAAGATTTTAAAGTTGATAATAATTATTTTGATAATGAAATTGCAGGACAGCACAACAATGTTGAAACAGTTTATAATCCCGTAAATGATTTGGATAAAACAAAACCAACTGAATTTGTTATATTTAAACCATTAGTTTGTCTTGTTAATCAGAATTTCTTTTATCACCAGATGAATGATCCCGGTAATGAACAATATTGTACTACTGGTAATTATATTCCAACAAGAGAAGATCTTGTTAATATTTTGCATAGAGAATCTGGTGGAAAATGGAATATGCTTAAAGTTTTAAAAGATAAAGATGATAATTTAGAATATGATTTAAAAGAAATTAAACCAGTAGATTTAGCTAAAGTTCTTTCACAAGAATATGCTTCTAACACTATTGGTATTGTTGAATTTACAATTAATTCTAAACATCTTCCAAATTATGTATGGGAAGAAGATTCTTTTTATTGGTCCGGTGAAGATGCTGTAAAAGATGTTTTAGATAATCAACTTACTGAAAGTTTACAATGTAAAATGCCAGTAATAAAAGATAAAGAATATCAAAACAAATCTTTAGCAGAAAAATCTATTGATTATAATTCAACTAATAAAGTTTCTGTTAAAACCGCAAAAATGAGAAAATAAAATTATGAATTCAGAAAGTAAACAATTATATCCAAATAGTATTGGTCTTAATGAAAATATTAATACTGCACCAATTAATGAAGATGTAAACAATAATTTAAATGATAATACTTCATTATCTGGTATTATAAAACAAATACAACAAATTCCTGCTGCATCTTACAATATGGCTAATGACACCAAATGGGTATTTCATATACCATATGGATTTTTGTTTATGAATAAAACTGAAAAAAATGAAAATCTGGAAATTCCACTAGGATGTCAAAGCGTAAATTTTCCAGATTTTAAAATTGGATCAACACAAGTTGGATTTATGGGTTATGGATTCGATGTATCTACTCGACAAAATTTAACTGATAAAGGATTAACAATTAGTTTTTTAGTTAACTCAAATTGGATTCAATATTTGTCATTATTAAAATGGTTTGAATTAGAAGATTATACACCATATACTAGAGAATCTACTGAAGAAACTGCACAATATAATAAATATGGTGTTAAAATTGATAATTCTAAATTTAGATCTGATTATGAAACTGGTAAAGATCCATATTGGTCTACACAAGGTCCTTTAGTTCCAGCTTATTTATATCTTATGGATAATTTTAATAATAGATTAGTTACCATTTTATTTTCAAATACATGGTTAGCATCTATAAAATCAGTGCCATTGGATTATAAGAAAACTTCTGACACTGAAATAACAGCAACGGCAGAATTTAAATTTTCAAAATTTAGTATTGCTCTTAATGATGAATATCTTGTAAAATTATTTGGTAAACATATTTCAGGAGATGTTGTTTAAAATGAAATTGAATTTAGGATTTGAAAAAGTAAAATCTGTTTTACAAGATATTAATTGTGATACAAAAAAAGCTAGAACAGAATTTAGAAAAAGAATTAAACAAGAATTATTAAATGATAAAACAAAATCTGCATTAGCTGATGTTGCAGAATATAATGGGTCAATTCTTTCTTATGCTGCAAAAGTAATAGCAGGAATTGACCCAGATAAAAAAAATTAAATTACAACCATGAACTGTATTTAATTATTGTATTATAGATTTTTTCAATAGGTTCATTATTAGCAAACATTTTACTAGCAATAGCTGCAGTTTTTCCTTCATAATTACGGCGTTCATTATCTATTTTTCCTGAATCGGGATGATACCAATAAAATATTGCACTATTATGAGGTAGTTGTTCTGCCGAAAATAAAAATTTAGTATTATTATCTTTTTCCAGCTTTTTCCATTCTAACGCACTTTTAATAGCAGAAGTTTTATTTGTGTTAAATAATTCCAAATGTTCTAATGCCATATCATTATTTTCTTTTTTCCCTTTAATTAATTTTTTAAAATTGTTGATGTTGGAAAAATAAGAAATTAAGTCATCATATTTAGCATGCTGATTGTGTTCTAGAATAATGCGTGTATATTCATTGATAAAATTGTTCATGTTAATTATCATCCATTCGTTTAAATTCTATTTAAAACCTGTTCAATTACTTTATCCATATCAAAATACTTATACGTTGCTAATCTTCCAAGAAAAATTGTTTTAGGATATTTTGATAAAAATTTGTCTTTTTCATTCTCACACATTTCAAGATTTTCTTTAGTTGCAATTGGATAAAGTTTATTATATTGATTTATTTCTGCAGGTATTTCATAACAATAAACATTTTCCTTTTCTGTAGAATAATCTTCCGATGAATGCAAAACATTAAAATTTGTATAACGTGTTTGAGTAGGATGTTGCGGAGTATTGACAACAGCATATTCATCAGCTTTACCTATTTTAAACTCAAATTTAGTGCTTCTATATGGTAATTTATCAAATCCGCCAGTATAAATAAGCAAATCATGCGGAATATCATTAAAGTTAGTGACAGCAGAATTAAGATAAACTTTAATATTTTCATGATTTAACATATTTTTAATCATATTTGTATATCCATATTTTGGAATACCTTGATATTGATTTTCAAAATATCCATCGTCATAATTAAATCTTATATTAACGCGTTTAAATACCTCAACCGGTAATTCTTTACATGAAATTTTCCATTGTTTTTCTGTATAATTTTTAACAAATTTTTCATATATAACTTCACCTACAGCATTTAATGCTGCTTCTTCAAAATTTGCAGGTTTTTCAAAATGAGCAGGATTAATTAATGCTAATGCATGTTCTTTACTATAAATTTTAGTATTGAATAATTCAGAAAGAACATTCAAATTAATAGGAAAACTATAAAATTTATCATCAACTTTTGTAAAAACTTTATGACAATATTGTTTAAATTCTGTAAATTTATTAACAAAATCCCATACTGCAGAATCCTTTGTATGAAAAATATGAGGTCCAAAATCATGCACATAACATTTATGTTTTTCATCTAAATGATCATGACATGCTCCGCCTACATATGAATTTCTTTCTAGTACTGTTACTTTACATCCATCTTCTGCTAAAAATCTCGCAGCTGTTGCACCAGCAATACCTGCTCCAACAATTAATACATTATTCATCCAAGTTTCTCCATTGTTAGAATTAAATCTTTAGCATATTCTTCTTTATTAAAATCTTTTAATACATGATTTTTTTGCTTTTCGAGAATTTCATAAAATAAATTCTTATCATTTTTAATTGTTCTTAATCTGTCAACTAACTGATCTCTATCATCAATTCTAAGAAATTCAGATAATTCTTTATTATACATTCTATTTTTTCTGTCATAGTCAGAACTGATAAACGTCACTTGACCGATATATAATACTTTCATAAAAACGCTGTGCAATATCATCTAATAGTTTGTATTTTTTATCACCAATAATTACTGTTGATAAACTTTTTTGAATATTTTCTTTTACAAGATCATGTGTAACGCTTTTTCCAAATTCTGGTGGACGAAGATTACCATTCTTTTTAAATTGAGATAATGTAAGATTTCCAAACATTTGAACTCTAATATCATCTGGTAATCCAAAAAAGAACTTTATCATGTCAGTTTCACGTCTACCACCTCTAAATGTTCCAGCATAATTTAAATCATATTCAGCAGTGTCAAAATTAACCTGTTCAAAAGCCGGCTCCATAAATAATGGAAATTTTTCAAGTGGATAATATGTACATGTTTGTTGAGCTTCTTCATTAATTAAGTCCGTTGATCTGCACTGAGTAATATAATGAAGTTTATTAGTAATAAATAGCTCTTTTTCAGTATATGTATTCCAATCTCTGTTAATAACACTTTTTACACACTGCTTTAAGCCAAGATATGGATCATACATAAAGTAAAATACTGGTCCTTTAAAATGGTTTATACATTTATAAACTTCTACCGATTGATCTTTTTGACCACCATAAAAATTAAGATTACCATTAACAATTACTAATGCATCAAAATCATTTGAATGCTCATAAAATTCATTATAATTTTTAATAGGAAATGATGTATTCTTATTGTCACTTTGTAATACTTGAGTAAATGCTGTTACATTTGCTCCTCCGCCTTGTAATAGTTTAATTGTAGCAAGAACTTCATTTGTAGAATTTCCAATTTTATCATTTTCATGTATTCTTGCTCCAATTTTCATTACACTAATATTCATATTTTAACTCCTTTATATAAACATTAAGAAAGCTTGTTTCTAGTTTAAAATAACCCCGAAACAAGCTTTTCTTTTTAATTTACTTATGGAAGTTCAATTAAAACTTCATAATCTTTTATTTTTCTTAGAAATTTTTTATTGTCTGATGAATTAAAACCAAGATCTTTTAGAGCTTTTATAGAATTTTCTTTATATGGATTCTGCTGTTGAGAATTATTATCATTCTGTTTTTTCTCAGTATTCTGTTTTTCGTCTTGTTTTTCATCTTTTGGTTTTTCATTCTTTTGTTCTTCTTTAGTCTGTTTAATATCATCTAAAGATATTTTTTCTGGAGCAGTTCCTCCAAAATATTCGCTATCAACTTCTCCTGCTGATGGAAATACCATATTTGGAAAAGTTGGTTTTTGTTTTTTATTATCTTGTTGAGCATTTACTTCATCTGCCATTATATATTCCTCCTTTAAATACTATTATCAATCGCTTCTAACTGTTGAAGAGCTTTTTCATATTTTTTATCAGGATCAGCATTTGGATTAAAATATTTTCCTTGATGTCCTGCTAAATTTCTATATAATAGCAAATATCCATCTAATAATATACTGAATTGTTTAAACTTACTCTGATCAATATTTTCTTTTTTCTGAGAATCAATAAAAATCAACTGATTATCAAATACAGTAGGTGTATATCTTAACAATACCTTTTTCAACCCATCTTTAATACCAGCATATCCAAATCGTTTTATGTAGTCTTCTTTCGACAATTTATCCATATTTTCATAGCCGTGCTTTATTTGCTTTATCAGCTTTACTGACTACACCTTCAGCATATTTTTTACCGCCATACATTGCAATTTTAGATAGTGCTTTTCTTCCCATTTTAGCAGCCATATAACCGCCAACGGCAACAACACCGCCTAATGCAGCATAATGTGCAATCATAAATATAAGAACAATTAGACCAATCCATTTACAGATAGCTCCAAAAATTCCCATTTTTGATTTTAATTTACCGTCTTTTACAATGCTAAATGAATCGATCTTTTTTGCAATATATTCTTTAAGCTTTTCTTTATTGTATGGGAACTGAATAATATCGAGAACTTTTGCACCTCTATCAATAACCCATTGTGCTGCAGCTGAACTTCCGGCTCCAGCTTCTGTATGTTCTTCATTTGCATCGGTAACTTCAGCCGGCTTAGTATCATTATTAGAAGATTTATCTAATAAAGATTTAGTAACCTGCTGAATTACTGTTTTATCTGTTACTTCTTTTCCAGATTTATCCTTAATTTTTACGGGATTTTCATCGCCTGGAACAATTTCAACTTCATATTTTGAAATATCAATATTTTGTTCTTCTTCAGCTTCACAGATAATAAACAACTTATCTAAATTATAAAACACAGATTCAGTTGTAGGTTGCTTTCCGTCTTTTTCAGGAAGTTTTTCAACTTCTGATTCAACCTTTTTATCATCCATTACTGACATTAAATCTTCTTTAGAAATTGATTTACATCCATTAATAATGTCATTAATTTTATCACCAAACAATTTTTTAATGATACTATTACTACTTAATTTTTGAGCTAAAGAATCAGCATCAATTTTATTAATTGAACCGTCTTTCTTTGGTTTTCCAAATAATGAAGCAATACCAGATATAAATTTTTCAGTCATTGCATTGGCAGCATTTGCAACGCCGCTCAACGCGCTTTTACCCATATTTTTAAGACTATCAATAAGTCCTTCAGAAATAACATCTTCTAAGATGATATTATTCTGTTCAATTTCTTCGCATATAATTTTATAATTTTTATTATTCATAATTAAAAATATTCTCCAATAGTCCCGCTAGCTTTTCTTGCAGCATCGTTTGCTTCAGCTACACCTTTAATATATTTTTCAGCTAACATATATAATGGCATTTTTCTGTCTGATTCTGGAATATTACTAAGATCAAGTTTTACATGAATTCCACCAAAAGATGTAAATTCTACAGAAGTTAATCCACTATCTAACATTTGACCTGCAGACATATTATATTCTAAATCTGGTGCCGATTTATCTAGCGCATCAAGATTGACATTTTTTCCTTCAACAGCTCCAGATCCATTAAAGAATGCAGTTACATTTGCTTTTTTGCATCAATAGAAATTGTTTTTCCGTCAGAAACCATAAGAATTTTTCCCTTTGCTCTAGCAACGTCAAATTCACGTGAAAATTTATTTTTCATTCTTTCTATATCATAAGCTGAAGCATTCGGGTGTGATGTACGATATTCTTGCATTTTTTCGTGTAAAAAACGACGTTCAAAAGTATGGGCTGGCATGCTGCCACCGCCAACTTTATCATCACCATGAAGCTCAGCATTTCCCGATTTTTCAGAAGCTGTAGTTTCTGTTGGTTTTCCTGTATTTGTTGTTTGATCAGTTCCAACAGTCTTTCCTTCTGCGCTAGTATTATCAGCGCTGGTGGTAGCTGTTTCTGTTCCATCTGATTTTGGAATAGGAGTTTGACTTATATCTCCATCATTTACCTGTAACATATTTCCGTTATGCCACGCTATATTATATTCTGCCATAAAATCAGTTCTATAATCATGTATAATAACATCTCTTGATAAACTAGGATGTTCCTTCATAATTGCCGCAATACGCGCTTCTCTGTATGCTTTATACCCATTTATATATGCTGGATTATTTGTCATTTCTTCAGTTGCACCAGGATCATTTAAGCCTTTAGCTGGTAAATCTCCTGCTTCAGAATCTCCTCCGGTACCAATAGAATCTCCTTCACCTTTAATATGAGAAACAATAATCCAAACCATTACAACAACTACAACAATACCGATAATCGCTTGAAATTTTTCCATAACGGATTGTTCTACCTCAGGAGGAAGATCTTTAATAGATTGACCAAGTTTTGAACGATAAAAAAGTTTTTGAACTTTTCTAACGAGTTTATCAAACCAATTTCTAAAACTAGGTTTAATTACCCATCCAATCGCACCAAGAGCACCTGCAATAATTTTATAAACAGAACTGAAAATTTTAGTTGTAATTGTATCGGCCATATCACCAAAATCTTCAGTAATAATATTATTTTGTTTATAATATTCTTCTATAGATTCTTTAGTAACATTATCTTCTTTTTTAACAACATCTTCGACATCTTCTTTACTAAAATCTGATTGAATTTCTTCAATTGCATTTGTTTCTGATAGAAAATCTTTAAAT
>ULSO01057884.1_pt1 | contig 14348 bp, 15 predicted proteins | sample 1956701 | NCBI WGS metagenome assembly ULSO01 (sample SAMEA4835708, study PRJEB28245) | human gut metagenome | biome: gut microbiome; material: fecal sample | place: Denmark | collected 2008 | reverse complement strand
GTTGCATCAATCGAAGAGATAGATGACTATTTGACAGACTACTCAGCAAAGGCAAGTGACATGGTATGCTTCTTGCTTGGCTGCGGAACAGATGACAAAGTGAACTATTGGACAAGGAACTTGGGAGCAGGTTTGGGAAACGGACAGATTGTCACAAAAGCGGGAATAACCAAATCAAGTTGGCTTGACAATGTTCAAGGTGTTAGACTTGCTTTGACTATGGGAAATGGTAGCAGAATTTAAAAAAGACTTGGAAAGACCAAGTCTTTTTTTGTATGTTCGTTATAAGATGACATAGAACAATATAGATACAAATTGCAAGATGCTGCCTAAGAGCACAAACAAATGCCAAATGCTGTGAATATACTTAACTTTTGAACCAAAGCCATAGAAAATGGCGCCAACTGTGTAAGCAATTCCACCAGAGAGAAGCCACCAAAATCCTGCCATATCAAGATATTGCAAAAGTGGAACAATGGCAATCACGATGCACCAGCCAAGAGCAATATAAAGAATCATGCTGAGCACTTTCCATCTGTACATATTAATTGCGTTCAAGACAATTCCAAGAATTGAGAGTCCCCAAACCAATGCAAAAATTGTGTACCCCCATGCTGGAACTTCTGCAAGTGTGATAAGGCAATAAGGGGTGTAAGTGCCGGCTATTAAGAGAAAGATGGAACAGTGATCAAAAATACGAAAGACCTTTTTTGCTCTGTTTGGGCGCAGAAAGTGATAGATTGCCGACATTGTGTATGCAATTATCATGCAAAATCCATATATATACATACTCAAAATTCCAACCCAATTGCAGTGCCAATGAGCATATATGACACCAACAATCAAAAAAATTATTCCAAAGGCACCGCCAACAATGTGTGTGACAGCATTGAATATTTCTTCTCCTTTTGTGTATTTAGGAAGTGATTTATCATACTCTTTTTTCATTAATTTTTGTTTGTCCTTTTATGTCGTGTTAATCTTATGACTAAAATTGATTATAGACATTTTTAGATTTTTAGTAAAGCGAAATAGTTAAAAATTTTTAAATAATTTTATACATATTTACAACTTTTTGTTGAATTTTATTTTTGTTTTGAAATTTTGATATTTTTTTGATATAATCACAATATGAAGATAATAAGTGCAAAATATCTCACAAGCGTTGTGAATGAAAAGAATATTTTGAAAGATGACATGGTGGAATTTGCCTTTGTTGGGAGAAGCAATGTGGGCAAATCTTCTCTCATTAATTCTCTCTGTGGGCAAAAAAATCTTGCCAAAACATCATCGACGCCGGGGCTTACAAAAATGATAAATTATTTTGTTGTCAATGACAAGTTCAGAATTGTTGACTTGCCGGGTTATGGGTATGCAAAAACTGGGCATAAGCACATTGCAAACTGGGCGGGACTTATGGAAAAATATTTGACTTTGTCACAAAGTTTGAAAACTGTTTTCGTTTTGGTTGATTGCAGGCACGAGCCTAGCGAACTTGACAAGATGATGATTGAATTTTTGAATGTTTATCAAATTCCTTATATGGTTGTTGCAACAAAGGTTGACAAAATTGCAAAAAGCAAAATTCCGCAGGCTTGCAATATGATTGCCAAAACTCTTGGTGTCAGGAAAGAACTGGTTCAGGGCTATTCTTCGGAAAGTGGTTTTGGAAGAGAAAAAATTCTTGAATATATAGAAAATTTGATATAAAAAATCTGGACAATTCAAATTATTGTGTCCAGATTTATTGTTTGGTGGTATGTTGGAACAATCACCTTAATCTCAGGGTGTTTTTTCTTCATCATTTTTACAAATTTGTCGGTGTTTACATGACCAGTTATAGGTGGGAAAGCGTCATCAAAATGGTCAAGTATGACAACCTTTGGTTTTATTTTTTCAATGATTGGAAGAGAATATTTGCTCATGTTTGTTCTTCCTTGAAAAGGCCACACCAAAACATCAACTTTGGGAAGTGCAACCTTTTTATCAATTCCCGCAGATCCAAAAAGCAAAATTTTTAGATTGTTATGTTCAATTTCATAAGCATAAATCTTTCCACCCATAAGGTATTGATGATGCAATTGCAACAATTTGTATGCTTTATGAATTTTGAATGTAAACAAAACTTCAAGAGCCACCATTGTTACTTTGCTTAAATTGTTTTTTATATGTGCACTTGGATAGGTCGTTATCTTTGCATGATTGGTATTCATGGTTTCATATTCATTCAAAACTACGACCTTGTTTTCAACATCAACTCCCTGCAATTTTAATCTTTCATAGGCAGGCAAAGGAGAGTATAGTTTTGATTTGGAGCTTTTCAAAATGACAGGCAAATCACATAGGTGGTCGAAATGGGAGTGGGTGTTAAAAATAAAATCAGCAGAACAAAACTCTTACAGTTCTGGTCGCTCAAGTTTGTCATTCATTCTAAAAAATGGGTCAAACAATAATTTTTCTCCGTCAACATCAATCAAAATTGTTGCTGTCCCAAACCAAGTTAGATTAATCATGGAAAACATTATAGCAAAAAGAAAAAAATAAAACAACAAAAAATGTTGGTGACCAAATTTTTGATGCATTATAGTATGTGGTTATCAGGTTGCCACAATATAAAAAATTTCGCAATTTATTTACAAATATTTTGTAAATTGTTTGCCATAAATAAATGTATTTTGATATAATATTATCGTTACAGAAAATAAAGGAGATGTTTATTTATGAAAAAGTATGTTTACTTGTTTAAAGAAGCAGATGGAAAGAACAAAGCACTTTTTGGTGGTAAAGGTGCAAACCTTGCTGAAATGACAAAAATTGGCTTGCCAGTTCCACAAGGCTTCACAATCACTACTGAAGCGTGCACAAAATATTACGAAGATGGAAGAATGATCAATGATGCCATCAAAGCACAAATCGAAGAAAAACTTGCACAAATTGAAAAAATCACAGGAAAGAAGTTTGGTGACCCAAGCAATCCTCTTCTTGTTTCTGTTCGTTCTGGAGCAAGAGTTTCAATGCCTGGAATGATGGACACAATTTTGAACCTTGGTCTCAATGATGAAGTTGTTGAAGGCCTTGCAAAACTTACAAACAACGAAAGATTCGCTTATGACTCATATCGTCGTTTCATTCAGATGTTTAGTGATGTTGTTATGCAACAAGACAAGTCTAAATATGAAAGAATTTTGGACGAAATCAAAGAAAAGAAGGGTGTTAAGTTTGACAAAGACCTTACTGCTGACGATTTGAAAGAAATCGTTAAACTCTTCAAGAAACTTTATAAAGATTCTCAAAAAACAGAATTTCCTCAAGAACCAAAAGTTCAACTTATTGAAGCTGTTAAGGCTGTGTTCCGTTCTTGGGATAATGACAGAGCAAATGTTTACAGAAGAATGCACGACATTCCATACAACTGGGGAACTGCAGTAAACGTTCAATCAATGGTGTTCGGAAACATGGGAGATGACAGTGGAACAGGTGTTGCTTTCACAAGAAACCCATCAACTGGTGAAAATGTTCTCTATGGAGAATATTTGATGAACGCTCAAGGCGAAGACGTTGTTGCTGGTATCAGAACACCACAACCAATTTCTCAACTTGAAAAACAAAACCCAGAAGTTTTTGCTCAATTTGTTGCAATTTGCAAAAAACTTGAAAACCACTACAAAGATATGCAAGATATGGAGTTTACAATTGAAAAAGGCAAACTCTATATGCTTCAAACCAGAAATGGTAAAAGAACAGCAAAGGCTGCTCTCAAGATTGCAGTTGACCTTGTTAATGAGGGTATGATTGACAAGAAAACAGCTCTTCTTATGATTGACCCTAAACAACTTGACGCTCTTCTTCACCCAACATTTGATGAAAAAGCAATTAAGAAGGCAACAGTGATTGGAGAAGCTCTTCCTGCATCTCCAGGAGCTGCAAGTGGTAAGATTTGCTTCACTGCTGAAAAAGCAAAAGAACAAGGAAAGAAAGAAAAGGTTGTTCTTGTTCGTCTTGAAACATCTCCAGAAGATATTGAAGGTATGGCTGCATCTCAAGGAATTTTGACCGCTCGTGGCGGTATGACTTCTCACGCTGCAGTTGTTGCTCGTGGTATGGGAACTTGCTGTGTTGCTGGTTGCTCAGCAATCAAATTTGCTGATGATGGAAAATCATTCACTCTCGGTGGAAAGAAATATAAAGAAGGAGACGTTATCTCTTTCGACGGTTCAACAGGAAAGATTTATGATGGTTCAATTGACACTGTTGAAGCAAAAATTTCTGGCGAATTTGCCACAATTATGCAATGGGCAGATGAACACAGAGATTTGATGATCAGAACAAATGCAGACAATCCAAGAGATACCGCTGTTGCTTTCAATTTTGGTGCAGAAGGTGTTGGTCTTTGCAGAACTGAACATATGTTCTTTGAAGCAGACAGAATTCCTGCTGTTAGAGAAATGATTGTTTCAACAACAACAGAAGAGAGAAAGAAAGCACTCAAGAAACTTCTTCCAATGCAACAAAAAGATTTCAAGGGCATCTTCAAGGCTATGAAAGGACGTCCAGTTACAATTCGTTTCTTGGATCCACCTCTTCATGAATTCTTGCCACATGAAGACAGCGAAATCAAAGCTCTTGCAAAAGATATGGGCTTGACATTTGAAGCTCTTAAGAGCACAGTTGAATCTCTTCATGAATTCAACCCAATGATGGGACACCGTGGTCTTAGACTTGCTGTGACATATCCTGAAATTGCAGAAATGCAGACAGAAGCTGTCATCAAAGCTGCAATTGAAGTTATGAAAGAAGACAAGATTGATGTTGTTCCTGAAATCATGATTCCTCTTACTTGCGACAGTGCTGAATTTAAGTATGTTAAAGACATCGTAACATCAACAGCTGACAGAGTTTTGGAAGCAAGCAAGGTTGAAATGAAATACAAAGTTGGAACAATGATTGAAATCCCAAGAGCGGCAATCACTGCTGACCAAATTGCAAAATATGCTGAATTCTTCTCATTTGGAACAAATGACTTGACTCAAATGACTTATGGATTCTCTCGTGACGACGCTGGAAAATTCCTTGATGTTTATTATCAAAAGAAGATTTTTGAAAGCGATCCATTTGCTAGACTTGACCAAAATGGCGTTGGCAAACTTGTGAGAATTGCTGCTGAACTTGGAAGAAGCACAAGACCAGACATCAAACTTGGAATTTGTGGAGAACATGGTGGAGATCCATCATCAATTGAATTCTGCCATAGAATTGGACTTAACTATGTTTCTTGTTCACCATACAGAGTCCCAATTGCTCGTCTTGCTGCTGCTCAAGCTGCAATCAAATATCCAAGAAAGAAAAAGGGACTTTTTCACAAATAAAACATCTTTAAAATAACAAATTTAAAATAACAAAAAAATAGTCAAAATTTTTGACTATTTTTTTATTGTCTCTACATCTTGTTTGACTGGGTTAAGACCGCTGTTTGAAATTATTTCATCTGTAAGTTTTTCTGCTCTTTGCCAGTTTGGTTGAGATTGGTAAATCAAGTTTTTGACACTTACACTTTGTGTTGCAGTCATCTTATATTGTTTCGTTGACATGAAAATAGGGTTTAAAACATTGCGAGCCTTTTCCATGTAATCGTGATAATTGTTTGGAAGTTCAAGATACACAACATTTTTAAAATCTCCCAAAAGTTTTTTGATTTTGCTGAAACCTATATATTCTTTCATGGGAAAATATTTGTCAAATGATTCAGGTGAGAGTTCAAAAGCCTTATCTTTCAGATATTCATAATCTCTATCAAGTGAAATGCCCATTCCACCACCAAGATCAATTATGCTCGGGGTTTGAAGTTGTGAAAATATTTCGGACAGAAGTTTTGTTTCAAATTGTTTTTGGTAGAAATGCCATGCTACAATACCAAAATTTTTATAAATTATTTCATCAACTTTTTGATTGAATCCCATTTCGCTGTAGTTTGCAACATTAGGCAGAAGTTGTCTTAAGCGATAAAATGCTTTTTCTTCTTCATTTAAATCTTCAAAGGCTTTGTTTTGAAAATATTTTTTGCTTGGAAGATGTCTGAAAGCATCTGTTGAAATCACAGGGTAGCCAAGTTTTTTTGCAAGAATTCTTGATAAAAGGCTTTTTCCACTTCCAATGGGGCCGTTGAGTATTATTGATTTTTCAAAAATTTCTGTTTTCTTATCCATATTTATATTATAACATATCAATTATGTTATTTCAATATTTTGTTTCAGGATTTACCGCTGTCAAAAACGATATCTCCACACATAACATCAAAATATGAGAATGTTTGAAGTTTGTCGTCTTGGGTTTTGATTGTGAACACGCTTGGGTAGACATCTTTGATTGTCGCATTGACGGATTCAATTTTTTTCCTTCCTCTATTTATGCTCATTTGAACGTTTTGCCCTTTCAATCCTGATATTTTTAACTTGATTTCATCAAGTCCATAAACAATTTTTCTCATAAAATCTCCTTTTGATGATTTTTGACATGAAAGAGAAAATTTATTCAATTTTTTGTTCTAAGCGGTTCATTTTGCAAGTATATTATACTAGTTTTTCATTTGGAGGGGTATATGTCTTTTGAAACAAACAAGTTTAGAGTTGTAAAGAAAAAACGACTTGAAAAATCTCAGTTCAATGTTGAATGTAACATTGAAACTAACGTGGAGATTGACAAAATTTTGTCAGTCTGCCACACTGCTCAAGCAGAAACGGCCGAAATTTTGAATGGCACTGTCAATTATTCGGGCAGTCTTGACATCTGCTTGCTTTATTGCACTGTTGATGGTGAAATTGGAACAATAAATTCTTCATGTCCATTCACTTCAAAATTTGAAGACTCGGATATTGCTGTGGGCGACAAGGTTGGAATCCAGGTTGAAGTGGATGACTATGCTATTGATTCTGTGACAAGTTCAAACATCAAAATCAACTGTACTGTGTGTCAATTTGGCGTACTGATATGCGAGAGAGAAGTGCCAAACATCAAAAGCGACGATGAAAATATGTGCACGCGTGAAGATGAGATGCTTGTCAACACTTTGGTTGGTCAGGCACAGGAAGTATTCACTGTTGAAAGCGAAGTTTCAATCAAAGAACCAATCAAAAAGGTGCTTTTGTGTGATAGTCAGGTTTCTGTCAAATCAACAGAGAGCGGAGTAAATTTTGTTTCTGTGAGCGGCGAAGTTGTCACAAGAATTTTGTATTTGACAGAAAAAGATAGATTTGAATCTTCTTACGTGACAGAAAACTTTAAGGAAGAAGTTGAACTTGAAGGTGTAACTCGTGAAGCAGTCAGTGAAGCAACTGCTTGCATAAAAAGAAGTGCGGTTAAATGTGAAGTTTCTGAAGTGGATAAGGGTGTTGACATCAAAATTACAGTGCCAGTTGAAGTCAGAGTGACATCTTATCTTGAAAAGAGTGAAGTCATCATCAAGGACATTTACAGCACAGAAAACGAACTTGAAGTTTCAACTGAATCTTTTGAAATGACAAAGCAACTTCAAGGGGACTATTTTGAAGCCAAGATTGATGGGACGTTAACTTTGGAAGATGACAAACCAAGAGTCGACAAGATTATGTTTGTCGGTGGCTCAAATCTTGCAATCACAAATTCTTACATCAAAAATGGAGAAGTGTTTGTTGAAGGAGTCAGCAAAACAAATGTTGTCTATTTGAATGATGAAACAAATTCTCTGCACAGTGTTGTGATTGAAGTTCCTTTTGTTGTTTCGGACAAATCAGGTGCAACTTGCGACAATGCACAAATTGAAAGTGTGTTTGCTGTGCTTTATGATGTTGATGTCGTTGTCAAGAAAGGAAGAGAATTCTATTTTGATGCAAAACTCAAAATCAATGTAAACTATGATTGTGATGAAGTTGAGGCTGTCATTTCCAACATCAATTTGGCAAGTGAGTATCCTGAGAGAGATTGTGCGATCGAACTTATTTTTGCAAGTGCAGGGCAGTCTTCTTGGGACCTTGCAAAAAGCGTCAAAGTCAGAGAAGAAACAATTATGCTTCAAAATCCTGAACTTGCATTCCCACTTGAAAAAGATGAAAATGTGATTGTGTATTATCAGAAGAGAAATTAATTTTAAAAGATAAGTACCTCTCAAACTTTTAAAAAATTAATAAAAAAGAAAAAAATCGCAATTTTTTGCGGTTTTTTTATTATTTTTCAGACAAAAATTCGTTTGTGAGGGATTTATGAAATACATTTTGTCATTTGTCGGAATTGGAATCATTTGCTTGGCAATCTTTCTTTGTGGCGGAAATAATGTTTCCGCAAGCGCATTGAATGAAGATTATATGAGAATTCATATAACAGCAAATTCCAATTCTGCCACGGACCAAAATTTGAAATATAAAGTTAAAGATGCAGTGGTGGATTTTTTGATTCCAAAACTTGCCTATGCAGAAAACAAAGATGAAGCAACAGACATCATTGTGCTCAGTTTGTTTGACTTGCAAAAGGTTGTAAATGATGTTCTCAAAAGTGAAGGTGTTAGATATTCTGCCACAATTTCCATCACTCAAGAAGAAATGCCGGCACGTGCATATGATGATTTGGTGCTTGAAGAAGGCGTTTATGATTGTTTGAAAATTGATTTGGGGGCTGGGAAAGGCGACAATTGGTGGTGCGTTGTTTTTCCTGCTGTATGTTTTCTCTCTTCAAAAAATTACGAAAATTATGTTTATATTTCAAAAATTTGGGAAATTATAAATAGTGTAATACGATAAAAGGAGAAAATATGAAGAAAAAATTATTTGCGTTGACTTTTGCAGTTATGTTTGCAATCATGTCAATCGGTACGCTTACTGTGGTTTTGACAAATTACATACAACCAAACATTGAATATGTTGAAGCGGCATTGACAACTTCTCAAACAAGAACAGTACAAACAAAATTGAAAAGATGGGGATATTATACTGGAAATGTAGATGGAATTTATGGTAATTTAACTCGCAAGGCAGTCAGATATTTCCAAAGCAAAAATGGACTTTCTGTTGATGGAATTGTTGGTCCAAAAACGGCGGCGGCTCTTGGAATGACCTTGTCTTCATCTGATGACAATTCGGTTTCCAACAGTGACTTGTATCTTTTGGCTAAGTGTGTTTACGCTGAAGCTCGTGGAGAAAGTTACACTGGACAAGTTGCAGTTGCGGCAGTTATTTTGAACAGGGTTGAAAGTCCTGATTTTCCAAATACTATTGCTGGAGTTATCTATCAACCGTGGGCTTTTACCGCAGTTAATGACGGTCAAATTAATCTTGAACCTAATCAAACAGCTTACAATGCCGCTCGTGATGCTTTGAATGGTTGGGACCCTACTTATGGTGCGTTGTATTACTATAACGCAAGCACCGCAACAAACAAATGGATATACAGTAAGACGACAACAGTTGTGATTGGCAATCATGTGTTTGCAATTTAAGGAGAGTATTATGAAAGAAGATAAAAACATCGCTAAGAAAGAAGACAAAGATGTCAAAAAATCAAAACAAACACAAGACAAGAAGAAATCGTCGGGAAAGAACAAATATAAAGGTGCTGTCATTGGACTTTCGATTGCGACAGGGGTGTTGGGACTTAGCACAATAGGTCTTGGTATTGGTTACGGAATGTCAATGTCTCAGGCGAACAGTTATTCCTTGCAACTTGAAAATATTTACAAGAAAAATTATTATGAACTTGTCGACACTGTCAACACGGCCGACATGAACATAAGCAAACTTCTTGCTTCAAGCAGTGAGGACTATCAAGCAAAAATGCTCAATGACCTTGCACAAGGAGCAAAAGAAATGCAAAGTAATATTGCCGCGCTTCCACTTTCCAGTGACAATATTGTTGAAAGTGTCAGATTCATTAATCAAATGTCTGGCTATACGCAGACTTTGCAAGAAAAAGTTGCAAAGGGTGGTGAGTTGACCGAAAGCGACCTAAACACACTCAATGATATGCATGAATCTTTGACTGAAATGAAAAAATATCTCAATCAAATGTCTGAAAAAATGATTTATGGTTACAGCATTTTGGATGCAAGCAATCATATTGATGGTGATTATGATGATTTTTCTTTAGACTTTGCACAAATCAAATCTGATGATACTGAATATCCAACCATGATTTATGACGGTCCATTCTCTGATTCGGTTGTCAACCAAAAAGTTAAGGGATTGACTGGGAGCGAGATATCAAAAGATGAAGCATACAAGATTGTGGACTCATATTTCAAAAATATCTCCAATCTTCAATATCAAGGACAAACGAATGGTAAGTTCAGCACTTATAACTATGTATTGTTGAATACAGACAATCAAAAGGTTTATGTTCAAGTGACAAAGATAGGTGGAAAAATTTTGACAGTCAGTGGACATGTTGATTCTGGTGTTAAGAACATAACCATGCAACAAGCAGAAAAGATTGCACTTGATTTTGCAAAAGGAAATGGTGTGGAAAATGCTGAGATTGTTTGGAGTGAAGAGCTAGATTCTCAAGCATATTTCAACATTTCGCCAAAACAAAATGGAATTATTCTTTATCCTGACCTTGTCAAAGTGAAGGTTGATTTGGAGAACGGAAATGTTATTGGTTATGATGCAGTATCTTACTGGATTAACCACACTTCCAGAGAAATTTCAGGAGCAACTGTGACAAAGGAAATGGCAAAGACAAACATTGACACCTCCTTCTCAATCAAGAATGAAAGACTTGTTTTGGCTCCACTTGACTACAACAGAGAGGTTTTGTGTTGGGAATTTGAATGTGAAAGAAATGGTTCAACTTATTATTTCTACATCAACGCAAACACAAATGTTGAAGAGAACATATTGAAAGTTGTGAAAACAAACGATGGAAGCAAACTTATGTAAATTAATTAAAAAAGATGAAATTAATTTTCATCTTTTTTATTTTTTTCATTTTTCATTTGGTTTTCACTTCCTTCATTATTGTTGCCAACTTTTTTCGTTTCTCCTTCCGTTTGTTTACGTTTTTCCATAAAAGCAGATTTGCCAATCACAAAGAAACCAAGGCAGATGACAAGAATGCTTGCAATCACACCAGTGGTTGCGTTGTACATATATGTGTTTTTTGTCCCAGTTGCAGAGAGCAGAGCCACTTGTGTCATAACCATTGCAAACAAGGAAGAGCCAATGTTGCAACATCTCAGACTAAGAAGCAAGATGTCGTCTTTTTTTCTGACCTTGATTAGATTGTGAATGGAGATTCCAAGTTCCACGAAGGAGCAAAGTGCGATAGTTATTGACCAAATCATGTTGTATTGAAAGTCAATTTGCCAAATATAAAGTCCGCCCATATAAATTCCAAAGGCAATTCCACTGATTATCAGCAGAATGCCAATGATCAACGACTTTGTTTCAAGGTTGATTTCTTTTGTTGTTTTATGGTTGGAAACAAAAACTTTTTTGCTAAATCCCAAAAGCAGAGTGTATGCACCACTTATGCAGTAGAGATAAGAACGCATGAAAACGCCAAACAAAATTTTTCCTATTGCCCAAAAGAAATTATATAACATTGTTATGAATGTTATCACTTTGACTCTTTTGTCAGAATCTTTCAGGGAATGGATATGTTGTTTGATGTTCATATATTAATTATACAAAAATTTTGAAAGGGAAACAAAAAAATCTACAAATTAATGTAGATTTTTTATAAACACTCGAATTATTCATTTTCTGCGTTTGCAAGTGCTTTTTCATATTCAGCAAGGATTTTTTCTTTAAGCATTTCTCTAACTTCAGTTTTGATTGGGTGAACAATGTCTTTGAATTCTCCCTCGTTAGTTTTTCTGCTTGGCATTGAAAGAAAATAACCATCTTTGCCGTTGATGACTTTGATGTCATGAACAACGAGTTCATCATCGATTGTGATTGATGCAACTGCTTTGAGTTTGTCGTTGCCGTTGTTTACAAGTCTTACTCTAATGTCCGTAATCTTCAAGTTTCCATACCTTCCTTTTTTTAGATTAACCTTTATCGGTCGAAATAATTATATCATAATTGTTTCTTTTTGCAAAAGATTTTTCAATATTGTCAAAGATTTTTTGAAATTCATATAACCAAATATGAAAAAATATTATTTCTTAGGCATAGGTGGTGTATCTATGTCAGCACTTGCTGTGATGCTTAAACATCGTGGTTTTGAAGTTGGTGGTTATGACGAATTTTCTGGAAAGGGAACCGAGATTTTAAGCAAAGAGGGCATTGATGTTGATTATGTTTTGAAAGAAGAAAAAATTTTGCAAGCGGACGAGATTTGTTATTCATCAGCAATCAAACAAGACAATCCATTGTTTATCTTTGCGAAAGAAAATGACAAAAAAATGTCATCACGTGGCAAAATTTTGGGACAAATTGCAAGTGACTATGAAAAAGTGATTGCAGTTGCAGGTTCTCATGGAAAAACAACCACAACAGCAATGATTTATCAAATCTTGATGTGCGCAGGAAAAAATCCAACTTTGCATCTTGGGGGATACAAACTTGATGATGGGCTGAATTTTCATTTGGGAGATAAAGAGTTTTTTGTGACTGAAGCGTGTGAATATCATGACAACTTTCTTTTTTTGAAACCATACATTTCAGTTGTGACAAACATTGAAAAAGAGCATTTGGACTATTTTAAAACCTTTCAAAATCAATTAAAGTCGTTTGAAAAATTTAAAGAGCTATCCGAGTTTGTCATTGATGGTATGAATGGATTGAGTGCAAAGAATGTTCGTCATGACAAATTGGGGCGGCTGAGATTCGGTCTTTATGAAAAAGACAAAAAATTCTTTGATTTAAATTTGAACATATGTGAAGATGTAAACACTCAAAATTGTATTTATGCCTATCAGGTTGCAAAAAAGTTGGGAATTGATGATTGTTTAATCAAACTCGGACTTGAAAGTTACATGGGAGTCAGCACAAGATTTGAAAAAGTTTGCTGTCCTTTCTTTGATGCGGTTGTGTGTGATTATGCGCATCATCCAACAGAAATTTCAAAAGCGATTAGATCGGCAAAGAAGATTTATAAAAACAGAGAAATTATTACAATCTTTCAACCGCACACATATTCAAGAACAAAATTGCTGTTGGACGATTTTGTCAAAACCTTTCAAGAAGTTGAAGAGCCATTGTTTTTCAGAACATATTCTGCAAGGGAAAAACCAGAAGATGGTTTGAGTGCTTTACAACTTACAGAAATTTTGAAAAAAACAAACAAAAATGCGAAATATTTTGAAAATTTTGAAGATTTGAAAACATTTTTGCTTCAAAAGCAAAAAAACAAAGTGATGTTGTTGTTCGTCGGTGCCGGCGACCTGCCAGAGATATTACACAAAAATAATTTTATTTCATAGAATGATTTTATGAAATATGTCTATCGTGATGCGCAGATTTTCTACAGGTTTATCAACAAAAAAAGTGATGTGACAAACATATTTTTACATGGGTGGGGCTGTGACCACAAAAGTCTTTTGTTTTGCAAAGATTTTGTTCAAGGACAAAATGCACTTTTTGTTGATTTTCCACCTTTTGGGGAGAGTTCAAAAAACATAAGAAATTGGAGTGTTTTCACCTATGCAAACATGGTCATATCTCTATGTCAGCATTTGGGTGTCAAAAAATTTAACATCATTGGGCACTCCTTTGGTGGAAGAATTGCCATAATTATGGCTGTGCTGTGCAAGGAAGAGTCGCAAAAAGTGGTGTTGGTTGACAGTGCAGGATTGAAACCAAGAAGAAGTTTGAATTATTATTTGAAAGTTTACAATTACAAACTCAGGAAAAAGTTGGGGCTTGATGTTTCAAAATATGGAAGTTGTGATTATTTGGCACTGAACACTGAAATGAGAAAAATTTTCAACAGCATTGTCACCACTTATCTTGATGATTTTTTACCATTTATAAAAGCAAAGACTTTGATAATCTTTGGAGAGAATGACAAAACAACACCGATTTATATGGCAAAAAAATTTAAGAGACAGATTAAAAATTCTGAGCTTGTGTTGTTGAAAGAGGCGGGACATTTTTGTTTTGTGGACAGAAGGATGGAGTTCTCGAAATGTCTTGAAGATTTTTTGAAAAATTAACAAAAGAAAGGAGAGATTATGTTTGTTTTTTATGCTTTTCTCGTGACGGCCATTTTGACAGCGCTAGATTTGATTTACATAAAGACATTCCAACTTGAAAATTATGACATAAAAAAATATTTTAAAAAAGCACTGGAATTTGACTTTGCTTTTGGTAAAAAAAATAAGATTAATTTCACAAAAAGATTAAAAAGATTAATTTTTATTGATTTTTTATTAAAATTTA
>ULSO01091911.1_pt1 | contig 14419 bp, 12 predicted proteins | sample 1956701 | NCBI WGS metagenome assembly ULSO01 (sample SAMEA4835708, study PRJEB28245) | human gut metagenome | biome: gut microbiome; material: fecal sample | place: Denmark | collected 2008 | reverse complement strand
ATAGTTAAATTTTTTTAAATATTATATGTGACACTTTTTTGATTTAAAACCAGTCAAAAAGTTTAATGATAAATCATGCTTTTCGCCTTAAAATGACGACTGTTTCCATATTTGCAGTGCAAGGGAACATATCAAAAATTTTGACGCTCACAACATCATAAAAATCCTTCAAAATTTTCAAATCTCTGACCAGAGTTGAAAAGTTGCAAGAGACATACACAATTTTTCCAACTCCACTTTGATTCATCTCGTTCAAAACCGAGCGTTCACACCCTTCTCTTGATGGATCAAGCACAACACAATCAATTTTATCTCTTTTCAAAATTTTCGGGATTTCATCTTCAACTTTTCCGCAAATATTCTCAATTTTGTAATCTTGCAATTGTTCTTTCATTTTTTCCGCACTCATGTGTGCTGACCTTTGATATTCAATTCCATACACAAATTTTGCGTTTCGGGACAAAATGTATGTCAAAAGTCCTTGTCCTGAATAAGCATTAACAACTCTTTTCCCATCAACGTTGCACGCAACATAATCATACAATTTCTTTGCCATTTCATCATTGACCTGATTGAAAGAAGAAACATCAAATTCAAAGACAATCTCATCATAGACTTGCTTAAGTTCGTTTCCTTGTTTCACGCAAAAAATCTTTGTCAAATCACTTTCCAAAATCTCTCCAAATGCAAAATAAATTGAAAAATCACCAAAAATTTCGATATTTTTCAAGTTTTTTATTATTTTTTGTGCATTTTTTATCAATTTTTTGTCAAACAAAAAACAAATTGCAAGATTGTTTTGCAGTTGTTTGAAGTAAACACTCTTAAGGCCAAAAAAGTCATTTGCCCCGATAAACCTTTTCACAACAGGTATAGACTTGTTAATCATTTCTGTTGCAATAGGACAATATTCAACATCAAAAAATGAATGAGATTTGCTTTTGAAATATCCAAGGTCGCCATTAAAAAATTCCAACTTGATTTTATTTCGATAAGAGAATCTACTTTCACTCGGTTGATAAAAAATTTCTCCAGTGTAGCCAACTTTTGCCATCTCTTTTCTTAAAATTTCGGTTTTCAAATTTTGTTCAACTTGATAGTTGCAATGTTGAAAATCACAGCCACCACATTTTTCAAAATATGGACATCTAGGTTCAACTCTCTCTTTACTTGGGCTGAGAACTTTGCACAACTTCGCAAGCAAAAAAGATTTGTTTTTCTTAACAATTGAAACTTCAACCTTTTCACCTTTCAAAGTTTTTGGCACAAAAACAACCTGTCCATCAAGTTTCCCAACTCCTGAACCTTCGTAAGAAATGTCATAAATATCAACAATTTTATTTTCCATGTTTCAATTATACCATAAACAGCTCAACTTTTTTGATTGTTTTGAAGCATTAAAAAAATATAATTTCGACAAAAAATCAAAAAAATATAAAAAAGTGACGTCACACTTGACAAAAGCACTGTAAAATTTGGTATATTATGGGAATGAAAACAAAAGATATCTTATTAAAAATCGTTTGCCCATGCGTTGTTGCAATCATTTTCACAATCATCGGTCTTGTTATTTTCCTTCCAAAACAAAAAGAAGAGACTCTTTCCATCAGCTCAAATGACATGACTATCCATGTAAACGAAGAAAGCAATCTCAAATTCAATGTCTCAAATCCGTATGCCATAGTAACATTTGATATTGAAAATGACAATATTGTCTCCTCAAATGGTTTCAAACTCAAAGGACTGAAAGAAGGAACAACAACAATAGATTTGTTTGCAAAATATAATGAAACGATTGCTACCTGTGAATGTAAAATAACCGTAATAGATAAAGAATCAAATCTTCCAGATATCGATGATGGAAATGATGACCAATCCTCAACTGACACCCCAGAACCTCCAGATGAAACAGAAGAACCAGAATCTCCAACAACTCCTGAAGAACCAACACCACCACCAACTGATGAAGAAAAAGACTTAGTCAATTTTGAAATTTTCAATCAAGCAGGTTGCGAAATTGAAGAAACAACGATAACTTTATCAAAAGGAAAGGATTGTTATTTCAGACTATCATCAAATGAATTCGAAAATTGGAGTGATTGCACTTTTAAGACCAATCAAGACATAACCCTATCAAAATTAATCACAGGCTTCAACAGTTGGAAACTTGTAGCAAATGAAAATGGCACCATTGAAATCATTTATCAAGGCAAAATAATTGGCATAATAACCATTATCGTGAAATAAAAAGAAAAAGAATGAAAGAAAAAAAGAATGAAATCAATCATTCTTTTTTAATTTATTTGAGTATTTTTTATATAATTTCTTAATTTTCTCCGTTGATGAAATGTATTCACTGATGCTTTTTCCTTCGTTCAATGTCATGATGATCTTGGCAATAAATTTTGTTAAAGAAACCTCACAAAACCATGGTGCATTTTTCACATCATCACTTAAATATGACGCATTTGTGCTGTATACTTTTGTCAGATTTCCTTCTTCGTAAAGTTTGTTAAATTTGGCAATACCCTCTGTGAAGAATGCAAAGGTTGTGACAACATAAACTTTCGCACACCCTCTGGTCTTGAGTTGTTTAATTATGTCAATCACACTTTCGCCGGAAGCGATCATATCATCAACAATCAAGATGTTTTTACCTTTAACATCATTTCCAATGTAATCATGTTGCAAGATTGGATTTTTTCCATTAACAACAATTGAATAGTCCCTTCTTTTATAGAAAAGCCCTAAATCAAGCCCCAAAACACTGGCATACATCGTCGCTCTTTCAATTGCACCAGCATCAGGACTTATTACAATCATTTTATCTTTTCCAATTTCTTTATATTCGTTTCGTATAAATTCTTTCAAAACACAATAGATTGGAGAAATGTTATCAAAACTTCGAGTTGGCATAACATTCTGAATGTTTGGGTCATGCACATCAAAAGTCAAAACATTGTGTGCGCCCAAATTTTCCAAATATTTCAATGCCATAGCACAATCAAGAGATTCTCTTCCCTTTCTTCTGTGTTGACGAGAAGCATACATCAATGGCAAGAAAACAGTGATGCTTTTCGCTTTTCCACTTATTGCTGAGATTGTCCTGATGACATCTTGAAAATGTTCATCTGGTGACATATGGTTGACATTTCCATAAAGATTGTAAGTGCAAGAATAATTTCCGATGTCAGCCAAAATGTATATATCTTTGTTTCTTACAGTTTCATTAATTTTAACTTTTGCCTCCCCGTTGCTAAAACGAGGATTGTCAAAACTAATCAAATAATTCTTTCCCTTCTCTTCTCTAAAAGCCGAAATGTAATCATTAACTTCTTTGCCCCTGTCAGCAAAGCTCTTCAAAACAATAAGCCCAAGGTCATTTTCTTCCATATCCCACTCCTTATGAGTGCATTATAACATTAAATCTTTGACAAGAAAAACGATTTTTAAATTATTTTTGAAACAGAATAAAAGTTTTTATTCTTGACAAGCATCGATATAAAAATTATAATAAGAACATACTTGCAGAAGTGGCGGAATGGCAGACGCGCAGGTTTCAGGTACCTGTGATGGCAACATCTTGTGGGTTCAACTCCCATCTTCTGCACCAGATGAGATTAATAAGAGGCAAAGAGAAATCAAATTGATTACGTCTTTTGTTTTGGTAAAATAGTTTGAAAAAAATTGCTTTTGTAGTATATTATATCAAAGGGAAGTTTTATGAGAGAATTAGATATAGAGTCATGGAACCGAAAGGATATTTTTAATTTATACTATCAATTTGATATTCCACAAATTTCACTTTGCACACCTTTGGAAGTGTCTAAGGTTTATGAGTTCGCAAAGTCAAAAGGTCTATCTTTCTATTTTTGTATGTGTCACATCTTTTATACTGCGCTTTTAAAATTTGAAGAATTCATGATTCGCTCAATCAAGGGCAAAATTGTGATTGAAGATGGTGAATTTGTCAACATCTGTGCAATGAAACAAGGTGAAGAAATTTTCAAAATAATAGCCAGTAGATATTATTCGGACATTGAAAAATTTTGCATTGAAACAAAAAAGAAATTACAAAACCAAACCACATTCACCGAACCACTACCTCCTGACGCAAGAAGGAGTCAAGTTATTGCCTACATTTCTTGTGCTCCTTGGTTTGAATTTACGCATATAACACATCCACAAGATGTTCAACGAAACTCTTTTGTCCCACATGTTAGTTTTGACAAAATGAAAATAAACGAAAAAGGTGAGCGTTGGATTAATGTTTCTCTTCAAGTTAATCATGCTGCTATTGATGGCGCTCTAATTGCCAAGTTGCTGGACGAAGTTAAATCAATAATAAATCATTTGTAAACCAAGTTATTCTGATACAACTTTAATTGTGCCTAACAAATACCAACATTAACTGAATAATTATTGCAAAAAATTTTTAACAAATTATGAAAGGAGGATGTATGAAAACAATTGTTATCTATTATTCTTACAGCGGAAACACTAAAAAAATCGCGGAACAAATCGCAAAAAAATTAAATGCGGATATTGCAGAAATTGAAACTGAAAACGCCTACACTGGAAGTTATGATGCCGTTGTTGACCAAGCAAAGAAAGAAATTGAACAAGGTTATATGCCAAAAATCAAACCTATTTCTTTTGATTTGGGAAAATATGACACCATAATATTGGGAAGCCCTGTTTGGTGGTATACTTTTGCTCCTGCAATGAAAACATTTTTAAACGAAAACAACCTTAAAAACAAAACCATCTATCCATTTGCCACAAATGCAGGCTGGCTTGGTCACACTTTTAAAGATTTTGAAAACGCGTGCAGAGATTGCATAGTCAAAGAGGGACTAAATTTGGAATTTGAAGGCAAAAATCTTTTGACACCACAGCACATCATTTCAAAATGGATAGAAAATATAAAATAAAACATGCATCAACATGTTTTATTTTTTTTCTTTAGTTTTTTTCACTTTTTTGTTTGGTTTATATTTCAATGCTCTCATACTGTTCAAAATTGCAAGCACGGTAACTCCCACATCCGCAAAAACAGCAAAAAGCATGCCTGTCACACCAAAAGTTCCCAAAAGCAAGAATGTTATTTTGACAACAGCAGAGAGAATTATGTTTTCCCAAACGATTTTTCGTGTATACTTTGAAATTTTTATCGCTGAAGGAACTTTTGAAGGATCATCATCAACCAAAACTATGTCGGAAACTTCTTTGCTGGCACCACTTCCATTGATTCCCATGCTTATTCCAACATCTGAAAGCATCAATGACGGAGCATCATTTATTCCATCTCCAACATAACCAACAAAATTCTTCTTATCCTTTTTTGCGTTTTCAATCCATTCAAACTTTTCTTGCGGAAGAAGATTGTGGTGAACCTCATCGATTCCAATTTCTTTTGCCACACGAACAGCACTGAGTTCGTTATCTCCAGACAACATAACAGTTCTCACCCCGAGTGATTTTAACTCTTGGCAAGCAACATAGGAACTTTCCTTAATATCATCATCGAGTTCAATCTCTCCAATTTTGCTGTCGTTTTCAAAAATCTCAACAATAGTGCTTTTTAAATCCTGACTTTTTCTTCCGACAAAATAGTCCATTTTGTGAAACTTGAAATAAACTCCTTCGCCCGCTTTCTCTTTAAGATTTGAAACTTTTTGCAATTTTCTCTTATTAGCAGAAACAATGGCTTTTGCAAGTGGGTGCAACGAATACTGCTCTCCCAAACTTGCCAAATAGAGAATGTCTTCTTCACTTTTTGAACTATCGTAACTGATAACTTTTTGAATGACAAAATTTCCTGTGGTCAATGTGCCGGTTTTATCAAAAGCAACAACGTTAATCTTTGCACAAGCATCAAGATAGTTTGACCCCTTAATCAAAATTCCGTGTTTTGAAGCATTTCCAATGCCCGAAAAATAAGATAGTGGCACAGAAATTGCAAATGCACAAGGGCAAGAAATGACTAAGAAAATCAAACCCCTATAGAGCGCAGTATCAAAATTTCTTGTAACTGCCCAAACAATTCCCCAAACAGTAATTGCCAAAACAATCACACCTAGAGTGTACCATCGAGCAACCTTGGAAATTACGGTTTCTGTCTTTGACTTTTTGTCTTGAGCGTGCTCAATCAAATCCAATATTTTTTTAACCGTACTTTCATCATACTTTCTTGTTGTTCGAATTTTAAGCATCCCATCCAAAACAATTGATCCGGATAAAATTTCTTTCCCTTCATCGACAAAAACAGGAACACTTTCACCAGTCAAACTTTGCATGTCCAAAGATGCACTGCCCTCAATAATGTTTCCATCAATTGGCACTTTTTCTCCAGGTCTAACGACAATGATTGAATTCTCCAAAACTTCTGAAGGTTCAACTCTTTTCTCAACATCTCCATCAAGCACAACAGCGTACTCCGGTTGCATTTGTGTAAGTTTTTCTATGGATTTTTTTGACCTGTCGACAGCAATTCCTTCCAAAATCTTGCCTATGGAATAAAGTGCGATAACCATCAAGCCTTCCATATATTCGCCAATGGCCGATGCGCCAACAACGGAAATTGTGATTAAAAGATTTTCATTGACAGTCCCTTTGAAAAGCAATTTAATTGCTTTGATGTAGGTTTTATAGCCCATGAGTAACGCACTGGCCACGAACAATGTCCAGAACAACCAAACAGGCATATCAATAAAAAGCACACACAAGCCCAAGGCAATCCCGACAAAAAGCAAGCAAATATCCAAGACTAATTTCCCATTTTTCTGATTTTTCTTAGTCTTTTTGTCATAAATAATTTTAGCATCCGGTTCAATCGCCTTAGTAGTTTTAACAATTTTGCAAAGTGCATTATCAACATCTTTACTTTCAAATGACAAGTCAGACTTCAAAAAATCTATCTCGACATTGTCCACACCGTCTATTTTGTTCAATTCTTTTTCTAATGCTCTTGCACAATTTGGACAATCCAGACCTTCTATCTTAACAATTTTCTTCATCAAACTTCTCCAAAACATGTTCCATGCTGATTTCAAAAACTTCTTTAACATGATTGTCAGCAAGACTATATAAAATTTCTTTTCCTTCTCTGTGACACTTTATCAAATGCATTTCTTTCAAGTTTTTAAGTTGGTGAGAAACGGCAGACTTTGTCATATTCAAAATCACAGAAATATCACAAACACATAATTCGTGTCCATCGAGCAAATTGATGATTTTGATTCTTGTGCTGTCAGATAATGCTTTATAAAAATCTGCAATATTCAACAAAATATCTTCACTTACCATATCTTTCTTTGCTTTTTTCACAAGATCATCATGAATGACATCGCAATCACACATCATTTCTTTCTTTCCCATTTTCAACACCCCAAAACAATTGAATAGACATTCAACTGTTATCATTATATTCAACAAAATTTGGTTTGTCAACAAATTTACCTTAATCAAGATTAAAATTTTGACATAAAAAAAAGAACGCTCAAATTTAAGCGTTCTTTCAAATTATAATTCGATTTCTTTTTCGTCTGTGTTTTTAAGAGAAGAACCTTGAGAGCCTACAGTTTCAATTCCTAACTGAGCTGCGGTCTTTTCATCAACAACCAAATCGTTATCTTCATAAACTACACTTTTTTCTTCAGTGTTTTCAACTCTGATGTAAATTGGATATTTGTCAGCAACTGCATCACCAAACACAGAAACTGCAACCATTTGATTGATTGAAGCATCTTTTCCTGCATCAACCTTGACAGTGTAAGCAGGTCTTTCTTCAATTCTTCCACCATTGTTGCTTACAATCACCATTTTTGGAGAAATTTCAAATTGATTTGGATTTGCATCTGATTGAGTGAGAACAGAATGTCCTGTGATGTAGATTTGAGGATCAGAAACACCGTTTTCATTTGCATAAGTTGTCTTTAAGTTTTCAATTGCTTTATCAAGTTTCAATCTCTTAAGAAGAACATCAATTTTAACACTTTCTTCACAATTGTCTGCACTATTAATTCTTGAAATCATATCTTCAGTTGAAGTAATCTCACTTGTATCTTTTCCACCATTTGTCAAATCAATCTTGAAAAGATAAGTACCATCTGTGGTATTAGCAAACAAAACTTTCCCTTCATGAGAACTATATGCAATGTTAATGTCTTCTGCACTATATTTCTTTCCAGTTTCAGTAAGTTTTGCAATTGTTGTTGCAACTGCACTTTTCAATTCAGCATTTTCATAATCTACAACTGGTCTATCTCCATCGTTAATAATCAAATCAGGATTTTCAATTGCAAGCTCGGTTGCTCTTTCACTAAAACCAGCAGCATAACTGTCAACAATAGTATTAACAACCTGATCCAAAGTTAAATCATCACCGTATTCATAAGCATCAGCATAGAGAGTTCTAACAAATTCGGTCATTTTGTTTTTGTCAGAAAGTGCAGATGTTGGAGAAAGTGGGTCAACCACACCATAAATATAGTTGATAGTAGCGTTAGAATCAGAATCTTTTCTAGTAGCAACAATCACGCCATTATCACTTGCTTCTTGAGCAACTTGTCTTCCAAGTTCTTTAAATGCTCCTTTAAGTGTGGCAAGAGTATAATCATACTTATCTTCACCAATCTGTTTACCTTCAAAATCAACAAGAACTGATTGTACATAAATATCAATAGGTGTTTTTACAACATTATAAATTCCACCAACAGAAACTGAAACAGTATTTCCAATTACATTATAATTCAATAGTGTTGCTTGGTCAGCAAAATCAATTTTATTTTGAGCAATCAAATCTCTCATTTTCTGAGCACCATCGGCTTCAGCTGCGGCAGATTCATCTGGAACACTATTATATGCATCATTATATTCTTGTTCTAAACGAATTCCATCAGTATATGCTCTGTCTATTGAAGCCTTAACAGGGGCAACTATTGCTGTAACCACAAGTCCCAAAGCTATAATTCCTGCAACGACAGCTTTCAACACTCTTCTATGATGATAGGTATCCATGAATCCGTCTTTAACAACATATTTCAATTCCACTGCTTTTGGATTGTCAAATCCATCATCACCAACACCAAAACTGTCCGTCCATGCTTCAATACCATATGTTGGATTCCCAATTTGTGGATCTATGGCCTTGATGCTGAAATGAGCACGACTGTTGGCGTCTTTGTAATAATCAATTTTCATTTCACCATTTCTGTCATATCTGATTCTGTGAACAACCAATCCACCTTTGGACAAAATCTCTGATGATGATGTTATATCAATATCATTACCACTTCCATCTTTCAAACTAGGCATATAGTACAAAGCCTTTCCACCACGTTCTGCCTTTGTAGCATTTGGATGTGGTGCAACTACCAAATATGCATCAGGGGTGTCAACTCTTCTAGTCTTAGTGATTGTTTTAATAGGATGTGCAAGCCTTGATTCTGGAGCCAACTGAATTTTCTTAACAGTGTCAGGAAGAGATATTCCAGCCAACGCTCCACCTGCTCCACCAGCACCTGCGCCTGCAATCAAACCGAAAGAAATGTGGCTTTTGATGTGAGAATAAACATCTCCCAAGCTTGGATTCTTGGAAACGTTACACATATTTGTCAAGCCAGTGACTAAATTATCTGTCAATCCAGGTGTAACAGGAACAGTGTAGTCTGTCATTTTTGAATCAGTTTCACTGATTTTGATGATTGTCTTTCCACTTACGATTTTAACTTCTGCTCCTCTGACAAAGTGCCCGTTAGAAGTTGGAGTTCTTGTTCCATCTGCTTCAACCTTCAACCTTGGTTGAACATAACAGCAAATTGCACCAGTATCCTTATCTTTAACAAAAACAAATCTACTTACTTGATTTGTAGTTTTTGGCACTTCAACTCTTCCAAGAGGCAAACCAGTTGAAGGGTCAACAACCAAATCAGAAGAACCATCCCACATAGATTGGAAATCAGTTTGATTGACTTGTCTTCCTTTTGTTTTGATATCAATATCCATATAAACACCTCCGTTTATCTTGCTATAATTATAAGGCAAAACCCATTTACTGTCAATACCCTTTTAAGAAAAAATCGCATTTTTGATAATTTTTTTACAATAAATAAAAGAAAAAATATCATTTTTTAATATTTTTTCATTTTATTATATTCAGACTGTTCCAACTATATTTGATAATTTTTATCATATTAATCATCAACAGGCTTTTCGTCAAGATAAGTTGCCATATAATCAGCCAAATGAAACAAATAAACAGTAGGATATCTGTAAAACACATCAACCAAAATGCTTGGATTGTTGACTGCACGCGGATCAAATGCTCCCATGTGCCAATTTATTGCCATTGCCTCTTCTCTTGTCAACTTCATAAAGCCCGAAATCATATAAACTGACTTCTCACCATGACCGTAAGGCAGTGGATCATAATATTTATAATACGGTTTTTGCTTCCACTGACCGTCAACTTTGACATTTCTCATGTCAACAGTGTATGTATTAACTTTGCAAATGTCATGCAAAAGCCCAATAATTGCCACACTTTCTGGAGAAATGACTTCTATCCACTTCTCTCCGTACTCACTTTGCAACAACTTTATGTATCTTTTATAAACATTGATGCTATGCAAACACAAACCGCCCTCAAAATTTGAATGACGCCTGCCAGATGCCGGAGCAGTGAAAAAATCAGATTTTTCCAAATAATTCAACAATTCCTCAGCACCATCTCTTTCAATATTGTCGTAAAATATCTCTAAAAACTCTTGTTTGATTTCATCTAAATCCATAATAATCCTCAACTTTTCATTATTTTAACAATATAAAATGCCAAAAATCAAATAATAAAGTGCATTTTCTATCTGCATTTGTCCATTTTTTATATAAAAATCTACATCATTCAACATTTCATAAATGTTTTTCAATTGAAGTTTTGTGAAATTTTTTGATAATTCTCTCGCTTTCACAATTGCAAATTCTTTAACATTCAAAATTTCTGACAATTCTTTATCACTCAGACCTGATATAGCAACAAAAAACAATCTTCTGAAATGATTTAACACCAATGAAAATGTTTTAGTGTCCTTTTCCATGAGGCTAAGAAGGGAAACCGCCTTGTCACTGTTTCTTTTTGACAAAGCGTCAGTGAGTTCAAAAACAGTGAATTCTGTTTCTTTGCAAACCAAATTGTCAACAACCTTTGTTGTAATTTCCGTTTCATCACAAGCAATAAGTTTGTCCAATTCATTTTTAATCAAAGAATAATAATTGCAACACGATTCAATAAGTTGTTGACAAGCATCAGAAGTTATGGTTTTCCCATGATTTTTTAATTCCGAAGATATAATTTCACTCAAACTTCTGTCATCCAATCTTTTTGCGCTGACTTTTTCACTTATTATAAAATCAAATTTGTTGTAAAAATCAAAAATCACCAAACAAGTGCTTTCAACAGGTTTTTTGAGATAATCTCTCAATTTTTTCTTGAAATTTTCTGGAATTTTTGTGATATTTTTAAGCAAAATCAATTTTTTTTCACTTCCCATAGGCAAAGTCTCACAAGAATCAATAACAACATCTCCATTGAAAGATTCATCATCAAACGACAAAAAATTAAATTCTTCAAGCTGAATGTTTGTTGCTTTTTTGATTAATTCCAATGCTTTGTCATACAAAAGAATGTCTTCCCCTTGAATTAAATAACATGGTTCAATTTTTTTCTGCAATCTCGTTTTTAAAGTTTTCAATCTACACACCTCCATTTGTAATTTTTGCCATCAATCAAACAAGTTATATTTCCATTTGACACAAAACTTGTTTGCGCAAGCGAATTTTTGTAATATGTAAGCACATAAGACCGCTCAAAAAATTTAGCATAGTCATCATGCTTTCCCAAAATAACAATGTCATAATTTTCACTTGAAACAGAAGTTAAAGCCTCGTCACTTTGCTTTAGATCTCTCAATATGAAAACTTTTGTTTCATCAAAAGAAATCTCAAGTCCAATAAGCCTGTCTTCAAAAGATTTATATTCAAAAGTAAATCCACCAATATAGCCTGTTTCATCGAAGTTGACCAAAACATCTTCAGGATAACCTTGACCATTGTCGCATCTTATCAAATTTTCAACACCAATTTCTCGCATTGTGTCTATATACGCTGAAGATTTTTGCAAAACAAAAGCGGTGGACACTTTTTTGATGTTCTTTGCTCTCAGAAGATTTTTTGTATAATTGCTGTAGCCAGCATCAACAATGACACTTTCTCCGCTGTCATTTGTAAGCACAACAGTTGGAGAAGAATAATTATAACCATATGTAACTGAGGCTTGTGTACTTGTTGGGATAAGATAGATTCCACCTAAAATTCCGCAGAAAACAAAAATTGTGGAACAACAAATTGTCTTAGCTTTTCTGCTTGCCATGAAATATTTGCTGATGAGAAAGAACAATAAAAACGCTCCAGCAACCAGAAAAATGTCAAATGGTTCAAGTTGAACGATAAGTGATGTGTTTCCAAAAAAATCTGCGATGTTATAAATAAGACCCAATCCCCAGCCACAGGCCTTCAACAAAAATCCCATGAACGGCAGCAAGGCAGTAACAAACAGACTGACAAACAAAACAGGATAAATTACTGAAAAAATTGGAATGACAATCAAATTAATGAAAAATGTTAACAAATTTAAGTCGGAATATATCAATGCCATAAAAGGTAAAATCCCAATTTGAGCACCAATTGACACAGCAAAAGATTCTGCGACAAATTTTGGAAACACTTTTTTTAGAACTTTTGAAAGCCATGGTGTTATCACAAAAATTCCCAAAACACAAAAGAAACTCATCAGAAAACCAATGTCAAGCGCTGACAAAGGCGAATACAACAAGATGATAATGCCCGAAAGGCCAAGAGTGTTCAGATTGTCATAACACTTTCCACAAAGTTTGGTTGCCAAAAGCACCAACCCCATAATTCCTGCTCGCATGATAGATGGCGCAAAACCGCAAATGTAAGCATAAAAAGCCAAACATATTGCACAGATCAAGAAATTATAAATTCCCCTAACTCGACATTTTTCCAATATGAATCCTAAAAGTGTGATGAGAAATCCGACATGCAAACCGGATACCGTAAGCAAATGTATGATGCCTGAAGTTTTGTATGATTGATATATGTCGTCGTCAACCTCTGTTTTATCACCAAACAAGACAGCAAATGCAACAGCCCCATTGGTTTCTCCCATGTTTTCATAGAGCAAAGATTTCATTTTCAGACGAAAACTTTCATCAAAATGCAGTTTGTTCCCCTGAATTACAAAACCATCTGAAGAAACGGAACTCGTGTAAGGCGTGCCATCTCTATAATAAAAACTGTTGAAATTATTTAGAGTAAAAAGCGAAACTTTTTCAACCTCAGCATTAAAAACGATGATGTCTCCCACTTTAAAATCATCGTAACTGTCAATATTAATTGTCAAATTAATGTTGGACTCTTTATTTCCATTGATATAAACATCTTTCAAAACGACATTTGCACTGTTGCCATAAACAGAATAACTGACATCATCTGAAATTCTTCCAATAACCTGGCTCTCTCCTTCATAAATTTTTCCTTCAAAAGTGACTTGTCCAACAAAAAACCAACCAAGTCCAAATAGAAAAATTGATGATATGACAATGAAAGAAATCCATCTCTTTGCCCAAACACAGTAAGCGAAAAAACACGCAAAAATCAACAATATGAAGATGATGTATTTCAAATTACCAACAAAAATATACCTTGATGTTGAAATCGCCAACAACAAAGCCAAAAAGCCATAAAAAAGTGGTCTTGAATGAAAAATTTTCTTACCTTTTGCGTCCATTTTATGTTTCTTTATAAAGAATATCACAAAAAAGGTAAGATTTGCAAACAAACTCCCACTTTTACGGCATTTTTAAACGTTGTAAAACAATTTCATATCTCAGTAAATTCTCGTTTTCTCTTCCCTGCCATAAATGTTTCTTTCAAAAAATTTTTCGGCACGTGAACCGTCCACAACATACTCTCTGTTTTCAGAAATAAATTTCTTTAACGTGTTATTAACATGATGTCTTGAAACTTCACTATCCAAAAATTTTTCTTCATACAACACTTTATCAATTTCGATGTATGGAGAATTTTTCATTTTAAAAATTAACAATTTTTGATTAAATTTTCTATCTTTTTCCACGAAATCTTGAAAATTAAACTGATAAGGATAAACCGCAAAACCCAATTGCGTTCCTTCGATTTTTTGTGGTTCTGTAACTATAAATGGCATAACAACTCCTTTTACAAATTGATTATAAATTATTTTTATTACAAACAATGAACAAAAAATTGATGAAAAACATCATTTTTTAAAGAAAAAAGTCGTAATTTTCTTATTTTTTAT
>ULSO01071283.1_pt1 | contig 14424 bp, 2 predicted proteins | sample 1956701 | NCBI WGS metagenome assembly ULSO01 (sample SAMEA4835708, study PRJEB28245) | human gut metagenome | biome: gut microbiome; material: fecal sample | place: Denmark | collected 2008 | reverse complement strand
ACTAGTTTTACTCTTACTCAGGATGATATAGATTATAGAGAGGATACTTATAAATTCTGTATTCCTCGTAGTAGTAGAGAATTAAATGAGGCTGAAGAGTTAGTAAACAAATCTTATAGAGATAGAATGAAAGGGAAATATTTAATCTGTCATTACAAATATGATTGCAATGGTGGTAATACATTTAAAGTTCCTTATATTAGTACAGCATACAGATATTCATTGATATAATATGAAAAAGAAAATAAATAAAAAGAAAGTTCCAGCTTACGCTTTTGGTATAGATCAAGGTTTAGAGATTGCTTCTATATTGGGAGCTGGTTTACAAGGCTTTACAGAAGAAGGATCTGGTGCAGATATTGCTGGCAGTACTCTAGGGGGCGCTGCCAAAGGTGCTTCTGTAGGCTCTGCTATCCTTCCCGGTATTGGTACAGCTATAGGTGGAGCTGTAGGTGGTGTTGGAAACCTTGTATCAAGTATCTTTAGAAAGAATGCAATTAATAAGCAAAAACGTATTAAAGCAAATGCTAAAGAAGTAGCAATGGGGAAAGGTAATGCAGCCACACTTGAACAAGAATATTGGAATGATAACTCTTTAGCTTACACTTTTGAAAATGGTGGTATATTACCAGATTTAGCTTATGTGGATAATAATGAAGTAATAAGAGATGACTTTGGTAATATTGCACAAGTACCTAATAGTAAACCAGGTACAGATAATCATTTAATAGATGCTTCTAATCTTGAATCTGTCTTATCTGATAAGATCAAAAGACCTGGTACAAATAGAACATTTGCACAAGAAGGTGAAAAACTTACTAAAATGACGAAAAAGAGTAAAGGTAATGACATATTTGCTAAGAATACCGATATGTTAAATAAAAGAAATGCAAATGCAATGTATGAACAATTGCTTACAGAGCAAGAAGCAGTTAAAGCTAAGAAAGGTATTAAGCCTAAAGTAAAAGGAATACCTGCATATGCAGATGGTAAAGGTGATTGGACTAGACGATTAGGCAAATCTATTGCTAATTTTTTAACCTCTCCAGTACAAGGTACAGCAGTTAATAGTGCTCTTACAAATGCTTTTAATAATACAGGTAATAAAGCTGGTTTAGGTGCAACTAAGAACTCTAATTGGGATGCTCCAGTAATGAATTACTTGAATGGTATTAACTGGACAGAAAACTTTGTACCTAAATCTGGTCCTGCACCTGGTAGAACATATATATATAATAATGACCCAATAGATAATAGTGTTGATGCTATTACTGGTGAAACAATTCCTGTAGGTGTAAATGAACCTATATACGATTTGCCTGAAGTACCATTTCCTGATGCAGCACCTATAACAAAGGTTAAATCTGTTAGGAAACATACCCCAGCAAGTAAGTCTGCTAAAGCCACTAACTCTCTTAATCAAGCTCCTTTACTGGATATTGAAGATTTCAATCCATCTTTAGCATCTGATCCTATTTATGCTCCGTTGCTAAATATTGAAGATTTTAATCCCACATTAACACCAGATGAGATTAAAACACCTAGTAAGTCTTCATCTAACTTTGGCAGTCTGTCTGGTTTATCTCCTATACTGTATAATTGGATTCAAAGTAGACGTAGACCTGAAGTAGAAGATCAGGTTATTAATCCTTATACTGGGGCTGTTAATAGAGCAATGGCTAGTCGTAAACTTAATATAGAACCCACTCTTGCAGCTAACAGAAGATCTAGAGCAATTGCTCGTAACAACATGGCTAGACTTAACCCTAATACTGGTATGAACTTAGCATACGGTAATCAATTAGCTACTGGGGAATATGCTCAGAATGCTTCAGTATACGCTAATAGAGATAATGCTAATAATCAATACTTAGGTGAATACGCAAATATGATGAACAATTTAGGTCAGCAATATGTACAAAATACTGTACTTACTAATGACTTAAATGCCCGTAATAGAGCTGCTGCAAGAAACTTTGGTGCTACTGCTGCTGGTCAGTTAGGTCAATGGTCTCAGACTAAAGAAAAGATGCGTAATGAAGCTGCTAGGGATGCTATGATATATCCTTACTTAAGGAACTTCTTAGCATATGGTAACCCTGGTCAATTGATAGCAGATATGGATAATATGTATTACAATAATAGAAAGGGTAAGAAAAATGGTTAATAGATATGATAATCCAGCACAAGCTCAGTTTATAGATACATATGCTCCACTACCTTTCCAACAACTGTATACACTTGGTAAAGATGCAAATGCTAGAGTAGATAAAGCTATTTCAGACTTATCTGGAGCGTTAGATAAATGGTCTGACTTCAGATCTCCTTCTTTAAAGGATATGCAAACCTGGTATGATGAAACTCTTGGTAAAGCTAAACCAATTATCGATAAATTGTCTCAGAATATTGATTTACTTAAGACTCCAGAAGGTAGAGCTCAGATTAACTCTATTATCAATAATGTAGATAGACTTAAATTATCTACTTTACTCCAGAGTAAAGAAGGAATGGAGCAAAGAATGAAGTTTAATCAACAGTTAGCTGCTGCTGGTAAATACAATGAGATGTGGCATGGTGTAGACTTTGCAAACTATGATAGTACAAAAGGTATTTTCAACGATATAGCTCCTTTAGCATATAAAGATATTAGAGAATTAGCAGATCCTTATTATGCTAAATTACAGAAGGGTTTTTTATATACAGATGGTGATTACGATTATTTCGGTAATACACGCGGTGATATTGAGAAAGTAGCAGATGCTCACTTGAATGATATAGTGAACACTCCAGAAGCTCAAAAGCATATGGAAGTTTATAAGAGAAATACAGGAGCAAGTGATGCTGAAGCAATTCAATGGTTAAGAAATTCTATTGTAGAATCTAACATTGATAGAACTATTAGACCCACTAGAGAAGTTAATCCTTTTTCTTTACTTTCAGCTAGAGCCGCTGCTACAAAGAAAGCATCTGGAGAAGATACTATGCCAGTTCAATTCTCTACTAAACTTGCTTCTACACTGCTAAGTAAACCAAATGATGTTAAATTGGAAGACGGTACTGTTTTAAAATACGATTCTCAATTTGAGAAAGCTCAGAAGATGTTTGCACCAGGAAGTAAATGGCAAAAAACTTATATAGATAGAGTAGCAGAGAACGGTCAACAGTTACCATTAAACCGCAATAATGCAGCTAAGGCGATATGGGAAGAACTATCTATGGATATAGGTTCTCAAGCTGACTTTATTAACGACGCTGAACTTGATAAGAGTTCAGTAGTAAAAGGTATTAATGGTAGTCCTATTTACTCTGGTAATAACATATTTGGTATGATGACACAAGAACAGTATGTTAATGCTAAGATGGGTGTACCTGTTAATAGTGCTAACTGGAGTCCAGCTAGAGCTAGATTTGAACAAGACCTTATCAATAATAACATACCTAATATGGGTATTAACCCTACTAGTAGGGTGTTACTTGAGAATGGTCTTCCTGGTAATGAATCATATACTCAGGAATATAAAGCATATATACCAGTAGATTATTTCTTAAACAATAAAGATATCTATAAAGACTATTTTGATACCGGTTTCTTTGGTGACGATACATCTGAAGAAATTATAAAAAATGAAGACTTCCAAAAGTTTGTAAATAGTCTAAATGGTAAGATACCTAACTATAATGGTAGAATTGCTGATATTAAGAGTGTGAGAATTGCAGATGATGGTACATTTGCACCTGGTCACGAAACTCAATATAATGGAGTATACATTGAAATACCTGTTATGAAAGGTGTACTCAATAATGAACAAACAAGAGAAAGAGCAAATCTTGAAGAGTTCCAATATAGCAAATTAGGTTCTAAAGGTAATATAAATTATAGACAAAGTAATGAAGATTTGATCTATGGAGAAAACTAAAAACAACAGTGGTGTTCCATTGGCAATAGAGCTTCGTAAGAAGAATTATGAAGATTATTTAGGTGCCTCTAATGGTACTGTAAACCCTGAAGTAGGTAGTACTATTAGTCCTCATGAAATACTTAGAGATCTTGCTAGTTATCAGAAAGATTCTTATAAGCCAGCTCTAGATACCGATGACACATTAGACGAATCTCGTAATAATCTTAGTACATATGATTTAATAACTAACTCTGTGGCAGCTTCTTTGCGTGCTATGAACGAAGCACAATTGGCTAATACTCAGGGTATACTTAGACGTGAAGTATTGCCACAGATGGATAGAATTAAATCAAACATTAATTTGTTTGAAACTTATAATGGTTTAGTGAGTCAAAGAAATAACTTGCTAAACCATTTAGCGGTTTCACAAGATGAAGCTGAGATATCACAGATTCAGAATGAATTGAGCAATATAGATAGTAACTTGTATAGTACAAGAGAAGCGTTAATGTCTTTAGGTGTTTCTCCTGATATGAGTAATATTTCTGATATCAGGGAAAAACAAGAAGCAGATTTAAAGTCCTATCAGAATAAAGCTAATGAACTCTATGCAGATATTGAAACAGATGAAGCTGATATTGAAAGATATAAAGTAGATTCTAGATTTGAACAAGCTATGAGTGAGAATCAAGAGTTTAAGTGGACAGAGCCAAGTAAATGGATATATAATGTACCACAGGCTGTAGGTTCTTCTTCATCTGCATGGTTATGGCAAGTAGCTCCATATGCTTCTACTGCGCTTAGATCTGTCTTCAAAAAAGCAATCTCTAAAGCAGCTATAGGTGCAGCTTCAGGTGCTATAGCAGGTAGTGTTGTACCTGGTGCTGGTACTGCTGCTGGTGGTACTGTTGGTGGTGTAGCTGCTGGTACAGTAGGTGCTATATCTGCTGCTTTAGATGTAGCTAATGCTGGTATGTTACTTTATTCTAACTATAAACAAGCTGAAAATGAAGCCAATGCTAATGTTGCAGATGATTATAGAGATAGAGTGACTCAGTTAATTACCAGTACAGGTTTAACTATTTCTAATATTGCAGATGAAGCCCGTGCAAATGGTTTAGATGAAAGATATGCAAGATTATCTGATGATAAGATATTTGAAAAGATATTAGATGGTCAAATTGAATCTACTAATCCTATTCTAGCAGAAGCTCAGATACAAGCAAGACAAGGTTTGGATAGAGACTTTGCTCAGAATATGTCTATTACTTATGCATCTAACTTAGCTAGTGACGTCATCATGTTGCCGTACTTTGGTAAAATTGCTGATGGTTGGCTAGGTAAGACTATAAAGAAAGGCGCTTTATTATCAGACCCTATTGAAGCAATAGGTGATAAAGCTGCTGATGCTGCTAAAAAGACTTTATCTAAGTATGTATTAGGTAGAAATGCTATAGATAAAGCAACTAGAAGTTGGGCTAGTAGAGCTGCTAAAGCTGCTTATATAGGTGGTGATTTAGCAGTGCGTAATCTTGCTACTTCTTTTAATGAAGCATTAGAAGAAGGTGCACAATATACTACTGGTGCAGCTTACAAAAGAGGGGATTTTGATGATAGTGATTTGAACTTAGAAGGTTTAGCTTCATCTCTATTTGGCGCTTATAAAGAAAAAGGTAGAACTCTTGTAAATATACTCGGTAGTCCTTTTGGCTATCAAGACGCTTTATATGAAAACGACAGTGAATACTGGAATAATGTAAAGCTTGGTGCAGCTGCTAGTCTTTTATCCCCTATGCAAGTAGGCGTAAATGCTAGAGGAGCATATTCCTTATATAAGGAAACTAAAGGGATGGATAAAGTAAATGAGCTTGCTGTAGGTGAGATTAATACTAAGGAAGATATGTCTAAAGCAGTTACTTACGCTAGTGGTAAGTTTAAAGGTGTTGAATCCGAAGTAGTTAATGCATGGGCTAATTTAGCTGAAGGACCTACAGAGAATCTACCAGAAGGTTTTACAAGTGATGATGCTTTAGAAGAAGCACAGTTTGCATCTCGTGTATTTACTGTAGCTAAATCTGATAGAATGAAAGATCTAGCTGAAAATTTAGGTATCGAACAGAATACTGAAGAGTTTGGTAATCTAGTAGGTTTATATATGCAAGCTGAGAAAGATTTTAAGGCTTCATTAGAAGACCTTACAGATAAGAATCAGCAACTTACTAATAGAGCGCAAGCACTTAATTCAAATGCAGCACTGTCTACTCAGATGGAAAAAGCTGTAGATAATGCATTTAATACGATTAATGATAACGCTCAATCTACAGATCAAATAGTATCTAAAGATGAGATTAGAGAACTATTTAAGTTACAAGAACAACAGAGAGTGTTAGATAATATGCTCAATGAGGTTAATAATGCTACAGAAATAGTTAAATCAACATCTAACCCTGCTGAATTACGAGGTAACGAGTATACTTTAGCTAAACTAGATGATATGCGTTATAGACTTCAAGCAAGAAAGAAGTCTATAGATAAAGCAATGCCATCCTGGTATAAGAACTATACTGGTGATAAGACATTATTAAACAATCAAGTAGCATCTGTTGGCGCTTTTAATGAAGTTACTGAATATGAGAATGCTATAGAAGATAGATTATTTTCAGAGATTAATGCTGAAAGGAATCAAGAAATCTACAATGCCTTTAATGGTATTGAAAATGGTGCTAAAATAACCCCTACAGAAGCTTCTCAACGTGCTGATATCATTACTGAGGCTAAGGAAAAGAAAACGCCTAAAAAGCGTAGAAACCTTAAATTAAAAGCTTTACGCAATATTCATAATGCTCAAGGTGAAAAGCTTATTGATGAAATGCTTGAGCTTTATCAAACTAAAAAAGAGCAAAGTAAAGAAATGATAGAAGGGACTACTGGCGTTACTGAACAACAAACTGTTAACAAACCTGTAGTACCATCTAAACCTGTTACAGTACCCACTGGTACAGTTACAGAACAACCTGCTCCTACTGTAGAACAGGTTAAACCTGCTACTCCTACTAAACCTATCAAACCTGTTAAACCAAGTAAACCTAGAAGAACTATAAGTGCTAATGAGCTGGATGAAGCAGATGCAGCTTTAATAGCTGCTGCAGAAGGTCAGGATATAGGTTTAGGTACACCTGCTATTCAACCTACTGCTGCTCCTTCTTCTGTAGATACAACAGATACAGAAAAGGAAAAACCTGTAGTAAATAATGACATATTAAGTTCTGATGAAGATCCTTTTGCAGGTGGTTTTGGTGATCCTACAGGCGAAGGTGTATTTGACGAAAGAGGTGGTGAAGCAGTAGAATCATCTAAACCCAGTAAAGCAGCTAAAGCTAAACAAGATGCTCAGGATGCTAAAGCTAAATTTAATAAGTCTGTTCAAGATTTCTTTGATTTACTTGATGATAATAGTGTAGGTTTTGCCTTTGACCCAGCTGCAAATGCTGAGAAACAAGCAAAGATATTTGTTGCTTTCTTAAAATTATTAGGTAATGCATTTAATTTAGGTGCATATAAGTTTAAAGAAGTAGCCCTGAATATGTATGAGGCTATTGGTAATAATAGGGAAAAGTTAACTACTCACTTCGATTCTATTAAAGGTGCTTATACTACTGCCTATTACCAGATGCCAGAGGAAGATAGAGCTAGAATGAGTTCTCCTCAAGAAGTTGCTGCTATTACTGTGGATGATTTATTTGATACACCTGTAAGTGATCTTACAGAAAGTCAAGTAGAAGAAGCAGCTAAAGCTGGTGTATTACCAACTCCACAAGCTCCTGCAACTATTCCAGCAGATGCTATTACTGATAATGAGTTAAAGGACTTTTCAGAAGATAGCAGATTAGGTATCCTCAATACCTTCCATTATAAACATGACGCTCAATTAAGCGAAACAATAACTTTTGCAAATGGTAATAGAGTAACATTCTCACTTAATACAGAATTACCAGAGTTATTCCGTACTAGGTTAAGTGATTTGTCATTTGAATATTCTGTAGCGCCGTTTATACACTATAAGACTAACAGTACTAAAGTAAAATGGAATAATCCAGCTACATATGATTGGGCTAGGGTAGGTATGATAATCACAGATAGCAAAACTGGTAAGAAATACTGGTTAGCTATGCGTAGTCCTAATAACCTTAGAGTAGGAGATACTAGTGAAGAGTATAATACTTTAATAAATGATCTTAGGGCTGCACGTGCTGATATTATATCTAGATTTGTTGTGAAAGATTCTAATGGTAATCTTACCAATGCAATAGATTATAATATCAAAGTAACTCCTACACGTACATTAATACATAATGCAGTAGAAGGTATTAGCAAATATGCTCCCATTAATGATACTAAGTTTAATAATATCTTACAGTTAAGTACTAACTTAGATGAAGAACTTGATAACTTTGGTTACAGTACTGGTGTAAGATCTGCTGAAACTATATATACTATACACGGTGATAATACTGGTTTTACCGGTACTACCTCAGGTGGTGTGTATTATATTATAGCTGGCAATAAACGTCTATCAGGTAGACCATTGCCATTAAAGATTAGCACAGTAAGCTATAACAACTTAGAAGAACTAGCTAATCTATTATCTACTATCGTGTTTAAGTCTGGGTTCTCAAGCTATGATAAGATAGGTAATACAGATCTTATTGGTTCTGACTTAATAAAGTTATTCTTGAATTATGGAGAAGCTACCCAAGTAAAAGATAATAGTGATATTAGTGATGCTGCTGCTAAGAACCTGCGTAATAAACAGTTATATGTAGATAACACCGGTGTAGTAGGTAAATTAGTATATGGTAACAATAGTACGTCAATTGCGGGTTTAACATCAGACCAGAGAGATAGAGAAAGAAAAGCTTTTGTAGATTGGCTTATGAAGGAAGGATCTATGCCTTTTAAAGTACCTTCAAAAAACAATGATGTTGTATCAGTAGACATGAAGCTTAGAGATCTATTTCAAGGTAGATTAGCAAGTAGTGTAGAAAAAGCTAATGGTAGGTTAGAATTAGTGCATGGTGTAGTATTTACTAAAGACGACTTAGATCATTCTTTATTGGCATGGATGATTAAGAATGGTATGTTGAAATCTAATCTTAATACAGAGAGATACGAAAGACCTTTTGTTATTGCTGATGGTATTACTCAGGATGCTCCAACTAATATTCCTAATTCTACAGCTGTTCCAACAGTAAGTGAACCTCAAGTTGAACAACCTGCAGTAGAAGAAAAACCAGCTCCTACTCGTAAACGTCGTACTTTCCGTGATCTCAATACATTTGGTGGTAGCGAAACTGAAGTAAGAGTAAACTTTACTCCCAATAAGACATATACTTCTAAAGAGAAGATGAATAAGGTTCAGGCACGTAATTTCTTAAAAGAGAAATTAGGTATGTCTGATGCTGAAATTGATATAATTGATGTAGCAGTATCTTCTGATATGCCAGCTACAGCATTATCTCATATGACACAAGATGCTATTCATCTTTACTCTAGTGATCCTGCTGGTGTTGAATATCATGAAGCATATCATAGGGTATCTCTGTTATTAATGTCTGAACAGCAGCGTAATAAGGTATATGATGCTTATAGGGCTTCTCATGAAAATATGAAAAATGCTTCTAACAAACAAGTTGAAGAAGCATTGGCTGAAGACTTTAGAAAGTATATGCTTGAAACTGTACCTTCTAAGGTTTATAGAATCACTAAATGGTTTAATAAGCTTATAGACTTTGTATATTCTTTAGTAGGTAGAATAAGACCTACAAGTATATTTAGGGGTATATATGAAGGTAAATATGCTAATATACCTGTAACACAAGAAGCTAAGGATAGATTTATAGAAGCTTATGGTTATAGAGTTAATTTTACACAGCATGGTCATGAATTTCAGAATATTAAATCTCTTGATAGTTATTTCCAAGCTGTAGATTACTTTACTACATCTTATATTAGTCAGTCTATGACTACTGAAGATATAGTAGATGACTTATCTAGAATTAACATAGACTACAATGATATGAGAGAATTCTTAGAAGATCTTTCATATGATGAAGCCGCTACACCTGAACAGAGAGCTGCTGCTAAAGAACTGTTTGATAACTTTGATATATTCAAACAAGACGTACAAGCAAAATTAGCAGAACTAAGTTTGAAACAAATCAAGGAAGAACAAGAGTACGATGAAACAGAAGAACGTGATGGTGGTGAAATAGAAAAGGATAATTTTGACAAATATGATAAAGCATCTTATGAAGTATCCATTCTACACAATATTAGACCAGCTGTTAAACTGTTTCTATCTTCAATAGAAGATCGTGTATATAACACCGCTACTAAAACCTATACTAGGGATATTAATCCTGAAACAGGTATTCCACGTGTAACTCCATTTATGGCAGCTTGGCGTAGAATTGTAGATAAGCTATTTGATGAAGATAGTTATGGTGGCTTAATACGTAAAGCTGCTCAATTATCTAAAACAGATCCTTTCTTTGCTTCTGTATATAATAGATTATCTAAGATAAAAGACTCTAACTTACAGACACAGATATTCCAAACTATTACTGGATTTAGACATAATTTCCTTACTGTAGGATATCAAGATGTGGGTACTAATGAGGTAATGTACATATCTAACTTAGGTGGTAGTGTAAATGTACGTAATGGTAAGCGTATTGTAAGTGACTGGAATAGAAATTTCTATAACAGTGAATTTATGATAACTGATGAGCAGGGTAATAGAAAACCTGATATGGCTAAACTTAAAGAATTAAGAGATGAACTCACTAAAGCTACAAATGAATTAGCTAAGTTAACAGATTCATCTACTAATGAAGATCTTAGTCAGGCATTATATAAATTACTAGATATTTATAATAAAATAGGTATATCTATTACTTATGATACTTTGTTCCAAGCAATTGTAGATAAAGTATCAGCTATCAATTCTGTTAATAAACCTACTATATTACAAGCAGCTAAAGACTTATTAACAAGTAATAGAGATGGTAGTTTAGCTAAAGCTATACCTGAAATATTACGTAGACCAGTAAAAGATAAACCAACAGATCGTATTAAACGTACTGCTGATGCTATCTTTACTGGGGAAAATAGCATACTTAACTTAGCTATTGTACACTATCAATTGAATAATAATAACCTTGAAGAAAAGGTATTAGGTCCAAAAAACACTACAGTTTATCCTTTATCTAAACATAACTATATTACTCTAGAAATAAAGAAATTGAATAATGATAGATCTTATGTCAATAAACTGTTAAAGTGTCCTATCAATAGTTCTTCTATAGTTTATAATCAGTTAAAGAGTAATCCTAATACTCGTCTTACTGTAGGTACATTACTTAACATTACTGAGTATAACTCTGGTAATACAGGTACGGATTATCAATCTGCTCCTAAAGTAGAAACATTCATTTCTAAATTCACATTGTCTGAGAATGATATATTAGTACTCCCTACTATGTCTGATAAAAAGACATATATGCCTATACAGGGTCTTAGACTATTTAAAGACCGTACAATGGAGATTGTACCTTTGGATGGTGAACTCAGTATTAGGATGTCTAAAGATGTAATAGAGCAGTTCTATAAGTATTATAAGAGTGAATATGATGCTATACTTCAGTATCGTAGAATGAAATTAGCAGAAGACCAAATAGACGATGCTAATAGACCTACTATGTACTTTGGTAAGAAAGGAAAGGATACTGGTAAAGGTGGTAAATTCCGTATTGCTCGTGGAGTATGGCATACTGATGAAAACGGTAATACTAACTATATAGACTTTAATAGCTTAAGTGATCAAGAATTAATGGATACTTTCAATAATGTTGCTCAATTGAAAGAAGATATTAATACTACTCTTATTCATAGAGCTGATGAACAGTTAAAGTATGTACAGAAATTAGGTTTAATTGAGCAAAAGAAATCAGGTTTATGGTCTAATAAGTTCTTACCTGTTTCGTCTATAAATGAAAGAAGTAATAACTATGCTAATACTTATGCTCAATTATCAGGTTCTCAGAATAAAATGCTAAGAGAGAACCTTGCTATTATGGATGCTATTTGGACATTTACTGTTAATCATTTTGTTTCAATGTTTGAAACAGAAAAGGTAATATACAAAGATGTAGCATTCTTTAAGAATTATCCAGATGTATCTAAACGCCTTGCTGGTACGCTATCAACTGGTGATAGACCTAGATTGGACTTTACAGATCCAAATCACATTATGAATAAAATACCTAGGTATAAGAATGGCAGATACAACGTGGCTGGTCTGAAAGATATCGAAACACATACTAATCAACCTAAAGAACTTTACAAAGCTATTTACAGAGCTTATGTAAGAGAACTTATGGAAAATGATGGTAATTATACTAAAGAATTCATAGACAATGTATTTGAATCTGATGATTTATTTAGTCATGAAGATATACCTCAGGCTATTAAAGATAAAGCTAAAACTAGTACAGAGCGAGATTTAAAACTATATGGTGATATTACTATGGATAAAGATGGTAATATTACTATAAATACAGAAGATAATCCTATTAACCAAGCAGATGCTTCTGTATATTGTTCTCCTACTATGTATAAAGCTATTCTTGCTACACAAGGCTTATTAGATGCTGAGACTGAAGCTGCTATTGATTACGTAGAAGAACATGCTGATGATCTTGGTGATGTACGTAAATATGTAAATACCCTAGCAGCAGTAATGTCACCAAAGAAGATGGTTTACTTTGGTAATGAAATACTTGAACCATTACAAGGTGAATTCATAAATATGCCTATCTTTAATAAGATGGCTATCTTCCCTCTGTTTAAAGTATTAGCAACTGGAGACTTAAAAGCATTGTATGATAGAATGAACGATACTACCAATCCTATTGATATGTTTACTACTAAATCAGCAGTAAAAGTAGGTAATATCGTTGAATATGATTTCTATACAGATACTTCTCAGTCTCAAATATCCGAGGAATTTACTAAGGATGAAAATGGTTCTTATAACAAACCCATTACATTTAGACAACAGAGCTTTGGTAACTTATTAAATCAGATGCCTATTGAAGCTCACGAAGCAGAAAAGCGTATGTTGGTAACACAGGCTATGAAAACTGTATATTCTAACATCAGACTTGATGGTGATTATTATTTACCAAATGGTAAGAAGCTATCTGGTCGTGAATTACGTGATTATGCTATGAGAGCTATTGATGACTTATCAGATAGAGGTTTAAATAGGCTTTTAAAGGATTTACACGCAGTTAAAAATGAAGATGGTACGTTTACCTTCAAAGACTTACAAGGTATCTCAGATTCGCTTGTAAGAGACTTAATTGCAAGTAATACTGATTCTGATATAGTAAATCAAGTTGCATTGAATGAAAGAGGCGAGTTTAATGTACCTATTTCAGCATCACCATTATCAAAACAACTTGTAACTAAGTTAATATCCAAAGTAAATAAAGAGACTGTAGATATTAATTTACCTGGTGGTACATTTGTACAGATGTCTTCATTTGGTATGAAATCTATAGACAAACTTGGTCAAGCAGAAGCTAAACAAGACTATAGTAAGTACATGGTAAATGAAGGTCGTAAGCTAATGCTTAAGAATGAAAATAATTCTATGGACTGTGTAATTAGTATTAATTTACTTAAGCACATTATACCTGGTTATGATAATATGTCATTCTTAGAGGCTAGACAATGGTTAATTGATAATCATATTATTGGTGATAATGCTTCACCTTCAAGTATGGCTTATCGTGTACCAACACAGGGTATGTCTTCTATTGCTGCGCTTACTATTAGGGATGTAGTAATGTCTCAAGCAGGAGATGTTATAATACTACCTGATGAATTTACTGCAAGAACTGGTTCTGACTTCGATATTGATAAACTGTTCTTAACCCGTTATAACTATACTACAAAACGTTCTAATAAACTTGGTAGAAATGCTACTAATGTTGAAAAAGAAAATGCTTTAAAAGGGTATGATGCTTGGGCAGATGAAGTATTAGCTATTCGTAATGGAGAACCTGTTACAAGGAGAAACTCAATGAAGGCTTCTGAAGCTATAAATGGATACTTAGAAAGTAAGAATTCCAATGTACGTTACGACAATACAGATGGTAACTACAAAGTATATGAGTATGTAACTGCTAAAACTGAATATAACTTTGATAAACCTATGTCAGAGAATAGTCAAGGAGCAGTAGAGAATCTACTTATTGATACTTTTATGGCTTCACTACTTGATCCTAAGAATGTACACGATACTACCAGACCTCTTGACGTACCTGTAAACATCATGAAGAAAGGTATTGTAGAAGTATATTTCCCAGATGTTAAAAATAATCAAGCTCTATTTGAATACACAGAAGCATATCAGGATAATTTAAAACAAGACTTTGCTGATAGTAAATCAGGTATT
>ULSO01006964.1_pt1 | contig 14444 bp, 15 predicted proteins | sample 1956701 | NCBI WGS metagenome assembly ULSO01 (sample SAMEA4835708, study PRJEB28245) | human gut metagenome | biome: gut microbiome; material: fecal sample | place: Denmark | collected 2008 | reverse complement strand
AAAAATTACAAAACAAGCCGGCCTCAGCACGAAAGGTCTGTACATCGGTATTTTTACGCTTTTCACGGCTGGACTGATCGCCTTCATCGCCATAATATAAAGTATAAGGGTAATGCCCGTCGGACGACATCCATTCGGCATTGGCCGTCAGCGCCCATTTCGTTCCCAGCTTCTGCTCCAGCAAGAACGAAGGATTCAGCAATCCCCACGAGCCCGATTTCAGCGAAGCACTGAGATTCGTCGGCTTATTGTCGTGAAAAACAGGAGTCAGTGTCTGGATATTCAAGATTCCTGCCGAGGCGAAAAATCGCGCAGGCTGAAAAATCTGGTCCCCCTGTCCGTTGCTTAGTATCAGACGGTCTACGTTCTCCAGCGAAAAACGCCCGATATCCACCTGACCGGTCTGACAGTCGGTAACAGCAATCCCGTCGTATCCCACTACCGTATGCTGTGCTCCCAGGCTTCGGATAGAAACCGTCTTCAATCCTCCTATCCCTCCGTAATCTTTTACCGTTACTCCCGAAAAATGTTTCACGGCATCGGACACCTGCATCACATTCAGTGTTTTCAGTTCCTCGCGGGAAAAAATCTGGAGAGGAGCGGCCGAACGTACTTCACGCGTCTGGTAACGGTCGGACACCACCACCTCCGGTATGGAATAAACTTTCGTGGTATCTATATCCTGCCCGCCATAACATCTCGCTGCAAACCCGACCATCATTATCCAACTACATACAATATACTTCATCTTTTCATACATTATAATTACAGCCAACGGATTTCTCCGCTTCTGCGTCGCTTGCGAAAATAAAGCATCGGGGTGAACAGAAAGAATATGTACCGACAGATCATCCCACGCTTTTTCCTCGAAAGCTGTGAAGAAACTATGCATGGCAGGTCTTCTGACTCATTCCTATTGCAGACTACCTTCCCGGAAAATCATTCCAGTGGCTTGAGCGATTGCCTGCAATATACACGGAATTTACAGCAGCGGGACTGTTCAGGACTTGCACCTGATTCCCTTTTAATCATCAGATTATCCAGTGAAAAAGAGATAACCTTTTGAACCAATGCGTCACAAAGGTAGAAAGTTTTTTCAATAAGCCGAAAATATTCCGTAATTTTGTAGACAAGCAACTAAAACATATAAATTATGGCAAAAGAACTCGAATTGAAGTACGGCTGTAATCCTAACCAGAAACCGGCACGTATTTTTATGCAAGAAGGAGAACTGCCTATCGAAGTATTGAACGGACGTCCCGGATACATCAATTTCCTGGATGCACTGAACGGATGGCAGCTAGTGAAAGAACTGAAAGAAGCTACCGGACTGCCGGCCGCAACCTCGTTTAAGCATGTGAGCCCTGCAGGTGCAGCCATCGGTCTGGAACTGGACGATACGATGAAAAAGATTTACTTCGTAGACGATCTTCCACTTTCTCCGCTGGCAAATGCATACGTACGTGCCCGTGGAGCCGACCGTATGTCTTCATATGGCGATTTCATCGCACTGAGCGATGTGTGTGATGAAGCTACTGCCCGTTTCATTCACCGTGAAGTTTCCGATGGAGTGATTGCTCCGGGATATACAGACGAAGCGCTGGAAATACTGAAAAGCAAACGTAAGGGTACATACAATATCATCAAAATAGATCCGTCTTACCGTCCTGCACCGATAGAGCACAAAGATGTGTTCGGCATTACATTCGAACAAGGACGTAACGAAATCAAGCTGAACGGCGACAATCTATTTGCCAACATTCCTACTCAGAACAAGAACTTCCCCGAATCTGCACGCCGCGATCTGATGATTGCCCTGATTACACTGAAATATACTCAGTCGAACTCCGTATGTTACGTAAAAGACGGACAGGCTATCGGTATCGGAGCCGGACAACAGAGTCGTATCCACTGTACCCGTCTGGCTGGAAACAAGGCAGATGTCTGGTATCTGCGCCAGCATCCGAAAGTACTGAACTTGCCATGGGTAGAAAAAATCCGTCGTGCCGACCGTGACAATACCATCGATGTCTATATCAGCGACGAGCATGACGATGTGCTTGCCGACGGTGTATGGCAGCAGTTCTTTACCGAAAAGCCGGAAGTTTTGACTCGTGAAGAGAAACGTGCATGGCTGAATACACTGAAAGGTGTTTCACTGGGGTCAGACGCATTCTTCCCCTTCGGTGACAATATTGAACGTGCTCACAAAAGTGGTGTGGAATACATTGCACAGGCAGGAGGATCCGTTCGCGATGACCATGTAATCGCTACTTGCGACAAATATGGTATCGCCATGGCATTTACAGGTATCCGCTTGTTCCATCATTAATAAACCGCAATAACTCACAAACGATAAAGGCGGACAACACCGGTACTCTTTTTCCGGTTGTTGTCCGCCTTTCTGTATTGTCTGTTCCGTCACTCAGAACTTATATCCTACCGTAGCGAAAATAGCGAGGTTGCGGGGACCGTTTTTCCACATGCGTGCCAGGCCAAATTCGCCCTCCACACCTACCAGGTAATGACGGAAGTCGAGATTTATACCCGCCTGTATACCGGCATCAAAGCGACGAAGGCCATCCCATATTTTCACATTATTCAGACAAGCATCATTGAAAGTAGCCCAAGATGAGGTCACATCATCTGCCTTCTGTTCTGTTTTACCGACAATACCATAACCGATGTATCCACCTCCGGCTATTACTACATCAAAATTTTTAGGAGTTCCTATATGGAAAGCGGCCAAAATCGGCATTTCAAAATAATTCTGATTGACCGTTTGCTTTGTATCACCTACCAACGAATACTTAGCGCCTTTCGAAGTCCAGTTCAATCCCGTCTGAAAAGATACCCACCCCGTAAGCGGTATATCCACTCCTACTCCGATGCGCTGGTTAAACAAAGATTTTGACGAGCCGAATCCATCTCCCATCCACGAAGACGCACCCAGACCTAATTTTACATTCCACATCGGACGTTGTGCATTGACAAGCATAGCCGACAGCACACATAAAACCAAGAGATACAGTTTTTTCATAGTCAAGACCGTTTATTGTTGAGATAATAAGAATAGATTTCACCCAAAAGCCTGTTCCCTGCAAAGTCCGTGAGAAAAGCTTCTAGAAACAAATATAATCATATCACCCAACATTCACAATCAAACTTCAGAAAAAAGAGCCGAAAAGTAACCATAATGACTAGAATATCCGACCTTTTTACATCTGCACAGCCCTCTGGCAAACATAAATTGTCCCTGACGCAAGGGAATACAATCCATTGCAACAGGGACAATTCAAACTCAAATCGCTCAGGTGTGCTACCTGATCATATCATTCATTCCAATATCAGAACTCATAATCGATACCGATAGAAATGTTCTCTCCATCGAGTGTTACACCAAATCCGTTGGATCCTCTGAAGTAATCGTCACGATAACCGGCAAAACCTACTTTGGTAATAAAGCTGAAGCTGTCATTCAACTTGATGGCCAGTCCCGGCTTCAACCCGATTTCGAAACCGTTAACAGCATCTCTGTGCTCAGCTTTTGATGTAGAAAATCCTAATCCCATGTCGATGAACAGACGTACGATTTTGTTTTCGTAGAAAGAATAACGAGCGTACGGAGCAATGGCAAAGCTGTTGACGTGTGATGAAATTCTGTCTTTTCCCTCATTGTAGTAATACGTTCCTTCGTGAGCATATGCCAATTCAGCTCCAATTGCCCAGCGTTCATTCAGGTTATAGCCAAAATCGGGTGAGATAGAGAATGAATTGATGTCGGCATCACAATCTCTCCAAAGACTGATACCGCCTCCCAAATACATTTCCTGTGCATACGATGACAAAGCAGCCATCAGCACAACCACAAGCATTAAAACTTTTTTCATGATTACATTAAAATTATTAGTTAGTTATACAAAAATATGTCGAGCGCTCTAATTGCCGCCTCATCCGTTTTTATGGCGATTAGCACGTCTGCGGCGATATTCAGCTTTCATTTTAGCCGAACCGGACCCATGCAAGCCCGTTATATAAGTCTTTTTCTTAGCCTTCGTCTTTACTTTCTCTTCTTTCTTGACCGAAGGCGACTTGCTTCCCTTGAAAATAATTCCTTCTGTAAGTATTTTCTCTATATCCATATATCTATATTTTATCGATTATTTTTTAGGAACCAGCTTTACGTGATTCCCTGTTTTAGTACAAATAAGCGTACGCTTCAACGGAGTTCCCGTTTTCATATCAAAAAGGACTCCCGGATTGATATGCTGTCCGTTCACCCTTATTTCGAAATGCAGATGTTCGGTGGTAGCCCGTCCGGTACGTCCTGTCAGTCCGACAGGCTGTCCCGCCTTGACCGTATCGCCTACCGCTACCAGATTTTTCGAGTTATGACTGTAAACAGTCTCCAGTCCGTTGGCATGACGTACCACGACTACCTTGCCGTATCCGCCATAATGCTTTGCCATACGTACTATCCCATCGAAGACACAGCGAATGGTATCGTTCGCACGAGTCTTGATATCCGATCCGCTATGTCCTCCCCGTGAGCCATAAGCAGAAATCACTTTTCCTTTCGGCAAAGGAAAGCAGAAGGCAGAATCCGCCAGACTGTCCAGATGAATCTCAAAACTGTTTCCCTTGGCAAAAAGTTCCGACGTCTTTACACGAATATGATTGCGTTCCATTTCCGAAAACACTTTCGTCTTCGGTTCGGCAGCATGTACAGACAGTACGCAACCCAACCATCCGCACAATAAAAATCCTGCCAGTATGATCTGTTTCATTATTCAAAAAATACAAGTTCCACGTCGTGAGCGTCGGCAAACTCTTTCAGCAAGCCGATCATATAATTTACATTATCCTCCAGTCCTTCACTGCCACTATAACCATTCATAATAGCAAGCAGATGTGTGGTACCTTCACTTATCTTCGTGCGTTCATTATCGCTGGTAGGAGTTCCCACACCTCCTACAGCATCACGATATACGGGCATACCTTCGATGTTCAGTTCGCCACGCCCGATTCCCTCGTAAGGTTCTCCGGCCTTGCCGATGCCCAACACCAGACGGTCGCCCTGTATCTTGTCCAGATCGAATCCTCCGATGGAATGTCCGCTATAGATGGAAGCCAGATTAATCAGGTCGACCAACGTATCTATCTGATACAAAGGAATTCCTCTCAAGATACGACGGCAAAGAGCCTCCGAAGAAGGACGATAGCGGCTAGGATCCTTTCCACATTTCTTATAAGCCTGTCGGGTAGCCTGAATAGCCGGCATTTCCTTGATGGAGTCGGTTGTATATTTCGAGCGATACAAAGCTGTAAACTCCCCGATACGTTTCCACAGCTCTTCGTTGTAGGCTGTATTTTTTACCGTAGCAAAGACTGCGGCTCCCCGAAACTGAGGCCATGCCTGCTTCAGTTCATCGGATACTTCTATGGTTAATTTCTTCATTGTACACTGATTTTTATTTTTCTTCTATTAATCAAACCTGTCTAAACCAACAAGCGGCAAAAAGGCAGACAATGCTAAACATCCTCCAGCATAATGCCTGAAAGAATGCGTCCTGACGCTATTCCCTGCCGGCGTGCAGAGAAGAAATCGGCATTTTCCTTCCAGGTACAAATACCGCTCACCTCGATATTCGAAGGTAACACCCCCAAATCGAGTAACTGCATGCGGTTCGCTTCCCACAAATCAATATGCCATTTGTTCCGACGCGAAGCGATGCGTTGCATCTCGAATCCATTCCGTTCAAAACAGTCGTATACTTCATCGCCAACCTCAAAAGCCTCCAGCGATATGCTCGGACCGATACATGCAATCACATCCTTGCCCTGAGTACCATAAGTGCAGGACATTACCTCCAGAGTCTTAGCTACAATACGGGCAACCGTACCCCTCCAGCCGGCATGTATTGCAGCAACAGCACGATGTTTCACGTCGAAGCACAGTACAGGAACACAGTCGGCAGTCGATATGCAAAGACACTCTCCGGCTACATCCGTAACCAGCGCATCCACTCCCTCCAGCAGCGAAGCCCTCTCCGTTTCCGGATGGCTGAGAAATTCACGGCTGACTATCCGCACTTCCGTACGGTGTACCTGATGTGGAATAATCAGTTCTTTCTTCTTTCCCGGCAATAGAGAGCAAAGCAACTCCCTGTTTTTCTGCACATTCTCTGGCGAATCGCCACAGAAGCCATTACAGTTGAAAGAAGCATATTCCCCTGCACTATACCCACCATGACGAGTTGTGGAGAAACAAAAAATGCCGGGGTACGATTTCATCAAACCATACTCCAACATTCTTTTATCGTTTGAATATTGCATCATCATTATTTCTGCGGTTCGTCGTCCCAGTCTACTTCCTCATATTCGTAGTCGAAATCATCCTCATCGTCAGCATCCTCGTACTCATAATCGAAGTCTTCGTCTTCACCCATTTCCTTCAGTTCTTCCTGAAGCTTGGTCACATCCTTCGCACGGTGCACGATGGATGCCTGACGAAGTCCTTCCAGACGGTTGCTGTCTTTGTTCAATTCCTCCCACAAGATATCTTTCAACTGCTGAATGCCTATATTGGCTACAGACGAAATAAACACATGAGGTATATTTTCGGGCAGTGTCGGAGTCAGCATCTCTATCAGTTCTTCATCCAGCATATCACACTTCGTAATAGCCAGTACCCGCTGCTTGTCGAGCATTTCCGGATTAAACTTAGCCAGCTCGTTCAGCAAGATATCATACTCGCGGCGGATATCATCCGTATCGCCCGGAACCATGAACAGCAGCAACGAGTTACGCTCGATATGGCGCAGGAAACGAAGTCCGAGTCCCTTGCCCTCACTTGCTCCTTCGATGATACCCGGAATATCGGCCATGACGAACGACTTGCCGTCACGATAGGAAACGATACCCAAATTCGGTTCCAGTGTCGTAAACGGATAGTTGGCTATCTTCGGGCGCGCAGCCGATACGGTAGACAGAAGAGTAGACTTTCCTGCGTTCGGGAAGCCCACCAGACCGACATCTGCCAATAATTTCAATTCCAAAATAACAGTCATTTCCTGCATCGGTTCACCGGGTTGTGCAAAACGCGGTGCCTGACGGGTTGCCGTACGGAAGTGCCAGTTACCCAGTCCTCCCCGACCTCCTTTCAACAGAATGACTTCCTGTCCGTCTTCGGTAATGTCGCATACATACGCCCCTGTTTCGGCATTGTAAACCACTGTACCGCACGGCACTTCAATCACCTTGTCGGCACCATCCTTTCCGAAGCTCTTGTTCTTCGAGCCATTGCCCCCATGTTCGGCAAACACGTGACGTTCGTACTTCAGGTGCAGCAAAGTCCAGTAATTGCGGTTTCCCCGCAAGATAACATGACCTCCTCTACCACCGTCGCCACCGTCAGGACCTCCGTTGGGCATGTATTTTTCACGGCGCATGTGTACCGAGCCGCGCCCTCCCTTACCGGAGCGGCAGTAGATTTTTACATAATCAACAAAATTCGATTCAGCCATAATATTTTCTTGAAAAATTAAAAAAGCCGACCGTCATCCAAACGGTCTACAGAAAAGTATATGGTTTCCGACTGCACTTCCAGCCGGTCCATATTATTAAGTAAAAAAGAGAACGAGAAACTTCCCAACGGAAGTTCCTGCATTCTCCGTTTTTATGTTACTTGATTAAAGTTTGTCGATAGCAGTGCAGATATCTGCAAAGATACCATCCATTGAGCCCAGACCGTTGATATGGCAGTACTTACCGTCATTCTTGTACCAGTCGATCAGAGGAGCAGTCTGAGAATGATAAACAACCAGACGTTTCTTAATAGTTTCTTCGTTATCGTCGGCACGGCCAGATTCTTGTCCACGTTTAATCAGACGAGTCATCAGTTCATCTTCCGGAACTTCCAGGTCGAGCATGATAGAAACTTCCTGACCACGAACCTTCAACATTTCCTTCAGCGCTTCTGCCTGAGCGATAGTACGTGGGAAACCATCGAAGATAACACCTTTGCTATCTTTGAAGCTATCGAATACGCTAGCCAGAATATCAATCATCAAAGCATCCGGAATCAACTGACCGTTGTCGATATATCCTTTGGCAGTCTTGCCCAGTTCTGTACCGTTCTTGATTTCTGCACGCAAAACGTCACCTGTAGAGATGTGGTTCAAGCCGTATTTCTCTACGATACGCGCACTCTGAGTTCCTTTACCTGAACCCGGTGCACCGAAAATTACAATGTTCAACATCTTTATTACCTTTATTTAATTTATGATTAATTATTCTATTACCGTATAAATGTCACGATAGTTACGTCCCAGTCCGTCGTAATCCAGACCATATCCTACAATAAAGTCATTGGGAATGTTCATTGCCACATAATGGATATCCAAATCCACCTTCAATTTATCAGGCTTCACCAGCAATGTAGCGATTCTGATTTCTTTCGGATTACGTGCACGAAGCGTTTCTATCAACTGCTTCATGGTAAGTCCCGTATCGACAATATCCTCCACAATTACAATTGTACGTCCGGTAATGTCATCGCCCAGGCCTACCAGTTCCTTCACCTTTCCGGTTGAAGATGTACCCGCATACGAAGCCAGCTTCACGAAAGATACCTCACAAGGCATAGTCAAGTGCTTCATCAGATCGGCAGTAAACATAAACGAGCCATTCAGTACACTTATAAAAAGCGGGTTGGTCCCAGCCAAATCACGATTGATTTCTCCAGCCACACGGGCAACTTCCGTTAATATCTTCTCCTCAGGAATAAAAGTCTTAAAGCGTTTATCTTTGATCTGAATTACACTCATAATATATAACTTTATAAAATTGGGACAAAAATACGAATTATCCCTCAAACTTCTATACTTTTTTCGTACTTTTACCGACAAATAGCTATTGAGAAAAAAGATGAAAATACTTAGTTGCACTCAACAAAAGGAGGCGGATGCTTACACAATCGCCCAAGAAAACATACTTTCCATCAACCTGATGGAGAAAGCAGCGTCACTGCTTACCGAAGAAATTTGCCGCCGATGGGACAAATCCCACCGTATCGTTATATTCGCAGGTTCGGGAAACAACGGCGGTGATGCCGTAGCCGTAGCACGTATGCTGTTTCAGAAAAGCTATACCGTTGAAGTCTATCTGTTCAACATCACAGGGGTATTGTCGGACGACTGCATGAAGAACGTACAACGCTTGCAGGAATGCGGATTCCCCAACTATCATGAAATCAGTACCAGCTTCGATCCTCCCAAACTGACCAAAGACGATGTTGTAGTAGACGGACTTTTCGGCTCCGGACTCAACAAACCGTTAAGCGGAGGATTTGCGTCGGTAGTAAAATACATCAATGCTTCACAGTCTACCGTCGTTTCCATCGATCTGCCTTCAGGCCTGATGGGAGAAGACAATTCCAACAATATCCGTCAGAACATCATCCGTGCCGATCTCACCCTGAGCATCCAGTTGCCTAAACTGTCTTTCCTTTTCCCCGAAAATGAAGACATCGTAGGCGAATGGAAACTGCTCGACATCGGCATCAGCAAGAACTTCATCGAACAAGCTACTACGCCTTATATCCTCACCGAAGCCAGCGACATACGCCAGATGATCAAGCCTCGCGGACGCTTTGCCCACAAAGGCAATTTCGGACACGGCCTGCTGATAGCCGGTTCGTACGGTATGGCAGGAGCTTCCGTACTGGCAGCCCGCGCTTGTCTGCGCTCGGGCATCGGTCTGCTGACCGTTCATACGCCTGTCCGCAACCATGATATTGTACAGGCAACCGTTCCTGAAGCAATGGTACAGAACGACGTACACGAACTTTACTTTGCCGAACCCGTAGATCTCGACAATTTCCAGGCACTTGCCATCGGTCCGGGACTGGGACAAGAGGAAGAAACCGCACTCGCTACCTTCGACCAGCTCAAGGAGTGCTTCATACCGCTGGTACTCGATGCCGACGCACTGAACATATTCAGTACACATCGCAACTACCTGAACCGGATACCGAAACGCACCATCCTGACACCGCACGTCGGAGAGCTGGAACGCATCATCGGAAGATGCAACAACAGCTTCGAGCGACTGACAAAAGCCAAGGAACTTGCCACTTACCTTCAGTGCTACATTGTACTGAAGGGGGCCTATACCGTTGTCATCACCCCCGAAGGCAACTGTTTCTTCAACCAGACAGGTAATCCGGGAATGGCTACAGGAGGCAGCGGCGACGTACTGACAGGTATCATTCTGGCACTGCTGTCGCAAGGATATTCACAGGAGAATGCCTGCCGAATAGCCGTATATGTACATGGTCTGGCAGGCGATATCGCCCGTAACCGGATAGGAGAAATCAGCCTGACGGCAAGCGATATCATAGATGCTCTGCCCGAAGCATGGAAAAACATTACTGAAACTAAATAACAAACCACTATGAACAGAACGATTATTGCATTGGGGTTGTTGGCATGTTCAACACACATCGCAGCACAAGATGTAAACATATATACTCCGGGCAGCGATGAAGGCATCGTATACTTCCTGCCCAAGACTGCACTGGAAGTGAATATCATTGCCACACGTATCAATTACCAGCCGGGAGAATTATGCCAGTATGCCAATCGTTACCTGCGCATGAACAATGTAAATCCTCAGCCGGAAACCTATTGGGAAATCAAACAGATTGATGTCCGCTCGGCAGGAGTACCCGATTCTACCAAAGCATATATTATCAAGCTGAAAGACAAAAGCGTCTTATCAAATATAGAACTGACCGAAGACGGTATCGCAAAGGCTATCAATACGACTTTTCCGAAGGAATACGAACAAAATAAGGACTACGAGCTGGAAAAACCTCTGCCGCACGAAAACAGCCGTAAATACATGACGGAAGAAATTCTGATGGCGGGTTCTACAGCCAAGATGGCGGAGCTTACAGCCAAGGAAATCTACAACATACGCGAAAGCAAGAACCTGATTCTCCGCGGACAAGCTGACACTATGCCGAAAGACGGAGCATCGCTGAAACTGATAATCGATAATCTCGACAAACAGGAGAAAGCGCTTACGCAAATGTTCGCCGGCACAACCGACCGTGAGGACAAGGTATTTACCATACATGTCACTCCGGAAGATAATGTAAAGGATAAAATCATCCTGCGCTTCTCCCGTCTGCTGGGAGCCTTGTCGACAGATAATCTGGCGGGCGACCCGATTTACATCAGCATAAACAGCACGGTTCCGCTGCCGGTTGTAACCGATGACGGCAAGAAAAAGAAGAAACCCGAAGGAGCTCTCTACAACATTCCGGGTAAAGGACATGTTTCTGTCAGCTATCAGGGAAAGAAATATTTTGAAGACGACGTACCTGTTACTCAGTTCGGTTCGACAGAAGTACTGGTAAACGACTTGTTCAACAAGAAAATAAATACTCGTGTCGTGTTCAATCCGGCTACTGGTGCCATCCTGAAAATAGACAAAGACTAATCCGAACACAACAAAAAAAGTCATGGGGCTGTACCGTTTGATTCCCTGAAACGGTACAGTCCCATTTTCTTTTACAGTGGTAGTTTTCCGCATTGCATAAAAAAATACCTCAGCAGGCGTCCACCCGCAGAGGTATTTTATATATTCTCAGGAACAGTTCTGTTCCTTGCTTAAAGCAAAAAGGCAATTACTTGATGTTAGCCTCTTCCAGCTTGTATCCGAACTTCTTGTCGGCTACCTTCAGTGCAAAGGCAACAATCAACGACAGCACTGCAAGTCCTGTAAAGATACACATCGGCAACGTATAATCGTACAGATTAGCTCCGTTCACCTTTCCTACTACGCAATATTTATCCAGCACAATACCTATCAGAGTCGGTATGCCCCACAATCCGATATTCTGGATAAAGAAAATCAATGCATAAGCGGTACCCAGCTGATGAGCAGGGAATATCTTGGCAACCGAAGGCCACATGGCAGAAGGCACCAGCGAGAATGCGACACCCAGTACAATCATCAGTACAATGGCAATCAGTGAACTCGTAACGAAAGGCAAAGCATAGATACAGTGTACGCCAATCAGCATGGCAGCACCCAGCATCATGATAGAGGCAGCCTTACCACGCTTATCGACCATTCCGCCGAATACCGGAGTCAGGAACAAGGCACCCAAGGCAGGAAGTCCGGCAAAGAATCCGGCAACACTCTCATCGATACCATATTTGCTGATCATCAGCTCGGAAGCAAACTTCTGGAACGGAAATACACATGAATAGAACAATACGCAGAGCAGGGCTATCAGCCAGAATCCCGGGTTAGAAAGAATCTTGGCAACATCCTTGAACGAGAACTTCTCTTCCGGAGAATTGTCTACTTCAGCCTCAATCTGACGGTCGAGCTTCTTATCCAATACCGAGAATGCGAAGAAAGCAATCAAGCCACCAACCAGACAGATCAGACCTACCAGTACCGGAGTCGTAATTTCGTACGCACGTGCCATTGGGATAGCTACCGCATACGCAGCCTGCGACCCCACACGAGCCAGTGCCACCTGTACCCCCATGGCTGTCGCCATTTCCTTTCCACGGAACCATTTGGCAATCATCTTGGTAACGGTAATACCTGCTACCTCCGCTCCAACTCCAAAGACCGAATAACCAGCCGATGCCACAAATACGCTTACCTTATATCCCAGTATCGTACCGGTAGCATCTGCCATGCCTGTCATGGCATAATATTCAACTCCCGTACCCAGCACCATCAACACGGTAGCCAGCTTTCCGGTAAAACGGATACCAAAACGGTCCAGTATCAGTCCACCCCAAATCAGCATCAGGAAGAAAACATTCAGGAAACTGTACGCACCTGTAAAGAGTCCGAACTCACTGCTGTCCCATTTCAAATCGGTTTCAAGCATCGTCTTCAACGGTGCAACGACGTCATTCACATAATACGCAGCCATCATCGTGAAAGCCACGATAGCCAATGCTCCCCAGCGGATCGCCCGGGAATCATTCAGTCTTTTGAGATTCTGTTCTTTCATCTATTTTTATCTGTTTTTTATATATTTCTTAAAAATGCGACAAAGATACGTTTTTTTCTTCGTTTCTATTTCATTTTTCAAAATATGTTCTAACTTTGTAACAGAACGTAACACACATTTACGATAAAACGCGTGCAAGGTTCACTCTATTTTTATTTACCTATTAATTTAAGATCAACCATGAGAAAAACAAAAGTTACGGTTCTTTGCGCCATTATGAGCGGAAGCCTGTTATTTTCTTCCTGCATCGGTTCCTTCGGGTTGTGGAACAAGCTGAAAGATTGGAACCAAGGACTGGGTAATAAATTTGTAAACGAAATCGTATTCCTGGCATTTCATATCGTACCGGTATACCAAGTTGCTTACCTGGCCGATATCATTGTACTGAACTCTATTGAATTCTGGTCTGGATCGAATCCTGTTGCCCAGGTAGGTACAGAAAGAATTATTCAGGGTGAAAACGGAGAATATCTGGTACGCACCAACGCCGATGGCTACACCATCATCAAGAAAGGTGAAGAAGACAAACCTCTTGATCTGGTATACAACAAAGAAAAACGTACATGGAACGCTGTTGCCGAAGGACAAACATTCGAACTGATTACCATGAACGAGGATGGAACCATTACATTCAAGCAGCAAGACGGCACTCCGATGACAGTTACTCCCGACATGATGGGATTGTCTACAGCTCGCGCAACACAGAACGGTTCATTGTTTTTCGCTGCCAAATAAAGAAATCCGTAAAAACACACATACATAAAAATAGGCTGGGGCTTTTATTCAGAAAGTTCCCGCCTATTTTTTTATGCACACAGATGTCCATTCCCAATAGCAAGGAAAGATGATAAACATAAAAAAAGCAGCCCCTCCGCTCGGAGAAGCTGCTTCATTATTATAATTAAGGTGTATAAAGTCTTTATTACCTATCCATCAATTAGCACTGAGCCAACTTACCGTCTGAACCCAATACGTTGATGATTTTGTGCTTGTAAAGTTTTTCCATGTTGTCACGAGCCGGGCCCAGATATTTACGTGGGTCGAATTCAGCCGGTTTTTCAGCGAATACTTTACGGATAGCAGCAGTCATAGCCAGACGAGAGTCTGAGTCGATGTTGATCTTGCAAACTGCAGATTTAGCAGCCTTACGCAACTGATCTTCAGGAATACCGATAGCAGCTTCCAGTTTACCTCCGTATTTGTTGATAGTATCAACTTCTTCCTGAGGAACTGAAGAAGATCCGTGAAGAACGATAGGGAATCCCGGCAATTTTTCCATAACTGCATCCAATACGTCGAATGCCAAAGGAGGAGGAACCAGACGACCAGTAGCCGGATCAACGTGGCACTGTTCCGGTTTGAACTTGTAAGCACCGTGAGAAGTACCGATTGA
>ULSO01076926.1_pt1 | contig 14464 bp, 9 predicted proteins | sample 1956701 | NCBI WGS metagenome assembly ULSO01 (sample SAMEA4835708, study PRJEB28245) | human gut metagenome | biome: gut microbiome; material: fecal sample | place: Denmark | collected 2008 | reverse complement strand
CCAGCCAATGAACTCTGATCCCGGTTTTGTTGGATCAGCTGGCGCGATAACAGGTGAAGTTTTATCGACTTCCATAGAGGATAAAGTTGATCCTCCATTGCTTTCAAAAGACAAACGGTAAGTGTCTTTTGTATCATCGTCGGAAGCAACATAGTAGACTGCTACACCAATTACAATGACTGCCACGATTAAGATTACGATAGCCATTGATAATTTTCTAGACATGTGTTCCCTCCCTCATTTTTGGAAACGAGGGTGTATAGAAAAGATACGATATAAGTTAGTGGTTAGAAATATGTCTGGCAAGATTAGAAAGATAAACATGTTTTGGGGACCCCATCCTGTCCCCCATGTGCATTTTGCTAATGACAATCAGACTTCATCCCATCCTATGAAGCATGAATGCACAGCTAGTGTTTTTTGCATCCCATCATGCGTTTGTCAGACAAAAGTCAGACAAATTTCTGTATAAATTGATGTTATATTTAAGTATTTCTATACTGACGTCGGTGATTGGGAAAAGAGTCCAGAGCGAGGCCATTTATGGCGTATAAAACTTGTCAGACCATTTGCAGACGGGGTTCATTTTTTGCAAAGCTTTTTGACCCCCTATCGTGATACCATGCCACTCGGTGGTTGGATGGGATTTATTGAATCATTAAGAGATAAAGAAGCTAAGAATCTCCAAAAAGCTAGCAAAGCTATTGAAAATGCAGAAACAGCATTAGAAGCTGGCGAGCTGAAAGAGGTCTCTGAGCAGATAAACAATGCCAAGGACCTTTTATTTAAAGAAGATGAAGATTTCAAAGAATATCCTCAATTCCCTGAGTGTTTATTGAAGCTGTCTTCTCTACTCCTGAAAACTGAAGACTACGATGGTGTCATCATTGCTTCAAATAAAGCAATCCAAGTTGATTCAAGTCTAGAAGCAGCATGGTATAACAAATTCCAGGCAGAATCTGCTAAAAGCCAGTATGATGACGCTTTGACATCCATTGAGGCCATCATTGCGTTGGGCAATGATGGTGAAAAAGTACTCGCGGATCATGCTGTTGTACTCTCTAAGCTCGGAAAAGTCGAAGAAGCAGTGGCTGAAGCAAAACAGCTTGTCGAAAATAATCCCAGTTACCTACCACCCTACGATCTGCTAATGGAATATGAAGACCCTACGCTGTGGGGAACTAAGAAAGCAGAAGTGCTGATGAATTCGGGACAGAGTTCCGAATCAATTCAGACTTTAGATTATGTTCTTGATCACTCTCCCGGCGATATTCAAGCCATGCTTCTCACCGCCGACTTGATGAGAACTGAAAAACAATACATCGAGGCATCTAAAGTCTATGATGAAGTTCTCAAGATCGACCCCAATTCCGTTGAAGGAAACCTTGGGAAAGCAAAGACTATCCGCGCTTGTGAACCGGTTGAAAAATCGATTGAATATTACAAAAGGGCCATTAGTAACGATCCCGAAAGAAATGATATCAAGCTAGAATTGGCTTCCGCCTTTGAATCAATGGGCATGGTAGAAAAGGCCGAAGAGTTGTATAAAGAAGTTTTCGCCAAGGATGAAAAATGCTTAGAAGCCATGGAAGGCGTATACCGTACAGTTCTTACTCAGAATAAATGGGAAGAAGTCATTTCCATATGTTATCAATTGATGCAATATGATGCTAATATTCAGTATTGCTACGCAATCATCGATTCCCTAGTCAAACTGCATCGCCTTGAAGACGCTCTGGATAAAGCAGAGTCTGCTTTGCTTTCTTTCCCTGATGATTTTGGCTTACTGGTCAAACGTAAAAACATTTCAATTTCAATTGGAATTAATGAAGAAACAATAAAAAATATTGAAGCGGTATTGAACATAATGCCTGATGATCTGGAGGCGATGTATGAAACTGGTGTGGCATACAATGCGATCCAGCATTATGCCGACGCCATCAGGATTTTAGAAAAAGCATCAAAGAATTTCCCTGGCGAACAGAAAGTCTTAGAAGCGCTGAAAGATGCATACAAAGGCGATGGCCGTGATAAGGATGTGCTCAATATTGCCTTAGAGATTGTCAAGCTCGATCCAGAAAATATCGAGGGGCTTTTAGACTGCGCAATAGCTTATGACCGCACGGGCAAACCGGCTGAATCTATCAGCTATTATGAAGAGGTTTTAGCCTTAGATCCAGATAACACCATTGCCTTCCATAATTTATGTATTGAATTATTTTCAGAGAAGATGTTTGACCGCAGTCTGGAGCTTGCTTCAGAAGGAACGATCCGCTTCCCAGAAGATGCAGCATTTTGGAGAATCAAAGGTGATTCGTTATACGGCTTATTCCGATTCTCCGAAGCAGCTGAGGCTCTTAATGAAGCTTTAAGAATCGATCCCCTGAATAAAGATGTATGGTGCGCTCATGCTCTGGCTTTAGCTTCAGATAATAAATATGAAGAATCACTAAAATCCTATGACAAAGCGTTAGAGCTGTGTCCTGATGATCTTTTTGTCTTGTATAACAAAGGCGTAGCTTATGCCGCGCTGGGTCAGCATGAGAACGCCATCGATTGTTTTGACCGCTATATCCAGATTGACAATACTAATTTACAAGTCTATACTATGGAAGGAAAATCGTTTGCCAAACTAGGAATGCATGTGGAAGCGGTGAGCTGCTTCGATAAAGCACTTTCCGCAGGATACAAAGATGTTGGCGCGATCATTGATAAGAAAGAATCATTGAAAGAATTAGACAGACCTTCTGACCTGCTTGCAACCTGCAATCAAATTCTCAAATATGATCCAGAAGACAAAGCGACCTTGATTGACAAAGGAGATGTGCTGTGCAAAATGGAGCGGATTAATGATGCTCTTAAAGTGTACAACAAAGTCTTGGAAATCGATCCCTTTGATGAAGGTACTTTAGAATCGAGAAGAGAGATTCTTGAATTCAAAGAAGATTACCTGGGCATCATTGATGTTTGTAGTGTCTTGATTCAAGTGAGCGCCGAGAATATTTCCGCATACCTCCATCGTGCTGATGCGTTACACATCCTCAAACGCAGTGATGATGCATTGGAAGATTACAATCACGTTTTATCTATTGAACCAGAAAATACCATCGCCGCCGAAAAGAAAGCAGAAATGCACATGGTGCTACAAGATTATCTCTCGGCTGCCAATGCGTACGATTACGTCTGGAAACTCAAACCAGAAGATGCTACCCTTGCCGACAAAAAGGGTAAAGCGCTCCTCTTGAACGGCAACGTCGATGACGCTTTAAAGGCCTTTAACGAGGCGATTAAAATTGACCCAGAGAATGATGAATTTTATGTCGACCGCGGCCGCACTTACGCCTACATCGGTGATGTTGATAGGGCCTTAGATGAGCTGGACAGGGCACATAGTCTCAACCCCAGCAATGCTGATGCCTGGCGGGTTAAAGGAAACATCTACTACAAGCTCGACGACCGCGAGACCTCCGTAAACTGTTACAAACGTGCGGTGGAATTTGGCAGCACAACTTCCGAAACATATCAGGCATTAGCTAAAGCAGAAGAATCGCTGGGACATTTAGAAGAGGCGTTAGATGCTTATTTATTAGCAACTAAAACTGATAAAAACAGTTCTACCCTCTGGGCCCACATCGGAACCGTACAAGCTAAATTAGAAAAACTGTCCGAGTCAATCTTCAGCTTTGATAAAGCACTTTCCATTGATGAGCACAACACCGCTGCCTGGCTAAACAAAGCAGCAGCGCTGGGAAAAATGGAAGATAATGATGAGGCCTTACGGTGTTATCAGAAAATTTTAGATTATGAATTAGAAAATAAATATGCTTGGTTGGGACAAGGCCGTATTTACCTGCGAAAAAATGAACTGGATAAATCAAAATATGCCTTTGAAAGAGCATTGCAGATTGATCCCAACTTTAAATTAGCGCTGGAAGGAAATGTTGAACTTACTGGCAAAATAAAAGAGCAGGAAACGGAAGCCTATTCCGCAAAACTATTGCGGTTTGAACACAGCCGGGCAAGAAGTGTGAGCCGTGAAGAAGCAGCCCGTGATGTTGGCATTCCCAATGATTTCTTAGATCTGGTGAATGAACGCCTGCGCTCAAAAGAAGATGTAGACATCAGCAGCATGTCTACTGAAGAATTTGAGAACTATGAGAACGTCTCCAAAGAGATTCTCCTCAAAACCTTGGGAAATCCCCGTTATGCACGCAAGGGTCTCTACTTGTCAGAAGTATATACAGCAATGGATGAACCTGACATAACCAATGCTAAAAAGATCCTCTCGTACATCAGTCAAGTCAACAACATGAAGTTTCCAACTCAGGCGCCGGACAAAGAGACGGAAAAGCTGCTGCGTACAGCTTTCACAATGCCTTCCGAATACCACACAACCTTGAAGCTGATGGAGTATCTGGATATTGGTATCTATATGGCCCGCCAGTTGATGACCATTATCAACTCCTCTAATGCTGCAGCTTACCGGGACAGTGAAGAAGCAGTGGAAGCACCAATGAGGTATGAAGCGGCTAACACGACAACCAAAAGAGAAGTGTCTCTCTTCAAGAAAAAACCCGCGGAAGACGCTGCCCCGCAAAAACCAATTGACCGTTCAAAGGCAGTTGACGTTTATTATAACACCAAATCAGCCCAATATCGCGGCAGGAATTGTATCTTCCATGATGAGCAGGTAGTGGCTGCCTGTCCCAAATGCGGTACGCTGATGTGTATGCAATGTGCTTCCAACTTCGCCTCCTGCCCCCGCTGCCATATCCCCCTCAATTTCAAGAGCGGCGAGGATGAGGAACAAGAAGGTTCAGAAGTCGTGTTGTCTGAAAAACAGATAAAGACCATTCATCAAAAATGGGCGATGAAACGCATTGCCGATGCCGAACGTACACAGCTGAAAAAGGACAATTATCACCCTTACCCTAAGACGGATAAAGAAGAAATGTCCACCAGGCTGATGCGTAACGCCGGCATTCTGCAGGATGAACCTCAGAAAAAGAAGAAGGAGCAACCGCCGGAAGAAGAGGAAGAATCTACAGACAACTATGCAACAAGGGATTATTATCGATTATAAATCAACTATAATCCATCAACGTGCCGTTCTTCATAAATTCACGGAGCAGCACAGTTGCATAGCAGCCCTTATTCAAAGAGAAAGAGAATTCTGAGTAATCATCAAGGATGTTTATCTCCAGATCGGTGACGCTACCCAGGATTTCTCTTCGGCTTCCTTTGGAGCTGCATTGATGAATTAAAGGAACCATAAAGTCAGAAGCGATGAGCTGTTCCTCATCGATTACTTTTCTTTCAATTTCCCCAGGTGCCCCTTCAGCAAATACTGAATCAGTACCAAACAGGACTGTGCTGATGAAAGCCTTTCCTTTTTTCACCTGACGCTCCACCAGATCAATGTTGGCTTCTGTAGTCGGAACACCATGGTCATGATCAGGGAGTCCATTCCGGTCTGCCGGAAGCACTACATCACCGACAAGCGGACGATTCAAAGGCAGACCTTGGCGGATACGTTCACTCAACATGCGGTTAAACAAGTATGATTGATACGCATGGACAAACATCATCTGCAGATTAGGTGGGAGGACTCCGATTGAACCGGCGTAGTCCTCAGGATTCCTTGCCAGATAACCAATGATCATTCGTTCAAAAGTCAGAGTCTTGGGGTAGTACTCGATCGCCTCGGCAAAATCCCTTTCGAGTTCCAAACGTGCCCTTGCAGCTCGAGTATCTTCTCCTTCAGAATCTAAAGGATGCGCCACGTAAGTCATAACGGCTTTTTCCAGATCGCCTTTGGCAATCCACTTCCCCACCAGATGGGTCACCGGTCGGACTGCTCCGAAACGCTGTACACCAAAGAAATTAGGAAAGCCGCCCAGATTTGTGAGTTGTTGATTAGTTTGGGCAATCGATTCCCGGCAGGTGTCTATATCAACCGGAGAATTGCGGGCCCGAATGATGAAATGATTGCCGATTAGATCACCGATGGTCAGAGGTTTCTTTGACCGGTAGAGGTCAGTAATTGCAATCTGATGAAGCGCCAGTCGGCTGACGTTCTCCAGCGGTGTTTGAAAAGACATCAGCTGTGAAGTAATGCCCCGTTTATCTTTAGTGCCTGCAAAACCAATTTTATCTCTGCTGATACCCAGTGTTTTAGAAAGTTCACGGATCAGACGATTGGTTTCCCAATTTTGAGAAGTAACCTTGGCAATCGTATAGGAGCCACTTTTGTCCTCAGAGGGCGGTAAAGAGATCTCATCAACAATAAAATCCTCAGGATCCTGTTTCAATCGACCTCCGATACCCGGAGAGTCTGTAAAAAATACTTCGAGGCCGATTTCAGCCTCAGCGCCGCTACATTCTTGCATTTACTTTAGATTCTCCAGCGCATCTTTGTATTCGTTGGATAATGTTTTGGCTGCTCTCTTGAGTGCAGTCTGTGGCTTCCCATTGTTGACTCTGATGTATAAAATAGGCAAATCCAATTCTGGATGTCCAGTAATATGCCTTACCTCATCTACTCCTTCATCTTTGATCAATTCATTGATTATCGGCTGAATGAGTGTCATGTCGGCATCGAGGATTTGGATTCTTATGGAGTCCTTGTCCTTATCGAGGAGCTGAAGTTCCATAAGGTGTCCATACTACGCCACTTATATAATATTTCCTTAACCGCGACACCGCTAAGTGCCAAAACTTCAGTTGGATTGCTTGAGTTGTTTACGATACATCTCCATGATTTCTGAGCTGGTTGTTGCACCTCTGGCATCTTTATCTACACGGACTGTGCCAGTAAAGCGAGGGAAGCGGATAGCAAAACCAGCATCATCACGGACGACTCCCGATTCACAAGTATGAATTGGCGAGAGAGTAATTTCAGCACCGCGCACTTCCAAGACAAGCGCCGGTTCAAACCACACGTCCGCTTCCAGCTTAGAATTGACTCTCGTAAAACGTGCGTCAATCTTCGTCTTGTTAAGTTTTTCAGGAAGGGTTGCTAAATCCATATCGTTGAAGCCGCTGCCTAATTTGCAGACTGTTTCAAACATGTCATTGTCTGGGTTGTAAGTGGCCATTAAAAGGGCCCCGTAGGTACCTCCACGTTTTCCCCGTCCATAAAACGCACCCACCGCTACCAAATCGACGGTGTCGTTCATCTCAGATCGGTATTCTTTTTTGTATTTGATCCAAAGGTAGCCTCTTGCACCGGCACGATAGATGGAATCGTTTCCCACGGATTTAGCCATTAGGCCTTCACAACCGTCAGCTAAAGCCTGCAGGAAGAAAGTCTGTACCTCTTCCGCCGAGCTGAAAATTCTCGCTTCGGAAAGCCTCACAGAAGCGGTGGTTTGAATGCATTGACTTAAGGATTCTCTGCGTTGCGGCAGAGACTTGAGAGTAAGATCTTCCCCGTTAAGATACAGGCAATCAAAAAGATGGAATCTAACAGGATAATCTTCAATTGCTTCATCCAAAGCGTGCTTTCGGCCCCGCCGGTGAGAAACCTCCTGAAAGGGAAGAAATTCTCCCGTGTTGATGTCAATCGGTACACATTCACCTTCTACGATGGCATCGACGCCCACAAATGCTTCCCGCAGAGCTTGGGCCACATCTGGAAACTGACCAGTCATATCTTCTAGCCGCCGGGAATACAGTTTAATCTCCTGCGGAGAAATATGCGCCTGAATTCTGAGGCCGTCGTATTTGTATTCAAACATAGCTTTGCCATCTAAGCGCTCAAGAATCTCTTCAGGAGAAGAAAGTCTCTCGGCGAGCATCGCTCTTATCGGATTGCCGACGTGGACTTTTAAATTCCTTACTCCGTCAAGGCCTTCAGTACAGAGGGTTTCGCCAACCAGGCCCAAATCTGAGGTGATGTTAAAGGCCCGTTCAATATCCGGTTTGTCGGCTTTGGTGGCAAAGGCGATGGCCAGAGCATCAATAACGGTCTGAGCGGCAATGCCGATCCTCATTCTCCCCGTAGCCAGCCTGGCGATGTACTTGGCCTCGTTTGGTTTAGCATCGTGCAGAATATCCGCCAGCAGTTTCATTTTGAGATCCTGCGAGCCGTCGCCATCAGCCCGGCAAATCTTAAGAAGGGCGGTGTGTACCCTTTCTAAAGTTAAATCCTGTGAAAAAAGAGTAGTCTGACTTTTATTGGCAAACACTAACTCTGTAACTTTTCCTGTGTCGCCTTCTTTATCCCAAAGCTCCTTGATCTTCGACGCTTTCTGGCCAGTGGCCATGGATAAGGCTCTCAGATATAATTTATCAGCCATACCAAGTTTTTCAGGATAGAAATCAGGAACGATATTTCCCTGAGTCATATAGACTATGGTACGGATCTGTTTACAATCAGATGATCTAAACAAGTTAGCAAGAATGTCGGCCATCTCCAGACGAGATGCTGTGGATTCTATTGCCTCATAGACCTTTACCAGGTCTCCGTACTGCATAACTCCTCCAATGCCACATCCATTATGAACATAACGATAGCCTCATCAAACATGCAAGATTGGAAAATACTAAGAAGACAATGAGATATAAATTGTACCATCTAGTAGTTCACTGCGGATAATTCTTAAAAGCCAGTTAAAGATAGTTAACGTTGATTATTATCGTTGGAATCGCAAATAAAGAAGAAAGAATACAAGAGAAGTAATTGTTTAATTCTTGAGAGGTGAGCGCTTATACGCTACTGGATGAAGTTGAAAAATGCTGTCATACTCATCATAGCAATGCATGATTTGTTATTTTTAAATTGAATGAATCGATAAATAATAATTTCCACAAGCAAGAATAATTGGATATGTAGGTTATGGAATTGAAATCAAAGAATCCCAAGCTCAGTTTATTTCAAATCTCATTTGAATGCCGGTTTTTTGAGCGTCCCATTCTTTCTTAAGAGCATATAATCTTTTTTTCATTTCCTGCTCTTTGCGGTCACTGGATTTCTGCGATACTTCATCTTTTGTGCCCGCCGTCATCAATACGACTACTTTACCATCCCGGTTACGGCCAGTCCTTCCCCGTCTTTGAATACTTCGTATTTCCGAAGGCACTGGCTCATAGAATACCACTAAGTCAGTATTGGCAACATCAAGACCTTCTTCACCTACTGACGTGGCTACAAGAACATTTATTTCATCATCTCGAAAACGCTGCAATACACCCAGTTGCTCTTTTTGTTTCAAACCTTTTTCACTGCCTCGTCCCGATTGGCCAATGAGCTTGGAAACTCTAACTCCCTCAATTTTCGAAAGATAATCCACCACCATATCGCAGGTATCACGATACTGTGTGAAGACTAAAACTTTTGATTCTGGCCGTGAGTTGAGCTGCTGGCTTACTACCCCCATAATCCGCGAAATTTTGGGATGCTCCATCTTCGCATTGGCAACCATCTCCATAACAATTTCAAATTCTTGCGAAGTAACGATCGCCTTGGAAGCCTTCGAACCTTTACTGTCTTCAGCATCCTCCTTAATTTTTTTAAGATATGAAGACAAAGGCGTTACTCCCTGTGTTTCGATAAGTTCGATGGCATGGTTTACTTTTACAGCGCGTGCTTGAACAGATAACGCATTGTACAATTTTCTGTTCTTTTCCCCACTGTTGAGTCGTGCCTGTACTTCTTTCTGTACATCCAACAGATGGGACATTGTGGCCGGCCTTCCCGGCGTCATCAGGCCCGTAAGTTTTAATTCAGCAATATAACGGTCGTAGAGGGTTCTTAAGACATTGGCAATTTCCTGAATTGCCTTAGGAAGATCGACGACGATCCAATCAACATAGTTCTCATGGACGAAGTCAGAGACATCTTTGTCCAATTCAGTTTTTATTTCAATTCGTTCAATATTCAGGTTATTGCACACTTCCATGATCTTGGCGGCATTAGAACCCGGGGAAGCAGTCATGCCCAGAACTAGACCATTGCTGATCTTGGCATACTCTTCAGCAATGAGCACATAGGAATAATTGCCCACAGCGCGGTGGGCTTCATCGAAAATAATTAAACTGACATTTTCAAGTGAAATTCTTTCCTGCTTGAGATCGTTAGCAATTACCTGCGGCGTGGAGACAATAACATCGGAACTATTCCAGAGCAACTCCCGTTCTTCGGGCATGATTTCGCCCGTAAGAGTCGTGATGGCCCGGCAGAGAATGCTCTTTTCCATAAAGTCAGAATGTTGTTCCACCAAAGGCTTGGTAGGGGCTAAAAATAGTACTTTGCCACCTTTCCGTTCCATAACTTCCGCGGCGACCATTAACGCCACAACTGTTTTTCCCATCCCTGTCGGTAAAACAACCAGTGTAGAAGCACTCAGACAAGAATCAGCGAGATAGCGCTGATAGCTTCTAAATTGAATTGTTTCCTCTTTGATGAGGGGATGGTCAACATACATCTTATTCATGAACGGCAGCCGATATTAAAAGAAACGTGTATGAATCATCACCAAGTAAATTATAATTCTGAGCAGAAAGGCGCTTTACATTATAGGAACTGCCATCAAAAATCATGAAAAATTTTATAAAAAATAAACAGCGCCAGAGGCGCTATGTGTCGATTTAGTGACAGCCAGAGCAGCCGCCGCAAGAAGATTTAATGTTTGGGTTGTTTACGACTAAGCCTGAACCGCTGGGAGTCTCGATGTAATCAACTGTCGATTCGTCCAAGAGTTCCTTAGTCTCATCATCATAATAGAACGCGAAGCCATCCTCATTTTGAGTGTTGTCTCCATCTTTGGCTCCCTCTTGGAAAGCCATTCCAAACTGAGGACCTGAGCAGCCCATACCTGCAAGATATATCCTAATGCCGTATCCTTGCTTTTCGTTTTTGTCGAGCAAGTCTTTAATGAAATCAATCGCTTCAGCGCTTACTTTTACCACTAGTAATCACCACACCTAGGAGCTCAGTTGCTCTATATAACATGATTGCCTTCCTACTTCGGTTTATCGGCAGTTTGTTAATGATGTTACGTTAGAAAAACAAAGAAATGCTGATCAAAGACGTTTAACAAACAATACCCTAAGTATCAGAAAGATTATGAAGCCGTGCATATGACTGAAACGGAGTTTATCTCTCGAGAAATGCAAAGAAAAGACATTTCTCAGGTACTCATCATGAGTAGAGATAATATGTCACAGGTGATCTATGAATCCTGGGGGGTCGCCTGGGAAGATGAGGACCTGCTAAAGATGCTCCTCCATAACTCAACCTATAATGAAGTATTTGAGATCGAGGGGAAAATCGTTGCCTATTACTCCATTGATATCCGGGACAGCATACTCTTCATAAATTCCATTCAAGTAGATCGAGACTATCGCGGAATCGGCTATGGCAGTGAGATGATTAAACGTATCGAAGAAATTGCCGAGATTTACCGTGCTGAAGTTATTGAATTATGGGTGCAAACTACCAACATCGCTGCTAGAAAATTTTATTACGCAAAAGGATTTAAAATGATTTCACGACAGGGCAATAATTATCTTATGCGAAAATTTCTGCCCTGCCTGTCTGTTTAAGACCTAGTCTGTTTCTTTTTGAGCAGCATCGAGAACAATCTCTGTCTGCTGTCCATGTACATCGAAGTTACATCTCTGATCTCTTCAATGTCAAAGATCGGTCGGAAGCGGCCATAAGGATCACCGCGATCGCAACATCCGCGGGCATTTCTGCATTGTACAGTTACCAGTACCAAATGTCCACCGGGTTTGAGAACCCGCCACATTTCTTCTGCGTACTTATCCCGTTCAACATTGCCGATGTGGTCGAACCAGCGTTTATCAAAGACCAAATCAAACTCTTCGTTGGGAAAGGGTAAAGAAGTAAGATCGGCTGAATAAACTTTTACATTAGCTCCAGTTTCTTCCGCTTTAGCGGCCGTGTCAGCAACCAGATCGGCATCAGGTGCAAGGGCGGCGACATAGTATCCTTCCTGAGCCAGATAAAGCGAGTTGATGGCATTATTACTCAAATCTAAAGCGGCAGTTCCGTGCACAAGTTTACCGCCTACCGTATCAATCAATACCTCATCCGGACGATATCCGCCGGGAGGATTTTCTCGTAATGAATGTTCTCTATACATCTTTTTAAGATCCATCTACCACACCTCAATACATCAAAGTTAATTCTCTTCATGAGCTTTTACCCTGTTTTCCGCCCTTACGAAAGATTAGGGCAATTAAGAAAGCAACAATGGCAAACACTGTGGCTACGGTCCAGATTCGATCGAACCCCTCATATCTGTATAGCTCTTCAAAGCCAGGGATAATATAAGGTGCCATAACGGCAGCTGAAAGTGCCGGTCCGATCGCCCCGCCGATCGTTCTAAACAGGGTGTTCATTCCCGAAGAAACCCCAAATTCCTGCTTAGGTGTAAAGTCCATAACCACATTAATCAAAGAACTCATTGCCAGAGCAATACCGGTTCCTAAAATCGCCTGTGACACGGCTAATTTCCAGAAGACATCATTGAATTGCGTCAAGACCAAAAAGCCAATGGCCATGATTGCTGTTCCAACGACCATCACATTGGTCGAGCCATATTTCTTAGATGCGAGTCCACCCGTCATTCCAAAGATAAACTGGAAGGCGGCCGTCGGCAGCATATGCAGACCCACAATGAAGGTATCGCTAAAGCCATAATAACCACCCAGAGCTACCGGCGTCTCTAAAAAGAAGGGCATTGTTTGGTAATAAAGAAACATTACCAGACCAGCAAAGAAGGCGACCAGAGTGGCATTGAGAATGCCCAGATTTTTGAATAATGAAAGTTTAACAATCGGCTCGCTGGATCTTCTTTCCCACAGGACAAAGGCAACAGCAGTCACTGCCGACACGACAAAAAAGGAGACGATTTTGGTACTAGTCCAACCATCAGTGCGGCCGGCCGTTACAGCATAAAGCAGACAGAAAACGGAAACGCCCAGTAAAGCAGCGCCGACGGCATCGATCTTTTCTCCTTTTTCTACACCCTGTTCTTTCTTTACCACAAAGAAGGCTGCCACGATCAGAACTGCAAAGGGAATAGCTACCAGATGAAATGCAAAATTCCATGTGTCAACAGAAGTAAGCCAGCCTCCAAGTACCAAGCCGATGGAAGTACCAACAGCAAACATCGAGGAGACTAAACCTAAAGCGAAGGGGATCCGTTCCTGCGGGAAGACGTTACGAATCACGCTGAAAGCCAGCGGGAACATACCCATACCAATTCCCTGTACACCTCTGAAAAACAAAAGCACAAAGATATTCGCTTCTCCCAAAAGGGCATTGGAAATAGAAATAGAGAAACCAGAACCCAATAAACCAAAGAGATAGATGATCATCACAATGATCAGCAAGTTCCGGGTGCCATAGATGTCACCCAGCTTACCAATAATTGGTGTGACTACACCGCCTACCAGCAGATAAATGGAGAGCACCCAGGAAATCCATTCGGCGCCATTGGTGAAATCAGATGCTACCTGCCTTAAATCAGGCACGAGCATGATCTCGACAAACATGACTACTAAACTTATAAGAGATAACAAAACCAGAATGGAGATGTTTCCTTTTGTGGAAGCGTTCTGTTCCTGAGTCAGTCTGATCACCCTTTTACAACTCCCTACGGAGAAGTGTAAATCAAAAAAGTAGAGGTGCGGGTTTAAAAACAATAGCACTAAACTTTTTCAGAAGAAGTGCTCTTCTCCAATTGATGAAGAAAATCCTTGTTGTCGGGGCTGACGGGCTGATCGGGCAGAATCTCTGCAAGCTTGCCGTAGAAAAAGGAATTGATGCGGTCGGAACCTACAAAAAAACTTCTTGGGCGAGATACTGCCCCATGGGCATTATGGATCCGATTAATGCTGAAGAAGTAAAAGAAGTCATGAAACGATATCAGCCAGATGTAGTCTTCATTGACTCCTCTTGTGACAGTCCCGAATATTGTGAGACTCATCCACAGGAAGGGTGGGCAGCTAATGTCGAAGGCGTGCTCAATATTGTTACCGCTGCCAAAGAGGTCAAGTCCCGAACATTCCTCATTTCAACTGATCTCGTCTATAATGGTGATAAAGATACCAAGTATGTTGAGACTGATCCTCCTGAACCTTTGAGCAAGTATGCACAGATGAAATTGGAAGGAGAAAGGATTGTTCTGGATGCTTCTAAACAAAACTGCGTATGTCGTGTTTCAGCTACCTATGGAATCAATAAAGCTACACCCAAATACAACTTCATTACCTGGGCGTTGGATCAGATGAAATCCAACCGCGCGGTGAAACTTCTTAAAGATCAATATGTAACTCCCTCTTACGCTCCGGACTGTGCTGCAGAAATGATGCTCATGGCGGAAAGGATGTGTGTCGGCATCTATCACCTAGCTGTTCCTGAATGTCTGAGCAGATATGAGATGGGCTTGAAAATGGCAGAAGTCTTCGGTTTTGATCCCGCCTTGTGTGT
>ULSO01012988.1_pt1 | contig 14505 bp, 10 predicted proteins | sample 1956701 | NCBI WGS metagenome assembly ULSO01 (sample SAMEA4835708, study PRJEB28245) | human gut metagenome | biome: gut microbiome; material: fecal sample | place: Denmark | collected 2008 | reverse complement strand
GAGCAGAGTTTTACACCTAATTGGGGATAAAACAGCTCATGAGCGGTGGCGGCGTCATTCTCATCGGTACGCAGCTGATCCCTCTGCTCTCTGGTCTGTTCGGCTAAGCACCCGCGATAGGAGGTACTCCCGCCATTGTTCGATAATATCTTTGCAGCCATCGAAAAATGGATGCGGGAACTTCTGACAGGAATGGTGGAGTCCAACATGAGTACGATGTTCACGGATGTCAATGAAAAGACAAGTGAGATCGCGGCTCAGGTTGGACGCACTCCACAAAACTGGAACAGCAGCGTTTTCAGTATGATTCAGAACTTATCAGAGTCGGTGGTAGTTCCGATTGCCGGAATCATCATCACTCTGGTACTCTGCTATGAGCTGATCTCGATGCTGACCGAGCGAAACAACCTGCATGATGTAGATACATGGATGTTCTTCAAGTATTTTGTCAAGGCATGGGTCGCAATCTATCTGGTCAGCAATACGTTCACAATTACAATGGCAGTCTTTGACGTTGGACAATCGGTGGTCAATTCGGCTTCCGGTATCATCAACGGCGAGACTGCCATTGATGTTAGTTCGCTGTCCATGCAGATGCAGGCGGCGATGGCAACCATGGAGATCGGTGAACTGGTGGTGCTGGCTCTTGAAACCTTCCTTGTCAGCTTCTGCATGAAAATTATGTCGGTGGTGATAACTGTCATTGTCTATGGGCGCATGATAGAGATTTATCTCTATACATCGCTTGCCCCGATCCCATTCGCAACGATGAGCAACCGTGAATGGGGTCATGTAGGAACCAATTATTTCAGAGGGCTGTTCGCCCTTGCATTTCAGGCATTTCTGATGATGGTCTGTGTGGCGATTTACGCAGCACTGATTTCTTCGGTGCGGATTTCCAACAATATGCACTCCGCGCTGATCGGCGTTGCAGCGTATACCGTGATTCTGTGTTTCAGCCTGATGAAAACGGGAAGTCTGTCCAAACAGATCTTCGGCAGTCACTAAAACCGGGAAAATCCGAGGAAAGGAAAGACAGCAGGCAAAAGCCGTATCCCGGCGGCGTGTCTGGCTGTCATGGTGAAGAATGGCTTATGTAACGATCCCGAAAGACCTGTCCAAAGTCAAAAACAAGGTCTTTCTCAACCTGACAAAGCGGCAGCTCATCTGTATGGGCTTTGCGGCATCCATCGGTGTTCCGTTCTACTTTCTCACACGGGGAACACTTGGCACAAGCAACGCGGCGGCGGGCATGGTGCTGCTGATGCTCCCGGAATTTTTCTTTGCGCTGTTCGAGAAAAACGGGATGCACCTTGAAACCATCCTGACGAACTTCATCAATGTCCGTTTCAAACGTCCGGCGGTTCGCCGCTACGAGATCGAAAATCTGTACGAATATGAGCCGGAGAAACCTGTAACACCAAAAGTGAAGAAGGGAGGCATTATTGGGAAAAGAAAAGGATAAGAAGCCGCTGTTCGGCGGCATCTTCCAGAAATTCTTCAAGCCGTCTGCAAAGGCAGAAGCAAAAAAGAAGAAAGAGCATCACTTGACCGTGCAGCGATCGATTCCGTATCTGGAAATGGGACGGGACGGCATCTGCCGGGTGGAGGAACATCTGTATTCCAAAACCGTCCGCTTCTATGACATCAACTATCAGCTCGCGCAAAACGAAGATAAGAACACCATTTTTGAAAGCTGGTGTGACTTCCTCAACTACTTTGATTCCAGCATCCGCTTTCAGCTTTCGTTCATTAACCACAAAAGTGATATGAGCGAATACAACAAGGTCATTCAGATCGAGCCGCAGCATGACCAGTTCGATGATGTACGCATGGAATATGCGCAGATGTTGAAACAGCAGCTTGCCAAGGGCAACAACGGTCTGGTTCGGACGAAGTACATCACGTTCAGCATTGAAGCCAAAAGCGTGAAAGAAGCAAAGCCCCGGCTGGAGCGTATCGAAACCGATATTCTCAACAATTTCAAGGTGCTGGGCGTAAAAGCATATCCGCTGAATGGTGTGGAACGCTTACAGATCATGTACGAGATGTTCCATCAGGAGGAAGAACGGAAGTTTGAGTTCAGCTATGACCGCATCCTGCAAAGCGGCATGACTACCAAGGACTTCATTGCTCCGACCAGTTTTCTGTTCAAGAACGGCAAGGACTTCCAGATGGGAGATACTATCGGCGCAGTATCCTATCTGAACATCCTTGCCCCGGAACTGACGGATAAGGTTCTGGCAGAGTTTCTGGACATGGACAAGAATCTGGTGGTCAGCATCCATGTGCAGTCGGTAGACCAGCTCAAGGCAATCAAACTCATCAAGGGCAAGATCACAGACCTTGACCGCATGAAGATTGAGGAACAGAAAAAGGCGGTGCGTTCCGGCTATGATATGGAAATTATTCCGAGTGACCTTGCAACTTATGGTGGTGAAGCCAAGAAGATTCTGGATGATTTGCAGAGCCGCAATGAGCGTATGTTCCTTATTACGGTGCTGTTCCTCAATGCTGCGAAAACCAAACAGGAGCTGGATAGTGCAGTGTTTCAGACGGCTGGTATCGCTCAGAAGTTCAACTGCACATTGAATCGACTGGACTATATGCAGGAGCAGGGGCTTATGAGCAGTCTGCCGCTGGCCAATAATCTGGTTCCCATCAAGCGGGCATTGACTACAACTTCCACCGCCATCTTCGTGCCGTTCACCACACAGGAACTTTTCATGGAGGGTGATTCCCTATACTACGGTCTGAATGCAGTGTCCAACAACATGATTATGGCAGACCGAAAACAGCTCAAAAACCCGAACGGTCTGATTCTTGGAACACCGGGCAGTGGTAAGTCGTTTAGCGCAAAGCGTGAAATGACAAACGTGTTCTTCACGACAACGGACGATATTATCATCGCAGACCCGGAAGGCGAGTATTATCCGCTGGTCGAAGCGTTGGGCGGTCAGGTTATTCACATCTCGTCCACCAGTAAGGACTACATCAACCCGATGGACATTAACCTGAACTATGCGGACGATGATAACCCGCTTGGCATGAAATCGGATTTCATCCTTTCCCTGTGCGAACTTATCATGGGCGCACGGGATGGCATGGAGCCGGAAGAAAAATCTGTCATTGACCGATGCCTGCCGCTGGTCTATCAGAAATATCTGAATGACCCGAAGCCGGAAAATATGCCGATTCTCGGTGATTTATATGACTGCCTGCGGGAGCAGAAAGAACGGCAGGCGCAGCGTATCGCCACGGCATTGGAAATCTACGTCAATGGTTCGCTGCGGGTGTTCAACCACCAGACGAATGTGGAACTGGATAACCGCCTTATCTGCTTTGACATCAAAGAATTGGGTAAGCAGCTCAAAAAGCTGGGTATGCTCATCGTGCAGGATCAGGTGTGGAATCGTGTTACCATCAACCGCAATGCAAAGAAAAATACACGATACTACATTGATGAGTTCCACTTGCTCCTAAAGGAAGAGCAGACTGCCGCATACAGTGTTGAAATCTGGAAGCGTTTCCGAAAATGGGGCGGCATCCCCACGGGTATTACGCAGAACATTAAAGACCTGCTGGCAAGCCGGGAGATTGAGAACATCTTTGAAAATAGCGATTTTATCTATATGCTGAATCAGGCATCCGGCGATAGGCAGATTCTTGCAAAGCAGCTCAACATTTCGCCGTTTCAGCTTTCCTATGTGACGAACAGCAACGAGGGCGAGGGACTGCTGTTCTACGGCAACACCATTATCCCGTTCAAGGACAAGTTTGATACTTCGCTGAAACTCTATGGTCTTATGACCACGAAACCGAATGAAATTGCAAAATACAGGGAGAAGAAAGACGCATGATGAAAGAGAAAAAACTGAGCCAGATGATCCTGAAGCTGCATGACCGTGCTGAGGCGGCAAAATACGATGGCGATTCCAGCCCGCCTTATCAGGAAGTGAAAATGCTGAACTTCCACGATGAGGAATCGGTGGTGCATACGGTGCTGGAGGACTTTTACGCAGTCGGCGCACTGGCAGATGAACTGACCCACGGATTCCACATGGAAGAGCGGGGCTACATCGACCGCACGGAGGTCAATTCCCGGCTGATCGCTTTTGCCAGGGAGCTGGAGCGGATTCTCGATAAATGGGAGACTCATGCAGTCCTGATTGCATGAGTTTCCTGCCGGACGGGAGGTGAATCCGATGGCAGACAAGCGATTCCGGGGCAGAGATAAAATCGTCCAGAAAATGACCAAAGACGGGCTGGTGGAAGAGAATCTCCGCACCGGGGAAACCAAGTCCGCAGTTGAAGAAGAACCACCGAAGCAGGAAGATTCGGAAAAAGACGCTGCGGAAAGTGCAGAAGAAACCCCTGTTGTGGAAGAAGATGTGTGCATGGATGCCGAGGATGGAGAGGAGGAAAAGCCCCGGCGCAGCACCGCCAAGCAGAGTACAGAATATTATAAAGCCCATCAGGAGGATGGCAAAGCGAAAGAAAAAGATGCTTTGCCAGTGGACGAAGATGCAGAGCCTGCGCCGAAGAAAAAGGGTCGCTTATCGTTTGATGATGAGCAGCAGGGCGGCATCGTCCGGGGCGCAGGGCTGGGCATTAAGAAGGTGGCGAAGAAAGGAGTGGATACCGCCACTGGTTTTGCCCATAACAAGGTGCATCAGGTCGAAAAGGAAAACTCCGGCGTGGAGTCGGCGCACAAGAGCGAAGAAACGCTGGAAGGATTGTACCGCTTCTCTAAAGGCAGGAAAAAGACCAGAGAAAAATCTGCCAGAGCTGAGAAGAAAGTCGAGGTTGAGAAAAAATCCAGCCGTCTGAAATTTTCGGAGAGTGAGGGCGGCATGGCCGAAGAAGTGGCAGAAACGTCACTGAAAAAGAAACCGCACCTGCCACCACCGACTGCCGCAGGAGGTGAAGCAACAAAGACAGTCGGTTCAAAATTCTATCAGAAAAAGCAGTATAAGGATGCCTATGCAGCAGCCAAGCGAGGTCGGAAAGCTGGAAACGCTGCCAGCAAGCAGGCGGCAACGGCGGCGAACACGCTTGCCGAAAAAGCAAAAGCGGCGGTGCAGGAAATCGTTGTGCAGAACAAGACCCTGTGGGCGGGACTTGGCATCGCAGCACTGATGCTCATGCTGATTATGGGCGCATTTTCAAGCTGTTCCGCAGCGATCCAGGGAACGGGCAGCACCTTTATCGGAACGACGTATCCTAGTAAGGATGCTGACATGAAAGGCGCGGAAGAAGATTATCTGGAACTGGAGCGAAAGCTGGATGAGCAGATACGGCAGATGGAGTCCACGCATCCCGGCTATGACGAATGCAGGATATACGGACAGGCAAAATTCAGTGCATCGTAGTGAAGGACTTATCTCGATTTGGTCGTGACTATATCGAAACGGGAAGCTATCTGGAAACTATTTTCCCGATGCTCCATGTTCGTTTTATCGCCATCAACGATGATTTTGACAACATCCGGCAGTCGGATGTGGATAGTCTTGCGGTTCCCATCAAGAACATGGTAAACAGCTTGTACGCGAAGGACATTTCAAAGAAAATCAGCCTTAGTTACCAGATGCGCCGCGAGAAGGGAATCCCTACATCGTGGTGTACACCGTATGGCTATCAGTTGAACCAACAGGGAAATAAGCTTGAAGCGACTGAGGATGCAAAGTGGGTCAAACTGATCTATCAATGGTATCTTGCAGGAGTGAGTACAAACGAAATTGCCCGCAGGTTGGAATTTTTAGAAGTAGCAAGGCCGAACGAACGGCTGAATCGCAAATTACATGAGGGAGATGACCCTACCTATAATAAATGGCACCCCAGTACGGTTCTTCGTATTTTAAACAGCAGTGCCTATATTGGAGAACTGGTATCTGGAAAAACGCAAACTGCATCATACAAAGGGATTGGCCTCCATCCAGTGGAAAAGAAGGAATGGCATATTGTTGAAAACGCGCATGAAGCAATCATTCTGAAATCGGATTTTGAAAAAGTGCAGGCACGGCGGGAACAGAATAAGGAAAAACGGGAAATGGCGATGGCTCGTTCCAAGGCAACCAGAGAAAAGTGTTATAACCATCTCTCAGGAATGGTTTACTGTGGCTGTTGCAGACGCAACATGACGTTTGAACGGAGAGTGCATGGTACGGTGAAAGAAACGCACTATGGAGTGTTCATTTGCAAAAGAAAGAAGAACACGACTCCCTGCGCCTATCATGCGGTGCCGGAGAAAATGCTGATGATGGTGGCGATGGATCAGATTCATCATCTGGTGTCTACCATGTGTGAAGAAGAAAAGCTGGTAAAAGACATGATGCGCAGCAGCAATCTGGATTCGGCTCGTTCCATCAAAATGAAAGAAAACTCTATCCTGTTTCGGATTCAGGAAGCTGAAGAACGGCGGTTGCGCTTATATGAGGACTATAAAGCTGAAATTCTGGACGAAGATGAATACAGTCAGCTAAAGGAACACTACATAGCAGAAAAGCAGCGGTTGGAACATGAACTGCAAAAGCAGCGTCAACGTGCATTGGAACTGGAAAAAAGAATCAAAATCTGCGATGCGCAGATGGAGCGGATGTGCGGGATTCTGAATCAAAATGAATTTGATGAAGAACTGGTGCATGAACTTATCAAGAGAATCTATGTAGGAATGGACAATTCTGTGGAGGTCGAATTTAAGTGTAGCGACCCCTATCAGGAAGTGCTTGCAATCATGTCGGAGGTTCAGAATGAATGATAAAATTGCAATCTATCTCCGCTTATCATTGGCAGACGGAGATTTGAAAAAAGGCAGCAAGGATGAAAGTAACAGCATTGAGAACCAACGGATGCTGCTCCACGATTACATTGGGAAGCAGGAAGATTTGTTTGGCGAGATTGTAGAATATGTAGATGATGGCTATACTGGAACAAATTTTAATCGTCCGGCTTTTCAGAAAATGATCGTGGATTTGAAGCAGGGCGATATAAAAGTCATCATGGTAAAGGATTTATCCCGCCTTGGTCGTGACTATATCGGTGTTGGCGATTACATTGAACAGATTTTTCCGTTGATGGGAGTTCGGTTTATTGCTGTGAATAATTCCTTTGACAGCATGAAACTGAACAACGGAACACCGGGAATCGAAGTGGCGGTCAGCAATCTGGTGAATAATATGTATAGCCGGGATATTGCGAAAAAGATTCGGGCCGCTCTGGAAACGAACTGGAAGAACGGGAAAGCCACCTGCACGAATGTCCCTTTTGGATATGTGTGGAACAAGAAAGGTGGGCAGCGGTGGGAGATTGACCCGGAGGCAGCACCCTGCGTGAAAAAAGTATTTGAATTAGCATTGTCCGGCCGCAATACAACGCAGATCGCCTACGGCATGAACGAATTAAATCTTCCTACGCCGGGATTGTATGCGAAACGAAAGAATCTGCTGATGGGCAGCAATCCTATTATTGCCCCGGACAGTGAAATGTTATGGAACGCGGCAATCGTGTGGAGAATCCTTAGACGGTATGAATACACTGGTGCGTTGGTTATGGGGAGAAGAAAGAAAATTGATGTGAATACTACCTCTGTTCGGACGCTCCCGGAGGATAAGTGGATCATCGCAGAAAACGCTCATGAGGCCATCGTGACAAAAGATGAATACTACCAGGCACAGAAAGCAATCCGTAACGTAACTCCAATTCAATATAAGGTGGATGATGATTTTGCGTTAAAAGGAAAAATCTGCTGCGGAAACTGTAATCGGCAGCTTCGCCACGAAAGGCAATATGGGGAAATGGTTTTCTATTGCGGCTATAAACGGTCAGCCGGAAAGTTCTCTAAATGCTACGGCGGCTATTACAGAGAATATTCGGTGAATGCAAAAGTGGCTCGTGCGATAAAAACAGTATTCTATGCGCTGGATGTGGTAAATCAGGGAATGCAGGAAAAGCAGTCTATCACGGTGCGCTGCGTGGACATTGAGGACTTGGAAAAGCAAGCAGAAGCCATTCGGGTAGAGCAAATCAAACTATATGAATCGTATGCAGACGGTGTGCTACGGCGAGATGTGTACATAGAAAAGAAAAAGACCCTTTCGGAAAAACTGGCTGCATTGCAGGATAGCATACGGACAGAAAAGGAAGAACAGGAGTGTGCCGATGAACTGGATGAAGAAATCCGCAACCTGACAAAGCAGGCAAGTCAAAAAACATACATAGGCGGTCTGACCAAGGAATGTGTAGATGCTTTTGTCAGCATGGTTTATCTGTATGACGATCAGACGATGAAAGTTGAGTTTAACTGTGAGGATGTGATTCGGAGAGCATTGGAAAAGTATGGCGCATAACTGCATAGAAACAGCAAGGTGAGCAAAAAGAATGCCCGTCTGGTTGAGAGGATTCGTAAATCTTCTCGATCAGGCGGGCATTTCATTCCGTAGGAATGACTTTGACCGCATAAGCCACAGACAGCACCCCGGTGTAATCCGAAGTGCAGCTGTGTCTTATGCGGGCTTTTTTGTTATATGATCAGCGGGCTACAAAATCAGATTCCCAAACCGTACAGTATGGCTTTCATCTCTCTTACCATCCGAGTGAGAATTTCCTGTTCGATTTCATTGCAGTCCAAGAGAAGACGGTGAATTTCGGAATTTGAGGTTGAAGTCGAGTGCATCAAACTATCTACCAGCAAATCATCAGTCGATACGTCAAGAGCATTGGCAATATCAACCAGTGCATCAAGACTTGGGCGTTTGATAGCGGATTCGATTACGCTAATATGTTTTCGTGTCATGTTAAGCTGCTCTCCAAGGGCCTCTTGCGTGATACCAGCTTGTTTTCGGGCATTTGAAATGCGCTTGCCCAAAGCTTTATAATCAGTAGCCATGTGCTTTTCTCCTTATGATTCCCCGCATAAGGCAGTACAATTATCTCGCATGATGGTAGGCAGAGCAACTCTATATCAAAGGTTCTAAGACCGCAAAGGGACACACTGCTAGCTGCTCTGTGGTCTTAGGCTGTTTTGCTACCTACTGGGTAGCAAAAGGCAACTCATGCTACCTGATGGGTAGCAGTCAAAACGCAACGAATGCTTTATAATAGAGGTAGGAAAAGACTGCAAATAGGAAGGAAAGACGATGGCGGACAAGGTAGAAAAAAGAATTCTTACATTATATAGTGATGTGCAGGCAACTTCTGTTCACTGGTTGTGGTATCCATTCATTGCAGTGGGAAAGATAACATTGCTACAAGGCGATCCCGGCGATGGAAAGTCAACCATGATGATGAATCTGATTGCGGAACTTTCTAAGGGTGGGAAAACACCGGATGGAAAGCCTGTTGGGACGCCGCAGAGGGTTATCTACCAGTGTTCGGAAGATGGAGTATCAGATACCATTAAACCCAGACTGGAAAGATGTGGCGCAGATTGTAGAAAAGTAGCTTTTATCAATGAAGAAACATACAGTGGTCTAACACTGGATGATGAGCGTATCCGTCAGGCAATCATTGAATTTCGCCCACGGCTTGTAGTTATAGACCCGATTCAGGCGTATTTAGGAAGTGATTCTGACCTCCAGATTGCAGGGAGAGCCAGAAAACTGATGCAGCGTCTCGGAATGTGGGCTTCAGTATATGATTGTGCCATTGTGCTGATTGGTCATCTCAATAAGAAAGAGGGAACGAAAGGTTTGTACCGAAGCCTTGGCAGCATAGATGTGGTTGCTGCTGCGCGAAGTGTTTTGCAGGTGGAGCGTGACCAGAAAGATACAGATATTCGTATTGTTCGGCAGATAAAAAACAGTTTGGCTCCGTCTGATGGAGAAATTCGGTTTTCTATAACAGCGGAGATGGGTTTTCAATGGTTGGAGTGCAAGAGCACATTCGTTTCATCGGAACAACCGAAAGTGCCGGAATTTGAGTCAAAAACAGAAAAGGCAGCATATCTGATAAAAAAGTTGCTTTCTGATGGCGATATGAGAGCAAGAGAAATCTATATGCGGATGAAAGATGAAGGAATCAGCCGCAGAACCGCAGAAAATACGAAGAAAGAACTCGGTATCCGAAGTTATCGGAAGATGCGACAGTGGTATTGGAGCATCCATACGGGAGAATGAGGAAAAGCACATGATTACCGGTGAAGTAGAAGCAGTAGACCGTAAGCAAAAAATCAGAGACCGCTATAAGGGCGTAGATATATCGGAATTGGAAGTCATTCCCGCCAAAATCATAGAGGATTTGGAAACAAGTTCTGTGATTCGGCGTGTGGCAGCATATATCCGTGTTTCCACGGATAATGATGAACAGACTTCTTCGTATGAACTTCAGAAAAACTATTATACGGATTATATTCAGGCACAGCCGGGATGGGTATTTGTTGGAATCTATGCGGATGAGGGCATCAGCGGCACATCTCTGGAACACCGAAAAGGGATGCAGCAGTTGATTGAGGACTGCAAGGCAGGCAAGATTGACCTTGTTCTTACAAAATCCATTGCCCGTTTTGCTCGAAATATCGTTGACTGCCTTTCTGTGATTGAACTTCTGAAAAATCTGAATCCGCCTGTGGGTGTGAAATTTGAAGCAGATAATATCTATACGCTGGACAGCAATGGACGCATGATTCTGACGATTCTGGCATCTGTGGCAGAGGAAGAATCGCATTCCAAATCTATCATTATGAACTGGTCGATTGATCGGCGGTTCAGCCGTGGCCTGTTCCTGACCCCTGCATTGCTTGGATACGATAAAGACGAGGAAGGCAACCTTGTAATTAACCCGGAGGAAGCACAGACGGTAAAGGTGATTTACTACCTGTACCTGAATGGATATTCGCTTACGGAGATTGCAACTCTTTTGATGGAGTATAGCCGTAAGACGAAGTTGGGACGTGTGGAGTGGAATCCCGGTACACTTGCAGGTGTTCTGGCAAATGAGCGCCATTGTGGTGATGTACTGGCAAGAAAGACCTTTACACCGAACTTTTTGACGCATAAATCAAAGAAAAACAACAATGATCGGACACAGTACAGGCAGAAGAATCACCATGAAGCCATTGTTTCCAGAGAAGTTTTTAATGCAGCCAATCATCTGCGGGCATCCCGCAATTATTCAAAGAAAAACAGACCCTTGCCCGTGTTGAGCGTGGTTGAAGATGGGATTTTGCGAGGATATGTGCCTTTTGATAAGGATTGGACAGGTTTTTCGGCAGAAGAATACAGGGAAGCCTCTGAAAGCGTGATGAAAGAACCGGATGTCACTGTTACTGCGGATGTGAAAAAGCGTCTTGATCTGACGGGCTATGAAATAGTCAGGGTACAGTATTTTTCTACTATGCAGAATCCGGCTATGACGATTTCTAATGGACGATTGCGCTTTAACACCGCTTGCTTGAAAAAGTTTGAAAATGTTGAATATGTGGAGCTGCTGCTAAATTCTGTTGAACGCTGCATTGCCATTCGCCCCTGTGACAAGAATAATCCAAACGCGATCCGTTGGGGCAGACTGAAAGAGGGACGTTGGTGTGCAAGCACTTTGGGCTGTCGTGGACTTGCAAAGACTTTATTTGACATTATGGAATGGGATGAGGATTTGCGTTATCGGTTCCGTGGCCAGTTTTTGGAGCAGGGCGATAACAAAATGATGCTGTTCGCATTTGATGAGCCTGAAATGATTAAGGTGGAAGAAATCGTTCTGCCTCCAAAGGAAAACACCGAAGAAGATGAGGGCGAAACGGTCAAAAAGAAGATTTACATTTTTCCACCAGAGTGGGCTGGAACATTTGGACAGCCGATTACAAGTATAGCACAGGTGGGTATCTTACGGCAGGAGCATTATGCCGGAAACTGGGATGTATTTCGTCCTGCGACGGAGATAGAGGAAATGAACATATTTACGGCAGAAAGTCTAAATGAGTTGCTCCGTGAAGCGGAGAAGATAATGGAAGGATGGACTGATTATAGATGAATGAAGAAAACACAACAATCATGCCGCCAGAGAAGCAGATTGTGCAGGATGATAGAGACGCACGGGCGGAAGAACTGGAAAGTGCCTTTTCGTATGATGGCTACCAGGTCGTGCGAAAGGAATTGTTTGCCCATCTGCGTGACCCGGCAATCGTGATTCGTAAAGATAGTATCACATTCAATACAGCCTGTATCACAGGGCTGGAGGATGTGGTCTACGTTCATGTCATGTTCAACAATGATTTGAAGCGTATCGTTGTTCGTGGGTGTGATGAAAATGACAAGGACGCTCTGCGTTGGTGCGTGGCAAAACCGGATAAGCGCAAAAGCCGGAAGATGTCCTGCAAGCCATTTGCGACTTTAGTTTATCAGAAAATGGGATGGGACAGCGAGTGCCGATATAAAATGCTGGGGTACAGGATTACCTTTGAGGGTGAAACTCTGTATGTTTTTGATCTGCTTGTGCCAGAAATTTTTCATGAAGGACAGAGAAAAAAGAACGCAGTCGATTCGCAGGATAATGCTGCGTCAACAAAACCTGTGAACAGCCGAAAGGGATTTTACCTGGATGATATTGTGGGAACTTTTGGTGTGCCTGTGGAAGAACACCGGAAAGAATCTGAAGTCAAGCAAATGGATGGGTATGTGTCAATGGGGATTCTGACAGGAAAGATTGCTCCTGAAGCTGGAAAGGACTAATTGACAGGTTGTACAAGGGGAGGGTCTGTCCATTTGTGGGAGGTGAGCAATATGCAAAAAACAGAACAGAAAACGGAGCAACAGGCAGGACTTGGCATGAGTTTCTGCGAGGAAGAGGGACGAATCACGGTCTTCAGAAAAACGCTGGAAGCGTTAGAATGGCCGTCACACTATCGGTTTCTGTATAATCGTAAAATGAAACAGATAGCTGTACAGGCGTGTGGAGCAGAAGAATCAGGAGCGCATCGTGTGGGAAAACCAGACGAATCTAATAGCGGCGAAATCAAGTGTATGGCATTGGTTCGCATGATTTACGGGGATTCTGGGTGGGACAAGAAAATGTCCTATCGGCTGATCGGAAGAGCTTTTCCACAGCAGCGACTTGTTTCGTTTAAGATAACGGATGCGATGCAGATAGAAAACGGGAGAGTACTGACTGAAATGTGAATCTCACATTAGTGGGTTCTGAAATAATTAGTTGCCTATGATATAACAGTGGCGAAGAATGCAATAATATGGACAACTCCGTGCAAGGAAAGTTTACAGTTGGTTGCTTGATATGGGCGGTGAATTATGGTAAGATGGAAGTACGATAGGAGAGTTTACGCTCTTGTTGAATCTACTGCGAGGAAGTGAATGCCGATGGAAAAACAAGGCACGGTGGAAAATCAGCTTGCCCACACGATAGATCAGACAGAGTATGATTCGAGGTATGACAGAACAGCGAAAAAGCTGTTGGCAAACAAACAGATTCTGGCACAGATCATGAAAGGCTGTGTGAATGAATACAGCGATTGCACCGTAGATGATATTGTTGAGAAATACATCGAGGGAACCCCGGAGGTTGGCTCTGTTGGTGTTCATGTCGATGATACGAACAAACCCAAAAAGTCAACAGATGTAATCAAGGGTAGTAACAACGAGGACTCTACGCTGACCGAGGGAACATTGTTCTACGATGTTCGCTTTGACGCAATCGCACCGAAATCTGCGGACAGTGCAGAACAGGAAGAAGTCATTCGTCTGATTATCAATGTGGAAGCACAGACAAAATTCAAGCCGGGATACCCATTGACGAAACGGGCAATCTATTATTGTAGCAGAATGATTTCTGCACAGCACGGTCCGATTTTTACAAAATCTGAATATGGGAAGATTCGTAAGGTCTACTCCATCTGGATTTGTACTCAGCCGTCAGATGGTTTTGAAAATACGCTTACCCGGTACTCCATCAAACCCGAACAGTTGATTGGAGAAGCGCAGGAAGAAACCGAAAACTACGATTTGATGAGTGTCGTAATGATTTGTTTAGGCAAGCCAGGGACGGAGAATCATAAGGGAATCCTGAAATTTATGGAAGTGCTGTTATCTTCCACAAGATCAGGTTCGGAGAAAAAGAAGATTCTGGAAGAAGAGTTTGGCGTTGCAATGAGCGAAGAACTGGAAAGAGAGGTGCTTGAAGTGTGCAATCTTAGTCAAGGCGTAAGAGCCGAAGGCCGTGAAGAAGGCCGTCAGGAAGGCAGAATCGAAGGCATCGGAATTGGCGAGATTCGGATGCTGGTTCAGCTTGTTCGAGAGGGTGATTTACCGCTGGAGCGTGCTGCGGCAAAAGCAAAGATGACAGTTGAGCAGTTTAAGGAAACAATGGAGAACACCCCATTACAGGCAGTGTGAAAATAAAATAGCATAAGATAACGGATAGCCCTACAAGGCCCTGATGATTCAAAGAATTGTCAGAAAAGCCTTGTGGGGCTTATTTTTTTGCTTTTTTTGAGAATTTTTTTGTCCCTATCTTGACATCAGGGGGACTTGCAGCGGTAAGCTCTTCCTTTTTCGCAGCACTTTG
>ULSO01021231.1_pt1 | contig 14543 bp, 10 predicted proteins | sample 1956701 | NCBI WGS metagenome assembly ULSO01 (sample SAMEA4835708, study PRJEB28245) | human gut metagenome | biome: gut microbiome; material: fecal sample | place: Denmark | collected 2008 | reverse complement strand
ATTTACGCCAACGGCGTGGGCATTAAGGCCGACGATGACAAGGCAACCTGGTATTTCAAACGCAGCTCTGCAATTTCCCGAACCGGTTATTCCGAGTACTGGGCGGGAATGATGTTCTTAAACGGTGAGGAAGGTTTTATCGAGAAGAACAAACAAAAGGCGCTGCACTGGTTGAACCTGAGCTGTATGGAAGGGTTTGATACCGGGTGTGAAGAGTTTGAAAAATTAACCAACGGTTAAGGTAGGCCTGATAAGACGCACCAGCGTCGCATCAGGCATCCACACATTGCCGGGTGGATAACCCCGGCAATCTTCAATTATTGATCCGCAGTTTTATCAAATTTGCCCAGCACTTCACGCTCATAAGCCAGCGCCTTTTTGCGGTCAAATTTGTGTTCCCACTTGGCAATCACCAGCACCGCCAGCGCATTACCCACCACGTTCAGCGCAGTACGCGCCATGTCGAGGATACGGTCAACACCAGCAATAAACGCCAGGCCTTCCAGCGGAATACCTACGCTACCCAGCGTTGCCAGCAGCACCACAAACGACACGCCCGGCACGCCAGCAATCCCTTTCGAGGTCACCATCAGCGTCAGCACCAGAATGATTTCCTGCCAGATGGACAGGTCAATGCCATACAGCTGAGCGATGAAAATAGCGGCAATACTTTGATACAGCGTCGAACCATCAAGGTTAAAAGAGTAACCGGTCGGCACCACGAAGCTGGTGATCGACGCCGGTGCTCCGTAGGCTTCCATCTTCTCAATAATTCGCGGCAGTACGCTTTCAGAGCTGGCAGTGGAGTACGCCAGAATCAGCTCATCTTTCAGAATACGAATCAGGATCCAGACGCTTAACCCGCACAGGCGCGCCACAATTCCCAGCACTACCAGCGCGAAGAACAGAATGGCGAAATGCACCAGCAGCACCAGTTTCGCCAGTGGCCACAGAGAAGAGAAACCAAAGTTAGCCACCGTCACCGCAATCAGCGCAAACACACCCACCGGTGCATAACGCATCACCATGTGAGTCACTTTAAACATGGTTTCAGAGATGGAGCGGAACACGGTCACCAGCGGTTCACGATGCGTCGCGGGCAGGGAGGAAAGCCCCAGACCAAACAGCACCGAGAAGAAGATGATCGGCAGCATTTCGCCTTTCGCCATCGACGCCACAATGTTCGTCGGCACCAGCGACAAAATCGTGCCCATAATGCCGTGGGAACTGCTTTGTACCGCTTCCGTAGTGCTCTGATATTTCGAGATATCGACGGTCGCCAGCTGCGACATATCCACCCCGGCACCGGGCTGGAAGACGTTCGCCAGAGTGATCCCCAAAATGATGGCGACGGTGGTGATCACCTCGAAGTAAATAATGGTTTTTGCGCCAATACGCCCGAGCTGTTTGGCATCACCAACACCCGCGATACCCACCACCAGCGTGGAGATCACAATCGGCACAACAATCATTTTGATCAGATGGATGAAGATATCACCCGCCGGAGAGAGCAAATTGACGACCAGCCAGTCGCGGCTGTCGCTATGGTAGTGCAGGTAGCTTCCCAGGAGAATGCCCAGCACCATAGCAAACAGAATCTGCCAGGCCAGGCTGAATTTTATACTTTTCATCAGAATAACTTCCTCAATGGAGCGCCGTTCCCCGTTCAGAAACGCGAGAACGTGACATACTGCCAGGGCATGAATTGTGTTGCGTTGGTTTGTAGATTTTTTTAACGCTTATGATCAGTATCATTTGCGCGGTATGTTGCGCAACCCTTTAACAACAGAGCTTTTCGCTGCATTAATGCATAATAACGCGAGTTTATGGCAGGATTAATGAATAACCATTTGTTATGGAAAGATTTTTATTTGTTTAATCTGCAATAATACTGATTGGTGATTATTTTTGGCATATGTTCATTCGATTATTTTTTATACAACTCAATAACATAATCTTCATCACCAGATGATTAATCTGATCTCCGCTGCAACAATTTCGCCATATTAATCGACTCGACCAGCTGTGTCCGGTTGATCCGGGGTGAGTTGAGATCCATCACTTTTTGCCATAGTTCGATGGCTTGCGCGTAATTCGCCTGCATAAACGCATCGGAAGCCAGCAGCATCAGAGCGGTGATTTCGTTAGAGTCCAGCGCGAGGGCTTTGTCGATCATTGCGCGAGTCTGGGCGGTCATATGCTGGCTGGCCTGGTAATAAAGCACCGTCGCCAGCGCCGCATACAGTTCAGCGTTCTCACCACGTAGTTGCAACGCCTGACGGTACGCCAGCAGCGAATTGTTGTAATCGTTTTGCCACAGATAGTACTCGCCCAGTAACGCCCATTGTTCGCTGTTTTGTGGATTAGCGCGGATTTTATCCTGCAATGCCTGAAGCTGCGCTTCCGGGGTTTGCTGGCTGGCAAACTGATGTAGCGGATCGCGCTGACGCTGATATTCCGCATGTACCGCCTGCCATTTTGGACTTAACAGATAACTGCCGACACAGAGAAATACCATCAAAATCGTGAGTGTTGTCAGCATTTTCACCGGTATTTTGGGCTCTTTCATCGCTTCGCCCTCACTCGCCAGAGGATCAGTGCCATCAGCAGTAACAACACCACTGGCAGCGCCCACAACACCAGCGTCTGACCCGTTAACGGTGGGTTATAGCGAACAAAATCTCCGTAGCGTTCGGTCATCCAGCCAATGATTTCGACTTCGTTCTTCCCCTCCGCCACCATGCTGTAAACCTGATGGCGCATACTGACTGCCACCGGCGCGTTGGATTCCAGTAAGTTTTGATTCTGGCACTGCGGACAACGTAACTGGCTGGCAATATTTAACGCCTGTTGCTGTTGTTGCGGATTGGCGAATTGCCAGGTGTCTACGACCTGAGCGCGCGCAAAACAGGTAAATAACAGCAGTAGCGTGAGAAGTCCTTTATTCATCGCGCTTCCTCCCCCGCCATCCGCTTAACAATGCGCCCGCAATCATCAACAATCCTCCCCCCCAGATCCAGCGCACACCGCTTTGTACATACAAGCGAAAAGCGTAACGATCCGCTCCGGTTTTTTCACCCATGACCGCATACCAGTCATGGATGCCGTTCCAGCGAATTGACGGTTCCATCATTTGCTGACGACGTGCTTCGTAAAAACGCCGCTCCGGCATCAGTTCACCAATGCGTTGCTGATGGTCAAACAGTGCCACTATCGCTTTTTCGCTGGTGTAATTGCCTTTGGCTTGCAGATCGAGGCGCTCAAAACGGAAGGTGTATCCTGCCAGCGTCACCTGCTGACCCGGCTGTAAATTCAGGCTGATCTCCTGACGGCTGACGCTGGAAACCACGATCCCCGCGGCAAATAACAGCACGCCCGCATGAGCTACCAGCGCCGGAAGCTGCACGCGTTTGCCAGAGACAAACGTCGCCAGCACAATCACCACCAGCATCAACAGGCCAAACGGTAACGTCGCGCGGTTAAAATACGGCGCGCCAACGGAGAGGCGTCCCCAGCCCAGCAGGCCGTAAATCATCGGATAAAGCGTTCCCACCAGCACGATCAGTAGCACTGCGCAAAACAGCAACAGCGTAGCGAGGATTAACATTTCCCGCGATAACCCCGAAAAACGCACCACCGCACCACCGTCCCGCGCTCGCCAGCCATACAGAGCCAGAGACGCAAGGCTAATCAGTGCAAACAGGCTGAACAACGGCACGGCGCGGACGTTATCCAGTGCGAACGCATGAACCGAAACCAGAATGCCAGAACGGACAATTAAGGTGCCCAGCAGCGACAGCATCAGAGTTACTATCGCCAGCAACAGCGACCAGTGGCGGAAAATCTCCCGCTGGCGTGTCAGGGACAAACTGTGCAGCAGCGCAGTGGCAGAAAGCCAGGGTAATAAAGAGGCGTTTTCCACCGGATCCCAGAACCACCAGCCGCCCCAGCCCAGTTCGCAATAGGCCCACCAGGAACCGAGGATGATCCCCGCCGTTAATGCGCTCCAGCCAGGTAGTGCCCAGCGCCAACAAATTCTGGCGCAGGCACCATCAAACTCGCCGCGCAGTAAACTCGCCAGCGCCACGCTCGCCGCTACCATCAAACCGCCATAGCCAAGGTAAAGCAGCGGTGGATGAAAGATAAGACCGGGATGTTGCAGCATCGGATTGAGATCGCGGCCTTCGATTGCTGGTGGAAATATCCGCACGAAGGGATCGGACCACAGCACCACAAACAGTAGCAGTGCGGCGAGCATGAGAGATAAAACGGCTAACGTCAGCGGAAATAGCGGATCGGTTTGCTGCCGATAATGCCAGGCAAACAGCGCGCTCCAGGCGGAAAGCAGCAGCACCCAAAGCAGCAGCGAACCTTCATGGCCGCCCCACACCGCTGCCAGCTTGAGTTCCCACGACAGCAGGCTATAGCTATGTTGCGCGACATAAATGACCGAGAAATCGCTGATGAGAAAACAATACGTCAGTACGCCAAAGGCGAGCAGCAGGAGCGCGAACTGCGCCAGAATGCCGATGCAAGTGAGTCGCATCATGGCAGGCCAGCGCAACCGCACTCCCGCAAAGGCCGTCAACGGGGTCAACACGTTGACCCCGAGACTTAACAACAACGCCAGAAAACCGACTTCAGGAAGGAATACGTCCAGAAACCACCTCTTTTCTGGCTTACGCCACCGTCAACTGTCCGGCGTAGAGAATGAAAAAGCGCAGCATCAACACGCCGACCAGACTGGCCCCACACGCCGCCAACACGGCAGGAATGCCGGAACTGCGATTGACCCACGGTTTGAGCAACATTGGCACAATCAGCCCCAGCCCGGCGACACCAAGCCAGAACCACCACGTCCAGAAACCGCCACCTAATGCCGCCACCAGCGCACGCACTTTACCGTCATCGCCCAGCGCCAGACCGACAAAAAACGCCACCAGCAGGAAGATTTCACCCCATACCACGGGGATTTCCATACGGTGAACAAAGTGCGCTTCCGTGGAATGCGGATTTTTGCGTTGGCGTATCGCCATGGCGATCAGCGCTACCGCCACACCGGACGAGATGCCGGAGAAGAGGAACAGCACCGGCAGGATCGGGTTATTGAGGAACGGATACGATTTCAGCGCCGACAGCAGAAAGCCGGTATAAGCCCCCAGCAGCACCGCCAACACCAGCATCAGCGTTTCCAGTCCGCGATGAACGGGCGTCAGCAGGCTCAGAACCTTTTGCACGATCCCCAGCTTCGGCAACCAGCGTTGTTGCAGGGCAAGCAAATCATGTTCAAAGATTTTCGCCAGCCACAGCACCAGCACCACCATGTAGAGCTGAAACAGCATCACCCCCATCGACATCACCGAGGTAAAACTGTAGTGGAACATCAGCTTCCAGAAGGTCCACGGTCTTGTCAGGTGGAAGACGAGGATCAACAGACCGAGGATCACCGCGCCAGGTCCGACAATCAGCGTGGTGCGCAGCAACGTGCTGTCTGCACCGCCCGCCTGCGGGTAGAAGCGACGTAACAGCACGGCCAGCGTCACCAGACCGGCAGAAATACCAATCAAAAACAGGTAGATGGCAATCGGCCAGTCCCACACCAGCGATTCAAAATGAAATGCGGAAGTCTGCGTCATTGGCTCACCTCCCCGTATTTAAACGGTACGCGGTACAGCTTCGGTTTGGTTCCCAGCGCCAGCTTGTAGCGGTAAGTAGGCTTCTGGCGCAGCAGTTGCGAAATCTCACTGTTAGGATCGTCCAGATTGCCAAACGTCAGCGCCTTCGTCGGGCAAGCCTCAACGCACGCGGGCAGCTTACCGGCCTGCAAATTGGTCTTACGGCAGAAATCGCATTTGTCCGCCGTCTTCGTGACCGGATGGATAAAGCGCACGCGGTACGGACAGGCGGCGATGCAGTACTGACAACCGACGCAGAGATCAGGATTAACATCGACAATCCCGCTAGCGGCATCACGAAAAGACGCACCGGTCGGGCAGACGTCAACGCACGGCGCATGATCGCAGTGCTGGCAAGACTTACGGAAGAAGCGATATTTCACATCAGGAAATTCGCCCTGCGGCTCGCTACGAATAATCATCAGGCGCGAGACGCCTTCCGGCACCTTGTTCACTTCCCGACAAGCATCCATACAGGCGGTACAGCCGATGCATAACGACTCGTCATGCACCATGCCGTAACGCACCCCATTGATATTCAACGTTTTCGCCACCACGCGCCCTGCGGTGCCGCTGACGGTTGCCAGCACGCCGACGCCGGTGAGAAACTGGCGACGAGACCAGGTCATGGCTGCTCCTTAAGCAACGGAACAGACGCCGGGTTAAAGTTCGGATTGGTGCGCTGATCGCTGTGGCAATCGACGCAAATCTTAATCCGTCCTTTGTCACTTAACGTCTGCATCGTATCTTGCTGTGGATGCAGGGAATGGCAGCTGGCGCACGCCACTTTGGTTACGTGGACATCGTGCGGCCAGAACGCTTTTTGCAACTGTTCCGGCAGATGACAGGACATACAGACGCTGTTCTGCTCTCCGACCTTGTACATCGGCTCGTTAAAGCGCATCACATCTTTCACCCCTTCGCGGTGTTGCGGTGATGGCTGGCCGTGACAGTTGGTGCAGGTGACCGGCAGTTTGTTATTCGGGTTGATAACGGAAGCATGTTTGCCATGCATACCTTCGATATCTGGCTTATGACAGTCCAGACAGGCGGCATCCGGGTTACGCTGCTGGGTAACTTCGTAGCGATCACCAGATGCCTGCGCCGCAGGGGTAGCGGTAATTCCGTTCAGGCTCCACAACAGGCCCGACGCCAGCACCCCAGCAGTTAATAACGAACGTAATACGCTCATATTCACTCCATTGTGTTTTCCGCCCCTTGCGAGGCGGAACTGGGTTATTGGCTTAACAGACCATTTTTACGTGCCTGTTCTTCCCACTGCGGGATCACCGTTTTGATGAAGTCCTGCTTCTCGGCCTTGATTTGTTCCATGTTCAGGCCAATGGCCTGCTGGGCTTTCTCTTTGGTCGAGATATCCGGGATCTGGATTTCATGGGTGATGCCTTTGGTCGCCAGCAGGCGCGCCAGTTTGGTGCGTGCATCCGCCGCTTTATCCATCGCCGTACCGAGCATCCGTAAACCTTCTTCCGGTGCGTGCATATGAATGCCGTGGGAAGCGATTGCCAGATCCCAGCGCCACTGGGCATGACGGATATCGTCCTGAATTGGCTTCATTTCAGCTTCCGTCGCGCCTGCATCCAGCGCTGCTTTCGCTTCGAAGTGAGCGTGAACCAGTTGATCTTCAACCTTGATTTTCAGGTCGTTAATCGACTGCTTACGTTCCGCGACCACTTTTTGCAAGGCAGCTTTGTCCTGGGTATGGCAGTTCGCACAAGTCTGGGCGAAGTTATCAAACGGATTACCAATTTTATGGTCGGTGTAGAGTTTGCCTTCGGCGTTCTGCACTTTTGGCATATGGCAGTCGATACAGGTCACGTTGTTTTTACCGTGAATGCCCGCTGTCCAGGTTTCATACTCCGGGTGCTGCGCTTTCAGCATTGGCGTTTTCGACAGGGAGTTAGTCCAGTCAGAGAAGGCAATTTTGTCGTAATACTGCTCCATATTTTCGACTTTCATGCCGTCATCCCACGGGAATTTAACCGCTTTGTTTTTGCCGTCGAAGTAATACTCCACATGGCACTGACCGCAAACCATCGATTGCTGGTCGAAACGTCCGGCTTTCTCAAAAGGTTTACCAATGGCTTCCATCGCGCGAGCCGCATACGGACGGGAAAGGGTTAACTCCGGCTTGCCTTTGGCGAACTCTGGTGAGGCGGTGTTATGGCAATCGGCACAACCTAAGTTGTTGACGATTTCCGGACCGCCGCGCGCCCATTTACCGTGGAAGTAGCCATCTTCGCCGTCTTTCTGGATCAGACGCGCCACATCCGGGCTTTTACAACTCCAGCATGCCATCGGTAGCGGACCATCTTCAGCGTTTTTCGGCGCACCGGTACGCAGGGTTTCACGCACATCGGTCACAGCAAAGGCATGTCCACGCGGCTTGTTGTAATCGCGCGAGAAGGGATACCCCGCCCACAGGATCACCAGCCGTGGATCTTCCGCCAGGGCGTCAACACGCTCTGACTGTTCCGAGGTGGCTTTCCAGGAGAGATATTGATCGGGATGCTGCGGGGCAAAGGTTTCATTCTTCGCTTCCACAGTTACAGGTTTTGCGGGAGCTGCCGTTTGTTCAGCGTGAACAGAAGTGAAAAAGAAAAAAGGAATCAATAAGCTGAAGATACGGCGTGCGTTTATTTTTATCCTTGTCATAGGGGCTTCATCCGAATTGCGCCATTGTTGCAATGGCGGTTTTTATTGTTTTTCACGACAGTAACCGCACCTACACTGTCATGACATTGCTCGCCCCTATGTGTAACAAATAACCACACTGTGAATGTTGTCTTTAATCAATTGTAAGTGCATGTAAAATACCACTTTAGAGTTAGTCAGTATCTTCCTCTTTTTCAACAGCATGCATAACTGCATGTTCCTCAAAGAATTAATCAACTTTTGTTGGTGACCTTCAAAAATTACCCTGCCGTTTATTTGCACAATTCTACTTTTGCGTGATCTGTCGCCCAAATACTAAACAAAACTGCCAATACCCCTACATTTAACGCTTATGCCACATATTATTAACATCCTACAAGGAGAACAAAAGCATGAGCCAAATTCACAAACACACCATTCCTGCCAACATCGCAGACCGTTGCCTGATAAACCCTCAGCAGTACGAGGCGATGTATCAACAATCTATTAACGTACCTGATACCTTCTGGGGCGAACAGGGAAAAATTCTTGACTGGATCAAACCTTACCAGAAAGTGAAAAACACCTCCTTTGCCCCCGGTAATGTGTCCATTAAATGGTACGAGGACGGCACGCTGAATCTGGCGGCAAACTGCCTTGACCGCCATCTGCAAGAAAACGGCGATCGTACCGCCATCATCTGGGAAGGCGACGACGCCAGCCAGAGCAAACATATCAGCTATAAAGAGCTGCACCGCGACGTCTGCCGCTTCGCCAATACCCTGCTCGAGCTGGGCATTAAAAAAGGTGATGTGGTGGCGATTTATATGCCGATGGTGCCGGAAGCCGCGGTTGCGATGCTGGCCTGCGCCCGTATTGGCGCGGTGCATTCGGTGATTTTCGGCGGCTTCTCGCCGGAAGCCGTTGCCGGGCGCATTATTGATTCCAACTCACGACTGGTGATCACTTCCGACGAAGGTGTGCGTGCCGGGCGCAGTATTCCGCTGAAGAAAAACGTTGATGACGCGCTGAAAAACCCGAACGTCACCAGCGTAGAGCATGTGGTGGTACTGAAGCGTACTGGCGGGAAAATTGACTGGCAGGAAGGGCGCGACCTGTGGTGGCACGACCTGGTTGAGCAAGCGAGCGATCAGCACCAGGCGGAAGAGATGAACGCCGAAGATCCGCTGTTTATTCTCTACACCTCCGGTTCTACCGGTAAGCCAAAAGGTGTGCTGCATACTACCGGCGGTTATCTGGTGTACGCGGCGCTGACCTTTAAATATGTCTTTGATTATCATCCGGGTGATATCTACTGGTGCACCGCCGATGTGGGCTGGGTGACCGGACACAGTTACTTGCTGTACGGCCCGCTGGCCTGCGGTGCGACCACGCTGATGTTTGAAGGCGTACCCAACTGGCCGACGCCTGCCCGTATGGCGCAGGTGGTGGACAAGCATCAGGTCAATATTCTCTATACCGCACCCACGGCGATCCGCGCGCTGATGGCGGAAGGCGATAAAGCGATCGAGGGTACCGACCGTTCGTCGCTGCGCATTCTCGGTTCCGTGGGCGAGCCAATTAACCCAGAAGCGTGGGAGTGGTACTGGAAAAAAATCGGCAACGAGAAATGTCCGGTGGTCGATACCTGGTGGCAGACCGAAACTGGCGGTTTCATGATCACGCCGCTGCCTGGCGCTACCGAGCTGAAAGCCGGTTCGGCAACACGTCCGTTCTTCGGCGTGCAACCGGCGCTGGTCGATAACGAAGGTAACCCGCTGGAAGGCGCTACCGAAGGCAGCCTGGTGATCACCGACTCCTGGCCGGGTCAGGCGCGTACGCTGTTTGGCGATCACGAACGTTTTGAACAGACCTACTTCTCCACCTTCAAAAATATGTATTTCAGCGGCGACGGCGCGCGTCGCGATGAAGATGGCTATTACTGGATCACCGGGCGTGTGGACGACGTGCTGAACGTCTCCGGTCACCGTCTGGGGACGGCAGAGATTGAGTCGGCGCTGGTGGCGCATCCGAAGATTGCCGAAGCCGCCGTAGTAGGTATTCCGCACAATATTAAAGGTCAGGCGATCTACGCCTACGTCACGCTTAATCACGGGGAGGAACCGTCACCAGAACTGTACGCAGAAGTCCGCAACTGGGTGCGTAAAGAGATTGGCCCGCTGGCGACGCCAGACGTGCTGCACTGGACCGACTCCCTGCCTAAAACCCGTTCCGGCAAAATTATGCGCCGTATTCTGCGCAAAATTGCGGCGGGCGATACCAGCAACCTGGGCGATACCTCGACGCTTGCCGATCCTGGCGTTGTCGAGAAGCTGCTTGAAGAGAAGCAGGCTATCGCGATGCCATCGTAACCCACAATTGCCGGATGCGAATCGGTAACGGTTTGTAGGCCTGATAAGACGCGACAGCGTCGCATCAGGCATTGATTGCCGGATGCGGCATATAACGCCTTATCCGGCCTACATTCGGCAAGGGTTACCCGAGCGTTAACCTTCTCCCATAAGGGAGCGGGAATTAAAACAATCCCTACATTACCTCTGGAGAATCTGTGATGAATGGCACTATTTATCAGCGGATAGAAGACAATGCGCATTTCAGGGAGTTAGTCGAAAAACGGCAACGGTTTGCCACCATCCTGTCGATTATTATGCTGGCAGTTTATATCGGCTTTATTTTACTGATCGCCTTCGCGCCCGGCTGGCTGGGCACGCCGCTGAATCCGAACACCAGCGTCACACGCGGTATTCCAATTGGTGTTGGAGTGATTGTGATCTCCTTTGTTCTCACCGGTATCTACATCTGGCGGGCGAACGGCGAATTCGACCGTCTTAATAATGAAGTCCTGCATGAGGTACAAGCATCATGAAAAGAGTTCTGACGGCGCTTGCCGCCACACTCCCTTTCGCAGCTAACGCCGCGGATGCTATTAGCGGGGCCGTAGAGCGCCAGCCAACGAACTGGCAGGCGATTATTATGTTCCTGATTTTCGTCGTGTTTACGCTCGGCATTACCTACTGGGCATCAAAACGCGTACGTTCTCGTAGCGACTACTACACCGCAGGCGGCAATATCACTGGCTTCCAGAACGGGCTGGCGATTGCCGGGGACTATATGTCCGCCGCCTCATTCTTGGGGATCTCCGCGCTGGTGTTTACCTCCGGCTATGACGGCTTAATTTACTCGCTGGGCTTCCTGGTGGGCTGGCCGATCATTTTGTTCCTGATTGCCGAACGTCTGCGTAACCTGGGGCGCTACACCTTTGCCGATGTGGCCTCTTACCGTCTGAAACAAGGGCCGATTCGTATTCTTTCGGCCTGTGGTTCTCTGGTGGTGGTGGCGCTTTACCTTATCGCCCAGATGGTGGGCGCAGGTAAACTGATCGAGCTGCTGTTTGGCCTTAACTATCACATTGCGGTGGTGCTGGTCGGCGTGCTGATGATGATGTACGTCCTGTTCGGCGGCATGCTGGCGACCACTTGGGTACAGATTATCAAAGCCGTGCTGTTGCTGTTCGGTGCCAGCTTTATGGCCTTTATGGTGATGAAACACGTCGGCTTTAGCTTCAACAATCTGTTCAGCGAAGCGATGGCGGTACACCCGAAAGGTGTCGACATCATGAAACCGGGCGGACTGGTGAAAGATCCGATCTCCGCGCTCTCTCTGGGGCTGGGACTGATGTTTGGTACGGCGGGCTTGCCGCACATTCTGATGCGCTTCTTTACAGTCAGCGATGCCCGCGAAGCACGTAAGAGCGTGTTCTACGCCACCGGATTTATGGGCTACTTCTATATTCTGACCTTTATTATCGGCTTCGGCGCGATCATGCTTGTTGGTGCGAATCCGGAATATAAAGACGCGGCGGGCCATCTGATTGGTGGTAACAACATGGCGGCCGTTCACCTGGCGAATGCAGTGGGCGGCAACCTGTTCCTCGGTTTTATTTCAGCGGTTGCTTTCGCCACTATCCTCGCGGTGGTTGCGGGTCTGACGCTGGCGGGCGCATCAGCGGTTTCGCATGACCTGTACGCTAACGTCTTCAAAAAAGGCGCGACCGAACGTGAAGAACTGCGGGTATCGAAAATCACCGTGCTGATTTTGGGTGTGATTGCCATTATCCTCGGCGTGCTGTTTGAGAATCAGAACATCGCCTTTATGGTGGGGCTGGCGTTTGCCATCGCGGCGAGCTGTAACTTCCCGATCATTCTGCTTTCTATGTACTGGTCGAAACTGACCACGCGTGGCGCGATGATGGGTGGCTGGCTGGGGCTGATTACCGCAGTAGTACTGATGATCCTCGGCCCGACGATTTGGGTACAGATCCTTGGTCACGAAAAAGCCATCTTCCCGTATGAATACCCGGCGCTGTTCTCTATCAGCGTGGCATTCCTCGGCATCTGGTTCTTCTCGGCAACCGATAACTCAGCGGAAGGTGCGCGCGAGCGTGAACTGTTCCGTGCACAGTTTATCCGCTCCCAGACCGGCTTTGGCGTTGAGCAAGGCCGCGCACATTAATCTCTCCCCTTCCCCGGTCGCCTGACCGGGGAATACTCTTCCTCTCCAGCATGCATCACCTTTTCCCATAATATTAAACAAATAAACTCATTAAAAAATGAGCGATTTTTGACAGTCGTAGAAAATGATAATGCAGAGAATATGCCTTTTCTTTCTTGTTAATTATAAGGATATTTTATGCGCTATAATGGTTTAAATAATATGTTTTTCTCTCTTTGCCAGATTAACGATAACCACTCTTTCACAAGTTCATCACATACAAAGAAAACAAAATCATATAATTACAGCAAACATCATAAAAACACGTTAATTGACAATAAAGCCCTCTCTCTTTTCAAGATGGATGATCATGAAAAAGTGATAGGTTTGATTCAGAAAATGAAAAGAATTTATGATAGTTTACCATCAGGAAAAATCACGAAGGAAACGGACAGGAAAATACATAAACATTTTATAGATATAGCTTTATATGCAAATAATAAATGTGACGATAGAATTACGAGAAGAGTTTACCTTAGTAAAGAAAAGGAAGTATCCATTAAGGTGGTATATTTTATAAATAATGTCGCCGTCCATAATAATACTATCGAAATTCCACAGACAGTAAATGGTGGTTACGATTTTTCACACCTTAGCCTGAAAGGTATCGTGATTAAAGATGAAGATTTATCCAATTCGAATTTTGCAGGTTGCAGACTACAAAACGCTATTTTCCAGGACTGTAATATGTATAAAACGAATTTTTATTACGCCATAATGGAAAAAATACTTTTTGATAATTGTATTCTCGATGACTCAAATTTCGCTCAGATAAAAATGGCCGACGGAACTCTAAATGCATGCTCCGCTATGCATGTTCAATTCTACAATGCAGCAATGAATAGAGCCAATATTAAAAACACCTTCCTTGACTATTCAAATTTTTATATGGCGTACATGGCTGAGGTAAATCTTTATAAAGTAATAGCGCCATATGTTAATTTATTTAAAGCCGACCTTAGTTTCTCTAAACTCGATTTAATTAACTTTGAACATGCTGATCTGTCTCGCGTCAATCTGAACAAAGCAATCCTCCAGAATATAAACTTAATTGATAGCAAACTCTTTTGTACGTGGCTGACAAATACATTCCTCGAAATGGTTATATGTACCGGCTCTAATATGGCTAATGTTAATTTTAATAATGCCAATTTAAGCAACTGCCATTTCAACTGTTCTATTTTAACAAAAGCCTGTATGTTTAATACCCGTCTCTATCGGGTTAATTTTGATGAGGCTAGCGTCCAGGGAATGGGCATTTCCATTCTCCGTGGGGAGGAAAATATCCCCATTGATAGTGATACCCTGGTAACACTACAGAAATTCTTTGAAGAAGATTGTACCTCTCATACTGGCATGTCACAAACTGAGGATAATATTAATGCAGTCGCTATGAAGATTACTGCAGATATTATGCAACACGCAGATTGAGGTTAAGTCGAAGAACAGCCAATGAATTGACTTTACAAGAGAGATAACTTATTTGTTTTAGAATCATGAATGTTAGCCCGAGCTAACCTGTTAAAGGTGCAAAAGATTGCACCTTTTTCAGATTACCTCGGGCCTGGTTACGTCGCTTTCGGCTTACTGATTTTCCTCAATTAGCAACGCTTCAAGCAAATCGAGATCGTGCAGTAATTTTTG
>ULSO01037845.1_pt1 | contig 14581 bp, 13 predicted proteins | sample 1956701 | NCBI WGS metagenome assembly ULSO01 (sample SAMEA4835708, study PRJEB28245) | human gut metagenome | biome: gut microbiome; material: fecal sample | place: Denmark | collected 2008 | reverse complement strand
CCTGCCGCAATCTCATAAATACGGCTTTCAAAAGAAAGCGAATCATTGGTGCTGCCGTAAATATGCTCCAGCCCGGCAAGAACCGCTTCTTTATGTTCCTCCCTCAGATGCCATATAAAAGGATCTCTGCCGATCCTTTTTGCTTTGTGCACATCCGTCACATCAAAGACATACCGCAGCCTCGGTCTTTCGCTTTCTCCATCCAGAAGAGCGATTCCTTTTGCTCCCCGGTTTACCCAGCAAAACATCTTCTCATTCCACATTTCAAGCGAGGCACAGGCTGTTGCGTCTGGTCTCTGTGCGTATATGAGAATCTGATCCTCAAACGGATACTTGTACAACCTTGACGCAACATCAAGGTATCGGATCCATTCCTCTCTGTTGGCACTGATCCTTTTTGCAGTCTCTCTCGCCAGAACAGAGATTTTTTCGTATTTCGTCATTTCTTGTTCTCCTCCTGTACCTGCTGCGTCTGGACAATTTGTCCAAACGCTAGTTACTATTCACAGCAGCTTTCCACAGAAAAGGACCGCATAAGCTCGCTTATGTGAGATATTTTTCTGTGGAAAGGTGTGTGTAAGCTGTCACTGCCCACAACCTCAGCCGGTGGATGTGCGAAGCACAGACTCCAGTCGCCGGTTTTGCGGCGGTCTATGGTCTGTGGGCTGTGTCGGCTGTGAATATCATTTACAGCTTTGTGAAACAGCGGCTGCATATCCCATCAGTCTTTTTTCACTGTCCGTCTTTATTTCAATATCAAACTCCACTGTTTCTTCCTTGTTTTCTTCTTTTTTTACTTCTTTTGCTTCCATCATTTAAATCCTCCATTTCTGATCGTTCGTTTGTTGTGCAGGTTTCATAAACATACGGTTTCTGAAGAATCAGCCGTATGCTGCTCCTCACAAGCTGAACCAGTGTCATTCCATTTTTCTGATAAAAGCCACACAGACCGATGATGCCGATCACCGGCATGCACAGGGTTATGGCTGTATTGATCCCTACACCAAAATAAAAATGCAGAAGTAAGATTCCTCCTGCTCCTGCAAGTAATGCAATGCCGCCAAACACACACTCTCTCAAAGACAAGCCTTTGAAAAAGTCATCCTTAAAGGCGGCTACATCCGGATTGATTGTCTTTGTCATATACTAAGCGTCTGCAAGCTCTGATCACAAAGTATGGCTTGCAGCTTCTACCTCCTTGTTTCCTGTTATAAATTAAATGCCTTCTGCATCACACTGTCCGACATCTTCACGGAGGATGAGATTACTCCCATCTTCAAGCAGTACTCTAACAGTCTCACGATCGCATTTTCCGTATCAATCGCCACGGTATTGATAAAGCTGGCACTGATGGCGATCACCACCGCAATGAGCAGTGCTGAAAACACATAGCCGAAAAATGTCCGGATATAAGAATAACCAACATTTGCTGTTTGTCCTCCTGCCGCCAGCGTTGATAATGCCACACCGGCAAACGGAGCGATCATGTAAATCTTCAAAATACGGTTCAGCACGGTCATGACCACGATAAATCCACACACCACGGTAAACAGAAAAAACAGGATACTGGTTAAAAATGCGGTCATCGTTCCAAAATCAGCACCGGATATCCTCTCATACACCTTTGCACCATCAAAGTCATAGACCATTGACAGCTTATTTTCTCCCAGTATTGCCGATGTCAGGTTCTTTCCCCATGTAAAAAACTTCGGCATATAGGTAAGTGCCATACTCATCACATTGGATGTGATGATCAGCCGGATAAACATTTTTATTGTTCGTTCAAATGTCAGATCCGCATGCAGATCGCAGCTGTCTCTGCAAAATCCATACAAAAAGAAAATGCATAACAGCGATACGGCGATCACATTTAATGTGGTATATATCGTTGATATATTATCCCAGACATCCTGATAAGTTCCGGAAGAAGGATCCTTCGTTAAAACATCCGTTGCCAGTTTCATCATGTCATTCCATGCATAACCGGCACACTCAAAGAAATCTTTTCCGCTGAAAAAATCTCCCAGATCTTCAAAAAATCCTGTTACGGAATCCCACAATCCCACCTGCATCACCTCCCTTCAGGATCCCTGTTATTCTCACGAAACACCGAGCAACTTTAAGATTGCCGGTACTGCGACCATGATCAGTCCACCGATCACCTTTTTGATTGCCTGACTCTGCTGTGTTGTGTCGTGTGCAGAATACCCGGTACCAAAGTCTAACAGTCCCCAGGCAAGAAAGATCACACCGACACCGCCAACACAGCCAAGCACCAGCTCCTTGATCACATCAATTCCATCGGTCACTTCCTTGACACCGGTGTCCGTCGCAGCACTCTTTCCCTTTTCCGCCGCCAACGCCCGGATCGGTGTGCTGGTAAGCAGCCGGTAATACAAAACGATTGCTGCCACTCTGCACCTTTCCCACAGTCCTTTGCATCGTGGTTTCATCACTTCTAATTCCTTGTGCATCCTATTTCTTCCTTTCTTTGTCATCATTGTGTCGTTTTTTGCAGCCGATCACCATAAGCCGCTTTTCTTTGCCATCCATCGTCCGGCAGGTTGAAAGCGTTACAAACCGGTATCTCCGAAAGAATGCTTCCGCATCGCTTTCCTCCATCTCTTTTTTCATCTTCATTGCCGCCTCATTTTCAAATCTGCTGTGACTCAGGATTTCCTCCACCATCCCGTAATAATCCTCTTCATTGCCATAATCCGTGAATGAGTAATAATCCTCATATTTGTCTGTCTCCAGAACAGATATGACATGATATTTCTCCTCCTTCCCATCCACCGGCGTGAAGAAAAACACCGGATGTTTCTTAAAAAATACTTCCTCCCGGAAGTTCTGCAGATAGCCAAAGTATCTCCTGCCATTGATGTTGTGACCGTAAATGATGCGGTTGTCACTGTCTGCCCTGCATCGTACATCCATAAACGGCGTCCCATAAAAACTGTCCCCGCCATGCACATCCCTGTGGAGATAATACTGCCAGTCATCCGGATGATGACCTTTCATGCCTGTCTGCATAACCGGATAAGAAAAGCCGGTGCCTTTGATCTCTAGCCACCCAATCATATCTTTGTACTTTTTGTGGAGTTTCCGTACACCCGTCTTTTCTTTCTCCGTGGTAATCTCTTTTTCTATGTTGTCCTGCTTTCTCTCCCGGTCCGTGTATCTTTTCAGGTTCAAACCGAGAACCAAAGCAATGACTGCTAAAATCAAAAAAAGGAAGAAAAGTATTCTTCTTGAAAATACTCTTCTTCCCTTTGGGGTTGAAATGTTATTTTGTTGGTTCATAATTTTCTGTCCTACAAAAGCACCTAACATTCTTTCCTTGCTTTTGTTTTTTCCATTGCCTCCTTCAATATATCGCATGTCAACAATAAATCAATATCAACACATATCCTTATACAATAACAACTATCTATCTGTACACTCAAACAACAAAAATATCCGCTTAAATCTATTTAATGATTGAAAAAACATTCTTTTTCCGACTATATCTTCACCAATGAAATACTGAAATAAATTCCATCCTTTTTTCGTTTTTAAAGTACTATGATCATTAATCTATTTTACGTTCAACTATAGCTCCTTTTGAAAAAGCAAAGCCTCGATTGTTTCCTTGCAAATAGATATTATCTATCTGCTCATAGTTCCCCAATGATTCAATATCGCTATAAAACAACTTAACTTCAACAGATACATTTTCTTGAGTCATATACATATAAATATTAACCGTTTCATCTCGAAGCACAACTAAACGTTCACAAAAATCATTTATGTGTATTGTCATATCAACAGCATTACCTGCGCCGGCATTCATTATCTTGTAACAAAACATATATGGTATATTTTTACTATTCATGGCTATTTTATCCATTTTCTCCAAACAACAATGGACACTTGAGCAAATTTCTTTGTTAAAAACAAATATTCTATCATTTTCGCTCAATTCAATGACAGCATTTACATAACTGCATCTTGTTTCCAGATAAGGTTTTATGCCTCGCTTTCTTCTCTCAAGATCCTCTTTGTCTCTTTGTTTCTGTTTTTCTTCATTCTCTTTTGTAGTAAACCAAATGGTAATAATTACTGCAAGAATGGTTGCAATTCCACCTATATAGCTTCCCAAAAAACCAGCCCACTCCGCATTTGTCAAATTGCTTTCTATGGAATTTCCAAATACAAAACGGTCTATTCCTAGTGGCAAAATTACACAACTTATAATTAGTCCAATAGTAATAAAAATAAATCTATTCTTATAGATAAATAATTTAACTTTCATTTTTCCTCCTCACTTGACATATAGCAGGGAACAACTTTCATTGCTCCCCACATTAAAATTATACCAAATGAGCTATTAAACTTCTACAAAAATCTTATTTCTTTACCAGTCCTCTTTTTCTCCATACCAGCACCGCAACACCAGCCACCATAAGCAGTCCCACTGCGATCGGAATGATCGGCATGGTTCCTCCGGTCTGTGGTGTATCCGGTACATCTGGGATTGGTGCATCTTTAACCGTTATAGTCTGCACTTTTCCGGTATCCTTGATGATAATCTTGATCGGCTTTGCCAACTGATAACCAGATGGAGCAGAAGTCTCTGTAAAGGTGTAAGTCTCTCCAACCACCAGTTTTCCGGTGATGTCATAGACGTCATCTTTTGTCACAAACTTCATCACCGTATTCCCTTTGGAATCTGTTACGGCAAACTTTGCACCGCCAAGAGCCTGTCCTGTTACCTTGTCCAGTTTCAAAAACCGGATATGTGTCTGCTCATCCACCATGATCACCTTATCATCGGTATGATTTTCATAGCTTCCGTCTTTCTTCTTGATCGACACAACGGATATATAAGACACTCCAGCTTCTCCTGAAACGGCAGAACCGCTTACCGTTTTGACAGTAACAGCACTTCCGCTTGCCACCGTGTTCTCTGTATCGGTTGCTGTAGATGATGCTGCCACCGGTTTGATCTGATAAGTGATCGCATCCGCTGTAACATAACCATCTGCAGGTCTTGTTTCTGTCAATGTATAGTCCTTGTCGTGGAATAATCCTCCCACAAGAAGATTTCCTTTTTCGTCAAAGGAATACTTAAAATTCTGATAACCGTCTTTCTCTGTTACATAAACTTTCACGGAATCCTTATCGCCTGATGTCCAGCTGATAATCTTTTTTCCGGTTGCATCTGTAATCTCCAGTTTACAGCCGGCAATCTCTTTTGATCCGGTCACACCAACCTTGCTGACCACATTGGTTGTCTGGGTATTTTCTTTCACTGCTTTTGCCTCGATTGTCTTGGTTTCCGCATCCTCATATTCCAGATGGATATTGATCGGTGTCGTATCTACAAAGTAGCTGTCCGATACAGATAACTCCTGCAGATAATAATCCCCCGAATTTACCTTTACTGCTGCAGCACCATTCGTTGGTGCCGGAGAAGCGGTTGCACTCAGATCCAGTCCCGGCATCACTTCCGTTTTTCCTGCTGTAAACGGTAAGGATGTTGCTGCCGGTGTAGCCGTTGCCGCTGCATCACTTCCTGCTGTTTCTGTATAAAGTTCACTCATAAGCGGCAGTTTCTTGTCGCAGATCACGCTTCCGTCTTCCGTCGTAGTAAGGGTTGCCAGCTGCGTACCGGCATCTACGATCTTCTCTCCGACATAGTTGTAAATATCATGCTTAGAATATAAACCAAACTGTGCTCCTTCAATGGATTCCTTCGTCTTTGCATCCTGCTTTACAAGCTGAAGCTTTGTTCCTGCAAAATCATTCTTGATATGGAGCAGTCCCTTTTCGTCCGTCACATCCGTACTGTTAAGGACATATTCATCCTGTCCATCCTTGCACTGAAACTCTAATGACCACTCTTTCGTGTCCGGATACACATAACCATAAGGTGTCTTGTTTTCTTTCAGCTTGTATTTTCCTAATGGAAGCGATACATGAATGGTTCCATCTTCATCCATCGTGTAACCGGTAATGCCGCCACACTCCGAAGTAAATTCCACACCTTTTCCGGTTGTAAGAACAGCCACTTTATCACCATCCTTGAACCATGTGTCGCGGGCATTGTCGGTGCTCTGTCCATCCTGTGTCAGGATATCTCCATCCGCGTAAAGTGTAAATTCCACGCCATCCAGTTTCATCTCTTCAAAAATGAACTCCTGCTTCTCGTTGTCCCAGCCCTTTAACACTTCGCCGGTCTTTAAGAGATTTAAGCGTCCTTTTGTCTCTTCATTCAGGTACTCCAGCGTGATCGTCACATGGTGATATCCTTTCTCGTCAATGTAGCTCTCGTAATTGTCTGCCTTGCTGTTTACCACAACCTCCACATACTGATGATTGATATGCATACCATCTGCAGCAGCTGCCTCATAAATATGATAGGTTCCGGAACAGAGCGAATCCACCGTTACTACTTCACCCGATTCATCACAGATAAAGGTATCTGCCGTCTTGGTTTCACCATCTTCCATATATTCCTGTGTCACCAGCTCTTCTTTTCCATCCACTACCTGATAGATCTGATAACTGGTTCCCGGCTTTAATACGGTTTTCTCAGTGTTTTTATCTTTCTTGATAATCTTGAAATAAGCCTTGAATAATTCATTGACCTTTTCAAACTCATATACCTTGCCATTCTCTGTGATCTGTGCCTCAAAATCATCCACATAATACGCATCTACATCTCCGGAATCCACCTGATGTACCACATAGTTTCCATAGACCAGATCTCCTGTTGCAGCATATCCGTCCGCATTTGTCTTGATCGTTGCTCTTTCATCATCGGCACATTTTTCATAACTGCCTTTCGATTTCAAATACACCTGAAATGTTGTATTGTTCTCCGGATAATATTTTTTTCGGGTTGGATCGTAGGATTTCTTCTTTACAGCAATCTTTCCTTTGATCGGTGAGTCGGAAAAATCTGCCTCGAAAAGAACCGGTGTAAATTCGTCCGTCTTTGCAGATGCATCGATCTTTAACTCTTTTACTTCATCACTTAACAAAAAACCTGTCGGGGCTTGTATCTCTTTCAGGTAATAGGTGTTACCGCTTCGGAGATAATCGGTTGTTAATTTCCCTCCGATTGTCTGATAGACACCAGCTGCTTTGGCATTGCCTGCCACATCATAAACGGTTGCTTTCTGCGTACATTCCTTGTCTGCATACAGTTGAAATACGGCACCGTCTAAAGTGGCATCTCCATGAGCACTGCCATCTGCAGAGCCTCCGGATTTCTTTGCGATCGAAATGGCTGCCTTTTTGTATTTATTCGTCAGATTCGTAATATACGCTTTCTCGTACTGTGTCGGATGCTCCACCAGCTTATCCGGCCAGTCTCCGCTTGCATTTTTTTGCCAGCTGTTCGCTTCCTTCAAGGTGATCTTTACTCCTTTTGCCAGGGATGGATCCAGAAAAATATTTTTATTATTTCCAACACTGTTCTCTGTCAAAGTATAAGCATTGGAAATATCTTTCATCTGTGCTTTCAGATCCTGTTTGATCAGATCATCTGCTTCTGCTTTGGTCATGTTCTTTCCAAAATGAACACCCTGTTTATATCCATCATCCTCCAGAGCTTCCTTTGCCGCTTTTTTCTGTTCTGCATTCATTGCTGCCAACGTATCGTCAGTGTAATACGCCATCTCATCAGCTTCCAGACGGTAAGTCATTCTCCATGCAACGGTTCCTCCATCTGTTGTAAAGCCGCTTACCTCAAACTCTGTGTTATCATCTTCATCCGCATTGCTTGTCGTGTCTCCATTGCGGTCAAACACATTGAACGAATACAGATCATCCAGGTTGTTGGCAGACAAAGTAAACTGGATACCGCCCAGTCCCTTTCCATCCTCGTCCTGCTTATGTACCGTAATACGCTGACGGTAATAAGTATGGTCTGTTGTTGTCTTATATCCTGGCAGTTTCGATGATTCCGCATCCACAGTAATCAGTTTCTGATAGCCTTTGGTTGCTCCGGTCTTTTCCCACATGGTTGCTTTCGCCTCCCATGTACCGCTCGGCTGAAAGATCTGCTTATACAGATCTGCCACGGATTTATTTGGAAAATAGCCGGTATTTGCTTTTACCTGCTTGATCACATTTTTAAGATTGGCTTCTGAAGTATTTCCCTCCGAAACCGCCCATATGAGCGCCTGTCCCAGTACAAAGGCTTTCTTTGCACGATTGCAGTCATTCACATAAAAACGGATGATCTTTGCATAATAACCGTGTTTTTCTCCACCGGTATTCTGGTTCCATGTATGGGTATCCGTCACCTGATAGGTATTTCCGGTATGACAGGTCTTACCCAGACTGAGGCAGAATGCCGTCTTGTTGCCGACATTGATCTTCCACCATGTCCCGGATTTCGTTTTGGAACCGACATCCACCGTTCCTAATCTTCCATAAGAAGATACCGTTGTTTTTGCTGTCGTTGCCGCACTGACATTCACTGTATTCTGCGGCAGCAAGCCACACAGCATAGATAATGCCAGCAATCCCGTAAGCATCTGCTTGCATCTTTTCTTCATTTTTGATTTCATGATAAACCTCATTTCTACGCATATTTCTTTTCCCTGCATCCTCTGCGTCAGAATGCAGACTGATTCGCTTATTTGTCCGGACTTTCTTTCTGCCCTGTCCGGTGGCGGGCGGATGAGAAACTGCATTATTTTTCCTCCAATCAAAAAAGCAGGAAATGTATTATCTTTCTTACATACATTTCCTGCTTCATAAACAGTTGCTATATTTTATTTTTTCACTTCCATACAATGCCAAACATTTCTACCGCTTAATTATCTATCAGAACAATATCTTTTGGCGTGTCTTTCGTCACGGTTATCGTTACTTTTTCTGCTTTATTCTGTCCTTCCGGCGTTGTCTTCTCATAAAACACATAGGTCTTTCCAATTTCCAAGACGATCTGCCTTCCGGATTCGCCTACCGTGATCCGTTTACTGGTATTCCATCGGTCATTTTCCTCGTAATATCCGATCGTTGCTCCACCAATATACTGCCCGGTTGATTTATCCTGTCTTTTCACGGTAAATATCATTTCCGATGCATTTTCCTGTTTTCTCGTCAGATTTTCTGGAGAACCATCATAAAAAACCGCACACCAGATGTCCTTATAGCGGGCAATCGCACCACAACGATATCCTTTGTTCTTGATGTTTCGATAATGTCCGGGACTGTGTTTCCACGAAAGCATCACTTCTTTGACACTTGTCTGTCCACACGCCATATTTTCTCCTAAGGATATGTTGTTGACTACCAATGTATCGCCAAAAAAGTTCTCCATATCGGTTGGAAGATTTTTATGTCTATCATAACCACTATGCTTTAAACGGTACAAGGCAAACCGATATAACTCATCTGACCATATCAATGCTTTTGCACCTTTCTCTGCCCGGTACCGGTTCTGAATGTCAAATGTTTCCTTTGCCTGTGACTTATAGCCATCCTGTCCCTTTCCGATCACCTTGATACGATAACGGTACACACGCACTTTTCTGTGTTTTTTATACAGGCTGACCGTCATTGTCGTTTTACCGCCTTTTCTTCCTTTCATGACAATGTATTTTCTGCCTTTTGCTTTCGCTTTCAGCACCTTCCTGTTTTTGACTCGAACTTTTACTTTGGAATATTTCTGCAGTTTCGTCGGTGTGTAGCGAATAGAAGAATCCATGTTCAGATCAATCGTCATTTTTTTATGAATGACTTTCGTCTTTGCTTCTGCCACATTTTTCTGTGATGCCAATGTCATCAGCACCAACATCATGAACACGCCTGTTTTTACTAATCTTTTCATATCATTCACGCTCCTTGCTGTACGCTGGTCATTCCCAGCAATGTTAATTATATCGTATCTGTTAGTTTATTAAAGCATTTTATCACCCGGCACCGCTGTCCTTTTCATGGCTGCCTGCTCCATAAAAATCATACATGACCTGATTGCTGATATCCAGTTCCCCCTGCGACTTCGCCTGATACAGTACCGTAAGCATATAGGCTTTGTGATTATGTACCTTTGTCACCTGCTTTTGATACTGCTCGATCGCATAATCAATATCTAATCGATCCAGTTTCAAAAGCCTTGATTTTACAACAGCCGCCGGTTTGTCCTCTCCCATAACCCGGATAATCGGCTTCCCGGTGTTTAAAACATCATAAAGTACATCCTTTACCGTATTGAACTGCTTCTCCTTTCCACGAGGAATATACCTTGCTTCCAGTTCATAGTGCTGCACGATGAACTCCATCGAATAATCTTCTCGGATCACCTCCTGATCCTGATATGGATTAAGATTAGGATTTAATATACCAGTCTTTATATCAGGATTTATATTATAGTCTTTATTATTGTTACCCCCATTTGCGTTGCTACCGTAAGCGTTATTACCGTTTGCGTTGTTACCGTTACCGTTGCTACCGAAAAGGGGGTAACGGTCATCTTTACCGTTAGTACCAAAAGGGGGGTAACGGTCATTTGTCTCTTTTTCTGCAGCCGGATCACTGTTGTTTTCAGAAGAAGCCTGTTCATTCTCTTCTGCACATAAATCTGCCAGCTGTTTCCTTTCTGCCCGTGTCAGATTGTTACTGGAAATTTCTCCATTGCTGTTATGATATAGTGTATGCGGTCCCAGATCCGGCTCATCAAGCAGCTCATACTCCGCCTGCCACTTACCGTTATCTGGCATAAAGTGTACCTTTAAATATCCAAAATCTTTTAACTCTTTCCATGCACTGTCAAATGCTTTTTTTCCTTCTTTAGTCAGATTCCGGAAATCTTCTTTTGTCCATTTCTTATCTGGCATCGAGATATATGCTTGGATCACAAGATATAATCCTTTTGCCTTCAAAGAAATGTGGGTGTCTCTTGTTATCTCATTTTGAACGACGGTAAATCCTTTTTTGCTTCGGAAGAAACCTTCTGCCATGTTATCACCTACCTGCCATCGAACGGTTGATCCTCATCTGTGGAAGATGAAAAATCACCGTCTTTATTTGCCGGTTTTTCTGCACTTTTCTTCTGTGCAAACTCAACCTCTTCTGTGATGATACTAAAGCCATATACCTTGCTGCCCTCTCTGGTTATGTAGTTATTATTCTGCACCCGCCCAATTACCAGCACACGGGAACCACTGTGAAAATATCTCTCGACAAATTCTGCCTGCTTGCCAAAGGAAGTGCAATGAAAGAAATCTGCATCCGATTCTCCATCACGCTTTGACCGGCGGTTGACCGCAAGATCAAATTTCGTGATCACAACCTCGTTTCCATCCTCTGCCGTCTTTCTCGTTGTTTTTGGATTTCTTGTCATATTTCCCAGTAAAATAATCTTATTCATTTCGTCCACTTCCTTTCTTTTGTTTCCATGTATCTAACAGTCCGAAAATGATATTCATCATTTCCTCTTCTGTGATTTCTTCCTCGAAATACTCTGCCAGTCGTTCATTTTTCAGAGTGATCTCTTTTTTACGGTTCTGTTTCTGTGCAGAGGAAAGATAGCGTTCCAACATCTCTTCATCCAATTTTCCATCCACACTGAGCTGCTTGATCGTATTTGCCTGTACCGCCGACAGTTTCTTTGGATACCGGCAGAGTGCTTCATAAACCATTCTCTGCTCTTCATCCGTCAAAACTGATAAACTGACGCCCTGACCAAGTCCAAGCCGCTTATGATCGACTAATGCCAAAAGATCATCATTCAGCCTGGCAAGCCAGATGTATCTTTGGATCGACTTGTAATTCTCACCGCTTTCCTCCGACATCATCTGCAGGCTGTTTCCTGCTTTTCCCTGATTCTTCATGGCATCATACTTGATCTTATACGCCTTTGCTTTTTCACTTGGCCGGATATTTTCCCGCTGAATGTTAGAATCGACCATCACCATACTGGCTTCATCGTCGTTCAGCTCTTTTACAAAGACCGGCATGGTTTCCAAGCCAAGCATTTCACACACGTGCTTCCTTGTATGTCCTGCAATGATCTCGTAACCGCCTTGTTCCCGTTTCCGTACAATTCCCGGCACCAGCACTCCATGCTCTCTGACACTCTCAATCATCTCCTCCAATTCTTCATCCGAACGGACCTGAAACGGGTGGTTATGAAACTCATGCAGCTCAGAAAGCGGTATCTCTTTCACATCGCCCGTTTCTGCAGTTTCTTCCACAACCTTACCTCCAAAGAGGTCATCAAAACTCGTCAATTTCACATTTTTTAAAGCCTTTGTTCTACTCATGAGCGATTACCTCCTTCGTCAGTTCTTCATAAGCTTTTGCGACCGGATGCTTTTTATCCAGCGAAAAAATACTTACTCCAGCCGCTGATGTTTCAGAGGCTTTTACGGAAAACGGAATCTTACTCTCAAAGATAGGAATGGAATCTCTGTAATACTCGTTTATCAGTTCCATAATGTCCTTCGCATAATTGGTCCTTGCATTCAACATGGAGATTAATATCCCCTCAAACCGAATCGACGGATTGAGATGTTTCTTCACCCTGCAGATCGTTGTGATTAACTGCTCCAATCCCTTTACCGGCAGATAGGCTGCCTGTACCGGGATCAACACACTGTCCGCAGCCGTAAGGGAATTTACAGTTATCATTCCAAGACTTGGCATACAGTCGATAAGAATGTAGTCATAGGACTCTCGCACACTTTCCACATAGGTTTTCAAAACAAACTCCCTACTCATGGCATTCACAAGTGATACATCCACACCGGACAGATTGATGTTGCATGGCATAAGGTCAAGTCCCTCTTCGTGTTGAACAATCCCCTCTGTCACATCCACATCCTTATCCATAATGATTTGCTCCATAATGTCAGGCAGTGCCACGTCCAGCTCATCCGGATTCATAATGCCAAGACTCTGTGACAGATTTCCCTGTGGATCTGCATCGATCACAAGCACCTTCTTTCCTTCTCTGACTAAGCCAACTCCAAGATTCACTGTTGTGGTGGTTTTGGACACGCCACCTTTTTGATTGCATATAGCGATTACATTACACATAATTCTGACCCTCCGTATTTTATAAACTATTAGTTGAAATTCCCATTTTTCACTGGTCTTTCTCTCGTATGATGTTGTTTATCCCTCTGCATCTTCATTATCACATGGCTATACTGAGGCTTCTTTTCATTTTTTTTAATATCGGAAACATCAAGAATATGAAATCGCTTGTCCCTTTTTATATTTTTAATCAGCCAGCGAATATCCTTTCTTGTTCCTGATACATTAACAATAATCATTGATTTTCTCCTTTCCTTGCACAAACAAAAAGGAAGACACTTCCATCTCTTACTTAGAAAGTATCTTCCTTACATTTGCTTTATGAAATTTTAATCAATACAATTAATTACTGAATGTCACACACTTCACAAGTCACTATTCGCTTTCTTCCGGTAACATAAAGAAACATTATTCGTCTTTTATTTGTGTTACCTTTGTGTCACTACTCATACAAACCAATGCGTGAAACCCCGTATTTTCGGTATTTATTCCTTGACGGACTTCATTGTCGGGAACAACAGCACATCACGAATCGCTGCGCTGTCCGTAAGCAACATACACATACGGTCAATACCAAAACCGATTCCTCCGGTTGGCGGCATGCCGATTTCAAGTGCGTTCAAGAAATCTTCGTCTGTTGTATTTGCTTCCTCATCACCAAGTGCAAGAAGTTCTTCCTGTGCTTTGAAACGCTCGCGCTGGTCAATCGGATCATTTAACTCGGAGTACGCATTTGCCATCTCCCAGCCATTCATGAAGAACTCAAAACGCTCTACATAATCCGGATTATCCGGCTTTTTCTTTGTCAATGGAGAAATCTCAATCGGATGATCCATGATAAAGGTTGGCTGAATCAAATGCTCCTCAACAAACTCTTCGAAGAAGAGATTCAAGATATCACCTTTTTTATGATGTTGCTCAAATTCAATGCCTTTTTCTTTAGCAATTGCCTGTGCTTCTTCCAATGTGGAAATCTCGTTGAAATCAACGTCTGCGTATTTCTTAACGGCATCCACCATCGTCAAGCGCTCAAACGGCTTGCCAAGGTCCATCTCAATTCCGTTATAAGTAATCTTTGTTGTGCCCAGAACTTCCTGTGCCACATAGCGGTACAGATTTTCTGTCAAATCCATCATGCCGTGGTAATCGGTGTATGCCTGATACAATTCCATCAAAGTAAATTCCGGGTTATGTCTAGTGTCAAGTCCCTCGTTACGGAATACACGGCCAATCTCATAAACCTTTTCCATTCCGCCGACAATCAGGCGTTTCAAATATAATTCAAGGGAAATACGAAGTTTAAAATCCTCATCTAATGCATTAAAATGGGTCTCAAACGGACGTGCAGCTGCACCACCGGCATTAGCCACAAGCATCGGGGTCTCCACTTCCATAAATCCTTCGCCATCCAAATATTTACGGATCGTACTGATAATACGTGAACGCTTGATAAATGTATCCTTTACCTCAGCATTCATAATCAAATCCACATAACGCTGACGATAACGCATATCGGTATCCGTCAAACCATGGAATTTCT
>ULSO01073812.1_pt1 | contig 14603 bp, 18 predicted proteins | sample 1956701 | NCBI WGS metagenome assembly ULSO01 (sample SAMEA4835708, study PRJEB28245) | human gut metagenome | biome: gut microbiome; material: fecal sample | place: Denmark | collected 2008 | reverse complement strand
GAAATTAGTAAGAAAGAACAATACAATCTGAACAAATTACACTAACGTTGCTAACCGTCTGATTATCATTTATTTTCTTGTTAATTCAGGCAATTACGCAACCCAGTTATGTACGCCAATTTACGCCAAACGCCAATTTTCTTGCCCTTTTTTTGCCCTTTCGCACTTCTCTTGCCCCTAATTTTGCCCCTAAATTATTGCGGCACTCCGTAGAGCACCGCATATTAATTTATTGTATCCCAAGACGCTGTTTTGCCCTGCTGTCTGACAGCAGTAGTTCGAACACGCCCTTATCAAATAGCTGTGATTTGCCTACATCTGATAGCGAGAACGTCATGGTTTTGGCTTTTTGCCAGTGGAGCTTCTGCAATACAACTGGCGCGCGATTTCCTTTCGCGTCAACAACAAACAGGCCTGCGACCACCGCTTCAACCGGTTCCTCTGTGCGGTTAATCGTTATAGTAATGTTGTAGTCAAAATCAACAGGGGTGCTTTTCTGCGCCTGTTTTAGGTTTTTACGTACTTTTTCAGACAGATAAATTGAGGCGAGTTGCCCGTCCTCTTTTTTCGACGTCAGGAAAATATCGGCATCAGGCACGGCGACGACGGCTTTTTCAGACAGTGCGCCGACATCAACAGGTACGCGGAAATGTGCGAACGACTCAAATTTTTTCTGGTAACACTCAACAAATTCGGCGTTCGTGAAAATAGTGGGGATCTGTGCCTTGATTCTGAGCAGACTATCAGAGTCTTTGCGGGAGTCTTCGTAGTCGTTACACGCCGCGACTTCAAAATTCAGGTCAGCGGTGGTGGCTTTGTGCTGTTCCGACTGAATATCTGCGAGATCAACGGTGGTTGCGAGATCGACTTTGCAGCCCGTCAGGGCCAGAGCGAGGCATAAAACGAGGTATTTTTTCATCATAACATCCGTGCAATAAATAGAGCGCCCAGCTTCATTCCAGCCGGGCGCGCATATCATGATCCAGTGCAAGGCGATGATTGAAAAAATATTTTTAGGAATTGCGCCCGGTGCTGTGGTGGATTTGCGAGGCTGATTCCAGATTCTGAACAACCTCGTTTACCGGGCGTGCGGATCGGAGCATAGTGGAATCTCATAAAATTCCGGGTGCGCACCGTTTTTTATGTGAGCTAGCGTACTGCCTATTATTTTAGCGTTCCTGGATCTGGCGGGATCTCACCGTACATGCCCGCAATGGCATTCGCATAAACCTGTCGACCGTACTCCTCACAATCCCCGCTCGAAGCGGTGAATATCACGTCATCTTCTACACCATCAATGTTACACGTTAGGTCGATTAAACCAAGCGTCCAGCCCTTAATCGCACTCCCGCTATAATACGGTTCGGGATTTCGAAGATTTTTTAGTTTATCTAAATTACCAACTGGATAACGACGGGAAAGAGCTGTCATTGTTGGATCCTGTAAAGACCCTCCTCCGCCAGTAGTTGGTTGCCAGATGCCATATCTTGCTCCGCCAGATAAAACTTGACTGCCGGGGACTAGTTCTGATCCATAAATGGGTATAATTTTTCTAATTCCTGTGCTTGCGTCGATTTTTAATTCATACGTGATCATTGCGTATGCACCGTCATGATTTGGTGGTGGTGAAAATTCAATCTGGACGTTCCCATTTTTATCGGGCCCAATATAATTCACGGTTCTTACTGGATCATAATTCCCCGCGTGCCACACCTCATATTCGGTATTGCCTGCTAGGTATTTCAAATCATGAACTGTTGCGCCACCGAGCAATAATTTAGCGTCACTAATCAGGTTAACGGTATCGCCAACGCTGCCGGATAGTGCCCCCATCTTTTCGCCGTTATACGTCAGCCAGATAGTTGGTGCGTTGATTTTTTTGCCAGCCGCGACAGTGACATCATCATTAAATTGCGTGGGTTTGATAAATGTGTTTTTTTCTTTAAATGTATTTTCTTTGTTGCGGTAGGCAATATCGCCATCAATACCGATATTTTCCCGCGCTTGTTTTTGTGCATTTGCTCCCTGTTCTGCTATCTCAGAAAGAAGTTTATCGATTCTCAAATACCCGTCGAAAATATCCTCATTGGAGTACATGAGTTGCGCCCACTTGGTGTTATCTTCCGGCGTGGCAGTGTTGTTATCAACCAGCGAATAATAGATACCACTATTGAATCTCACTAGTGCTGATTTCTGATACGGGTATGGATTGCCGCCGTTCATTACCGTAGTAATAAATTCCGGCACACCAGATGACTGATACTCAGATATCGCACGAGTGATAATATAAAACAACCAGTTCATTTTCTGGCGTTCGATATTTTTCGCGTTAGTGTCCGATAATTGATCGCGTTCGTAATCGTACCCGTAACCCGTCATCATGGAAACGTCGCCAGTGTTTTGAATTGGGTCGGGAATTTCGGAGCGGTCACCTAAAAAGGCGAATGGCGTTTTAATAAATTTTTCCATTAATATTCCTTAAATTTTTTCCATTGCAATTGTGCCAACCGCCCAATATCTGTCATCGGCACCCGGCGTATAACAGAAAACAATATACACGTCGTTAAATACACGACCGGACTCCCTGACGATCAATAAAGGTTCGTGAATGTAATTGTCAGCAAATGACCTTGACACGCATGTCACCTGCCATGTCGCATCAGCGTCTTTTGATTTATTGGCTAACGGGTCGTTATTTGATTTTTTACTAATGGCGTATGAGCAACCCGAGACAAAATCAAAATTCTGCCAGTCAATAACCTCGGCCCACGGATCTCGCGCCTCAAGGCCATCCCTGGCCCCCGCTGGCACCCATTCTGGCACTGTCTTTTTGGCCCAACTCACATCCCTGTTGTTTTCTTCAATATCCCGTCCAGCAGCGCTCCCCAGCGTTATAACACCGTCAGCGTCTGGTTTATATGTTGTGCCACCTGCTGATATTTTAATATTGCCGCCGCCCGCGCCATCCGCGCCATCTTCCCCCGGTGCGCCAGCGGGTATTCCGAGACTCAGCGTTTGTTCCGGTGCCTCGCCTGTGATTACGGCTGTAGCTGGCGCGCCTGGTTCCAGTGTTGTTACCGTACCAATAGACAATGAATTGGGCGTTGCTGGCGGCGGGTTTGATTTCGTGTAGGGCTGCTCGCCGTTAATATCCAGACTGCCCGTAATTGTTAAATCGCCGTTTATAGTGCCACCGCCCACGCTCAAATATTCAGAGGGGTCCAGCAGGCTCCACGAATTAGTATCAGGCTTGTCTGTGTTTGCGTCTTTTAATGAGTAGTAAATTTTATTGTTATATCGCACCATTGCGGCGGCGGCGTAGGGGTAATCAATCCCGCCGTTGTCTTCTTTTGAAATACAATCAGGAATACCCTGCTCCTGATATTTTTTAATCTCAGACGTAACAAGACATAACAGCCAGTTTAATTTAGCGCGTTCAATTGTTTTCGCGCCTGTGTCATTGTCGAGGTCTTTCTCATAATCGGGGCCGTAGCCCTCGCTGAAACTAATTTCGCCCGTGTCCTGTTTGGTCTGTGGGATTTGTTCTTTATCACCGGAGGCTGCAAATGGGGAAGCAATACGTGTCATGTGGTTACCTTTTTCTGTTTGAAATTGCCTTTGCGGAAATTATTACGTTCATCACCGAACGCAAATATTTTCCTGTTTGTATTCCTGAACTCATATTTCAAACCTACGCCAGCGGAGCGTGGGAATATACTGTATTTATCCATCACGAAACGGATTGATTCATTTGGTTTGAAATCGAATATTACCGCGATTGTAGACATATCGTAATTATCAATTACGTATCCGCCGCCGCGACTACCGAAAACATATTTTATAACTTTATTCATTTCGGGAATGGTGCCGCGACTCACCAGATAGAAATAACGCAATTTTAAAACCATGCGTTTTTGTTCAGTGGTGAGAGTAATTTCATCTCCAAAATGATGCTGAAAGTTCCCGTTATTAAAGTTTTTATGCGTGGCGGTAAATCCCCACGTCGGCTTATTGGGGTTTGGTGTATCGGATGTTACGACTAATGGAATGCCAAGAATAATCGCCCACACGCTCAGGCCAAATGAATTAGCCGTATCCATGTTGAATACGTCGCGATACCAGTCACTCCAGAATTGTTCGTGATTGATTACGTACCAGTCTTTTTTACGTTCGAGTATTCCCTGTAAATTTTCAGCGACATTATACTGCCAGAGTATTGCGCGTAATAAATCCACAGAGAACTGGAACTCCTGAATTTTATTACTCATACAACATTCACCTGGATAGTGGATTCAGCAATTACCGCTTTCTGCCATATCTCAATTGTCATTGTGTTTGATGAAAATTCCATTTTATTACTGTCGGCGATTTCCAGTTTTTTTACAAACAGGTCCGGGTAAACGCGGTTTATTGCCGATGCGGCCTCGAACGGCGAAACATCCGTTCCGACAGTGAAACCGTCCTCGCCATCGAGTTCGCCACGCGCATAGTCAATTATCGCCAGCCGGACCGCGTTTTGTATTTGCACGGTGCTCATCGCCCGCGCCGAAACGTCGACGCGCATCAGTACAGTGATCTCCTCCGGGCGGGAGAACGTGACGTCATACGTTTGCCCGGAAACTGGATCAACGGTCGGGACCGTAGTATTTCCGTTATAGCCGCAGCCGCCGCTTTTCCGTGAGAGGATAGCCTGCGCTATATCCGCGTCAGTACCACCATCTACACACACGTAAATTGAGTGCGGGCGCATTGTCACGCCGTCGATCACTTTTTCCACGTCGTAGACGTTCTCGCGAAACGACAGGCTACGCACACCGGGTGTGTTATACAGAGCCGACGTTATAGCCTCGGTAGTTGAGCAGCCCTGCAACGCCAGCGTGTGCCGACGCATCGAGCGCGCGGAAACGTCAGATTGCACGTCCTGCCCGAGGCTACCGACAGTCTCGTTGGTGACAGTTTCCCAGCCCAGCACGGCGTCAATAATTTGTGTCAGACTGTCAACGGGGGCGGGAACCGGCCCGGTCTCTGACGCCTGAAACAGCACGCTAACGGATCCCAGTTCACCAATTACTGCCTGCTCCAGCGTTGCGAACTCGTCACCGTTTTTTGTGCGAGCGCGTGAGCCTGCGGGGATTATTGAGCCAGCAACGCCACGGCACAGGCCAACAACCTGCGAGTGTGTAGCGCCGCGCCGCTGACCGCCAGTGAGCATCCAGATTGCGTCGAGAAAAATACCGCCAGCCAGATTTGGGTTAATCTGGTTTGCCAGTGCTGCGTTATTTTCGATTACCGTCGTGCGGGCCTTTGTTTCCGCGTTAATGAGGACGCCCTGCGGGGTCCAGTCGTCAACAATCAGATCGTCACCGAATACCGCGCGGTATTCATCGCGGACCTCTTCGATCACGTCGTCCGTGTCCGGCATGATCACGCCAGTTGAGACGATATATTTATAATCCGCCATTCAATATCAGTTCTCCGTAATCCGTGGTTATCGTTGCTGAATAACGCAGGGAGTTATCAACAGTGGTGACAGTGATTGAGCGCACGTCGTGTACGCCCGGATTATTAATTAACGCCTGCCGCAACCAGGCTTCGTACACAGCCGGGTTAGGCGAACCGTTCCACACGACACCGAACGTCGGCAACCCGAGGTTGGTCGCATACATCATTTCTCCGAGCTGTGCCTGCGCGGTCTGCTGCGCACTGTGCATGACTGCGCGGATATCCTGCGCGACGTCGAGACTGCCAGCGGCGTTGATATAGAGATCGTTTTTGGAATTTACAGCGAGGCTCTTCATATCACTCCCACGGTGGATTTGTGTTGCTACCGCCCGGATAAATCCCACCGTGCCAGTGGTCCTCATACGGCCTGTTTTCGATATCAACACCGCCGATCAGGCTGGTACGCCCGAAAACTTTTAGCGGCCCCTGAATCTCCAGCCCCTGGACTGCTGTGATTTTTATTTTGTCGGGCCAGACGGCAATTCGTGTTTTACCGTCGAGTGTCTGCAAAACGGCGTGCTCCATATCCTCCGGATCAATCTGAAACTTCATTGAGTCAGGGATAAACAGCCCGTCTTCAAAACTGTGTTTGCGTTTTGTGTTCGGCTGCTCTTCAGAAAGATTTTGCAGATAGAGCGAGATATCCCGATCGCTGGCTTTAATCCAGCCGTGGTCACCTGGTTTGAGATTGAACGACAGCAGGTAGCCACCGCCGCCGATATTGAGTACCGGGACGCTGGCTAATTTTGCGCGCGTTACACGTTTTTTTTCGGTTGTGACCATCGCGATCATTGGCTGAACACATGCCCGATTTGATGCCCGGTCGTAAGAAACGACGGTTGCGGGGAGCATATCATCAAGCTGCTGCGTGAATTTATCGAACACGGACCGGAGCATCCCCGCCATCGTGCCGTCGTTGCCCGGATCTTGCGAGGGTTTGGCGATTGGTTCAGCCATTGCGTGTGGCCTCCGCGATAAAATAAAACGGCGTGTCGTGTGTCGCGATTTCGTAATTCAGTTTCGATATCGTGTAACTGCCGTCTGCTGCCGGATTCATCTCGCTAGTGATGCGTAGTTCGCTACCGAGCGTGGTTTGCTGGTCGAGTAAAAACTTGACCTTTACGCCTTTCTCTGTAATTTCGGGGATGCCGATCATGCCGCTGTCTTTATCCAGGACGCGCACACTACCGGACAACGGCGCTCCGGCGTTTTTAACAACGAGCTGGTCGTCATCCACGAATACGTCAACATCGCCGACTGCGTGAATTCGCTCCGTCTGTTTGAGTGCCGCGCCGCTGAACGAGTAGTTAGCGATATTTTTATCAGTCGCCTGGAAGTTCAATTTCATCCCCATTTTCCCGGCGGCCTCCTTCGCTATCGCACTGAGCGAGGCTTGTTTGCCGCTGCTCTGCGAAATGATCACGCCTTTTTGTGATTGCCCGGTTTTTGCTTTGAGCGTAAGCGTGATATCCGGCGGTTGTGACGGGGACGCAGACGTAATGTCGCCTACGAACATCAGCCGGGTGCCTGTGGATTTGCGCCCCACATGCAGGTACAGCCGTTTCGGTGTTTTGTTTTTGTTGAATGGGGATGTTTCGGTGATCAATAGATTGCGGGTGTTTTTTTTCAGGTTTGTGATTTTGACGGTACATTCGTTCTGATTAGGGTTCGCAAATTTCGAGCCGCTGGCAGACAGCGATAAATCAGTATACTGGTGAATTGTTCCGTTAATCTCGATCCCCACGATAATCACCCTGGGATCAATTTCATTCATTGCGATACGCCTCCATTTCAGACGCTGTAACGTATATGAGTATCTGGCGGTCAAGCCGGGTGTAGTACGGAACCTCATCGTTTTCAGTCAGAAAAACAAAATTTCCGGACTCACAATACTGGTACGGAATAATCAGCGTTTTGGGTAGTAATCGCGTGTTGCTGATTATTGTTTTACCGTCGCGCTCGATAGTGATCATCATCAGGCCGCCAGCCTCTTTGATAGTGAGTTTGTGGTCGATTCCGTCGAGTAGGATAGATAGCGACTGATTTGGTTCGCTGTTAAGTGGGATGGTTATCATGGATACAGAACCCCGTGGAGTATGGACTCGGTTTTTCCCTGCTGCCCCTCCGAAGGAGTGCCACCCTGTTGCTGCCCGCGCCCGTTCGTCGGCCCGTCGCGCGGACTGGACGGGGAGCCGGATGCGCCAGCCGCGAATTTTGTTTCTGCTATTTTTAGCTCAACGAGCGCGAGTTCCATCGGTATCGCGTCGTTGATATCCGTCGTTTCCTCGTGCGGAATGCCGGAGATCATCATGTTCTGATACGTTCCGGTTTTCGTTTGCACCGACAGCAAATCACCGCGTAACCAGATTTGACGAATCTGCTGATACACGTCGCGATAAACTCCGCTTGGGAGGATTATCGATATTTTGATTTCAACAGGCTGAATAACCCGGTGGTCGACAACACTCGCTCCAGTTTCGAGCGGGTGCTGCATGGCTTTGGCTTCCTCTTTAACGGACGCCTTAATTGGCCTGCCGTCGGGGAAAACCTGCCGAAATGATGAGTCAAGGACAGCAACATCATCAGTGATTGTTAGTGTTCCCATTAGCCCCAAATCCCGTCGTCGAATTCGTTAACAGCCTGGTTGAAATGCCCGCTCAACCCGTCACCGATCCCCGCCGCGATGCCCTCAGCGTCAGTTGCCTGCGTATTGATTTGGATACTCTCAACTGTAAATTGGTTGGTTTTCGTGATTTGTTGTTGCTGGTTCGTAACCGTGTTTGATGTCTGACTGGCGATTGGCGACGAGCTTGCGGCGGTGATTTCGTTCTGCGCTTTACGCTGGAGTTGTTTAATCTCGTCACTGTTAGCCAGTCCCATCGATACCGCCGACACGGACGCCGCTGATTGTTTGCCGCCGGGTTCGTCGTCTGGAGGGGCGCTATTGCTCACCCCGTCGGGTCGTCTGGTGTTTTTTTTCTGCTCCCGTGGTGGGGCGTCAGTTGTCGCTCCATCAGGTTTTGGTGCGTCGGCTGCGTCATCAGGACCAATCCCGAGCATGGATTTAACGCTATCCGGCAGAATGCCTGTTAATTTGTTCCACGCTTTCATAATGTACGAGACGACGGAATCCCATATATCGATTACGGATTTTTTCATCGACTCGAAACCAGCAACGAATTGCTGCGTTAATTTGTCGATGCCGAAAAATTTCTCAAACCACGTCCACAACTCAGACAGGTTTTTTTTCATATTGTCGATAGCGGATCCGGGGTTCGTGAACAGGTCGTATATCGCCGTGACTAAAATCGCGCATAAATCCCATACGATTTTGCACCACGCGCCGACGAAACTCAGGGCGTCAGCCAGCTTGGGATACTCTTTCGATAGCTCACCGATTACCGACGCGTTGCCGTTCAGATAGTTGTTGAAATCGTCGAGAATCAGCACGAATGCCGCAACCGCCGCAGCGATAAGCAAAATAGGCCAGGTTGCTAATAGCGTGGCTTTTGCCGCTGTCAGCATCGCTGGCGTGTAATACATTGCGATAGCAGCGCCACCGACAATAAAAAATTGTTTTACCGCGTCTTTGTGTTGCGTCAAAAACTGGACTGTACTGCTGACCATTTTCAGGAAGTCGGTCAGCATTGGCATAATGCTGACACCAGCCTGAGTAGCCAGGCTGTTGAACATGGATTTCGTGCCGTCCAGTTCCATCTTGAATTTTTGAGCAATTTCGGCGTCCTGTTTTGTTACGACACCGAACGCCTTTTGCGTCTTGATCATGTCCTCAATAGCGCCACGCCCCTTGAGAATCAGATCGACAGTTCGGTTATCAGTAACGCCCAGCTCTTTGATACGGAATATCGCCTGCTCGCGAGACAGCTTGGATACTGAATCAGCCAGGTCCAGCATTCCCTGTGATGCGTTTTTTGTGGAGCCGTCGGAATTTTTCAGCGCGATGCCGAGTTCCTGAAATGATTTGGCCGCGCCAGATTTTGCGTCCGATGACGCTTCACCCATTTTTTCAGCAAGATCAGTGAGCGAATCGCGCATACCCTGCGCGTCGCCGCCCGCGCGTTCCGCAGCTTTCCCCCATGCGTCCAGATCTTCAACGGGCATATTAAGTGATTGCGCGGACCGGGCCAGTGCGTCAATCTCTTCAGCTTTCTCTATCGTGCCGCTAATGATGCCACCCAGCGACAAAAACGCCGCCATTGAGCCAAGCGCAACGGTTGCCAGCCCGCTGAATGAGCTGGTTATTCCGTCGGTTGTGATGCCAATTTTGCTGAGAGTTTTATCAAGCGTTTCGGCTGATTTGTTCGCCGCGTCGGTGCCTTTCTTTACATCAGAGGCGTCCGACTCAAACAGGATCATGAACGTTTCAAGGACCGACATTTTCCCTCCGGACAAAGAAAAGGGCCGCATTGACGGCCCTGTGTTATCGCTGGTTTTTCCGCTGTGCGTGCTGCATAGCGAGGTACTCGTTATAACGGGGAATGGCGATCGTCTCCCACATCAGGAACGCGTCCTCCAGCGAGTAGACGGTTCTCAGTTCATGGAGCGTGGCCCGCCCCTCTGCGACAATTGCGCCGATAAAGCCGTCAACGTTTTGGTAATCAACGGAAGGAGCTTCGCTTTTAAAGCGCCGGAGGAAAGTAAGCTCCTTCCGGTCGCGAAAAAAGACACGTTGTACTCCATCATCGCCATCTCAACTTTGCCGAGGATCTCCCAGTCCGGGCAGTGGTTGTTTACCAGCGCGCGGGTAGTGAGGCGCAAGGGGGTACCGTTGATATCGACGGCGACGTAACTCATCAGCTTGAGCATTGTTTCTTCGTTGACTGCATAGTCTCCGACTTTCGGCATGGCGCTGACCGGGTATTTGCAGACGATTTCCCGGCCCTCGATTGCGGGGAATTTGCTGATGATGTACGTGCGTTCGTTGCCGCCCTGGTCAACGGCCTTGAACTCTTTCGGTTGGATTAACTCAGCCATTAAAATGTCGTCCTGTTCTCAAACGCGAAAATATACGCGCTGGTTTTGAATCGTCCGGCGCTCGAAACGCCTTTGCCTGGCATTGAGTCAGTGATTTTGCCGTTGGTGTACGTGGCCCCGCTGTCGTCGGGGTAAATCACCGTCATCGTGATAATGTCCAGCGCCGAGCGTTTGCCTTTCGCTACGCGGTTGGCCTCTGCCAGTACCTGCAAATTTTTGTCATCATCACTACCGGGTATAACGTTTAACGTGGGCGTGAGCGGGGAGGCTTTACTCCACGTAATCAGATCGCCGTTCAGCCCCATCGCTTTGTCGGCGATTTGCATAGACGGGATATCGAACGGGTCGGCATCGTCAGCGAACTGCGTGATTGTGATACCGGACGGGAACGTGTTGGACGCGACGACAGTCACGCGCAGGCCAACGCCTGAAATGTCTTCCATAAAAATTCCTTAGATGAGGGTGTGGGTGCCTTCGACTTTGCGGATAACGTCGTCTTTGCTGTAGATCAGCAGATACACGGCTTTGTATTCCGTGCGCCCGTCAGATGTGGTGTATTCCTCAAACCAGCAGTCGAGCCAGTAGCCGAGGTTTTGCACCTGCGCCCACGCCAGATCGTCGCCTGTCGCCTCGGTGATATACATGCGCTGTGCGGTATTGAGCGTTTTACCAACGCTGATAACGCCGTTGTAGAGCGCTTTCTCAATGCCAGCCTGAATAATCGCGATCAACTGGCTGCGTCCGCTGGCGTTGGCGGAAACTGCAGGCATGGACAGCATGAGCGTAATCAGTTGCGATTCCATCAGTCCTTTCAGCCACTGCTCGTTAGCGTAGGTGTTCATATCCACTGGGGCCGTGTTGCCGCCCATCAACAACCCCCGCTGGTAGAAATCAATATTCTGTCCTGCGGTTTGTGTGCGCCCGTAGTAGTTGAGCCGGTACGAGTCCAGTGTGTTGGAGAACGTCGTGTCTGTGACTGTTGGCGTTACACTGAACTGCTGGAACATGTAGTTCTGCGCAGAGTTGCGGCGGTTGTAGTCCGTCGCCGCCAGGATGATCATCGGCATCATTTCGTGATATTCATCCGGCGATAGCGTGTATGTCAGGCCCGTGCCAGCGTAGCCCTTCAGGATTTCGTAATAGTCGCCGTAGCCGTCGCCACCCTCGGTAAACTCGTATTTAGACGACACCGGAACGTAAAACTGGAACATGACGTTCTGCGCTGCGTTCCATTTTGCGATCTCAATAACGTCAGCGATAGTGAGTGCGTCCAGGAATACGAACGAGCCGAAATTGTTTGAGATATTTGTAGTGCGGGCAACTGCGTCCTGCGGTTTTTCCGGCTCAGCGCCCGTGTTGTACGTTGGCGTGACCCACCCCAACAGAGCCAGCGTTGCCTCGTCACCGTCCTGGATCTTAATTGAGATAACACCGCTCACACCCATCGTCAGCAGGAATCGACGCCCGACCGGATCCCACTCAACCGTCAGGCCGACTGCCTGGGGGATTGACTGTTCAAACGCATTGCGCGCGGCGGTCTGAATAATTGCCGCGACCTCTGTCAGATTTGTTGCCGTGGAGAAATCGAGAGTGAGCACACCGGACACACTGGTGTTACCGCTCGTGATGCCGATTTTGATTGTTTTGTTCACAACCGTGTTGTAATTCGCAATATCGCCAGCCACCGCGCCGACGTCGGTACCGATGATCCCGCCTTTTGCGCCGTCCGGTGCGTATCGCGCAAAACTGATTTTTTTTGCGCGCGTGGTCAGTTTGCTGATCCAGGAGAAATAGAACAGTGCGCGTTTATATTCCTCGCTGTAGTAGCCGAAAAGCTTTCCTACTGAATCCGCGTCGGTTGCCTCTGCGATTACGTCTACAGCGAGCAGTGGGCTGGATGTGAACAGACGCCCGATTAATTCGCGGTTTTTTACAGACGCGCCAGCTCCTACGCCGGACATAATGTCCACGTATTTTTTAAAACTGATTGCCATTTTTATACCCTGTAAATTTTGAACTCCACGGAAGAGGCAACAGGCGTTGTGCTGATCGTGATGTCCTTGTGGGTGAGAGTGATATCGAACGACGGCGAGGCCTCGTACTGATCGCGGTCGTTTTTGAAAAATGTGTTTCGGTTATCAGTGATCCGGTAAACACCGACGCCGTTTTTCCTCAGTTGCGATATTGCGGAATCGCTCTGCAATATCGCGCTGGCGTGAAAAATCAGGTCGTTCGCTGTGGGTGATTCCAGATCTGCCGGGTTCTGTGTTGATGAGCCGGTGATTTGGTACGTGGTTTCAATCCACTGGCTTTCCGTGTGAACCATGCGCTCGTTTTCTTTATCCCACTCGTCTGTGCGCTGCGGCGAGCCGTAGCGGTGATGAGTAACGACGAAAAAATACAGGCACGGGCCAGGGTCCGGCCCCTGGTCCGTCGGTTGATTACTGCGTTTAACCGCAACGACGGGGAGTTTGTGCGCCGTCAGGCCTTCGAGCAGAACAGAGCGCAACAGTGTATTGAGGTCGTTTTCACGCACTGGCAATCTCCGAGCAGAGCATTGCGTTCCAGCCGTCTATTGAGCGCCACGGCGTGATTGACTCGCACTGATATCTCGCACCGTTGAACGACAACTGATCGCCGGACACGTCACGCGCCACGTCGAGCAGGTCAGCAGAGGCGTAAAAGTTCCAGTAAGTTTTCTGGTAGTCCAGCCCGAGATTTGCATACTGCGCGCGCGGCACTGGCTGAAAACTACCGGAAATCGGCACCGGGTCAGCGTAGGTCGCCACGTCATACCCGGCGGCGTTGGTCTGCCTTCCGGTGTATGCGTGGTACTCCAGGGTTTGACTGCCGATAACGCTCAGGGCCATGTTGAGTAAATTGCTGCCTGGGATCATTTGTCCTCCACGACGTATGTCAGTGAATTGATCATCAGCCCGGTTTCGACAAGGGGTTTGTCGAGACTCCCAATTGTTTTGCCGTCCGCCATTTTTGCCTGTCGCGCGGCAATGGTGCGTGGTGACAGTGGCGGCGAGGTGATTGATGAGATGGTTTTGGCGATATCACCTGATGCCTGCAAACCCAGCATTTCAAAAATCTGATCCGCCGGGGCATCCCCGTTAACCACTTTTTTGACAACCGTGTTACTCAGTGAGCGCCAGACCTGCGTCCGGGCCGTAATTGTCGGTCGCATGAATGGGCGAGCGTGAGGCCCGAATTCATTTTCTGCCGCGACCTGAGCAACAGGTGTGCCGTCGGCGTATTTTGAGGATTCAAACCAGCCGACTTTTGCTGACTTGCGTTTGAGTTCTTCCGTGGCCCGTTTCAGACTCTCAGACGCCGGACCGGGCTTAATGATCAATCTCGCCATCAGAACACCCCGCCAACTTTTCTGAACGCTGCTCGCTCAGGCAGCAGGCCAACATAAAACCCACCAACCGATTTCACCCGCAGGAGCGCCAGCAGGCGTTGACCGAACGGGGTCAGAGACAGCCAGTAATCCCACTCGTCCGTAGCCGTCGGGGGCGGCGCCAGACTGACCGACACTTTGTCGATGGTCGCCCCGGTGACAATCCCGCCCGCGCCTGCAATTGACGACGAACCCGACGCGCCAGCCCCCTGAGCACTGAGCGTTAACAGGTGCGCAGCCAGAAGATTGATAGCGAGCGCCCTGCTGTTACCATTCAGCCAGCCGTAATCCTCCGTGCTGATATAGCACGAGGCCTGAATCCACCAGGAATCAATGAGCGCGTCGGGGTACTTAGTTACGTCTGAGAAGGCGGGGAGTTGTTGGCGAAACAGGTCGGCGTCAAAAATGATCGCCGCCATGATTATTTTTCCCTTTTGTTGTCGATGACTTTCGGAGGCTTCTGACCGTTAGCGATGAAATCGTTATCCGTCAGCGGCGCAGACTCGTCGCGCGCCTCCATGTCGCTGGCAACTTTTTCAACCGGAGCCGGTTTCTCTTCAACAACAATAAAGCCGTTGGATTTGTGCAACTGAAAAACCGGGTTTTGCTTCAGCAGAGCCAGATCTTCATCGGACACGGTAGTCACGACGCCTTTCGGCGTGATGAAATTTTTATCAGCCAGGTTTGCGCCGCCTGC
>ULSO01056676.1_pt1 | contig 14712 bp, 9 predicted proteins | sample 1956701 | NCBI WGS metagenome assembly ULSO01 (sample SAMEA4835708, study PRJEB28245) | human gut metagenome | biome: gut microbiome; material: fecal sample | place: Denmark | collected 2008 | reverse complement strand
TCTGTGATACCGACGCCGTTTCTGCCGCCGATTTTGTTGAGTTCCTTAATGAGTTCAACGCTGTCGATAGCCTCGCCGTTAAGCTTTGTGGGAACACCCTTTTCAAATGTAAGAGTTACATATTCTGCCTTATCGGGAGCCTGCTCAGGTGAAACACCGAGTTCAAGGAAGCCTTCCTTATTGTACATCGGCTCATTTGCAGGATTCTCAAGGTCAAGACCTTCGTGGCTCAAGTGCCAGAGATTCTTATCCTTTGAGTAGTTTGTTTCACGGTTAATCTTGAGCGGAATATTGTGCTTTTCAGCATATTCAATCTCATCTTCACGGCTCTTGAATTCCCATGTTCTCCAAGGAGCGATAATCTTCATGTCAGGAGCGTAAGCCTTGATAGCAAGTTCAAAACGAACCTGATCGTTACCCTTGCCTGTACAGCCGTGGCAAATTGCGTCAGCACCTTCGGCTTTTGCAATTTCAACGAGTCTTTTTGCAATGATAGGACGGGCAAAAGATGTGCCGAGGAGGTACTTGCCCTCGTAAACAGCACCTGCTTTTACTGTTGGAATGATATATTCGTCAACAAATTCCTTGTTGAGGTCTTCAATGTAAAGTTTTGATGCGCCTGTTTTGATAGCCTTTTCTTCAAGACCGTCAAGCTCTGTACCCTGACCAACATCACCCGAAACAGCGATAACTTCGCAGTTGTCGTAGTTTTCTTTAAGCCACGGAATGATGATTGAAGTATCAAGACCGCCTGAATATGCAAGAACTACCTTTTTAATCTTATTGTCAGCCATTTTTGATTCCTCCGGAATTTGGAAACACTTTATGTCGGTGTTTCCTTTAATTAATTTTTATTACTCTTACATTATACACTCTGTTTTCAAAAAATCAAGTGTTTTTTGAATAAATATTCAATGTTTTTTCAAATTTGCATTTTTGGGTACAAATTGACCGAAATCTGCTTTGTTTTCGCTGTATTATCGGTGTTTTTGGCGGTTGATATGTCACATTCTCCCCTGAATTTCTGAAAAATGTATATATGCACAAAAAATGAATATTCATTTTATTCATCTCTTTATGCATATTCATACATACATATACACCCATTTTGCATATTTTTCATTTTGTGAAAACCGCTGAAATTACATCAAAAACCTGTTGACACCGTATGTGATACCATATATAATATTATTCGGAAATACGAAAACAGACATTAAGACAAATTGTTGAAAGTGAGGCGAAAGATGATGAAAACACTTAACGATTATCTTGCAATGTCATATCGTATGGAAATTGTCGAGGACAAGAACGAGGGCGGTTTTGTTGTATCATTTCCCGAGCTTTCGGGTTGCATAGCCTGCGGTGATACGATTGAATCGGCTGTTGCAAATGCAGAGAACGCTAAAAAAGCCTGGTTTGAAGCTGCCTTTGAAAGCGGAGTCGTAATTCACGAACCCGACAGCCTTGAAGAATATTCGGGACAATTCAAGCTGAGAATCCCGAAAAGTCTGCACCGCTCACTTGCCGAACATTCAAAGAAAGAGGGCATAAGTATGAATCAATACTGTGTCTATCTTCTGGCAAAAAATGATGCAGTCTATTCAAAATAGAATTTTGAAAGCATATTATATAAAACACAATTGTTGAAAGGAAGATTTATATGTCAGCATTCAAAGAGATAAATCCGAAAGAAATTGTTGAAAGTCCGTTTAAGCTTATCGGTGACGACTGGGCGCTTGTTACAGCAGGCGACAGAGAAAAATTCAACACAATGACGATAAGCTGGGGCGGTGTAGGCATTATGTGGGGTAAGCCCGTTGTATTCACCTTTATTCGTCCGCAGAGATATACATTTGCGTTTATGGAGAACGGCGACCGCTATACAATGAGCTTTTTTGATGAAAAGTACAGAGATGCCCTCAAATTCTGCGGTTCAAAGAGCGGCAAGGATTATGACAAGGTAAAGGAAACAGGTCTTACTCCTGCGTTTACGGAAAACGGCTCTGTATATTTTGAAGAGGCAAAGCTTGTTCTTGAATGCAAAAAAATGTACGCACAAAGTCTTAATGCCGAAAGCATTACCGACCGTGAAAGCGTTGACAAGTGGTATGACAACGACTTCCATAAAATGTACATCAGCGAAATTACAAAGGTTCTTGTAAAAGTATAATCGGTAATTTTAAATTCATCATGACAAAATGGCAGACAATCACACGGTTGTCTGCCATTTTCTTATTTAAAAAACTGTACAAAAAAATGCCCCTCACATTTTGTGAGGGGCATTCCTTACTATATCGACTAAACGGAACGATATGTCAATTGCTTTAAAACTTATTAAAAGTTGCTGATGAGTTTTACAACAAACTTCTGAATAGTAGTAGCATCCTTAACTGTGATTGTGCTGTCATGGTCAACATCGGCAGCAGTAAACTGGTCGTTTGTGAATGCAACGAGCTGAACAACATACTTCTGAACTTCGGTTGCATCAAAAACTGTGATATCGCCGTCCATGTTAACATCACCAAGGGTTACATCGCCGACAAATACCGTTGATGCGTTTACTGATACTTTTTCAAAGCCTGCAATGCCTGTTACATCGCAAACCTTGCTGTTATTTACAACAGATGCCTGATTAAGCTTGTTGTCCTTTACATAACCTAATGTAAGGTACTGTGTGTCAAGATATACGCTTGCAGTACCTGAACCGATAACCTCAAATGTGAGTGAGATAAATGTATCTCCGTTGTACTGAGTAGGTACCTGTGGGTTAGTAAATATACCCTTAATTACATTGCTGTAAGCATTGTGAATAAGGTTTGACTGTGAAGGCATGATTGTCTGCTTGCCGTCTGCCTTGTTATCAGCCATGTTGAATTTGAGCTTGCTTGAATCATACTTAACAGCCCACTGTCCGTCAACAACGCCCATGTTTGAGTTGAGCTTGTAGAGAACAGTTACCTTCTTGCCGTCAGTGCTTACTGTCTTTGATGCAGAACCAAAGTAATTTGAAGTAGCGTTTACTGTGAGCTTCTGAGCAGGAGCAGTAGTCGGCTCTGTAGCTGTTGTAGGCTGTGTAGGTGCAGTCGGCTGAGTAGCTGTTGTTGGCTGAGTTGAAGTAGTAGGCTGTGTCGGAAGTGTAGGAGATGTAGGAACAAATCCGCTTTCAATGTTGCCGTTCTTCATAGCATATGAATATGTGCCGTTTACACCGTTTCTTGTTGCGTCAACCTTGATTGTGCTTGTTCCCTTGAGAGCTGATGTTGCAACTGTGAATGCACCTGTTACATCGTCTGCAGTAGCAGTATATGTCTTACCGTCAACTGTAACAGTTACCTTTGCAGCGCTGGCTGTAACACCTGATACAACGCTCTTGCCTACAACTGCATATGTGAGTGTTGCAGGAGCAAGTACAAGTGCCTTCTGAGCTGACTTGAGGTCTGCAATCATAGCATTCATATCTTCAGCTGTTGTAGCGTCTTCGCCTGCTTTAATCATAGCCTCAGCTGACTTGAGAACCTTCTGAGCATTTGCCCAGCTCTCTGCTGTGTAGTCTGATGCTGTCATAGCAAGAATCTTTCTTGCTTCTTTCTTGAGTGATTCATAAGGTGAAACAACGATTGGCTTTGATGTAAGCTTGTATGTTGTACAACCTTCGTTTGTAATTTCGATTGTAGCGCCGTCTCTAACGCCTGTGATATCTGCTGTCTGACCTGAACCGCTGCTGAGAATAATGCTTACTTCGTCAACATTATCGAACTTAACAACATAGTTGCCGTCAGAATCTTTTTCTGTAAGAGCAACGCCCGGCCATGCGCCTGTGAGCTTCTGTGTATCATTCCAAGCATAGATTTTGTAGCTTGCAGATGGGCTGTAAGGCTTGATTGTTACGGAAACAGAACCCTCTGCAGGCTCCGGATCGCCGCCGCCTCCCTGCTGATTACCGTTGGTTACTGTCTTAACCGATGTGTAGTTGCCGTTCTGAATTTCGAGAACAGCACCGTCATAAAGACCTGTGATATCGCCTGACTGTGTGCCGCTGCCGTTGTTGAGAACAACGCTGAATGACTTGTCGGCTGAAACAGGAAGTGTGAGTTCATATGTGTTTGCCTGACCTGAAACGGCTGCTGCCTTTTGACCCGGCCATGCACCGTTGAGTGCTGTGCTTGCACCTGTCCAAGCGTAAACATTCGGAGCGCCTGCTGTGCTCTTGATTGTAAGCTTTGATGTCTGACTTGCTGTCGGACCGGGAACAGTTGTGCTCTGTGTCGGGCTGGTTGTAGGTTTTTCGTCGTTTTCGCCGAGCTTGAGGAATGTGAATTTAGCCTCTGAGCTTGCCTTGTCGTTTGTAGCCTCAACAGTTACTTCGATTGTATCGTTCTTGTAAGCTGTCTGACCGATTGTGAATGTGTCGCCGTCCTTAACAACAAACTTGTTACCGCCGTCAACAGAAACCTTTGCACTGTCGCATTCCTTGAGAGAAACAGTAACCTGCTCTGTGCCGTAGAACTTCGGCTCGCCTGTGATTGATACAAGCGGCTGACCGTCAGCATTTTCCATAAGGATTGTGCCGTTTACACCACTGTTGAAAGTTACCTTACCGTCAGTAACAACTGAAGATGAGTTGTCATAAGTATTGATTACATAGCTGCCGTCTTCCCAAAGAGTTGAAACATCAACAGTTACGCTTGAATTTTTGTTACAGCCGATTACTGCAGCTGCCTGATCTGTTACGCCGTTCTTATCGTATGTACGGCCGAAAGCAACACCGCTTGTAGCTGAGAGCTTAACATTTGCGCCGGCACCGATAGATACGTGCTTGTTACGGAACTGACCAACCTTCTGCCACTGAGCAAGAAGAGTTTTGTCCATGTCGTTCCAGTTCATATCACTTCTGAGTGCGTGACCCGATCCGCCGTAACCGTCAAATGCAACGCCGGGATAGAGAGGACGGTTGGTTTCGTCACCGTAGAAAATCTGAACTCCGCCCGGGAGAAGGAGGAATGCAGCCGCATTGTAAAGCATTGTGTTCTCATCGCCACGGGTAAGTGTTTCATCGTGTGATGACATAAATGAAAGAACGTTAAAGCCTTCCTTTGTGTTGATCTTGTCTGCATAGCCCTGATATGTGTTTGCAACACTACCGCTTGCAAGAGCACCGCCGCCTGTAACTGCGAAGTTAATCATTGAGTCGAAACCGCCCTCGGAATAGTATGTGTCGTAGCCTACACCGTGATCCCAATGCTCGCCTGTCATCCAGAAATCTTCTTTCCAGTCAGCACCTGCTTTGCCCTTGTTGTTGGATCTCCACTCTCTGAGAGCAGAAACACAAGCCTGCTTGAGCTGGTTCCAAGAAGCCTTATCAACATGCTTTGCAGTATCGCAACGGAAACCGTCAACACCGTACTCCCTAACCCACTCTGAAAGCCAGGTTGAAAGGTAGCCTGTTACTGTGTTTTTGTCACCGTATTTTGCGAGCTTCTGAGCATATGTACCTTCCTGAGTCCACTTTGTTTTGAGGATCGGAGGAATTGTAACATCCTTTGTCTGCTCTGTTCTGAAGTCGGGAAGTCCGCTGAGTGACATTGTAAGATCACCGCCGGCACCCTCTGTATATCCGGGAAGACCGCTGCGGATCCAGTCATTGCTCCACCATCTGCCCCAGTCTTCTTCTGATGTTTTATAGTCAATGTGGTCGTTTACTTCACCTACATCTGTGAGCTTGTATTTGAAGTCTAACGCACCGTCAAGGAGAGTACCGAAGCCGAACTGCTCCATATCTGCAACGGTGTTGTAGCCTGTGTGGTTCATTACGATATCCATGATAACTCTGATACCGTGCTCATGCGCTGTGTCAACAAGAGTTTTGAACTCCTCTTTTGTACCGAAGTTTGCATCGGTTTCGGTATAGTCAAGAACATAGTAGCCGTGATATGAGTAGTGAGCAAAGCCCTTACCTGAATCACAATAGCCGTGAGTCTGCTCATACGGAGCTGAGATCCAAATTGCGTTTACACCGAGGTTATCAAAATAACCCTCTTCAATTGACTGAGTAACACCTGCAAAGTCGCCGCCGTGGAATGTACCGGGGTTTGTATCCCAGCCCTCAAGCGGTTTGCCGTCCTTGTCAAGTGTTCTGCCGTATGAATGGTCATTTGCGGTGTTTCCGTTCTTAAAACGGTCGGTAAGCAGGAAATACACATTGGCATTATCCCATGTAAAGCCGTCATCTTCAACAAGTGAACCTGCGGCAGTTGATGATGCAGATGTGCTGCTGTCATCGGAAACTGTTGCAGCACTTGCCGAACCAAATGCTACGGAAGCACCGGGGAGAGCCATACAAAGTGTCAAAACGGCACTGAGCGCTCTCTTCATACTTCTTTTTTTCATTGTTTGATTACTCCTTTCAAAGCTTTTAAAACGTAGGGTCAAACATCCCTAGACAATTTGATTTTATCACAAAACTCTCACAAAAACTACACATAATCCTTTTATTTTGTAAAAATAGCAAGTTACACAATCTTTACACTGGAATTTTATGCAAAATTACCCTTGTCGCTCTTCTGTTTTTATTTATAAAGACAGTTTCAATTGCCCCCCTGCCGAAAATTACATAAATACGGTCGGGAATAATAAGATTTGTACTTAACAAAACTTTATTTCCGACCGCAATTTTCGCTTTTTAATTTTTATCTTATCTGAGTCTTACATTCAAAAATCTGAGTTTAAAGGTTGAGCCTACGCCGAGTTTGGAATCTGCGGTAATATATCCGCCTGTTTTTTCAACAATTGATTTTGCAAGCGACAGACCTATGCCGACGCTTGACGGGGATGAATTTCGTGCTTTATAGAACCTCTCAAAAATGTGGGGCAAATCCTTCGGGCTGATTCCGCATCCGTTGTCGCTTATGGTGATTTCCGAATACATACTGTTCCTTTCGGCAGAAATTCTGACATAACCGCCGTCGGTATGCTCAATACAGTTTTTTACAATGTTTGAAACCGCTTCGCAAATCCAGCGAAAATCGCAATTAAGCATAAAATCATTTTTGACGGTTTTTTCAATTCTCACATCACGGATATCGGCAAGAACCTCTGTGCGTGAAATGCACTCGTCAATGATTTTTTCAACCGACACATCTCCAAACTTCAATTCAACAGTTCCCGAATCAAGCATTGAGAGCGTGAGCAGACTTTTTACAAGGAAATTTATCGAATGGGCATTATGCGCTATATCCATAACAAAATCCCGTCTGATTTCAACGGGCATATCATCGTCATCAAGGATATTTTCGGTTGTAATCAAAATTGAAGTCAGCGGTGTTTTAAGCTGATGTGAAATGTCGGCAAGCGAATTTTTGAGGATTTCTTTCTCTCGCATTGAATTGTCGGCATACTCACGAAGCATTACAGTTGTTTTTTGAATCTCCTGCTTTAACAGTGACATATCGTCGTCGGTTGAGCCGTCAAGGTCGAGGTCGTACTCTCGGTTGTTTATTTTTTCAAGACATTTTACAATTTCAAGTCGCTGTCGCTTTTGCTTTTTACAGTATCTTATGAACACAATGCAGAGCAAAATTCCGAACACACAAACTCCTGCGGTTGCAATCACAATTGTAATTGTTGCATAACTTCCGCTCTGAATGTCAACCCAGCCACTGTCGGATTTTATTCCGTACTTTGCAAAGTCGCCCTTTATATCCTCTGTATCGCTGTTTAAAATTTGAGCAAGCTCCTTTTCCGAAATGTCGGGATATTGTTCTCTAACCTTTTCCGCAACGGCAATTATCTTTTTATCCGTGCTTTCACGAACAGCGTTAAAGCCTGCACCGATGCCTACTGCAACGGCACAACAGAAAAGTCCCGTTATCGCAAGCATTACCGCAAGAAATTTTGATGTGTTTTTCATTATACCTCCAGCCTGTAACCAAGGCCCTTTACGGTTTTAATCATATTTGTATCAAGTTTTTTGCGAAGTCTTTTTATGTACACGGTCAGCGTGTTGTCCTCAACATAATTCCCCGACAAATCCCATATGCGTTCAAGAATCTGTTCACGGGTCAGCACCTTGCCGCTGTTTTTGGCAAGCATTGCAAACAGGCGGTACTCAAGCGCCGTAAGCACAACGGGATTGCCGTTTTTGCAAACCTGTTTTTTGTCAAAGTCAATGCTGATGTCGCCAAAATTCATAGCCATAGTTTTGTCGAGCTTCTTGGTAATTCGTTTAATTCTTGCAAGAAGCTCACGGCTTGAGAACGGTTTTGTTATGTAGTCCTCCGCTCCGAGGTCAAAGCCTTTGACAATGCTGTCCTCATCGTCAAGTGCTGTGAGAAAAATCACGGGAGTTTCGCACACTCTTTTTATCTCGTTACAAAGTTCAAAACCGTTGCCGTCGGGAAGCGATACATCAACAATAAAAAGGTCAAAGTCACCGCCGAGAGAGTTAAGGGTTGATTCGGCATTTTCACACAACGCAACCTCAAAGCCGTTTTGTTCAAGAGTGTAAACAAGTCCTTTTGAAATTGCACGGTTGTCCTCAATAAGAAGAATTTTCACAACAAGTCCTCCAAAATGAAATTCGGGCGGATTAAATCAATAATCCGCCCGTCAGCAATGAAAACATACAAAATATTGTGGTATCTGTTGTTACAACTACATTATAACAGAGTGTAAAACTATTGTCAACAAATTTCAACAAAATAGAGTCTGCTGGCTGAATATGACGCTCAGATATTGTCGTTTCTGATTGTTTCAATAATATTTTGCTTATTAACCTTTGAAATTGAGTATTTCATAATCAGCCATACCACAATAAATACAGCCGCAATACTAATCAAAATCGCTTTCCATGGGAATACAAAGCTCATTGGAACACTTCCGATTGAAAATGCGGAGAAGATTGCAAATACACCGAGAACGCCGAGAGGAATACCGATAAGCAAAGATTTTATGCCGTACATAAGGCTTTCAAGGCGAATCATACGGTTAAATTCTTTCTTTGTCATACCGATAGATTTAAGCGATGCAAATTCCTTGCTCCTCAACTGCATATTGGTTGAAATCGTATTGAAGATATTCGTCATTCCGATAAGCGAGATAACACCGATGAAGCCGTAAACAAATATTCCGACAATCAGCATAATGGCATTGAACTGTCTTACAATTTCTTCATAGTCAAAAATAGAAATATAGCTTTCCGAGTCACCTGTACCAGACATAGACTCAATACGGTTTGTAAGCGAAGTGTGGTCTGATGTATTGGCATAGAGGGTAATACCGCATCCGTGTTCACCAAGCTGAGGGGAGATTACACCCTGTTCGCCGATTATCAATCCCTGACCGAAAATTGTTCCTTCGCCGATTACAGAATCAGCCGACTTTGGAATTTCATCAAACACTGACGAAACCTTTAATTTGCCTGTTATCAAGGCGTTTCCTTCATCATCATTTCCGTGAACGGTAAACTTTGTCGGAGCGGTTTTGTCGAACAGTTTCATTGGCTTGGAAGAGTTGCCACTCTCACTGTTATCGGGGGTTACCTGAGAATACACAAGTACACCGCCCTTGACCTTGCTGTAGTCAAGTTTTAATTCCTTGCAAATCTGAACAAATGTATCGTGTTCAAATTCAAGAAACTCTGCACCAAATGACTTTGTACCGTCAGGTTCATCATAAAGGAAGTTCTTGCCACATTCATTAACAGGCACATCTGCCGACACATAACCGTACTGCAAACCGACTGTCAGATAATTCTCGATTTCAGGCATTTTTTCGATGGTTTCAGCCTGATTTGCATCAATTCCGGTAACCATATAGCTGTAATCGGCATTGCCGTAGTAATGGTCTGTAAATGTCATTCCGTAGTCCATAAATGCCGAAACTGCAATGAACATTGCAACGCTGACTACAATTGAAATAACAGTTGTGCGGTACTTTTTTCTACTGCGTTTAAGGCTCTTTGAGGCGATTTCACCGCCTACACCGAAAAGCTTTTTGGTAAGCTTAGATGTGCGGTACGGCTTGTTGTTCTTCACCTTGATATCCTTGTTGCCTCTGATTGCAACAAGCGGTGGGATTCTTGATGCACGCAGTGCAATAAAGAATGACGAAAGGAATATTGTAACGGCAGAAAGAACGATTGCACAAATAATCGGAATTGTAGGGGTTACAAATACAAATGATGCACCGCTCAGCATATCACCGAGAACGCTGTTGAGTATTGCAATAAGAATTGCGTTTACACCGAGTCCGAGAAGTATTCCGAGAGGAATACCGATTAAGCCGAGAATGAATCCCTCAAAAAGCACATTCCTGCGGATTTGTCTTTTGGTTGCACCGACCGACGCAAGCATACCGTACATACTCGTTTTCTCTGTAATTGAAATCGCAAAGCTGTTGCGGATTACAAACACGCTTGCAAGCATTACTATAATAATGATAATAACGGCAAGGCTGAAAATCATTACATTTGTACCTTCACTTCCGCCGTAGCCTTTCATAGCGAGAAGTGTCGTGTTAAAGCTGTATCCGTTCACTCCCGAGGTTTGCTGATCTTCGGGGGAAATTTCATCGCTGCTTACATTACTCATATCATCAGCTTTAAAGCCTAAAATATCCGCTGTATTTTGAAGATAATTGCCTTCGCTCTGAGGAGTATAGGCGATATACAGCTTATTCATATGCTTTGTTCTGATTGCCTCGACAGGTGCTTTTTCATCAGACACGGTATATATTTCGAAACAGGAGGAAGGATTCAGCTCTCTTGTGTTCGGATTTTCGATAATTCCTGTTATTGTATATGTCTTTTGCTTTTTATCGGTTATTTTAGATTCTTTGAATCTCTTTGGCGACAGGTCAAGCAACTCGCTTTCTCCAAGAACCTTTCCGTCCGTACCTTTAAGCACTCCGAGTTCAAGCGTAATTTTATCACCGACTTTTACATCTTTTCCGTCAGTGTTTTTAAATGCACCTGTAACAACAGCTTCGTTTGAATTTGTCGGGAAACTGCCTTTTTCAAGTCTTAACTTAAAGCAACCGTCAAATGCATTTTCGCTGATTGCGGTAACGGCATATCCGTATTCGGCATTATCGGCAACTGTTGCCTTGGAAAATCCCAGTCTTTCCTTATAAAAAGCATTTTCAACATTACGGTTCTGTCGGATTTTATCAATTTTTGCGGTGTCGATAATATCAAGTGCAACATCATAATTGCCCGACCATTCCGTCTGACCGTCAATCATAGTCTGTCGTCCGCTGAGTGCCATTCCCGAAACTACCGTGATGAGTGCCGCCGAGAGCATAATGCCAATGATTGTAACGGCGGTACGCACCTTGTTAAGTCGCAGGTTTTTAAGAGTAAGCTTGTTGAGAAGTTTCATAATCAACCCTCCTCAACGATTTTACCGTCACTTATTGTGATAATTCTGTCAGCCTGTTTTGCAATGTCAAGGTTGTGCGTAATCATTATAACAGTCTGTCCGTAACTCTGATTGCACATTTTGAGCATACTCATAACCTCTTCGCTTGACTTTGAATCAAGGTTGCCTGTCGGTTCATCGGCAAGTACAAGAGACGGATTGTTAATGAGCGCTCTGGCAATAGATGTTCTTTGTTGCTGACCGCCCGAAAGCTGGTTTGGAAGGTGTTTTCTTCTTGCACGCAGTCCGAACGAATCAAGAATCATCTCAAGTCTTTCTCTGTCAACACCTCTGCCGTCAAGGTCACAGGGGAGCGTGATGTTTTCTTCAACAGTCAGAATCGGGATAAGATTGTAGAACTGATAGACAATGCCCACCTGTCTGCGACGGAATACGGCAAGCTTGTCGTCATTCATTTTGCTTATATCGTTGCCGTCAACAAAAATTTTTCCGCTTGTGGGACGGTCAACACCGCCGATGAGATGAAGAAGAGTTGACTTGCCGCTGCCGCTTGCACCGACAATGGCAACAAATTCGCCCTTTTCAACCGAGAACGAAACATCGTCAACCGCATGGACAAGGTTTTCACCGCTTCCGTAGGTTTTTGTAAGATTTTCAACTTTCAGAATTTCCATAAAATATACCTCCAAATTCATTTTACACCCATATTATAGTGACGCAAAATGACTGTAAAGTGAATCCTACAAACAAATTGTTTTATTGCACAAAATAATGTAGCGGCGAACCGTGTTCGCCAATCGTATCGTGTGCAAACACGAAATGATTAACTATCAATTTTTCTGTTCATCTGTAGGGGAGTTCATCGGACGCCCGCTTTGATGGAATGTTATGTTTATACACATATGTTTTGATATGATGAAAGTAGTGCAATAACTTTCATATAAACAAAAAATGCATCAATGCTGTATCGGGCATCAATGCAATTTCTTTATCTAACTATCTTCTCGAATTGAGTGCGGTGGCTCACCGCCGACCGTAATTTTCCATTTTCAATTTTCAACTTTCAATTTAAAAGTAACGCTCGGGCGATAATGCTTGAACTATCGCAAACTGTCTTCACGAATTAGGCGTAGCGACACGCTACCTGCAGTTTTGAAAATATATTTTGATGAGATTATTCGGCTTGTCGGCAATGCCTATGCCTAAAAAATCACCATCATGGGTTTTCATTCTGAAAAGCTGACCGTTCTCGTACCCCGACTTGGCAAGATATGTTCTGTCGGCACTCAATGCACCGCCGTTTGCAAATCGTTTTGCCTGTGCAGACGATACGGCAAGATAGCCCAAACTCATAAACAGGCTCTCAACGGAACGCAGTTTTTCTTCAATATTTCCGTTTTCGCAAATGCTTTTCAACTCGTCAAGCGTTATGCATTCGTCAAGCGAAAATCCGCATGCCGAGGTTCTGCAAAGTGCCGTCATAACCGCACCGACACCGAGAACCCTGCCTATGTCATCAATTATCGTGCGTACATAAGTACCCTTTGAACAGGAAATTTCAAGCGTGCCTGTCTGCGTTTTTTCGTCAAAATTTGCAAGCGAAAGAGAATAGACAGTAACCTTTCGGCTCTCACGCTCAACTTCAATTCCCTGTCTTGCAAGGTCATAAAGCCTTTGACCGTTCTTTTGCACGGCAGAGTACATCGGCGGAATCTGCTCAATTTCGCCCGTGAAATTGGGAATTACTCTGCAAAGCTGCTCTTCTGTAACCGAAGATTCACATTCGCCCGTCACCGTACCCCAGATGTCGAGGGTGTCGGTGGTTTTGCCAAGCTGAAATTCTGCCGTGTATGACTTGTCGTGATTGAGAATCAAATCCTGTGTTTTCGTTGCAGTTCCGAGCAAAATAGGCAGAACGCCCGTTGCGTTCGGATCAAGTGTTCCCGTGTGACCGAGCTTTTTCTGTCCTGTCAGTCTGCGGACAACGGCAATAACATCAAACGAGGTGAATTCCTTCGGCTTGTCAATCAGCAGTACACCGTTAAGATTGCTCATGATAAAAACTTCTCCGCAGCTTTTTCAAGCGTTGTCTTTACGGTTTCAAGGTCGCCCTCAATTGAGCATCCTGCCGCCGCAGGATGACCGCCGCCTCCGAACTGCGAACAGAAATCCGAGGCATTGATATTATTGTTTGTACGAACGGAAATCTTGAAGAATCCGCCCTCTTTTTCACGCATTGTAATTCCGATGAGAACACCCTCAATTTGACGGGGAATAGAGGCAAGTCCCTCCATTTCGTCATCACCCGTGTTGAGCTTTTTGAGCATATCAAGCGTTGTGTAAATTATTGCGCACCTGCCGTCTGCACAATAGGTCATTGACTCATAAACGGCTCTTTCAAGCTGAATTTTGTTTTTCGACTTCGTTTCAAACATCGCCTTGTTTATGTATGCGGTGTTACAGCCAAAGTCCATAAGACTTGCGGCAACACGCATGGTTTCGGCGGTTGTGTTTGTGTATCTGAAACAGCCGGTGTCGGTTGAAATGCCTGTGTAGAGGCAGTCTGCAATGTCCTTTGTAAAGTTGATGTGCATTCTGAGAAACAGTTTGTAGAGAATTTCGCAGTTTGCCGACGCATATTTGTCAACAAACTTTTCCTTAGCGGTAAATGTGTTTGAACCGTGGTGGTCAATGCACAAATCAACCTTGCCTATATATTTGCTCATATTTGAACCGAGAAGGCTGTCAGCCGCAACATCAACGCTGACAACCGTTTCGGTTGTAAAATCTTCTTCCTCTATGTTTTTCTGAAGATAGGTAAACTTTGTCGGAACACCTGTTGTGATAACTCTTGCTTTTTTGCCGATTTGGCGGAGCGCAAGGCAGAGTGCAAATCCGCTGCCGAGGGTGTCACCGTCAGGATAAGCGTGAGTCAGAATATCATAATTATCGTGTGCCTCAAGAAAACGGGCAACCTCATACAGATTCATCATTTTCTTCCTCGTCTTCCTTAATGTCAAGGCTGTTGAGAATACGGCTGATGTTTGCGCTGTATTCTATGCTGTCTGTTGCGTGGAAAATGAGTTCGGGAACATGACGAAGATGAAGTCTGTGTCCAAGCTCTCGTCTGATAAAGCCCGATGCGGACTTTAAGCCATTGACAGCCTCTTTGGCTCTGTCAAGACCTTCAATTGCGCTGACCTGTACCGTGCAGTATGAAAGGTCGTTTGTAACCTCAACTCTTACGATAGAGATAAACGCCTGCTGAACTCGTGGGTCTTTTAATTCTCTGAAAATAGCAGTAAGCTCTCTTTTGATGTCCTCTGTTGTTCTTTCA
>ULSO01076334.1_pt1 | contig 14832 bp, 11 predicted proteins | sample 1956701 | NCBI WGS metagenome assembly ULSO01 (sample SAMEA4835708, study PRJEB28245) | human gut metagenome | biome: gut microbiome; material: fecal sample | place: Denmark | collected 2008 | reverse complement strand
TTTTGCTTTTAAAAAGCAAAAGCGCGCCGCTTGTTGTTTGTTATGTCGTTTGTTACAAGTAAAAACGCATTTTACTGTAAGCTGCCGAAAAAACGGACAGAATAAATTAATTTATAATTTTATCCCGATACTGCGCGAGGTTAAGAGGCAAAAAACGGTAGTTTTCTGCATATGACAATTATTTTTCGTAGAAATACAAATTATAGTTTTCTATCGTAATAATTAGCGACGGAACTTTGCTTTTTTCGTGATAATACGTTTCGCCTACCGAAGCAATGCCCTTAACGTTATTGTATTCAATTTCATAAATTGTGCTTTCGGGCGAGGAACTTATTTGCCTATATGAAAACGCATACGTATTCTGTGCATCATCGGCAATGACAAACGATCCGTCGTTTACACTTATTGTCAGATTTATTGCCAGTATACCGTCCGACAGCCATGCGCTGTCCGACGAGCAAGCTATAACTTCGCCGCCTGCCGCCTGAACATTATCGAACTGCCAGTTATGATTTTCTATTCTGTTTTCGGCATTGCCGCAACCTGCCAGCGCCATGCACGAAAAAATTATCACAACTGCCATAAAAAGTAATGCTATGGCGCTTTTTTTGATTTTACTCATTATTTTTCCGCTTTTCCGTCCTGCTAATAATATATTGCTCTTGTTTCCCTTCGGCATTGTTTGCCGTTTATGTTGATTAAAGCTGTTTATGCGCAAATAAAACGCTGAATTGCTGACTATATATTAACACATTTTTTGCGCAATTTCAACCGCGCGAATGTATTTGCCGTGCGATATGATACTACATATACAAATCGATTATTTTAGGATAACGGGCACAAAAAAGGCGCTTGACCTTAATCGGTCAAGCGCCTTACGAAATTTTCAGTTCGTGAAATTCAATATATACGACTTGCCTTATTTGCGAGGTCTTTTAATATTTGCCTGCGCGGCGGCGAGACGGGCGATGGGCACGCGGTAAGGCGAGCAGGAAACGTAGTCTAAGCCTATGTCGTGGCAGAACTCGATGGACGAAGGGTCGCCGCCGTGTTCGCCGCATATGCCGCAGTGAAGGGAATAATTTGCGCCCTTGCCGAGCTTTACAGCCATCTCCATAAGTTTGCCTACGCCCGTTGTATCGAGCTTTGCGAACGGATCGAATTCGTAAATCTTGTTTGCATAGTACGAAGGCAGGAACTTGCCCGCGTCGTCGCGCGAGAAACCGAAGGTCATCTGCGTCAGGTCGTTGGTGCCGAAGCAGAAGAAATCGGCATGTTTTGCAATCTCGTCAGCGGTCAAAGCGGCACGGGGAATTTCAATCATAGTGCCCACTTCGTATCTGAGGTTTGCGCCCTCTTCCGCGATGACTTTGTCCGCCGTTTCGACGACCGTCTTCTTGACGAAATCGAATTCCTTGACTTCGCCGACGAGAGGTATCATTATTTCGGGAACGACTTTCCAGTCGGGGTGGCGCTTCTGAACGGCGATAGCCGCCTTGATTACAGCCTTTGTCTGCATTACGGCGATTTCAGGATAGGTTACGGTGAGGCGGCATCCGCGATGACCCATCATGGGGTTGAACTCGTGGAGGTCGGAAATTATCTGCTTAATCTGCGCAACCGTCTTGCCCTGCGCCTTTGCGAGCGCCTTTATATCCGCCTCTTCTGTGGGCACGAACTCATGAAGGGGAGGATCGAGGAAACGAATGGTTACGGGCTGACCTTCGAGAGCTTCCATAAGCCCTTCGAAGTCTGCCTGCTGCATGGGCTCTATCTTTTCGAGAGCGGCTTCGCGCTCTGCCTTGGTGTCGGAGCAGATCATTTCGCGGAATGCGCCAATTCTGTCCGTATCGAAGAACATATGCTCGGTGCGGCAAAGACCTATGCCCTGCGCGCCGAATGCGGCTGCCTGCTTTGCGTCCTTGGGAGTATCGGCATTAGTCCTGACGCCGAGAGCCTTATATTTATCGGAAAGCTCCATAATTCTTCCGAAGTAACCGGAGTTGGGGTCTGCGGGAACGGTTGCTATGAGGCAATCGTAAATCTTGCCCGTAGAGCCGTCGAGCGAAAGGCTGTCGCCCTCCCTATATACCTTTCCTGCGAGGGTGAAGCACTTGTTCTCTTCATCCATCTTTATATCGCCGCAACCCGATACGCAGCAAGTACCCATGCCGCGGGCAACGACTGCCGCGTGAGAGGTCTGTCCGCCGCGCACGGTGAGAATGCCCTGCGCGTACTTCATGCCCTCGATGTCCTCGGGAGAGGTTTCGAGGCGGACGAGAACGACCTTCTTGCCCTTCTTGCCCTTTTCGACTGCGTCTTCGGCGGTGAATACAATCTCGCCTGCCGCAGCGCCGGGGGAAGCGGCTATACCCTTGCCGACGACGTTGTTCTTATCCGCTTCCTTCAAAGCCTTTGCGTCGAACTGCGGATGAAGAAGCATGTCGAGCGATTTTGCGTCTATCTGCATGAGCGCCTGCTGTTCGGTAATCATGCCCTCGTCGATGAGGTCGCAGGCTATCTTTATGGCAGCGGCAGCTGTGCGCTTGCCGTTGCGCGTCTGGAGCATGTAAAGTTTGCCCTTTTCGATTGTGAATTCCATATCCTGCATGTCGCGATAGTGCTCTTCGAGGATATCGCACACTTTGAGGAACTGCTTGTAAACTTCGGGCTGAACCTTTGCCATTTCGGATATGGGCATGGGAGTGCGCACGCCCGCAACGACGTCTTCGCCCTGAGCGTTCATAAGGAATTCGCCCATAAGTCCCTTTTCGCCCGTAGCGGGGTTACGCGTGAACGCAACGCCCGTGCCGCAGTCGTCGCCCATGTTGCCGAACGCCATCATCTGAACATTTACGGCTGTGCCCCACGAATAAGGAATGTCGTGGTCCATGCGGTAGATGTTTGCGCGGGGGTTGTCCCAGCTGCGGAAGACTGCTTTGACCGCCTCGAAGAGCTGTTCCTTGGGGTCGGAGGGGAAGTCCCTGCCTATCTGCGCCTTGTATTCCGCCTTGAACTGGTTTGCCAGCGTTTTAAGGTCGTCGGCTGTGAGCTCTACGTCGTACTCGACGCCCTTTTCTTCCTTCATCTTGTCGATGAGCTTTTCAAAATATTTCTTGCCGACTTCCATAACGACGTCGGAGAACATCTGAATAAATCTTCTGTAACAGTCCCAAGCCCAACGGGGATTGCCCGAACGTTTTGCGAGCGATTCCACAACGTCTTCGTTGAGACCGAGATTTAAAATCGTGTCCATCATGCCGGGCATGGAAGCGCGAGCGCCCGAACGGACGGATACGAGCAGGGGATTTTCCTTGTCGCCGAATTTTTTGCCGCAGATAACTTCCATCTTATCCACGTATTCCATAATTTCCTTCTGAATATCGGCGTTGATTACCCTGCCGTCTTCGTAGTACTGCGTGCAGGCTTCGGTGGATATGGTAAAGCCCTGCGGAACGGGAAGACCTATTTTGGTCATCTCTGCAAGGTTAGCACCTTTACCGCCGAGGAGTTCTCTCATGCCGGCGTTGCCTTCGCTGAAAAGATAGCAATACTTTTTTGCCATAAAAATCAATGTCCTCCTTGAATATGCTTATATACTCAACTTCTATATTGTAATATACTTTTTTGAACTTTTCAAGCCCCTTTTTAAAAAATAATTGCCCGTTTTGCACAAAATGATAAAAAAATATCGATTTTATTCCGCCCGCCGCCGCAGATTGACGCGGCGGCGGGCGGCAACCGACAAAATCAGACGAACGACGGGCAGAATACGCTTATGCGACAGCGTGCGTAAAGGGCGCAACGGCATTACGGGCACAGTGCAAATGCATTGCGGAGCAAAAGCAAATGCGGCACAACCGCGGGGCAAAGAAAGCGACGGGCGACTTTAAGTTTCCGTATTTTATGTCTGAATTAAGCTCCTCCCCATTAACCCCCTCCCCCGTCGGCGGAATAAAAATTTATTACTCAACGACAAAAAAGGCTTCCGCTTGCGGAAGACTTTTTTTGCGGCATCAACCAAATCTGCCGTTGATGTAGTCGGACGTCTTTTTGTTCTTCGGACGGGAGAAAATTACTTTCGTGTCGTCCATTTCAATCATCTCGCCGAGCAGGAAGTATGCCGTTTTGTCGGCAATTCTGAACGCCTGCTGCATATTGTGAGTAACCATTATTATGGTCATCTGCTTTTTGAGCTCGGTGCACAGCTCCTCTATCTTGCCTGTGGATATGGGGTCGAGCGCGGAAGTAGGTTCGTCCATCAGAAGTATCTGCGGCTCTACCGCCAGCGAACGGGCTATGCACAGCCTTTGCTGCTGTCCGCCCGAAAGTCCGAGGGCGGATTTGCCCAGCCTGTCTTTTACCTCCTCCCACATCGCCGCGCCGCGGAGAGATTTTTCCACGATGCCGTCCAGCTCGCTCTTGGCGCGTATACCGAAAGTTCTCGGTCCGTAAGCTATGTTGTCATAGACGCTCATAGCCAGGGGATTGGGGCGCTGGAAAACCATTCCGACATTTTTTCTCAAGCGGGCGAGGTCGGTCTTTTTGTCGTAAATATCAGTGTCGCCCACCTTTATTTCGCCCGTAATCTTGCAGCCCTCAACGAGGTCGTTCATGCGGTTCAAAGACTTTATGAGCGTCGATTTGCCGCAGCCCGAAGGACCTATGAGCGCCGTAAGTTGCTTTACGGGAAATTCCATGCTTATGTCTTTAAGGGCGTGAAAGTTGCCGTAATACAAGTTCATGTCCTTAACGGAGATTGCGACGTCGTCGCCTATGTTGAAGGGTTCTATCCTCTTTGATTTGCCGACGGTTTTTTCTTCGCCGCCGTTTGCGGCTCCGCGGTCCTGACTGTTTTTCTTTAAAAAATTAAATTTCATTGCATATTCTCCATGCGCATTGTCTTACCGCGCAATCAGACCTTATTTTTCTCTTTGTATGCCCATTCGACGAGCGTAACCAGAACATTGAGCACTATGACGAGCACCAAAAGCACCGCGGAAGTTGCAAACGCTTCGTTGGCATTGAGCCCGTTGCTCATAAACCTCCACACGAGCACCGCGAGGCTCGCCGAACTGTCGCCGTAGCCAAGGGGCACGAACGTAGCCGCGCTGCCTACCGTAAATATAAGCGCTGCGCTCTCGTTGATTATTCTGCCTATCGAAAGAATGACTGCGGTTATTATGCCTGCTATCGCCTGGGGCAGAACGACGAGGAATATCGTGCGCAGTTTGCCCGCGCCGAGAGCGTAGCTAGCCTCCCTCATGCTGTCGGGCACTTCGGAGAGCGACTGCTCGGTCGAGCGGATAATGGTCGGCAATATTATGAGCGCCAGCGTTATTCCGCCCGCCGTAAGGCTGTAACCCATATCCATGGACGAACAGAACATTACGTAGCCGAATATACCGAAGACAATCGAGGGAATGCCCGAAAGGGTATCGATGAAAAGCCTTACCACCTTTACGAATTTACTGCCTTTTTTTGCGTATTCGTTGAGGAATATTGCCGCGCCTACGCCGAGGGGAAGGGCAATGAGCAAAGCCAGCCCTATGAGCATGAGCGTAGCTATCGTGGCGGGAACCAAGGTTATCTGCGCGTTGCTGCTCTTGCCGAAGAGGAAGTTTAAAGTAAGCGCGCTTTTGCCGCTGCCGCCCGGCAGAGCCGAAGGCGCTACCGCGCCGATAAAGACGAGCACTATTACCGCGAGAAGCACGCACGCAACCAATACCGACACTATCCACGACAGTATCCATAAGCCGTCCTGCAAGCTGCCCGTGCGCCTGTAATTGCGCAGCTGATTTTCGGGCATGTTGCCTTCCTGGAAGCGGCGCGAAAACCAGCGGTTGCCCGCGTTGCTGTTCTTCTTTGTCAAAAGCAGGCAGAGGTTAAGAACGAGTATTATGACAAGCAGAATGAAGCCGCAGGCGAACAGATAGTTGCGCTGCGTGGGAGCGTTGAAGTCGCCGTTCCAGACTTCGGCATAGCCCCAGTTCTGCACTATGTTGGAAGAAAGAGTTGTGAAGGGAGTAAAAAATCCCGAAGGATAGCCCGAGCCGTTGCCGACGAGCATCTGCACAGCCATCGTTTCGCCGACAGCTCTGCCCACGCCGAGGATTATGGCGGAGACGACGCCGCTTTTAGCCGCGGGAAGAAGGGCTTTCCACACCGCCTGGTTTTTGGTGCAACCGAGCGCGAGAGCGCCTTCGTAATAGTTCATGGGAACGTTTTCGAGGCTGTTTTTAGTTATCGAAGTTATCGTCGGCAAAATCATTACCGAAAGGATAATTGTAGAAGCAAGCAGACCCGTTCCGGGTTCGGGCGCGCCCATGCCGCGCAGCATGGGAAGGAGTATTCTGTAACCGAACAGACCATAGACGATAGAAGGTATGCCCGCCAGCAGGTTAACCACCTGCATATAGAATTTTTTGAGCTTTTTGGGGCAATAAAAGACCAGCCATACCGCGGTGAACACGGCGAGAAATCCGCCGATGAGCACCGAACAGAGCGTTAAAACGAGCGTGCCCACAATCATGCACAGGACGCCGTAAACCTCCGTGTTGGAATTCCACACTTCGCCGAAAATGAAGTGGAAAAATCCCGATTGCTTGAATGCGGGTATGCTCGAATAGAGCAGATAACCTATTATGACGAATACCGCAAGAATTGAAAATGCCGCAAAGGCAATAAATACTGCCTTTGCGATATTTTCTCTGTTGAATATTTCGGCAACGTCATCTTTGACTTTAGCCATTTTCATAAGACTTTACCGTTGCCTTTGATTACTTTATGGAAATGCAGCCGTTTGCCGTAATGATTGACTGAGCTTCGTCGCTCATGATGTAGTCATAGAAGCCCTGAGCCGCTTCGGAAAGTTCCCTGTTCTCGCTGAGGACTATTACGAAAGGTCTCTGAAGCGCATATTCGCCGCTTAAAATGTTTTCGAGCGTGCAGGCAACTCCGTCCAGAGAAAGCGCCTTAATCGTATTGGTGTTAGCTGCGAGCGAAGCGTAGGAAATATAACCTATGCTCGAAGTCGTGCCGTTGAGCGTTTCGATTACGTTGCCCGTTTCCTGCTGGGTGTTTACAGCAGAATTGTAACCGTCTTCAAGTCCGAAATGCTCGTCGAAATAAGAACGCGTGCCCGAACCTGCGCCGCGGCCTATGGCGCTGGTTATAACGCCTCCGCATGCGGGAGTGTTGTTCTTGTAGAGTTCGTAAACTTCCTCGGTGGTGATGTTCGTAGCCGAGCAACCCGTGCCTACGACGAGTGCAAGACCGTCGTTGCAAAGCGTTTCGCCCCTTACACCCTGCTCGATTTCGCTGTCTTTGAGAAGACGGGAAGCCATGCCGAAGTCGTTGTTTCCGTCGATGGTATCCTTTACGCCTGCGCCCGAGTCGGACTGCGAAACGTTAATTCTTACGTCGTGATCCTTTTCATATTCTGCCGCGAGCACCTGCATTATAGGTGTAACCGAGGAAGAACCCGTGATGGTGATAGTTTCTCCGCCGCCGCAACCGGTGAGGCCGAATGCCATGGAGCAACCCAATGCCGCAACTGCGGCTCCGCTTAAAACTACCTTTGTCAGTTTTTTCATAACTTTTTTATACTCCTTAAAAAAATCTTATTCATCTCTGATGCTGAACACATTGTATCAACCGCTTGTAACAAATTTTTACCCGAGGTTGTAACAAAAATGTAAAACATAAGATTTTTTAAAAATGTACTTCAAAGTTATTATTTGCACTGCAAGGTTATCTTAAACCGAAATCAACCGTGAATTTGCTGCCCTTGCCGAGCTCGCTCTCCACGCTTATTCTCCATCCCGCGCGGTTGCATATTTTTTTGCATACGGCAAGTCCCAGCCCGAAGCCGCCGTTTTTGCCGCTGTGCGACTTGTCAACCGTAAAGAACCGCGAGAACACCTTATCCATATTTTCGGGAGCTATGCCTATGCCCGTATCCTCTATTACAAGTTTTTTGAAATTGAGCCTTACGGTTACCGTGCCGCCCTCTTTGTTGTACCTGACGGCGTTGCGCATAAGGTTGCCGAGAAGTTGGGTTACGCGCTCGTGGCGACTTAAAATCTTTACGTCGTCATCTATTTCATCTATGAACTTAACGCCCTTCTTTTCGGCTTCGGGCGAGAGAACTTTAATCATCTCGCGCGCGAGCTCGGACAAATTTACTTCATACGGCGGCAGATCGTCGCTGTCTATTTCGTTATAATTTATTATGCATGCGATGAGATTTGTCAGCCTGTCCGCCTGCGAAACTATGGTTTCGTACGCCTGTCTTTTGTGCTCTTCGTCAAGAAGGTCGGAAGAAAGCAACTCGGCATATCCCTTTATCGAAGTCAGCGGAGTGTTCATTTCGTGGGTTATGTTGGCTATGAACTCATCTTTTGAATTCTGCGCCTTTTCGACGAGGTGCCTCTCCTCTTCGAGTTCGGAAACCTTTAATTCGATGTCCTTGTTGCGCTCGTTGAGTATGTCCGCGAGCGAGCGCAGTTCGGAGTACTTTGTCTGCACTCTTCCGCCCGACGCCGCTTCGCGCGTCAGCGTTTCGACGGGGTGCATTATAAAGTAAGTGGCTATATACGTGAAAACCAGACAGCCGAGCACGTCGAAAACCATATATGCCGCAATCGAGGGCAGGGACTGCGCGTACATAGCCCATTCGCTCTGGGAAAATTCTGCAATTCTGACGAGATAGACCTGCCCGTTGACGGTTACGGAGCGGCAGTAGTAAACCATGTTTTTGTTGAGCGTGTCCGAAGAGCGGACGGCGAAGCCCTCGCCGTCAGCCATAGCCTCGCGCACCTCTTCCCTGTCGGAATGGTCGCGCTCTATGCTGTCCGCTTCGCTCTCGCCGATGACGTTGCCCTCTTCGTCCATTATAGTAACCCTCGCGCCGCCGAGCGAAAGCGAAAACGCCTCCGCTCCGCCGTCGTCTGGGGTATATTGTTGCCCGTCATAGGCGTTCATATATACGGTTAGTGCGTGCTCGGTATTTTCCACAGAAAGTTTGTAAAATATCTGCGTTGAAACGAGCGAGTATATTATTATTGCAAAAGTGGTTATAAAAAGAGAAACCCACAGTATGCGTAAGCGCATAAAAAATCCTCCCGTGCGCGGCTGCGCCGCGCCCTGAAAAAAAGCCGCAATGTAAATATGCCCGCCGCGGAGCGGCGGGCTTTCAAGTTCAGTTGGTCAGCTTATATCCCACGCCGAACACGGTTTCGAGGTTGGTTATACCCATCTTCCTCAGGCGCGCGACGTGATTGTCGAGCGTGCGCGTTTCACCCGATTCGTAGCCCCATATCTCGTTGAGAAGCGTCTCGCGGGTGAGAACCCTGCCCGCGTTCTCCATAAAGTATTTCAAAAGCTCGTATTCCTTTCTGTTGAGGTCGAGCTTTTTATCCCCCACAAAAGCCGTCATAGTGTCGCAGTCGAGCCTGAGTTCGCCGCACTGCAAAGTCGCCGCGCGGCGCCTGCGCCTCAATGCGGCGTTTACCCTCGCAGTCAGTTCGAGGACGGAAAAAGGCTTTGAAACATAGTCGTCCGCGCCGAGGTTGAGCCCGTTGACCTTATCCTCTTCCTTGCCGAGAGCCGAAAGCATTATGCAGCACACGGAAGGATATTTGCTCTTGACGGCGCGCAGAACGTCGAACCCGTTGCCGTCGGGAAGCATTACGTCGAGCAGCGCGACATCGGGCAGCTCTTCGCCGAGCGCGGACATAAAATCGCGGCAGGTAGCGCACGCACGGCACTCTATGCCGTTCATTTCCAGCGCAACCTTTACAAGACCGCTTATCGACGAATCGTCTTCAAGAATATATACCCTGTCTTTCATCGCAAGGCACCCCCTTTTAAGGCACTCATTTTTTATAATTCTAACACGGAGCACAACTTTTTACAACCTTAAAGGTAACGCACGGGCAATAAGATTGTAAAAAAATTGTAACAAGTTGAAATTTATCAGATTTGACGCAATTTTATGCAATTTACTGCCTGCAAGAGGTTGAAAATGCGCTCTGCGTATGGTATAATTCTGCCATAAAATTTTAACGGAGCATTTGATATGAAAAGTCAGAGCGTAGTTACCGACCTTCGAAAAAAAATATTTGAGGAAATAACCAAAGTTGCATTCGATTCCCAGGATATTTTAAGCGATATCGAAGCTATTCCCTACATAATAACCCCGAGCGAAGTACCTGCTTACCGCGAGAGCATTTACCGCGAAAGGCAGATTGTGGCAGAGCGCGTCCGCCTCGCCATGGGTCTGTCCCTCCGCCCCGCAAACAAGCCCGTTCACGTAACCGCGGGAGTTGCGGGCAGCAACATTGCAGACAAATACTACGAACCTCCCCTCATGCAGGTCATTCCCTCCGCTTGCGACAAATGCCCCGACAATGAATACGAAGTTACAAACATGTGCCGCAACTGCGTCGCTCATTCGTGCATTAAAAGCTGCCCGAAGGGCGCGATTTCGATTGTCAACGGCAAATCGTTCATTGACCAGAGCAAGTGCATAAAGTGCGGCAGGTGCAAAGCGGCGTGCCCTTACGACGCAATTTCGCACAAGATACGCCCCTGCTCGAGCGCGTGCGGCATAAAGGCGATATCTTCCGACGAATACGGCAGGGCGCACATAGACAACGACAAATGCGTTGCGTGCGGACAGTGCATGTCAGCGTGCCCCTTCGGCGCGATTGCCGACAAATCGCAGATATTCCAGCTCGTTCAGGCAATAAAGCAGGGCGACAGGGTAGTCGCCGCCGTCGCTCCCGCCATCGCGGGTCAGTTCGGACCCAAATGCAGCCTCGCACAAATAAAGACCGCGCTTAAAAAACTCGGCTTTGCCGACGTTTACGAAGTTGCCGAAGGCGCAGACATGGGCTGCATAGCCGAAGCTCACCACTACGTTCACGAAGTAGTTACGGGCAAGCTGCCCTTCCTTCTGACTTCATGCTGCCCCGCCTGGGCGGTTCTCGCGAAGAAGCAGTTCCCCGACCTCGTAGCCGAAGTCTCGCAGGAGCTTACGCCCATGGTCGCGACGGCGAGAAAGATAAAGGAAAAGGACGAAAAAGCCCGCGTGGTATTCATAGGACCTTGCGCGGCGAAAAAACTCGAAGCGTCGCGCCGCACGATAAGGAGCTTTGTCGATTTCGTGCTTACGTTCGAAGAGCTCAACGGCATGTTCTCGGCGCGCGGAATTGACCCCGCGGCAATGGAGAACAGCGAACTCAACACCGACGCCTCCGGCGCGGGACGCGGCTATGCCGTTTCGGGCGGCGTCGCCTGCGCGATTGAAAAGTGCATAAAGGAATACTTCCCCGAAACAGACGTAAAGATAGCGCATGCCGAAGGGCTTGCCGATTGCAAAAAAATACTTACCCTTGCAAAGGCGGGCAAGTATAACGGATATATGATCGAGGGCATGGGTTGTCCCGGCGGCTGCGTCGCGGGCGTGGGCACTATAATAGACCCCGTAAAGGCAAAAGTTTTCGTCGATATGGCGGTTAAAAATTCTGAGGACAACATTCCTCCCAAGGAGCTCGAAGAAACAGCCGAAAGACTGACCAAAATGAGCTGAAACTGAAAAACAGCTTTAACACCCATCAATGAGCGGACGAAAATCGCCCGCTCATTTTTTCTGTCATAATTTTTTGCTGAATGACGCACGTCGTTATTTTTTACTCCATAATAAAGCACCCGTGCGCGGTTTTATATATAGACATGTGCGCATGCGCGCGTGAAAAATTTTTTCATAAATATGCAAAAAAATTGCATAAAACATTTGACAAGCAATTTTTTTGATAGTATAATGACAGTAATTTAATAGACTAAATCGTTGAAGTAAAAAGTAATCTGCATATAGCAACCTGTCAAGAGAGCGACGGACGGTGGAAGCGTTGCGGTTGTTGCGGATGAATGGGTTACTGAGAGCGGATGTGAAGGGCTTTTGCCTGCGTAGCGTCCGACGGGGCTTTCCCGTTACAGAAAGAGGGCATTGTAAGATGCCTGTTAATAAGACGGCTCCTAAGCTGTGAAATTGGGTGGCAACACGGATAAATTCGTCCCAAACGGATTTACCCGTGTTTTGTTTTTTTAACGGTTTTCAGGCTATTAAAAATTCTCGAACGGACATACGGAGGTAATAATTATGTCTGCAAAAATCCCTTACAAAACCTATCTTACCGAAGAGGAAATGCCTAAAACGTGGCTCAACCTGAAAGCCTTCATGAAAGAACAGCACGAGCCCTTTTTAAACCCCGCTACGGGCAAACCCTGCACCGCAGAAGAACTTGAACAGGTTTTCTGCAAAGAGTGCGTCGAACAGGAGCTTAACTGCACCGACAAGGAAATCGAAATTCCCGAAGGAATACGCAATTTTTACACCAACTTCCGCCCCTCCCCCCTCATCAGGGCATATTTCCTCGAAAAAATGCTCGATACTCCAGCCGAAATTTACTACAAGTTCGAAGGCAACAACACCTCTGGCTCGCACAAACTCAATTCTGCCGCCGCTCAGGCTTACTATGCAAAACAGCAGGGACTTAAAAGCATAACCACAGAAACGGGCGCAGGTCAGTGGGGCACGGCGCTCGCCATGGCGGCGGCGTTCTACGGACTTAACCTCAAAGTATTCATGGTCAAGACTTCTTACGAACAGAAGCCTTACCGCAAGGAAGTAATACGCACCTATGGCGCCGACATAATAGCTTCCCCCTCCGACACCACCGAGGCGGGCAGAAAGATTTTGAAAGAATTTCCCGGCACGGGCGGTTCGCTCGGTTGCGCTATAGCCGAAGCCGTTGAAACAGCGATTAAAACTCCCGACTGCCGCTACGTATTGGGTTCTGTCCTCGATCACGTGCTCATGCACCAGTCGATAATAGGTCTCGAAAGCAAAACCGCGCTCGACAAGTACGGCGTAACGCCCGATATGGTAATCGGCTGCATGGGCGGCGGTTCGAACTACGGCGGACTGATAGCTCCTTATATGGCGGAAAAACTTCAGGGCAAGAACAACATAAGGTTTATCGGCGTAGAGCCCGCAAGTTGCCCTTCGATGTCCCGCGGCAAGTACGCTTACGACTTCTGCGACAGCGCGAAGATTACCCCTCTTGCAAAAATGTACACTCTCGGCTGCGAATTCATGCCCTCCCCCGACCACGCAGGCGGGCTGAGATACCACGGCATGAGTCCCGTGCTTTCCAAGCTCTACCACGACGGTTACATGGAAGCGAGAGCCGTAAAGCAAAGCGAAGTGTTCAAGGCCGCCGAAGAGTTCGCGCGCTGCGAAGGCATACTCCCCGCACCCGAATCCAGCCACGCTATAAAAGTCGCCATGGACGAGGCTATAAAGTGCAAAGAAACTGGCGAAAAGAAGGTCATTCTCTTTGGTCTGACGGGCACAGGCTATTTCGACCTCGCCGCATACAAGCAGTTCAACGAAGGCACGATGAAAGATTACATCCCTACCGATAAGGACCTTGAAAGAGGCTTTGCAAGTATTCCCTCCGTCGGAAACTGATTTATCGCGGCAAATAAATTTTACCTGAATCGGAATTTTAAAAAGAGAGCGCGGGCACAATTTTGTGCCCGCGCTTTTTTAACGTTTGCGACCTTAATCAGAAAATTAAATTATTAACAACAAAAATTATAATTAATGATAGTGCTCATGCGGTTTAAGTAAATAAATATATATCAAAGCCTCAGACAATACACATTATTGTTTCACAACCACCCGTTATCAATCTGATATTCTTTTATTGCATTATTAATTTTAGATACAGAGTACACAAAAGAATCACAATATTCTGCATCGGGGTCAATAATAGCTAATTTTGCATAAGCAGAAAAAAATGTTCCGTCTGAAAATTCGCTATATGAAATCATTGTTCCGGCTAAGGCTGTGTTTCCATAATTTCCGTACTTAATTTCCGTAGAATCTGGTGCCGTCCACAACTTAGTAAATAATATGTACCCTTCGCTTATTGTTGCCCCGAAAGAGTTCTGTGCGGAAATGCTGAAATCAAAATATGATTGATTATAATAACTCCCTACTATATTAATAATTTTCACTGATGACGGATTTTTAAATAAGCTGATTTTACTCTTGAACGAATCGAAAAATAATTTTTCATTATAGGAAAGCAACTCATATGCGGTAGGCTTATCATCGGGTTGATTATCATTATCCTCTTCGATAGAATCCTCGCCGTTGTTATTTTCGTCAAGAGACCCGTTATCCTCATCGCTGGCAGTTCCCTGATCCACATCAGGCACCTCATTTATATTATCAGAACCGCCACAACCAACAAAACAGAATAACACTATTGTCAATAAACATAACAAAATTAAATTCAATCTTTTTTTCATATTATTTCTCCTGCCTTATATTGGTTATATAATAACACTAATATTAGTGTATGTCAAGAAAAATACACTATTTTAAGTGTATAATAACTAATATGAAAGGTTTTGGCGAGAATTTAAAGGCAATAAGAAAAATCAATAAGCTAAGCCAGAAAGAATTTGCCCAGAAAATGGACACTACCCAGCAACGCGTAAGCGAATGGGAATGCAACAAAATCGAGCCTTCATTGTACAATATAATTAAGATATTAAAGCTATACAATATAACTTTTGAAGAGCTGACGGACGGCATACAGACAGATTAAAAGAATAGCACTCGCTATTCTTTTTTTGTTAAAACAAAAATAATCAAAAGCAGGACACCTAAAAGTGCCCTGCTGTTTTGTTGGTCGAGGCGACGGGAGTCGAACCCACGACCTCATGGTCCCGAACCATGCGCGCTACCAA
>ULSO01053398.1_pt1 | contig 14922 bp, 17 predicted proteins | sample 1956701 | NCBI WGS metagenome assembly ULSO01 (sample SAMEA4835708, study PRJEB28245) | human gut metagenome | biome: gut microbiome; material: fecal sample | place: Denmark | collected 2008 | reverse complement strand
CAAGCGTAAACTATTTTCAAAAAGGAGAATTTCATGGTAACAATGCAAACTGCGGACAACGCACTGAAATCTTTTTATCTCGGCGCGGTGACCGAGGCTATCGACACAGAATATGTCCGCAAATATGGTAGGGCATAAGCCGTTGAAAACCTTATAACTAATACGCTTTCAAAGCATCAAAAATCAAAAACAGACCGAAAGGAGTGTCAAACCTCGCTCAACACAGCCAGCGGTCTTTTTATGTGTCGAGATTTTTCGATATTGGGAAGACACCAATTTGTCTGTTTTCGACCAATCATGAAAAAAGCGATAATGCGCGTTTAGTTGATACGCTTTCACGATAAATCATGCGTCAAACATATTCAAGGAGTTATAGAAAGCAGGAAAAAAGGGAGCATATTTTTATTGTTTTTTCGTCATAGCTATTGATAAAATATAGCGTTCGTGTTATAATATTCACGTCATATTATTTCGGAGGGTGGCGATGACTTTTGCCGAAAAAGTAAAGCACGTTCGAAGCGTGCTACAACTTAGCCAAGAAAAATTTGCTATTATGTTGGGAGTCTCGTTTGCGACTGTAAACAGACTTGAAAATGGACACGCAGTTCCGAGCTATGCAACAATGGAGAAATTCGCTTCATTGTGCAAGGAGCATAATATTTCATTTGATTAAGACCATTAAGGAGAAGAACAATGTCGAACGAAAAAAGTAATGCGAATATTGGATTTGAAAAAGAAATCTGGGATGCTGCGTGTGTTTTATGGGGACATATCCCGGCTGCTGATTATCGGAAGGTAATAGTTGGGTTATTTTTTTTGAGGTATGTTTCCTGCGCTTTTGATAAACGGCATAATGTCCTTGTCGAAGAAGGCGATGGTTTTGAGGATGATAAAGACGCTTATACCGCAGAAAATGTGTTCTATGTGCCAGAGACTGCTCGTTGGAGCGTGATTGCATCAGCCGCACATACGCCCGAAATTGGTAAAGTAATTGATGAGGCAATGAAAGCGATCGAGGTCGAAAATCCTGCCTTAAAGAATGTCTTGCCCAAAAATTACAACAACCCTGATTTGGATAAACGTGTGCTTGGCGAGGTTGTTGATTTATTTACGAACAATATTCGCATGGATGATGTTGATCAGGGCCGTGATTTGCTTGGACGGACATATGAATACTGCATAGCGCAGTTTGCTGCATATGAGGGCGTAAAGGGAGGCGAATTTTATACCCCGTCGAGCATAGTCAAAACCATAGTAGCTATATTAAAGCCATTCAATAATTGCCGCGTATATGATCCTTGTTGTGGTTCGGGAGGAATGTTCGTTCAATCCGTAAAATTTTTGCAGGCCCATTGTGGGAATAGAGGTGGTATCTCTGTGTTTGGACAGGAATCAAATGCGGATACATGGAAAATGGCAAAAATGAACATGGCTATTCGTGGTATCGATGCTGATCTCGGCCCGTACAATAGGGATACTTTTTTCGATGACTTGCATCCTACGCTTAAAGCTGATTTTATCATGGCAAACCCGCCATTTAACCTTTCCAACTGGGGCCAAGATAAACTCAAAGACGATAAAAGATGGAAATATGGAACGCCTCCTGCGGGGAATGCGAACTTTGCGTGGATTCAGCACATGATATACCATCTTGCACCCAGAGGTAAAATCGGGTTGGTGCTTGCCAATGGCGCGTTGTCATCCCAATCCAGCGGTGAGGGGGAGATACGAAAGAATATCATTGAAGATGACCTTATCGAGGGCATTGTTGCTCTCCCTACGCAGTTATTTTATAGCGTTACCATCCCCGTGACGTTGTGGTTCATAACAAAAGGGAAGAAACAGCCGGGGAAGACCGTGTTCATCGATGCCAGAAAAATGGGACACATGGTAGACCGAAAGCATCGTGATTTTTCGGAAGAAGATATTAATAAAATAGCAAAAACCTTTGCCGCATTCCAGAACGGAACTTTGGAGGATGTAAAGGGATTTTGTGCCGTTAAGACGACTGCAGATATTGCTGCACAGGACTATATTCTTACACCCGGTCGCTATGTGGGCATCGAGGAACAGGAGGATGATGGGGAGCCGTTCGATGAAAAGATGACTCGACTTACATCCGAATTGTCCGAAATGTTTAAAAAATCTCATGAATTAGAGAACGAGATTAGAAAGAAGCTGGGGGCGATCGGGTATGAGATATAATTTATCAGAGCTGTGTGATATTATCGGAGGTGGAACACCCAAAACGAATATTCCACAATATTGGGGAGGGAATATACCGTGGCTTTCCGTTAAAGATTTTAACAATGATAGAAAATTTGTGTACGAAGCGGAAAAGGCGATAACGGAAGAAGGGTTGAATAATAGTGCAGCTACTACGTTGATAAAAGGGGATATAATAATATCCGCTCGTGGAACGGTAGGAGAAATGGCGGTCATCCCTTATCCAATGTCCTTTAATCAGTCTTGCTACGGATTAAGAGCAAAAAAAGAAATTGTGGATGCAGACTACTTATATTACTTAGTTAAATTTAAAGTGAAGGAGCTAAAACATAATGCTCATGGCTCTGTATTTGATACAATAACACGAGATACGTTCGAAGGGATTGAGGTTGATATTCCAAGTAAAGTAAACCAACAGAAAATTGCAAGTATTTTAGCAGCATTAGATAGTAAAATTGAAACGAATGAAACAATAAATCATAATTTAGCGGCTTAAACTTCAATCTCAGATACATCAATCTCGCCGCTAATTAACTTGGGCAATAAGGCGTCTCTGACAGAAGTTAAGCGGTCATTTTCGTCTTTGTTGGCTCCTATCAAAGCAAAAAGAGGTGTAACTTGTGAAGTAAAATTTGACATAAGAGCCTGATCCAAAGAGCGTATAGTCATAGCCGCAATGTGTTGAGGATAAATGTGGGGTTGAGCAGAACCGGTTTGCGCATCAAAGATCTCACGCTGTCGCTTCTTCAACATAACGAACCAAAAGTAAACATCTTTGGTCATGCTTGAATCGATAAAAGAAGAGTCGGACGACCAAACAGGTTTATGCCAAAGGTTTACAAATCCTGCATTTGCACCTGACGCAGAAATGGTTAATACAGGTGCAAGCGTATTTGCAATATTATGATAAGTTGACGGCTCTAAACCTCCTGCGACGACGGGAACTGTTCCCGGAACGGCATCTTTAGACAGCAGATTGCGCCCTCTCTTTGGTGTTATGTAGTCGCCAATCGTGCACAAGCCGTCCGAGATGTTCGGAAAGAGGTAATCAAACAGAGCGAATGCTTGCTGCTCTAAATTATGATTTATCGTTAATCGGGTGAAGGATTGACCGCATATAAGCGAAGGTGTATAATTAAAATGATATACAGCTTGGGACGCAGAAGTTCAAGCAGGAGGATATGATGGCTTTTGCAGAAGATAATTATGAAAATTCCGTCATTCAGTTATTTACGGAAATGGGCTATAAACACCTTTACGGCCCGGAGGTGGAGCGCGACTATCGTAGCCCATTTTATGATGTTGAGCTGGAAGAGTCAATTAGACGGGTAAATACAGGCATCCCCGAAGACGCCATACAGGATGCTCTTTTTCGTTTGCGCAATATTGAGATCGGTGAGTTGGCGCAGAAGAACGAAGTATTCATGGATTATCTTCAGAACGGAATCGGAGCCAGGTACTATAAGAATGGAGAAGAACGGTCGGATATAGTGCGCCTTATCGACTACGCAAATCCGCAAAATAATTCCTTTATCGTCGCTAATCAATGGACGTTTATCGAAAATAGTAACAAGCGTCCTGACGTAATATTATTTATCAACGGGTTGCCTTTAGTCCTTATCGAGCTGAAATCGCCGTCGAGAGAAGATACTGACGTTTCCGAAGCATACAGACAATTACGGAATTATATGATAGAAATTCCGACTATGTTCGTCTATAACGCAATTTGCGTAATGAGCGATCACCTGACTTCCAAAGCTGGAACCATTACTGCCGGGGAAGACCGTTTTATGGAGTGGAAGACGAAAGATGGAAGCTACGAAGACACGCAAGAGGCAAAATTTGATACTTTCTTTGAGGGAATGTTTGAGCAGGAACGTCTCCTCGATATAATTAAAAATTTTATTTGCTTTTCGAATGATGGGTTGGAGCGTGTCAAAATATTGGCTGCATACCATCAATATTTCGCTGTAAAAAAAGCAATCGAATCAACAAGGAAAGCGGTAGTCACCGATGGTAAGGGTGGCGTATTTTGGCATACACAAGGAAGCGGCAAATCGCTTTCTATGGTGTTTTATGCCCATTTACTACAAGAGGCTCTCGATAGCCCTACAATTGTGGTACTGACAGACCGCAACGATCTTGATGACCAGCTTTATGGTCAGTTTTCGAGATGCCGGAGTTTTTTGCGGCAAACGCCTGTTCAAGCAGATAAACGCAAACTGTCAGAGCAAGACATAGAAAGGAACAAGCATCTTCGAAAAGGCGATAAGCCTATTATAGGGTTAAAAGATTGGCTTGAGGGTAGAACTGCGAACGGTATCATTTTTACAACGATGCAAAAGTTCGAGGAGTCGGAAGAGGCTCTTTCTACACGCAGAAATATTATCGTAATGGCTGACGAGGCGCATCGTGGGCAGTACGGGTTGGAAGAGAAAGTTGATTCCAAGACGGGAAAAATTATCGTTGGCGCAGCGCGAATAATCCGTAATAGCCTGCCGAACGCTACATACATTGGTTTTACCGGTACTCCTATATCGTTAAAAGATCGCAACACCAGGGAGGTCTTTGGCGATTATATCGACGTGTACGATATGACTCAGTCCGTTGAGGATGGCGCAACACGGCCTGTGTATTACGAGAGTCGAGTCATTAAGTTGCATTTGGACGAGGAGACATTAAAGCGTATCGATGCCGAATACGAGGTGATGGCTAATAACGCTGAACCCGAAGTGGTTGAAAAGAGTAAACGTGAGCTGGGGCAAATGGAAGCTCTCCTGGGCAACGATGCAACCATTGATTCGTTGGTAAAAGACATACTTGACCATTATGAGAACAACCGTGAGCATCTGCTTACGGGAAAGGCAATGATTGTGGCATATTCACGCCCCATTGCTATGAAAATATATGACCGTATTTTGGAACTTCGTCCCGATTGGACGGAAAAGGTCGCTGTGGTTATGACTTCTGGGAACAACGATCCAGAAGAGTGGCGTAAAGTAATCGGGAATAAAAGCTACAAGGAAGAACTTGCGAGGAGATTCAAAGATAATGGCAGCCCGTTGAAAATTGCCATAGTTGTTGATATGTGGCTGACAGGGTTTGATGTACCTTCGTTGGCAACTATGTATGTGTACAAGCCTATGTCTGGGCATAACCTTATGCAAGCTATTGCTCGTGTCAACCGAGTGTATGGAGATAAAGAGGGTGGGTTGGTTGTTGATTATATTGGAATTGCCGCAGCGTTAAAGCAGGCAATGAATGATTATACCAAACGCGACAAGAAGAATTACGGCGATCCTGACATTGGGAAGGTTGCGTATCCCAAGTTCCTGGAATTCCTTTCTATTTGCCGCGATTTATTCCACGGATACGATTACAGTCACTTTACTACAGGCACAGATCTGGATAGAGCAAGGACGATAAGTGGCGGCGTTAACTTTATTATAGCCCGTGGGAAAGAGGAAGATAAGGATACCTTTGAAAAGCAAGCACTTATGCTCCACCAGTCGCTGTCTTTGTGTTCTTCGTTAGTGGAAGAGGAGTTACGTCTTGAAGCGGCATTCTTTGAATCAGTCCGAGTGCTGGTTCTTCGCCTTGCGAACAAGGGCGGAGGCAATAAAATTTCGTTGCCGGAGATGAACCGTCGGGTAAATGAACTCCTTAAGCAAAGTATAAAAAGCGATGGCGTAATCAATCTGTTCTCTGATATCAACGAGGAATTTTCGCTTTTCGACCCGAAATTCCTGGCAGAAGTAGCTAAAATGCGAGAAAAAAATATCGCGGTCGAAATACTAAAAAAACTGATTGAAGAGCAGGTTTCTGTTTACCGACGGACGAACGTGGTAAAATCCGAAAAGTTTAGCGAAATCATGCAGATGGCTATGAATCGTTACCTTAACGGAATGTTGACCAATGAACAGGTTATAGAGGAGCTTCTCAATATCGCTAAAGATATTGCTCGCGCAAAAGACGAGGGCAATTCTATGGGGTTAACGGCAGACGAGTTGGCGTTCTACGATGCTTTGGTAAAACCGCAAGCCATCAAAGATTTTTATGAAAATGATGAGTTGATAGCCATCACAAAAGAGTTGACGGATACACTCCGAAAGAATAAGACCATTGACTGGCAGCGGAGAGAATCAGCCAGAGCAAAGATGCGGCTTTTAATCAAGAAGCTACTCAAGAAACATAAATATCCGCCAGAGGGTATGGAGGATGCGGTTAAAACCGTCATGACTCAATGTGAGCTTTGGACGGATAATGTAATGGATGCATAAAATGTTCCCTTTTAAGGTTGGGGGTATAACAAATGAAAATATTTAAAGTTTCACTATTAGATAAGAAACTGTGGACTAACTACGCTAAATTTGCTTCGGTTAGTTCAGTGATTGTATCGCTTGTTTTAGCCTTCGTGGATTTCGAACAATGCATTAAATACATAATTGGTGGATGTTATATCGGCACATTATTAGTGGTGTTTGCCATATATTATCTTATGGCAAATTTCAAAAATAGCGCGAAATTAAGAATCAATAATTCTACGGTCAATGTATTTTATGGTGATATATTCAAACAAGAGGAGCTGAAGGTTATTGCGTTCAATGAGTATTTTGATACAATTGTTGATGATAAAATAATCTCCCACGCATCCCTTAATGGCCAATATTTAACTGATCATATTACAAACATTGACCAGCTGGACTTAGATATCGATGCTGACGAGCGATTGAAAGATCAAATTGTAGACACCAATGAAAAGCGTAGAAGGGGTAAAAAAATCAAGTATAAGCTGGGTTCGATCCATTTGCATGGGAATTATATACTTTTGGCTTTTTCACATTTTGATGAAGATAATCGAGCCAGGTTGACTCTTCAAGAATATACTGACTGCCTCATGAATATGTGGAACGAAATTGATGTAATTTATAGTGGCAAAACCGTGTCTATTCCATTACTTGGTAACGGGGTGACAAGGTTTAAGGATTGCGAAGTTAACGAACAAGAACTGCTTGAAATTATTTTATGGACTTATCGCATAAGTAAGGTGAAGTTTACCTATCCAGCGTGCCTTAATATTGTTTTACACGAAGGAATACGCGATAAGATTAACCTGTATAGATTAAAAGGGGAACACGAATGAAGCACAAGTGCTATATTTCTTATAAATTTGAAGATGAGTATTATCGTAACAAAATTGTCGATAAATTTGGCGATACGCATTTTATCGATAAATCGCAGCAAGAGGAAATCGATTCAGACGATCCCGACTACATAATGCAAAAAATTAGGGAGCTTTATTTGAAGGACTCCTCTGTTACTATTTTTTTGATTGGAACAAGAAGCCACGAAAATTATCAGGAAAGTGAAGATGCGCAAAAGGGGTATGATAGCCAAATTATCATAAGGCGTGAAATAACGGCTTCGTTATACAATGGTAATGGTAACACCAGAAATGGCTTGCTTGGCGTTGTTTTACCTGAGATGGAAAACTTAATCTATGGAGGGCAGATCACGTGTCCTTGTTGCGGAACACGGGTTAATGTTGTTAATATCAATAATAGCACAGTAATAAAGGAGTTCGGACAGAATTATTACTTGAAAAAACATGGGCCAATAAATTGCAATCATTATGACGAAGACGATAGGTACGCTGTTTTGGTCCGTTATAGTGAATTTATGCAAGATCCAGAAAAATATATCGAAATGGCATACGCAAAAAGGGATATGCCCATAGCAAACAATGTCAGAGTGAGAAATTTTGATTAGGCAAACTATTACAAAGGTTGGAGGTGTAAAATGTACTATAGAACTAAGACCTATTTAGCGGGGGACTGGACCGGGGATAAAGCTGCTATTGATAAACTCCATTCTTGGAACGATAGTGGCTATTACTCACTTGATTTTGTTGATGTACACGACTTTAAGCAGGCAAGTGATAATAGCTTAAATTGCTCAATTAAGCGTTCTCTTAAAGAGAGAATGGATATGTGTAAAACATTTGTTTTAGTCGTAGGTAATAATACGACATCTGTAAGAAGCGGTGCTTGCGCATATTGTAGTAGCTATAATAGTGGGGTTTATGTGCCAAGCTGCCGTAGAGGTTATTCGATAGATAACCGCAGCTACATAGAATTTGAGTGCGATAAGGCGGTTGAGGCTGGCATTAAGATTGTAGTGTTATATAATTCATCTCGAGTAGATAGGTATAAATGCCCGGAGGCTGTGAGATTCAAAGGGAAACACGTTGCCATGCATAATAACGGATATTGGGATTACCAAGCGGTAAAAAATGCAATTATGTATTAAACAAAGTGAAGCAAATAAGAAGAGACGAGCGAACTCGTCCCTTCCCAATAGGTCAGTTATGTGGCGGTGGCGAATAATTATTCGTCATCGCTTTTGCTTTCTTCCTCATCAGTATCCGCGCCTTTGCGGGGAGTGATGGTATACTCGTCAGCATCCTTGAGGTTGAAAACGATAGCCTTATCGTCATAGAACAACTGACCGGGGATGCTATGATACTTGGTCTTGTCTTGCCAACCCATTGCATTACAAATTTGCTGGATGGCTGCGGGAACACGCAAGACGATAGCGTAGGGTTTTGCATCGGCAGGGCGGGAGAATGCTACGGCGTTCGGGGCATCCTTTTCGCAGGCACGGATAGCAAAACACTTTCCGTTCGGGTCCATCAAGAGCTGCACATGGGCGGCGTAGTTAAGGTCTACGGCGGTGTATATGTTGAACTTGAGTTTGTTGCAGTACACCGTCATGAGTGCTTTGGTTTTGCTACTGATAAGTTCGATTACTTGGAAATTCTTTAACATTTTTTCACTCCATGTAGTTTTTATTTTTCCAGGAAGGGTCGATGATGATATACCCGGCAAATCGACCACGTTTGACGGTTATGACTTTTTTCTGAATAAAAGTCTTTTTCTTTCGCCGTGTTTTCCAATTAGCGAGCAGTTCCTGGACTTGTTCCCACTCGTCTTTGGGGATTATAGGGACGTGGTGGTTGTGTAAAAGATACGCTTGCACCTTTCCTGTATTTTTCACGGCTTTGTGGGTGAGGTAGTCCTCGATGTAAGTTTTTTGCATAGCGACATCGCCGCAATACTTCTCGTTGCGCAAGATATACAGCACACTATTCGAGTTCCAAACCGTGTTTTGCCCGGTGATGGTCGGCACGCCTGCGCGCGTCAATGCATTGGCAATTGCCGGGGTGGAATAGCCTTCAATGTAAAAGCCGTATATGAGCCGCACGATTCGAGCTTCTTCTTCCACGATGAAGTATTTGTCGTCCCTGTCTTTATCGTATCCGAGGACACGAGGGCAGAGGGGAATACCTACCGCAAACTTTTTCCTTATACCATACTTGACGGCTTCCGATTTCTTTGCCGACTCTTCCTGTGCCATACAGGACATGAAGGCAATCATCATTTCGGACGACTGGTCAAGAGTATTGAGGTGGTCGTTTTGGAAGTATATTCCCACGGGCGGCTTTAACGCCTTGAGCCTACGAATATAGCTGATACAGTCCACGAGGTTCCTGGCGAAACGGCTGACCGACTTTGTAATAATGAGGTCGATTTTGCCAGCTTCACAGTCCTCGATCATACGCAAAAACTCTTTTCGTTTTTCTACCGATGTTGCAGATATGCCTTCGTCCGCATAGATTCCCGCGAATTCCCAGGCGGGGTTTTCTCGAATGACACGCTCCTGGTCTTGGACCTGTAACTCGAAACTACCTTGCTGGTTATCGCTTTCTGTGCTGACGCGGCAATACCCACACACCCTCAATTTGCGCGGCTCGCCTGCCTCCTGCACCGTCTCCTTAACGGGTATGACCTCCAGGTTTGGATTGGCTTTGGCATAAGCCTCGCGGATTTTCTCTCGATTTCGTTGCCCCACGCCGGTCTTGCCTGGTTTACGAGAAACGAGAGACGTTCTTTTTTCTTCCATTTTCTCACCCCCTTTGCGCCCCTGGATTTGCCGATTGGCCGAGACTAAAAGAACTGTATTTGACATAGAAAAAGGAGGGCAGATATTGCCCTCCATGTCAAATTGGATTTGGTTCACAAAATCATTATTATTTCTATAAAAGTTATAGCTATGCACATTATCCACGGGTAGGGGAAGAAGGTTACTTCTTGCCTTTATTTTTAAGCCGTTCTTGCACTTCGGTCATGAAGGCATCCACTTGCTCCGGCGTGGGCTGACGGCGTTCGAGGAAGCGATCCATAAGCGATTCAAACTTTTTATGCTCCTCGGTAAATTCGTCCAGGCAAATCAGCTCGTAATCCATGTGTTTACGCTCAATGTATTTTATCGTGCTATATGTGCCACCCTTTTGCGTATTGGCGTTCCAGAATGCGAGGGCAAAGTCGGACTTGTCAACCATGTACTGGTTGCGCTTTTGCATACAAAAGCGGGTGTAGCTTTTGGAAAGCACGGTGACAATATCTGCGGATTTTAGAATTTCCTGGTATTTTGCCTTATCCGCATTGTTCCATTTTAAATCCTGGTTTTCACACGGAACGGCAACCTCCAGCATTATATGAGGATATAGTTTTTTGAAATATAGAACTGCCTCGGCGAAATCCGTATCCACGCCAATAGCTCCGCCGCTGATAAAATAATCATACCCGTCTTTGGTTATGAGCTTTTCCAACAACGAGTACATGGTTTGAAGGTACTCTTTATGCTCTTGGCAATTCTTATTATTGTAATCCCAGGGAAACCCGCCCGGACGATGCCCAGTCACGCAGCAAGTTTTATGTTTTTCCATAACGCACTCCAAAACAATAATGCATTAATTATTTTAGCACAGGAGGGGAGTAATGGCAAGCGGTTCTCAATTGAGAACCGAAAAATAATAGGTCAGGAATTATAATTTTTATAGTAGGTTCTCATTTGAGAACACGGAGGAGCTGACCTATGACATTAGCGGAGGCCGTAGTAAAGCGGCTAAAGGCATTAATGGAAGAGAGAGGGTTTACTCAGTTTGATTTTTACACGAAAGGGGGAGTACCGAAAGCAACGGTATCCCAGATCCTAAACGGAAACAGGAAAAAGAATATAGCGATTTCCTCGCTATACCAAATGACCTCGACAATGGGCATTTCGTTAGGGGAGTTTTTCAGCGATCCCGTTTTTGATGAAGTAACAGATTAAAAAGCACCTGCGGCATAGACCGTAGGTGTTTTTTGTCTAAAAAGGTATGTAACGAGCGTACAAAATATCCCTATTCATTATAGCATAGAAAAGTGGACACACGTCTGTCCATATTTATAAAATTTCTCAAAATAAAATTTAAAAAATCTGGCAGTCAAGCATTGACTTTTGCCTATAGCCGCGTTATAATATTTTTGCAAACACGAACAAATGTTTGTATTTGACAAAAAGAGAGGTAAAGCCATGCGAGCAAGAAATACAGATGTCGAGAGTAAGATACTTGAGTTTGTAAACGCTTATATCGAAAAGAACAGCATCTGCCCAAGCTACCGAGAGATTTCCGCAGGGGTGGGGCTATCCTCCACGGCGAGCATACATAACCATGTTAAAAGACTGGAGCAGGAGGGGAAGCTCGACATCAACGGTCGGCGCGGTGTATCCACGAGGCGGCACAGGATGTCGGTACAACAAGTTCCCGTTGTCGGGCAAGTTGCCTGTGGCACACCCATTCTGGCGGAGGAGAATATCGAGGAGTATGTTCCCATTCTCAAGGGTGAGCTTGGTACAGGAGAGTTCTTCGCACTCCGCGCCCGCGGCGATTCAATGATAAAAGCGGGGATCGAAGATGGCGAGTTGGTGTTCGTCCGCAGACAGGATACCGCCGAGGAAGGGGATATCGTTGTCGCACTCATAGATGATGCTGCCACGCTCAAACGGTTTTATAAGGATAAGCGTAGGCACAAGATAATCCTTCGCCCCGAAAATGATGCGTATGACGATATGGAGTTTGATGACATCGTCATCCAGGGCAAAGCAGTCAAGGTACTTAAAAATTTGTAAGGGAGGAGCTGATAATGCAATATGATGAAAAATGCCCCATATGCGGAGCTATGAACAGAGGACTGAACTTAGAGGAGACAAACGGCTGGTTCGAGTGCGAGAACTGCAAGAACAGGGTCAACACGTTGCGCGTTCCTGGCCCGCTTGCGAAAATTCCCATCTATAAATTATCGGAAGACAAACACGCAAAAACTGTATGACGGAGCAAAAGCATGAAAAAGTACGAGCGCAAGCAGCTTGAGGTTTTGGCATCGTTCGGCACGGATGGGGCGTTAAAACCTTTCAAGCTGATCTATAAGGACAGGAGTTTTGAAATCACGAAAGTAAAACGGGTACGCCGGCATTGTCCGCAAGAGGTAGGTTGCATTGCGCCGCTGGAATATACGGTCATCGTGGACGGCGTGGAGCGTAAAATTTATTTTGAACAGGACAGCAACACCTGGTTCAGCGTAAAAGAGGTATATATTGAGCAATGAAGGAACGCTGCATTTTGCATAGCGATGCAAACTGTTTTTACGCATCGGTAGAGACGGTTCTCAACCCGGAGCTTCGGGGGAAGGCGGTTGCGGTGTGCGGCTCTACGGAAGAGCGGCACGGCATCGTCCTTGCGAAGTCGGAAAAAGCAAAAAAGGCAGGCGTTAAAACAGGTATGGCGAATTGGCAGGCGAAGGAGTGTTGCAAAGAACTCATTATCGTCCCGCCACGCTACGAGTATTACATGAAGTTCTCGAAGTACCTGCACAGTATCTACCAAAGATACACCGATCTTGTCGAGCCGTTCGGCATGGACGAGTGCTGGCTCGATGTCACCAACACGCTACGTGACGGCATGGCGGTAGCGGAGGAGATACGCCAGACGGTTAAAGACGAACTCGGCATCACGGTCAGTATCGGCGTGAGTTTCAATAAAATATTTGCCAAACTCGGTAGCGATATGAAAAAGCCGGATGCCGTTACCCAGATCACGCGCGATGACTACAAGGCTAAGGTTTGGCCGCTCCCGTGCGAAGAACTGCTGTACTGCGGCAAGGCGACCACGGCGAAACTGAACCACCTCTCCATTAAAACGATAGGGGATATTGCACGTGTCGGACCGGAATTCATGGGTGAGCGGTTCGGCAAGAACGGCGTGGCATTATGGAAATACGCGAGCGGGAACGACACCTCGCGTGTGGCGCATCAAGACTTTACTATGCCCGCAAAATCGGTCGGGCACGGAATAACGTGCGTGGCAGACCTTGAGAATATGGAAGAAGTGCGAATGGTTCTCATTGCACTTGCCCAGGACATCGGACACCGCCTACGGGTCTATCACCTCAAAGCGAAGGGTGTCCAAGTGTACATTCGAGACAGTCGATTATGCTCGTATTTGAGTCAAGCACAGCTCGAATACCCTACGCAAAGCGAGGCTTCTGTTTCCCAAGCCGCGATAGCGTTGGTAGAGAAGAACTATGTATGGACAAATCAAATACGCGCAATCACAATAAGTGCCATTAACCTGGTATCAGAATCCGCGATAGAACAGACTACAATCTTTTGCGACTATAAAAAGGTCGAAAGACAGTCGAAACTTGAGCGGACGGTGGACAATATCCGAGGGCGGTACGGAAAGACGGCCATAGCCCCGGCAGTCTTGATGAACGAGCATAAGATGCCGCCGCACTCGGATAGGGAGATCATCATGCCGGGGATAATGCACAAATAGGAGGCGCGGAAACAAACATGAAATATTTTGCGGTATGCCCGTTTTGCGGGAAAAGACTATGCAAGGCAGAGGACGGCTCGGTCATCGAGGTCCAATGCCCGCATTGCAAAGAGCAAGTTGAGGTTATCGTCACGAACGGGAGCGTGAGTGCTTCCAAGAGTAAGGGCGTAACCGAAGCGAAACAAGCATAAGACAAGTCCTTATAAACTGAATACGGTCCTCTGTCGCAGAGAGTCGGTAAGCTGAACACCACAGCCCGACCTGGCAGAATGATAGCATTTGTCGGCACAAGTCCGAATCGGAAAAAGAAAACCGTTAGGCCTGGCAAATAGAACTAACCCTAAGAACAAGGGTGAATTCTATTTGCCAGGCTTTTTTTTGCGTTCCCCTTAAAATTGCCATTGCAAACGATGTATTTCATTATGAGGGGGAGGATGAAGAGACCGACCGTCAATTTAAATTTGTAAATAATAAAAATATAGGAAAAAATTTCAAACCGTTGAAAAACCGAGCGGTTTGACTGCTAAATTAGAAAAACAAAAAAATATTTGATGCCTGATATGCATTAAGGGCAATCGGATACATACCTCGAACACTCGCCGCAAGACGTGTTTTGAGAGAAATGATGTAGCCGTTTTTTTGCCATGCCCTTTTTCGCTATCAGGCATTATTCGACTGCATATATTCCCCAATGAGAATGGCTCCGATTGCTTTTGGCACCGCCAGGCAAAAGGAGTTATTTTCATGAATAAGAAAAGGCAACTGTATGTAAACGGCAAGCTGATAGACGTCAGCGAGGAAGTGTATCGCGCATATAAGCGCGAAGAATGGCGCGAAAATCAACGCGACTACCGTGCCAAGAAATGCCGAAATGCGGACGGCACGGTCTGCCGTAAGGACTGTAAGACCTGTCCGCTCTATCTTGCAGGCGAAGGGTTGACGGGCGCAACGCTGTCGTTGGATGCGTTCGTGACCGA
>ULSO01055756.1_pt1 | contig 14965 bp, 9 predicted proteins | sample 1956701 | NCBI WGS metagenome assembly ULSO01 (sample SAMEA4835708, study PRJEB28245) | human gut metagenome | biome: gut microbiome; material: fecal sample | place: Denmark | collected 2008 | reverse complement strand
GTAGGTCCTGTTATGCCCGTAGGTCCTGTTATGCCCGTAGGCCCTGTTACACCCGTAGGTCCCGTCGCACCAGTAGGTCCCGTGGCGCCTGTGTCGCCGCGGGGGATAACGAAGTCGAGAATATGCTGCGTTCCGCTGCCGACATCGGTTACGGACGCCTGCGTACCTGCGTCGCCCGTTGTGGTTGTTCCGACTGCCAATGTATCAGCCACGCCCGTAGGTCCAGTCGGTCCCGTGGGTCCCGTCGCACCCGTAGGTCCCGTTACGCCTGTGGGTCCCGTTGCGCCCGTGGGTCCTGTTACGCCTGTGGGTCCCGTTGCGCCTGTACTACCTGTATTACCTGTACCACCTGTACTACCAGTTGCACCTGTGGCGCCCGTCGGACCTGTCGGTCCCGTCGCTCCCGTTGAACCCTTAGGTCCTGTGGCGCCCGTAGGTCCCGTGATGCCCGTAAGAGTGTACACAACGCGCGTTACAACCGAACTGCCGTCATCGCAACCGCCTCCGCATCCGCCGCAACCGCCGCAGCCGTTACAGCACATCATGCGGATAAATATATCTTTTGTCATCAGTTGTTTTCTCCGTTTAGTTTTGAAGATAAATAAAGTTTATTTTTAAGGTAAGAAGGATCGTCGGGCGAAAACTCACCCGCCCGCTCGTTCCAAAAAAATGCATTTTTGTAATCGCCCTGTCTGTCGTAAAGCACGCAAAGGCTAATGCAAGGGATATAGCCGGAATACTTATCGTCCACAAAGCCGCCATCTTCCGCCCTTTCCGTTGAATTCAACGCGCACTTATACCAGTATTGCGCCGTTGCGAAATCGTTTTCGGAAAAAAAGCTGTCGGCAAGCAGACAGCAATCCTGCGCGCGGGGCGGGACATACAAAAATGACTTCACAAGAGACAAGCGCGCATTTTCCCTTTCGCCCATCGCCTGATAGCAATAAAAAAGCGTTCTGCACGCCTCCGCCTTATTCTGCACCCAGCCATTTCCTTTTAAAAAATCATTCAGAACGGCTGTCGCCTGCAAGTACATTCTGTTGTAAAACAGCTCGCGCCCGTAATAAAATTTCTGGCGCTCGTCGAGGCGCACGCCTTTTGCTATCTGCTTCTGATAAATCAAAAGGTTTCGCATAGGGTCGGTAGGTTTTATCTTTTTATGCTCAATCGCGGCGGAAAAGTATTTTATCTCTCCGCGCGGCGTTATCACTTCGTGCACTGCTCCGCACCATTCAAAATTCATCGCGCGGCGCAGTATTCTTTCGCGGTAATAGGTCAGATCGCCGCTTTTGTATTTTAGCATGGCGACATCGAAGCCGCCCTCCTTAACTATTCGCTTTATCTCATCGACGTCGCTTGCAGAAATATAATCATCGGCATCCAGCCACATTACATAATCGCTGTCCGCCAGAGAAAACGAGTAATTGCGCGCCGCAGAAAAATCGTCGCACCAGTCGAAACTGAATACGTCCGCGCCGAGGTTTTTTGCCATTTGCGCCGTTCCGTCAGTCGAACCCGTATCGACGACTATCACTCTGTCTGCGACAGACATTGCACAGCCTACGCTGCGCTCAATGACATCGCTTTCATTTTTTACAATCATACATACCGTCAGCGTCATCTATATATTTTATGAAATCAGTTTTCGGCGCGTTACGGAGCAAAAGATAAAATTATTTGACTGCCGCCGAAGCAGCTTATATAATAATAAAAAAGGAGATAACATGAGAAAATTTCAGCGCGAAATAAAGCAATTTGATGACATAATATCTGTAATTGAAAGGTGTGCAACCGTGCGAATGGCTATGAAGGACGAGGAATATCCCTACATTGTTCCCCTTTCCTTCGGTTACGAGGTCGAGGGCGGCAGGCTTACGGTATTTTTTCACTGTGCCACTGAGGGCAGAAAAATCGACTTGTTGAATGCCGACAACCGCGTGTGCCTCGAATGGGATATCATGCACGGTTACATCGAGACGGGGCATTCGATAACTGCCGACTATGAGAGCGTTATAGCCGAGGGAAAAGCCGAAAAATGCCAAGGCGAGGAAAAAATACGCGGAATTAAGGCGCTGCTTTCGCATACTGGATTTGAAAATTATTCGGCTGAAGAATGCGCCGCGCTGCCGACTGTTGCAGTTTACAAAGTGGTGTGCGAAAGTATTTCTGGAAAAAAGAGATTTGATTGACCAATACGCTCGCGCCGCCGACAAAAAGGCAACGCATAAAAACACTGCTTTTAGTAATTGCCCCGCATATATGTGCGGTTGAAAGCATAAAAAAGCCGCGGAGGACTTTTTAAAAGTCCTCCGCGGCTTTGTATGTACAATAGGTTTATTTATAATCAGTTGTTGCCGAAAAATTCGCGATAAATTGCCGCAATGCACTTTTCCATGTCTTCGTTTTTGACGGCGACTATTATGTTGAGCTCGGATGAGCCCTGGTCAATCATTTTGACGTTTATTCCCGCTTCCGCAAGCGCCTTGAAAAGCCTTGCCGAAGTGCCTATCGACGACGACATGCCGTGTCCGACGGTGGCAATCAGCGCGATATTTTCGGATACGCGCATGAAGTCGGGCTCGGTCTCGCTCTTTATGCATTCGAGTATCTGTTCGAGCTTAAAGCCCTTGAGCTGGTTGCTTTCCACAACTACGGACATGGTGTCAATTCCCGAAGGGATATGCTCGACCGAAACGCCGAAGCGCTCGAATACGGAAAGCACCCTGCGGACAAAGCCTATTTCATAGTTCATATGAGATTTTTCTATGAATATTACGCTGAAGTTCTTTTTGCCCGCAATGCCCGTTACTATGTTGCCGCTGGGTTTATACTGCGCTATCGGCAGAATGGAAGTGCCCTCGTCCTCGGGGCGGAAGGTGTTTTTGATCACTATGGGGATATTTGCCTTGCGCACGGGGAAAATGCTTTCGGAATGAAGCACGTTGGCGCCCATATAGGAAAGCTCGCGAAGCTCCTTATACGAGAGGCACTTTATGCTCTTGGGGCTCTCGACTATTCTGGGGTCGCAGGCGAGGAAACCGGAAACGTCCGTCCAGTTTTCATACACGCTCGCACCCACTGCGCGCGCGACTATCGCGCCGGAAATATCCGAACCGCCGCGCGAAAAGGTCTTTACCTTTCCGTTGACATCCTTGCCGTAAAAGCCGGGGAATACCGCAATTTTGCAGCCTTCGACTGCCTCGGCGATAGCCTTATAGCTCTTCGCGTCGTCGAAGCGTCCCCTTTCATCGAAGAAAACGACATCCTCGCTGTCGACAAACTTTGCGTCAAGAAGGTGCGCCATAACCACGGCGGAGAGATATTCGCCGCGCGAAGCAGTGAAATCTTCGCTCTTTTCTATATCTATGCGCGCTTCCGTCTCGTCGAGGACAGTATCCATATCGAAATCGAGGTTGAGCTCTTTTACTATGCTTTCAAAGCGCTTTCTTACATCTGAAAACGCCGTCTTGCAGGTGCCCTCGCTCTGCAAATCTTTGAAACATTTGTAGAGCATGTCGGTTACCTTTATATCGCCCGAAAAACGCTTGCCTGGCGCCGAAACGACCACAAAGCGACGGTCGGGGTCGCTTTCAACTATCTTTTTAACGTTGTTCATTACGTGCCCGTCAGCCATTGACGTGCCGCCGAATTTACATACTTTCAATGCCATATCACTTAATCGCCTTTGCTTCCATATAATATCTTTTTTCGTTGCCGTCGCCCATAGAGAAAGTTTTTCTGGGAAGATTTCCGCCGCTTATTATCAGTCGGAACAGATCTTCCTTTTTTATGGCGGGCAACATTATGCCAACGCCCTGATAGGACAGCCTTTTAAGTTCTTCGTCGCCGTGGACGTAATCAACCTCTCCGCCGTTCTTTTTTATGAACGAAGAAATATATTCGTCGAGCGCCCTTATGCCCTCGGGAATATTTTCGGGGAACCTGACGGCGCCCCTTCTGCCGTTTACCGCAACGACGGCCTTGCCTTTGCCGCCAAGGTCGAGACCCTTCATGAACAAGTCCGTCTTTTCCGTCTTGACGATGCGGTGAATGGGCTCGAATTTGATAGCTTCATCGTAAATGTTCACCGCCTCGACGAGGGCGTATCTCGCGGGGTGAACGGCGCGCTGTTCGTTGTTGAGCGAGCCTTTTATGTTTTCCCAGCACGCCTTTGCGGCTGCGAGAGAGTGATTTCCGTCGCCGACTGCAAACATCAGGCGCTGGAAAGAACCGTATTTGGAATAACAGTTCATCGCGTCGCACAGATTTTCAAATGCGTCGATTACCGCGTGAGGGTTGGTTATGTACGTGCCTTTGATATGTCCGCCGCCCATGTTGAGGTCGAAATCATACAGCACGTTTCCGCGCTTTACGGCGGAGAGAACCTTGTTTTCCCTGTCGTCGTACAAGAGCATTATATGCGGCAACTCTATGGGGGCGTCCTGCCTTATCTTGACGCGGGGCGGAATTCTTTCTAAAATAGTAGCCTCGGTCGAGCGTATGAGCGCGGCAGTTGACTTTTCGTAGGAATAATCTTCGAGGTCTATGCTGAGCAATATGCCCGTGCGGGTGCCCGACTGCGTAGTCCTTTCAACGAGAATGAAGCCGTCTTCGACCGCGCGGAACATACCTGTTTCGAGATAGGAATACATTGTCTCGTCGATTTTCTTTATGCGGTCTTCAAGGTTGTCCGAAAGGTAAATTTCAGGCAGTATGAGTTTGAGCGCGGAGGGCTTGTCGCCGACGTATGAATACAGGTTGCGCCAGTACTCTTCGTCGGAAGTGAACTGGTCGCAGGCATTGACAGCCCACGCGGATAAATCGTATGTGTTGGGCAAAAGAATGCGGGGAATTTTTATCGTATTCATAAAATGCTCCTTATGCGTTGGGCATATTGATAAATATGACTGCGAGCGCGGCTATAACGAGGGCGAGAATTTTTATATCGATATTCTTCGTGAAAAATTCTTTTAAAAATTTCAAAGGCTTTTTCATATCAGTTCTCCGCGGTCAGATCAGACCAATAATACTGCGAAAGCGCATTTTTGAGGTCGGCGTCGCTTGCATAACGCTTTCTCACTTCGCCGTTCTTTACGATAGAGATTATGCCCGTTTCCTCCGAGACGACTATTGCCGTAACCGAAGCCACGGAAGTTACGCCGAGCGCGGCGCGGTGGCGCGAGCCGAGTTCCTGGGGGAGATTGTCGTTCTGAATGATGGGCAAAAAGCAGCCTGCGGCGTGAATTTTATCGCCCTCTATAATCATTGCTCCGTCGTGAAGGGGCGCCTTGGGATAGAACACCGCCTCTATCATGGGAGCGTTTATGTCCGCATTGATTACAGTACCCGAAGAAATTATACCTTCGGGAAGATTGTCGTTTGAGAGCACTATCAGCGCGCCGATATTGCTCTTGGACATATCCTGTATGGCGTGAATTGTCTCCTGAATTATTTTTTCTATGTGGCTGACCGTCATGTCGGACTTGCCTATGTGGTGCTTTGCGCCCGCATCGAGCATGGAGCGCTTGATTTCGACGTTGAACATCGTTATCACCGCGATTGCGACGAGGAAAATGAGAATTAAGAGCGTCTGCGAATTGATGTTGTCGGAAAAAGAGCACGCCAGCCCGAAAACAATGACCGCGCCGCAAACCAGAGCTATGAATTTTCCGCCCTTGTTCTCCTTCAACACTTTGAAAACGAGATAAAAAAGAACGGCAAAAGCAATGAACTGCACAGCATACGTCCAGTCCATACCGTTCCACATACCCACGAATTTACGTCCTATTTTTTCCCACATAGCGGCTCTCCGAGTAATTTTGTTTACCCGCGCGCCATATGCGCGCCTATAAAATTATTATATTATGTTTTAAGATAAAAATAAAGCGTTTTTTCCTCAATATTTGCCGCACGGGGCAATATTTGAAAGGGCGCGCGCTTTCAGCAGAACAAAACGTCGCTTATCGCGCACATAAACGCGCCTTCGGGCGTAAGTTTTCCGCTCCTCATCCTCGCGGAAAAATCGTAGAGCGCGCACGTCAGGCGTTCAAGGCGCTCTTTGCCCAGCCTCGCAGCCTGCTCGCGGCTCTTTTTTACGCCGTATTCCTTCATTTTCAGTTTTGAAGCGACGGCAGCGTCGCTCTCCGAGGATGACAGCATGATAAGAAGATTTTTGAAATATCTGTGCAGCGAAACAATTATGACGTTGCGCTCCGTGCCCTTTGCGAGCATATCGCTGAACACGGCGCAGAATTTATCGTAATTTCGCCTTGCAAGGGCGTCGGTCATTTCGTATATTCTGTAATCGGCGTCCTTATAAATGAGCTCCGCGACGTCCTCTCTCGTTATTTCGCTCTTGCCGTAAGCGATGAGCTTTTCGGTCTCCTTGCTAACCCTCGACATATCGCACAGGCAGTACGCCGCCGTGTCGCGGCAGGCTTCAACCTCCGCCCTTACGCCCGCCCTCTTCAAGGTGGCATATACCCAGCGCGTTACCGTCTCCTCGTCGGCGCGCCCGCAATCGACGTATGTTATGCACTTCTTCCTTTTGAGGTCTGCGCCCTTGCCCGCCGAGCGGTTGACTATTATGAGAATGGTGCTTTCGGGGCAGCTTTCGAACGCGGCTTTGAGGTATTTTTCGTACTCCTGTTCAGAGGGATAAAACTCTGAAACTTTTATAACCCTCTTTTCCGCCATAAACGGGAAGACGGTCATTGCAGAAACGAGCTCGGAAAGATTTTTACCCTTTAAATCTGCCCCGTCGAACGAGGCATAGTTGAGCTCGGGCATGGAAAGGAAGGCATTTTTAATCTGCTCTTCGCCATGCATAGCGAAATAGGCGTCTTCACCTTCCAGAAGGTAAATTCGCCTGTCGCAAGTTGCTATGTCGTTTTTAAGCTCTGTATATTTCATAAAAAAATTTATCCGCCGTAAAAAGTTATTCCTTTACGGCGCGGGAACCAATCCCGACAACACAAGTTTACCATTATCCGCGATAAATTGCAAGCATCCCTGCGAATAAACGTCGTAATCGCCTCCCTCCCCGTCGAAATAAACGAGGGTAGCTGCGTCGCAGGACGTGTTTTCGCGCAGACTTATAAGTAAATCCGTGCTGTCGATATTTATATATCTTCCAGCGCACACGGCAAAATCCACTCCGCCGCAACGCGCCTGAAGCGTGTAGCCGTCCGTAAAATTATATACCGTGCCGCACAGCTCGAAAGATTTTTCATAATGCACCTGAACACCTTCCAGCGAAGGCAGATTTATGCAATCGGGCGAGAGGTAAACGTCTTTAAAAGGATAATCCATTTCGTAATAATACTCCGCCGTGTCCTCGCCGCCAATTATTATGACGTTATCCACGCCGAGAGGGCAATAGCGGTTAATGAAAGATGTCAGTCTGCCCGTGTACATATCGTCGGTAACAATGAGAACGTTGCCCGACGATCTGCGGACGAGCACCATGCCTCCGTCGTAGTACGCGCCGACAACAATGCGCGTTTCGCTGCCGAAAACCGCCCCGCCGAGCACGGTGCAGGTTACAAAGCACACGGCGCACAGCGCGCAGACCGCCGCGCGAAGCGAGCGGCTGAAATTGAATTTATCTGACAGGGCAAACAAAGCGACAAATATGAAGAGTGCAACCCACCAGCCGCCAAAGCCCGATATGAGCGAATTTTCGAACCCGCAGGTTACAAAAAAGTTTACAACCGCGCTCAACGGAAGAAGCGCCGCGGCGATAAGCGATGAAAGCGGCGTAATTATCGCGCATATGACCACGCATGCAAATGTTACTATGTAGAGCGCGGAAAGCAGCGGCAACACAAAGACGTTTAAAATAATTCCAGCGCCCGAGACATAGCCGAAAGTTAAAAGCAGAGCGGGAAAAGTCGCCGCCTGCGCGCCCGCGCTTACCGCTATGCCGCCGCACAGTCCGCGCGGAAGTTTTGTTCTTTGCAAAAGTCTGCGTATATTGGGCGACAAAAAGTTTATTCCCAGCATAGCCGAGACGGAAAGCACGAAACCGACGTCGAAAAGATTTAAAGGGTTTATCAGAAGAAGGATTATTACCGCCACGGAAAGGGCGTTCAACGCGTCGTACTTTCTGTATAATAGTTTTGCCGCCGCGGCTACGGCGCACATGACTGCCGCCCTGACGGAAGAAGCGGTAAATCCGCACACTCCCGCGTAAAGAAAGATAACGACAATTATCGCCGCCGATGAAATCTTTTTATTAAGCCGCAAAAGCGAAGCTATGCCCGAAAGCGCGCCGAAGAGAACGCCTATGTGCAGTCCCGAAACGGCGAACACGTGCGCGACGCCGCCGTAGCGGAATGACGAGAGCGTCTGCGAGGACATATCGCCCGTGTCGCCCGTCAGCATCGCATAGGCTACGGCGGCGGTTTCATAGTCGCAGTTATCGAAAAGGAGGGCATATATGCCCTCGCGAACGCTGCCGAACAGTGAAAAACCATACTCCGACTGCAACTGTCCGTAGGCGTTGGAGTAATACTTTATTCCGTCCGTCGCGCGGTAGTTGAGCTCGCCGTAGGCAAACAGGTCGTACTTTTCGACTGCGCCAAGCACCTCCGCCCTGTATCCGGCGCGGGCGTACCCTCCCGACTGCTCATCGAGATATATTATTATATCGCCGTCCAGCGCTCCGTATTCTGTAACGGCGCTTGAAAGTATTATATATCTTCCGCCCGAAGAGGTTTCGCCGACGCTCTCCACACGACCGCTTATAGTGGTGAGTTCGCCTGTGCGCACGGAGGAATTATCGTATGCGCGGAGCACTCCGCCAGAATAAAAAGCGCCTGCGAGAAACGCCACGCATATTAGCGAGCAGAAAACCATAGCCTTTAATCCGCGGGTAAGTATTGCGCAGGCAATAAAAATTACGGCTGTGAAGGGCACAGCCGTAAATAACCATATAAAGCCGACGTTGAGAGCGCAGACAGCGTATGCAAACGCAACGCCGCACGCGAGCGAGAGCGCGAGCATAAATGGCAATCTGAAATTTGCAATTTTATGCAACTTTTTCATTTGCGTAAACCGTCTTGCGTATAAATCAGCCGAGTGAAATTTTATCCGAAATGCTTCTTATGAACAGTCCCGTGCGGACGCCTTCATCTATGCAGGCGTTTACGAACGCCGTAAGTTTATCCGAAGTTCTGGGCACGCCGAGCTGCTTTATAACCGTAGTTACCATTTCGTCCGAATACATGCTTACCTTATCGAAAAGTATCGCCTTGACGAGCGAAATGACGTCGTAGGGCGTAAAATCGGTATCCGAAGTGCGCACCTGTCCGTTGCTTTCTACGCGGTATCTGTCGTATTCGAGATACTTTTCATTCTTGTAATAGTAAGTATTCGAAAGCATTTTAACGCTCTTGAAAGCGCATGCCGCTATGAGAGTTGACAACTTGCCCTCGAGCTTTGAGCCGTATTTCTGTATTCCGAACGAAGATAAAACGCGCTTTATGAGGAACTGATGGGATATGGGTTCTTCCGCAGCGACGACCGCGCGTATAGCCTTTATGAGGTCGGCGTCGCACTCGCCCGAGAGTATTGCCGCGGGGTCAGCCGTCTTTTCTTCGAGCTTTGCAAAGCGATAGGGGCGCTTGTAAGTCGTGGCGGTAACCTTTGCGGAAGACGTAAGTTTATCGAGGTATTCCTTTATCTTTTTAATCTCGCGCTTGGGGTTGTTAAAGAAGTTTATGGAATACAGCCTTATGACGTTCCAGTTGTTCCTTTTCAGCGTCTGCACCTGCATTACCGAGCGGTCCTTGACGGAGAATTCGGTCGTGCCGTCGCACAAAATGGCGAGAATAAAGTTGTGCTTGTTCTTGGGGTCGATGACGCCGACGTCTATCTTGAAGTCGGAAACGCCCACGTCGCAGCGACATTCGTAGCCGTAGGAAGAAAGCTCTGCGGCGACGTATTTGCCTATGCTCTTCTTATTTATTATCATCTCGTCGCTGGGAGCGGCTATCGTCGTTCTGCCCTTTTCGGCAAATTCGAGGAAGGCTTTGAGCCCCGCGACGCCGCGCGACGTCGTGCGCGATAAGTCTATCATAGAATAGCGCATGGACGAGAAAATTATCATCTCCTCCCTTGCTCGCGAAACGGCAACGTTGAGCCTTCGCCAGCCGCCGAGCTGGTTCAAAGGTCCGAAGTTGAGGGAAATTTTGCCCATGGCGTCCGGTCCGTAGCATACCGAAAAGAGTATTACGTCCCTCTCGTCGCCCTGAACGTTTTCGAGGTTCTTGACAAACAGCGGTTCTTCCCTGTCATATGCTGCGTCCTCCAACCCCTGTTCGTTTATGCGCTTTGTTAAAAGTTTTTCTATATAAACCTGCTGGGGCGTGGAGAATGTTACTATACCTATGCTCGAATTGCGCGAGCCCGCGTCTTTGAGGCGGTTTATGACCTCTTCGACCAGCGCTTCCGCTTCCTGCCTGTTGCACTTGGAACCGCCGCGCTCATAAACGCCGTTAGGAATGTAGCGCAGTTTTACCCTGCTGTCGAGTGCGTCGGGCGAGGGGAACGTGCACAGTCTGGACGAATAGTACATTATGTTGGAGAAAGCAATGAGGCTTTCGTGCTTTGAACGGTAATGCCAGTTGAGGTGCTTTTCGGGTATGCCGAGGGCGAGGCAGTCGTCGAGAATGCTGTCCAGATCCTCCGCCTCCAGGTTGTCCTCGTCCGTCTCCATATTGACGAAGAATGACGTAGGCGGCATCTGCTTGGGGTCGCCGACAATTATCGCGCTCTTTGCGCGGGCGAGCGAAGGCACCGCCTCGCACGTGGGCATCTGCGAAGCCTCGTCGAAGATTACGATATCGAAGAGCTGAGGGTCGGGCGGCAGATACTGCGAAACCGTGTACGGGCTCATCAGCATGCAGGGCGCGACGACCTTTAAAAGCTCGGGGAAGTCGGTGAAAAGACTGCGCAGGTTGAAGCCGCGCATGTTGCCCTTTATCTGGCGGTTGAACGCCATGAGCTCCAGCGCGAGCGGTCCCTCCGTCTGCGACGAAGGCAGGCGGGAAATTAGGTCGTGGCGTATTTTGGAGCGCGTGAGGACGGTGAATTCTTCTATCACCTGCGAGAAATTCTGCGCAGTTTCGTCGAGCAGCGCCGCAGAGAACGACGAAAGAGCTTCGTCCGCGGGAATATTCGTCTGTATGAAATTGCGATAGACGTTCTTGCGGAAAGCCGAAAGAATTTTTTCGCCGCTTATCTGTCCCGACTCCATCGCGTCGGTTATGAAGGTAAGTCCGCTTTCGTTGAGCTTTTTAGCCGTAGCCTTGTACATGCACCACGCGGGGAGCATATCTATATTGTCGATGAGCGCGGAACATTTTGCAGTATAGAAGTCGAAAACGTCATCGTCGCCGACGATGTTTTTATCAGACTTTATTACCTTTGCAAAGTTGTCGCAAGCCTTGACGAACGCCACGGCGGCGGATATGAAGCCCGTCAGGAGGGGATGAAGATATCCGTTTGCGGCGCGCGCGCACACGCTGTTGAACGCGTCGCCGTTGTAGTCCATGAATACGCTTGCACAGCTTTCGTGCAGAGCGTAAATGGGGCGCATATATTCTTCTCGCTTCTTGTCGTTTATGCTTCCGCCTATGCCGACAAACGCCGACGAAAGATTGGTAAAGCCCAAAATTTTGCGCTTCGCCTGCTCTATTTCGTAGGCGCGCTTTACCCATTCGAGCTCCTCGCTCTCGGCAAGCGGCGTGCGCGAACAGCGGTTTATCTTTTTGATGACCGCCAAAAGAACTTTGGACGAACGGTAATTTTCGCCCCAGTTTTCGATTTCTGCGTCTATGTCGTCGGCAAGCCTGCCTATGTCGGGCAGGGTCTTGAAGCGGGTAAGCCAGTTATTGACTTCCGCGTCGTAGCGAAGATTTGCATTGTAGAACACATAAAAATCGCTCTCGTCGCAACTGAAGAAGTTTTTGAGCCTGTCCTCCTTTAAGACGGTTGCAATTTCTATGAGGCTTTCGAGCTTTTTGGAAGTGAATGCAGAAATTTTCTGGTTGAACGTATCGAGGAAAAGCCCGAGGTAATTTTTTAGGTGTTTGAGTTCGGCGAGGACGACTTCCGCCGAGCAGAGCACGGAGGCGAGCACGCTTTCGTTGCAGACGGAAATATTGACGCCCGCAAACGGCGAACGATAAACTCCGCCGCACTCCTTGGCTGCCGCCTGTGCGGTGAGCAGCATATTTTCGCACTCGGCGAGCTTTTTGGCAGTCAGTCTGTCGTAGAAAGTAGATTCTATGTTGACGAGTTCGGGCGCGTTTTTATTTTGAAGGTAATAAATTATTCCCTCGTACACCGAAACGCCCAGACGGCGCTTTTTGTGGAGCGCTGCGAGCGGCTTTCTGAGCTGCGCCCTGTCCTCCTCTATCTTCTGCGCGCAGGCGACAAATTTTTCGTCCGTAAAGTCGTCGGTAAGCGAGAGAGTTGCCTCGATAGAGTGCGCAACCTCGCTCTTATTTGTCGATTTGCCCGAATGAAGTTCGAGGCAGAATTCACCTATGCCTATTTCGTCCAGACGCTTTTTTACGACGTCGAGAGCCGCCTGCTTTTCTGCGACGAAAAGCACTCGCTTGCCAGCGTCCACGGCGTTAGCAATTATGTTTGTTATAGTCTGGCTCTTACCCGTTCCGGGGGGACCGTGAAGGACGAACGTCGTGCCCTTTGCTGACTCCGAAACGGCGGCGTACTGCGACGAATCGCAGGGCAGCGGGGTTAAAATTTCCAAAGGATTGCTGTCGTCTTCGCTGACGCCCGCGAGCTTATTTTCGCCCAGCCTGTTGGAATTTGTGAGAAGGCTTGCAATGAGCGCGTTGTTCTTATAGACGGGCATATTGGTCTTTACGTCCGCCCACATAGCGTAGCGCGCAAACGTGAACTGCGCGATGTAGATATCTTCGAATACCATCCACCCCTTCATATTTGCCGTCTTGGAACGAATGACTGCGAGTATTTCGAGGGGCTTTAAATTTCTGTCTTCAAGTCCGCGTATATCTATGCCGAACTGACCCTTCAAAAATTCCAGAAGGGTGGTATTTACGTGGAAATCGTCCGAAAGCTCCGCCTCTATGCCCTGAGTTTTTGTCTTTTTGAGGCTGACGGGCAACAAAACGAGGGGCGCGTATTTGAATTCGTTTTCGTCCCCCGACTTCCATTTGAGGAAGCCTATTGCTAGGTAAAGAGTGTTCGCGCCCACCTCTTCCTGCGTGGAGCGCGCCTTTCTTATGAGCGTTGTCGCGTCTTCTAAAAGGCTTTCGCCGCGGGTATATGAGCGCACTACGCCCTGTCCGAGTTCGATATTTATAAGTTCCGACAGCGTTTTGAGTTTCTGTCCGCCGCCGAAGTAAAGGGCGTTGTCCAGCGCGTTGGCGTTGGGCTGAATGACGAGTTTATCCCTGTCGCCCAGTTTTTCGAGGAAGGAAGCCGCGTCGCAGGTCAAAAGATGAATGCAGTCGCGGCGGTATCTGAACGCGAGAAGGTTATTTTTGAGCGATAAATCGAGCAGTCGCCTTTCCCAGTTTTTATCCTTGGACGCGCTCCTGCCGAGGTCGAGTTTGTCGGCGTCTATTATATCCTTGGGGCGCTCGTCGTAAGCAAATTGTCTGTCGCCGAGAATTTCGTAAGTCGAGCCGTTCCTGACCTTTATGGGCATGGGGAACACGCCGCCTATGCGGCAGCGCTTAATATCAAGGCAGGCTTCGTATTTGTTTGCCGAAAGCGCGGCGGAAAAATGAGCCGCCGCCGTGGTGAAGCTGGCGTTTTTGTGCGCGAAGAGGTCGTCCACATCGACTATTGCGAGGTTGTTGACGCCGTCGGCGACATACCTTTCGATTACCGACATATCGTCCTGCAACGTCGCAGTAAAGCAGCTTTCATACAACCACACGCCCACGCCGAGCTTGGTTTTGCCGAGCACTATAACGGGATTGAGTTTGGCGGCTTCGAGGCAGGACGCAGCAAAGCACGCCATGGCTATGGGCGTAGCCACTCTGTCTTCGACTATGTCGCTTACGTTGCCCACCTTTACGGTGCCCGTTATGTCGCCTTCCTCTCCCCTTTCGATGTTGAGGTTGCGGATAGCCGAAAAAATTGATGCGAGCGCGCCGCGAACGGCATTTTTATCGTTGCCGGCATAGCCCGAAAATTCCTGCGAAAAGCCCCATGTTTTGAGCTGAAGCCCCGCTTCCGCGAGCACTTTCTGGCAGTCGGGAAGTTTGGGTCTGACGTGCGCGGACAACATTTCGTAGTTGCCCGAAAGACCGCTCCACGTATCCATGGGCAGCGCGGTTAAATCCGCCGAAATGGAGCATATTTCTTTCTTGCCGCAGGTTACGTTTACGAGCACTTTGTGCTCTTCCGCCTGCTGAAGATCTGCGAGAAATTTGGGGTTGAGAAGGTTGGGCGATTTTACCTCCGTACTGCTGTGCGAAGGAATGACGGGCAGATTTATCTGCGCGGGCATAATGAGGGCGCAGTCGCCCGAAACGCTTATCGTTATGTTTTCAATGTCGTCATCCCCGTTGTTGTAAACGCGGAATGTGGTGAACAGCGGAATTCTGTTGAAATACGCGGCATAAGAAACGGCGTTGAGAAGCTCGCCGTCGAGTTCTATCGCGTCAAGTTGTTGCTTTGTGTTTTTATTTGCTGGCATATCTGTTCCCCGAAAGTGATTATTTACCCTTTGATTATAGCACAAAATAAGCCGATATACAATATTATGAACGCAAAAAAATGGCACTTTAAAGTTATTAACTTTAATTGCCTGCCCGCGCCGCATTTTTGCGGCGCAATTTTGCACAAATTTTGCCGTCCTCTGCGCAAAACCGCAATAATTTTGGCAATTTTAATTTGAAAAATAACAATAAATTTTGTTTAAAAATATTAAAGGCGCGGCTGTATCCGCCATGGATAC
>ULSO01033403.1_pt1 | contig 14966 bp, 12 predicted proteins | sample 1956701 | NCBI WGS metagenome assembly ULSO01 (sample SAMEA4835708, study PRJEB28245) | human gut metagenome | biome: gut microbiome; material: fecal sample | place: Denmark | collected 2008 | reverse complement strand
GATGGGTATGTACCGCCTGTATGATGGGTATGTACCGCCTGCACGAGACCCCCGTGACCTGTCATGGGGGCTTCTCTTGAAGACTAAGTGTATACAGTATACATATCAGAGGAGGCATTTATGGACTGGGACAGAGTCATCTACAACGGTACGGTGGTCAACGATGACGGTATGCAGCGTGCCGATATCTACATTCGTGACGGCCGGGTCGCCGCCGTCACGTCCGAGCGCCTGCCCGGCACCGTCGGCGAAGCCACCGACGCTTCTGGCCGCTATATCCTGCCCGGCCTGATCGAGACCCACGTTCACTCCCGCGACGGCCGTCTGGCCACAGGTGAGAAGGAGGATTTCCGTTCCTCCACCGCGGCGGCTGCCGCCACCGGTATTACCACCGTGTTCGAAATGCCCAACTGCACCCCTACCATTCACTCGGCGGAGTCTCTCCGCGATCTTGTCTCGGTCATCCAGCCAAAGGCCCATGCGGATTTCTGCGTCTGGGGCCTGGCTTTGGGCGATGCCAATCTTGCCAGCCTGCCCGCTTTGGCGGAGGCCGGCTGCGTGGCCTTCAAATTCTTCTGGGGCTACGCGGTGGACCGCCGGGACAACAGCCTGATCTACAACTACCGTGAGGGCATGGATAACGTCCTTCCGCCCCCGGACGACGGCCAGATCTACCGCCTGTTCCGCGCTGTGAAGGCCACCGGCAAACGCCTGGGCATCCATGCGGAGAATTTCTCCATTGTTCGGGCCCTGACGCAGGAGGCCCTTGCCGCCGGCGCGCAGGACTACGCCGCATTGCTGCGTACCCGCCCCGTCAGCTGCGAGACCTCCATTATCGACACCGCCATCGACATGGCCAAGGAGCTCTCCATGCCCCTGCACGTCCTCCATGTGGGCGTAGGCGACGGCGTGGAGCACCTTCGCCGCGCCAAGGCCGACGGCGTGGATGTCACCGCCGAGACCTGTACCCATTACCTGACCTTCACCGACCGCGACGCCCGCCGCTGCGGTGCGGTGATGAAGACTTACCCTCTCATCCGTACCGCCGCAGATCGCCAGGCAGTCTGGCAGGGCCTTGCGGATGGTACCCTGGACTGGGTCTGCTCAGATCACGCGCCCCACACCTGCGAGGAAAAGCACCGTTCCTTCTGGGATGCCCCCGCCGGAATCAGCGGTATCGAGGGTCTTTCTCCTGTGCTGCTCACCGCTGTCCACCGCGGCCTGCTGACGCTGCCCCGCGTGGCGGCGATCACCTCCGCCAATGCGGCCCGTACCTTCGGCCTCTATCCCCGCAAGGGCGTTATTCGCCCCGGAGCCGATGCCGACTTGGCCATTGTGGATATGTCCGCGGCCTACGCCTTCCGTCAGGAGAAGATGTACTCTAAAGCCAAATGGTCCCCCTATGATGGTATGTCCTTCCAGGGCCGGGTGGTCGAGACGATCCTCCGCGGCCGCACCACTATGCGTGACGGTCAGGTCCTGCCCGACTGCTTCGGCCAGTTCCTGCCGGTCTGCACCAAATAGCTTGTTTTCTTCCTTTACTCCTTTTCCTCCCCCTTGCACCGAACGGCTCCCGGGCGCGCGCCCGGGAGCCGTTTGGCTTTTTCCGCATAAAAGGGACCGCTGTATGGTGGCCCCTTTTGCTGTTTGGCAGCCACCTTATTGGTTTGGAATGTTTGGCACAAAGCGTTGCGGGTAACAGGGAATTCCGAAATGTCTACTGGGAAAAACAACAAAAGTTTTTCACCGTGTTTAGGCAACTCTACAGAAATAGAGCCACGCCGGCCCTTTTCCGTTGACAGATCACAAAAGAGATGGTATTTTGAAACTGTGCTCGAGCACAGTCAATTCGTGCTCGAGCACAAATGACACATCGCCAAGGGCGATACAAATTTCGGAGAGGAGAAGCGGACGCGTGACCATCAAGCAGATCGCTGAAAAAGCGGGCACCAGCCGCGGCACCGTCGACCGGGTACTCAACGGCCGCGGCAACGTAAATCCCGAGCTGGCCAAGCGTATATTGGACATTGCCGAGCGTGAGCGCTACCAGCCCAACCAGCTGGCCCAGGCGCTTATTCGCTCCCGTCAGCGCACCCACATCGGCATGGTCATACCCTCCGTCGGCAATCCTTTTTTTGACGAGGTGCTCCGCGGCGCACAGAGCCGCGCCAGAAAACTCTCCAGCTACGGCACCACCCTTACCATCCGCGAGATCAAGGGCTACGACGCCGCCACGCAGCTGCAGGCCATGCGCCGGCTGGTGGCCGAGGGCGTGGACGCGCTGGCGGTCATGCCGCTGGATGTGCCCGAGGTCGCGGAGTACCTGCAGTCACTGCCCATACCGGTGGTCACAGTCAACACCGATATCGATGTCGACCGTGTGGCCTTTGTCGGCTGCGACTACTACAACAGCGGTATGATCACCGGAGATCTGGTGCAGCTCATGCTCAATGGCCGGGGCCGCGTGGCGGCTGTTATCGGCAGCACCAATGTCCGCGGCCATATGGACCGCGTGCGCGGTCTGCGGACCGCGCTGGAAGGCACGCCGGAGATCACGGTGGACGCCGTGCTGGAAAATCAGGACGACGACGATGTCTCCTATCAGGTGCTGCGGGCCTATCTGGCGGACCACACGCCGGACATGGTGTGCTTTGCCGCCGCCGGTATCGACGGCGGTATGCGGGCCATCCTGGAAAGCGGAAAGAGTATCCGCGTGCTGGCGGTGGACGGGACGGAGGCCGTGCTGCGGTATATGGAGGAAGGGCGCATTGCCGCCACTGTGACCCAGGAGCCCTTCGCCCAGGGGGACGAGGCGGTGCGTGTGCTGTTCGACTATATCCACACCGGACGGCGGCCCGCCGCCGGCGTGGTGTATACCCACAACCGTGTGCGTGTGCGGCACTCGCAGTAAGTTTGTGATCCGATCGGCACAGGCCGATGATGATTTAACTTTTTAACAGGAGGAATGTATCATGGGAAACAGACCGGTAACTCTTTGCACCTGCCAGTGGGCGGACCTGCCCTTCGATGAACTGTGTGCGCTGGCGCCCAAGATGGGCTATGACGGCCTGGAGGTCGCCTGCTGGGGCAACGGCATCGACATTGATCGTGCATACAGCGATGACAGCTACGTGGCCTGGATCAAGGAGACCCTGGCGAAGAACAACCTGATCTGCAAGGCCCTGGCCTGCCACATCATCGGCCAGTGTGTGGGCGACGCTCCCGATCCCCGGCTGAACAACTTTGCTCCCGCGGCGCTGGCCGACAAGCCGGAGGAGATCCGCGCCTGGGCGATCGACACCATGAAGAAGGCCCCCGTGGTGGCCAAGAAGCTGGGCTGCTATGTGGTCACGGGCTTCACCGGCTCTCCCATCTGGAAGTGGCTGTATTCCTTCCCCCAGACCACCGAGGAGATGGTCGAGAACGGCTACGACGAGATCGTGCGCCTGTGGTCTCCCATCCTGGATGAGTTCAAGGCCAACGGCATCAAGTTTGCCCTGGAGGTCCATCCCGGCGAGATCGCTTTCGACTACTACTCCACCGAGAAGCTGCTGAAGAAGTTTGCCGACCGCCCCGAGTTCGGCCTGAACTTCGACCCCAGCCACCTGCTGTGGCAGGGCGTGACGCCCCATCTGTTCCTGCGCGACTTTATGGACCGCGTGTACCACGTCCATATGAAGGATGCGGCGGTGACTCTGGATGGCCGCAGCGGTCTGCTGGGCTCCCACATCGATTTCGGAGACCTGCGCCGCGGCTGGAACTTCCGCTCCCTGGGTCATGGTGACGTGAACTTCGAGGAGATCATCCGCGTGCTGAACGCCGCCGGTTACGACGGCCCTCTGTCCGTGGAATGGGAGGACAGCGGTATGGACCGTATCGAGGGCGCTACCGAGGCGGCCGCTTTCGTGAAGAAGGTGGACTTCAAGAAGTCCGATGTGAAGTTTGACGACGCTATCGCCAACTGAAACGCGACAAGGAGGACAATATGGGTATTCAGATCCGTTACGGCATGGTCGGTGGCCACATGAACGCCTTTATCGGCGAGGTGCACCGCAAAGCCATCGCCTTTGACCCCCGCGCACAGCTGGTGGCGGGCTGCTTCTCCACCAATGCGGAGAAGAACCGTGAGACCGGCGAGACCTACTCCCTGGACATGAGCCGCGTGTACCCCAGCTATGAGGCCATGGCCGAGGCGGAGAGCAGGCGTCCCGACGGTATCGATTTCGTCAGCATCACGACCCCGAACAACACCCACTACGACGTGGCCAAGTGCTTCCTGCAGCACGGAATTCATGTGGTATGCGAAAAGCCTCTGTGCTTTACCGTGGAACAGGCGCAGGAGCTGGTGGCCCTGGCCAAGGAGAAAAACCTGGTTTTCGGCGTCACCTATACCTATTCCGGCTACACCATGATGAAGGTGGCCCGCGAGATGATCGCCGAGGGCAAGATCGGCAAGATCGCCGCCGTCAATGCGGAGTATGTCCAGGAGTGGCTCATCGATGAGCTGGGCGTCCCCGGCGAGGGCACCACTAAGCTGTCCGTCTGGCGCGCCGATCCGGCGGTATCCGGTATCTCCAACTGTGTGGGCGACATCGGCACCCACATCGAGAACTCCGTCCACTACCTGACCGGCCTGAACATCAAGCGTCTGGCCGCCACCGTGAACCGTTACGGCAAGGAGCTGGACCTGAACGCCAATATGCTCGTCGAGTACGAAAACGGCGTCAACGGCGCTTACTGGTGCTCTCAGATCGCGGCGGGCAAGCTCAACGGCCTGACCATCCGCATCTACGGCAGCGAGGGCGCACTGGAGTGGGAGCAGCACTATCCTGATTATCTGAAGTACACCCCCAAGGGCAAGCCCACGGAGATCCTGTCCCGCGGTACCGGTTATATCACCGAGAAGGCCGGCGCGTACAGCCGCATCCCCTCCGGCCATCCCGAGGGACTGATCGTCGCCTTTGCCAACATCTACAAGAACATCATCAGTGCCATTCTGGCGGTGAAGGCGGGCGGTACGGCCAACGACGGCTCTTTCGACTATCCCACCGACACCGACGGCCTCAACGGCGTGAAGTTCATTCACGCGGTCATCGACTCCGCAGCCAAGGACTCTGCCTGGGTGGAGCTGTAAGAACACGTTATAGGCGGACTTTGTCCGTATCTATAAAAAATTTTTAGGAGGAAACAACCATGAAGAAAGTACTGGCACTGATCCTTGCGCTGGTCATGGCCCTGTCTCTTGTCGCCTGCGGCGAGAAGAAGGACGATGACGCCAACAAGGACAACGATGCTGCCACGGGTAATCGCATCGCGATCCTGGTCCCCAATGCCGACCACGGCTGGACCGGCGCTGTGATGACCTATGCGCAGGAGAAGGCGCAGGAGCTGAATGACGCCGGCAAGTATGCCGCCACCGTCATCACCTCTTCCGACGCCGCCAACCAGATCCAGCAGGTGGAGGACCTGATCGAGAACAAGACCGCTGACTATGTGGTCATTCTGCCTCAGGACAACACCCTGGAGAACACCATGGCCAAGCTGGCCACCAGCGGCATCCCCTATGTGATGTTCGACCGTATCATCGACTCCGCTGCTTCCACTGCTGTTGCCTGCGTCAAGGGCGATAACAACGGCATCGGCGCCGAGACCGCCAAGCGCTTCATCGCCGACGGCATGAAGGCTGGCGACAAGGTCCTCATCATGCCCGGTGACAACTCTTCCGTTCCCACCATGCGTAACGACGGCTTCTTCAGCGTGCTGAAGGAAAATGGCTGGACCGAGGAGCAGATCGCTGCCATCCAGTCCACCGACTACACCGGCTGGAGCCGCAGCAAGGGCAAGGAGCTGTTCATCAACTGGCTGGATGCCAGCACTGTTGAGGACATCACCGCCACCAAGTGGATCTTCACCCACGACGACGAGATCGCCATGGGCATCCTGGAGGCGCTGAAGAGCTCCGAGATCGACGCCGAGAAGAAGGATGCCTTCCTGAACGCCGGTGTGCATCTGGGCACCTCCTCCGGTCTGAACGAGATCTACTCCGTGCTGAAGGGCATCCATCAGAAGGATTACACCGCTGAGGTTGCCAAGCTGGCCGATCTGTTCTCCGTTACTTACGATCCCGCGATGATCAAGGCTGCCGTGGATGACATGGTCACCCACATCGAGGGCGGTACCGTCACCCAGGATCACGTCATCGCCGTGTCCGTGGTGGATGCTACCAACGTCAACGACTTCCAGGGCTTCGGTGACGCTGTCTCCAAGTAAGTAAAGTCGTTTCCGAGGGCTTCGCGGGCGCTTCGGCGCCCGCGGGGCACCTCCCCCTTCGCAGAAGGGATCTTATCAAACAGCAAAGAGAGGCGTGCGGCATGGAATTGCTGAAAATGACCAATATCACCAAATCATTCTCCGGTGTGGAAGTGCTTTCGCACGTTGATTTTTCCGTGGAGCGCGGGGAAGTACACGCGCTGCTGGGAGAGAACGGCGCCGGTAAGTCCACATTGATGAACATCCTGGCGGGTGTGCATCAGCGGGATGAGGGCGAGATCGAGTTTGACGGAGAGCAAATGCACGACATTTCCGTCAAGCGGACAGAACAGGCAGGTATCGCCTTTGTACACCAGGAGTTGAACCTGTTTAACGATCTGAAGGTGTACGAGAACATTTTTCTTCGCAAAGAACTGCTGACCAAGCTGGGCACGCTGGATAAGCGGGCCATGCTGGAGCAGACGCGCCAGCTGATGAGCGACCTGGGCGTGGATATCGACCCCAACGCCCTGGTAGACGAGCTGGAGACCAGCAAAAAGCAGTTGCTGGAGATCGCAAAGGCACTTCACGCCAATGCGAAGCTCTTTATTCTGGACGAGCCGACCACCGCGCTGAACAACGCGGAGATCGAGCACCTGTTCAGTATCGTGCGGCGATTGAAGGAGCAGGGTAAGTCCTTCATCTTCATCTCCCACAAAATGAACGAGATATTTACCATCGCGGACCGCTACACGGTCCTGCGGAATGGATGCTTTATTCAGTCCGGCAATATTGCCGACACCACGCCGGAGGCCGTCACCCGTCTTATGGTGGGCAGCAGCTACTCCGAGGCCTCGGTGTACCAGCCCCGCCAGCTGGGCGATGTGGCGCTGAAGCTGGAGCACCTCAGCGGCGAAGGGTTCGAGAACGTGGATCTGGAGGTGCGTAAGGGCGAGATCATCGGCCTGACGGGCCTGAAGGGTGCCGGCGTCAGCGAGATGATGCAGGCGATCTTCGGCGCGATTCCCATCAGCTCGGGCACGGTGTATGTCAACGGAGAGCCGCTGCACCACGGCGGCATACATAACGCCATGCGCCACAAGATCGGCATGATCCCCGCCAACCGCAAGGAAAACTCCGTCATCCCGGATTTCACGCTGTTGGAGAACAACTACATCTCCGAGCACACGCTTTCTGCCAATCACCAGCTGATCCGCGGGCGGAAAGAGGTGGCGCAGTACAACAGGATGCGGGATATGCTGAACATCAAGGCCAACAGCCATGACGACCTGATCCTGTCACTGTCCGGCGGCAACCAGCAGAAGGTGATCCTGGGCCGGTGGCTCACCACCGAGGCGGATATCCTTATCATGGATAACCCCACTCAGGGTATCGACGTGGGCGCCAAGGCGGAGATCTACAAGCTGATCCTGGAGCTGGCCGAGAAGGGCAAGACCATCCTGGTCAACACCCTGGAGATACCGGAGATACAGAAGATCGCGGATCGCTGTGTGGTGTTCTACCACGGGCATATCCAGACCATTCTGCCCCGTGAGGAGATCACGGAGGAGAGAGTCATGCTGTATGCGACCAATGTGATACACGCAACGGAGGGAGAGGTAAACGTATGAGTCAGAACACGGAACTGAAGGCCCAGGCCAAAAAACCGGGGCTGAACAAGAAGGGCATTGCCGCCTGGATCAATAATTACAGCTTTATCCTCATCGCACTGGCGATCTTCATCGCCTATCTGTTTATTAACCACGGCGCGACCACCTGGAGTGGCGTGATGAACATCCTGCGGCACTCCGCCGTGGTGGGCATCATGGCCTTCGGCATGGGCCTGGTCATCATCACCGGCGGCATCGACCTGTCCGTGGGCTCCATGCTGGCGCTGGTGGGCAGCTTCTCCGTGGTGGTGTTCAATGCCACGGACAGCGTGTTCCTCACATTGCTGTTCGCCCTGGTGGCCGGCGGCTTGTGCGGCCTGTTCAACGGTGTGCTCATCGGCCTGGTGAAAATGCCCGCGTTCATCGTGACGCTGGCCACAATGCTGATCTTCCGTTCGGTGGCACAGTATTATCTGCGTACCACCGGATCCTCCATCTTCAACATGACCGGCACGCTGGACCACTATGCCAGCTTCTACGGCTTCGGCCAGCTGAAGATCGCCACCGTTCCCGTGGTGGGCATCGTGCTGCTGGTGGTCACGGTCATCATGGTGTTCATATCCACCTGCACCAAGTTCGGCAAGACCGTCTATGCCCTGGGCAGCAATGAACGCGCCGCCGCCCTGGCCGGTATCAACGTCAACCGTACCCGTGTGGCGGTCTATGTCATCACCGGTATACTCACCGGCCTGAGCGCTTTCCTGTGGCTGGCCATGAACGGCTCCGTCGACCCGGCCACCCTGGGTAAGAGCAACGAGATGTACGCCATCGCCGCGGTGGTCATCGGCGGTATCAGTATGAGTGGCGGCAAGGGCAAGCTTCTGGGTGTTCTGTTCGGCGCCATGAGCTATACTATTATCGACAAGATCATCGCCTCCCTGCAGGTGGACGCTCTGATCAACGATACCATCAAGGGCTCGATTTTGCTGGTGGCCGTTATCATCCAGCTGGTGGTGCCCATGATCCGTTCCCGCGTAAAAACGAAACATACTTCGGAGGTGTAATAACATGAAAAAGTACGCTGATGTGAGTAAGGTCGTCTACGATCCCAAGGGGGCCGACCCCTTTACCTTCCGTTGGTATGACCCGGACGAGGTCATCGCCGGCAAGAAAATGCGTGAGCATCTGAAGTTCGCGTTGAGCTATTGGCATACCATCGACGCCGAGGGCGTGGATATGTTCGGCTCCGGTACCATGGATAAGTCCATGGGCCAGACGGACCCCATGGCCAAGTTCCGCGCCAAGGCGGACTTCGCCTTCGAGCTGATGGAAAAGCTGGACATCGACTACTACTGCTTCCATGACGTGGACATCGCCCCGGAGGGCGCTACCCTGGCCGAGAGCATCGCCAATTTCCGCGTGATGGTGGATTATCTGTACGAGCTGCAGAAGAAGACCGGCAAGAAGTGCCTGTGGGTCACCGCCAACAACTTCGGCGACAAGAAGTTTATGGCCGGTGCAGCCACCTCCTGCTGCGCCGATGTGTTTGCCGCTGCCGCTGCCAAGGTCCGGGCCTGCCTGGACGCCGCGGTGAAGCTGGGCGCCACCGGCTATGTATTCTGGGGCGGCCGCGAGGGCTATGACACCCTGCTGAACACCGACATGGGGCTGGAGCTGGACAACATGGCCCGATTCCTGCGTATGGCCCGTGACTACGGCCGCAAGATCGGCTTTACCGGCGATTTCTATCTGGAGCCCAAGCCGAAGGAGCCCACCAAGCACCAGTACGACTTCGATGTGGCTACCTGCATGAACTTCCTGCGGAAGTACGACCTGACGGCGGATTTTAAGATGAACATCGAGGCCAACCACGCCACCCTGGCGGGCCATACCTTCGAGCATGAGCTGCGTACCGCTATCGTCAACGGCAGCTTCGGTTCCATCGACGCCAACGAGGGCGACTATCTGCTGGGATGGGATACCGACCAGTTCCCCGCCAACGTGTACAGCGCCACCTACTGCATGATGGAGGTCCTCCGCGCCGGCGGCTTTACCAACGGCGGCCTGAACTTTGACGCCAAGGCCCGCCGTCAGTCCAACACCTTCGAGGACATCCTGCTGGCCTATATCTCCGGTATGGACACCTTCGCTCTGGGCCTCCGCAAGGCGCTGGAGCTAAAAGCGGATGGCCGTCTGGACCAGTTCGTCAAGGAGCGCTACAGCAGCTATGACAGCGGCGTGGGCAAGAAGATCGTGGATGGTGAGATGACCCTGGAGTCCCTGGCGGATTACGCCGAGGGCCTCAAGAGCTTCGATGTGCCCAGCGGCCGTCAGGAGTATCTGGAATCTGTGGTCAACCGGGTGCTGTTCCACTGAGAAATGACATATTGCGGGCCGCCCGGAAGGGCGGCCCTGCCTAAAGGAGGCGCAAGGCTATGAAGGAATATTTGCTGGGTATCGACCTGGGCACCTCCGGTACCAAGACGGTGCTGTTCCGCAGTGATGGTACGGCCATGGCCGCCCACACGGTGGAATACCCCCTCTACCAGCCCCAGAACGGCTGGGCTGAGCAGGAGCCGTCCGACTGGTGGCGTGCTGTGCGGGAGACGGTGCAGGCCGTGCTGCACAAAAGCGGTGTGGCCGCCGCCGATATTGCCGGTGTAGGCATCTCCGGGCAGATGCACGGTCTGGTGATGCTGGACGAGAGGGGAGAGGTGCTGCACCGCAGCATCCTGTGGTGCGACGGCCGCACCGGCGAGGAGTGCCGTGAGATCACCGAGACTGTGGGCGCGGAGAAACTCATCGCCATCACCGCGAACCCCGCCCTGGCGGGCTTTACCGCCGGGAAGATCCTGTGGGTGCGGAAGCATCTGCCGGAGGTCTACAAGGCCTGCCGTCATATCCTGCTGCCCAAGGATTACATTCGCTACTGCCTCACCGGCCAGTTTGCCACCGAGGTATCCGACGCCTCCGGCATGAACCTGCTGGACGTGCCCCGGCGGCAGTGGTCTGACGAGATACTGAACAAGCTGGACATCGACCCGGCGCTGCTGGGCCGGATGTACGAGTCTGTGGACGTGACCGGAACGGTGACGGCGGAAGCTGCCGCCCTGACCGGCCTGGCCGAGGGTACGCCCGTGGTGGGCGGCGCGGGCGACAACGCCGCCGCGGCTGTGGGCACCGGTACTGTTCGCTACGGAAAGGCCTTTACGACGCTGGGCACCTCCGGCGTGGTCTTTGCCCATGCGGACAGCGTTTCCATCGACCCGGCGGGCCGCGTACACACCTTCTGCTCCGCCGTTCCCGGCAAGTGGGCGGTAATGAGCTGCACGCTGGCGGCGGGTCAGTCCCTGCGTTGGCTGCGGGATACCTGCTGTGCCGGCGAGGTGGCCGAGGCGGCCAAACAGGGCGTGGACCCCTATGAGCTGATGACGGCCCTGGCCGAGAAAACCCCCATCGGCGCCGACGGCCTGTTGTTCCTGCCCTATCTGATGGGCGAGCGATCCCCGCTGTTGGACGAGAAGGCCCGGGGCGCGTTTATCGGCCTGTCCGGCGGCCATGGCCGCGGCCACCTGATCCGCGCCGTGCTGGAGGGCGTTACCTACTCCCAGCGTCAGTGCGTGGATGTGCTCCGTGGCATGAATGTGCCTACGGAGGAAATGATGGCCTGCGGCGGCGGCGCGCGGAGCGCGTTCTGGCGTCAAATGCTGGCCGATGTATACGGCTGCCCCATTCAGACCGCCAAGGCGGCGCTGGAGGGCCCGGCGCTGGGCGTGGCTATTCTGGCCGGTGTTGGCACCGGTGTGTATCCCTCCGTGGAGAACGCCTGCGATGCCATCGTCAAGCCGGATACCGTTCTGTACCCCGATGCGGAATGTGGCCGCGCCTATGAGCCCTACTACCAGCTCTATCTGCGGCAATATCCCGCGCTGCGGGAGACCTTCCATGCCCTGGCCGCCATGAGGAGCCGGGCATGAGCGGCGCAAAGCGTATCCTGCCGCTGCTGGCGGCCCTGTGCTTCGCTCTGTTTCTGCTGTACGGCGTCTATTTCAATGCCTTTGGCGCCAACGCCGAGTCCATGATGGCCTTTTTCGGCATCACCGAAAGCCGCCAGGGCTTCGTGATGACCATTCAGTCCCTGGGCGGCATCGTGATGACGGTGCTGCTGGGCCTGTTCGGCGAACGGCTCCACAAGCTGTACGGCCTGCTGGCCGGCGCGGTGCTGGTGGGCGTGGCCGGTGTGACCATCGGCACCATGCCCCTGTACGGCAATGACAGCTATGGGCTGCTGCTGGTGTTTGCGCTGATTGGCGGTGTGGGCTATATCACCATCGACCTGCTGATGAACGGCGTCATCGCCGACGTGTTTCCCGAGAAGAAGAGCACGCTGCTGCCCATCGTTCACGGCTTCTACGGTCTGGGCGCCATGCTGGCGCCTCTGCTGGTGACATGGCTTACCGACAGCGGCCGCCCCGCCACCTTTGCCGTACCGTATCTGGTGCTGGGCGCGGCGGCGCTGGTGTTGGGCGCGGTGTTCTGGACGGTGTCCCGCCGCGCCACGCCCCACACGCCCTACGCCGATATGACGGCCCTGCGGGACAGGTCCGTGGCCAACCCGGCGGAGATCTTTCGTGACAAGCGCGCATGGCTCTATCTGCTGTGCTGTTTCCTGTATCTGTGCTTCCAGAACGGCATCGCCGTCTGGCTGCCCAACTACTACAAGACCGTGCACCACATGGCAGGCGGCGCGGCCAACGCCATGCTCACCCTGTTTTTCCTGGGCGCACTGGTGGTCCGTATGCTCTCACCGCTGGTGTATAAGCGTATGCCGGTGCGGACGTTCTATCTGCTCACCTGCTTTTTATCGGCCGGCGTGTTTGCGGTTTTGCTGCTGACGCCGTCTTTGGCCGTCCAGCGGGTGCTTTTGGTGCTGCTGGGGCTGCTGCAGGGCGCGGAGGTCCCGGCCCTGGTGATCCTTTGCTGCGAGACGTTCCCCACTCGGACGGCTTCGGCCTCATCCATCATCGTGCTGGGCGTATCTCTGTCAGCACTGATCGCGCCCACGGTGCTGGGGCGGCTCATCGAGCAGGTAGGCTACGGCATCCCCCTGTGGGGCCTGACGGCCTGCCTGCCGCTGTCGGCGGCGGTGCTGCTGGCCATACGCCGTGACGCACCGGTGCGGGCATGACCTTGCTTTTTTCCCCGGGCAGCGGGCAAGAAACTTTTTCACGGGCGCTACGCCCACCCACCAAACCTTCCTTATAAAAAACTTCCTTCCTTTATCTCGCTGCCTTTGCTTCAGGCCGTCGGAGGTGTCATTGACGCCTCCGACGGCCTATGGGCTTTGCGGCTATGCGGGGCGCCCTTGCCGTTTTCCCTGCAAAGCACGCTGCATTCCGCAGTATATTTGGCAATTTTATTTCGGAAAAGTATTACTTTTTTCCTGTGCTGTGCTATCTTACAGGCGACGGTTAGTCGCATCTAACTGCTGCAAAATATAGAGGAGCGATCTGCCATGAAGAGATTTGCCATGTTTGCCGCCGGTGTGCTGTTCGGCACCACCGGCATTAAGGTCCTGGGCAGCAAGGACACCAAGAAAGCCTAGGGGCACTTTTTTCACTCATTTTTTCTTATAGCCGCAGTCACAGTACGGTCCGCCGGAGGCCAGGGTATACGTCCACACAAAGCTTGTCGCGCCGCCGGTCTCACTCATGGTATAGTCCGGATGACACAGAGCCAGCGTCAGGTCGTACGATCCCAGTTCCTGCATCAGTGTGCAGATACCGCACCGGGTAAACCGCCCTTCATAGCCGCTGCCGCCCGGGTATTCGTAAAAGTCCGTCAGCCGTTCCACGTCCGGCCGTTCTGGCATGGACAGGACGAGTGCGCCAAGCAGGGCACAGTTGACGATATTCATCTTAAAGCGGTCCGCTGTCAGCTGCCGCCGAGCAGATACCCAAGGACGCACGGGGCCGTTTCATCACCGGAGATACTGCTTTAAAGCATCTCTCCGTTTTGCATGTGGAATGCGAAATACAAAAAGCCGCACGGGAACACCGTACGGCTGGCTTTGCAGGCACAAGGCTTACCATTATCCAATAATAGCCTATTTCGACTGCATTTTCAATCTGAACATCTTAAGGCGTTTTTTGCCCCCAAATTCCGTGTGGTTGTCTCAGTTTTGCCTGTGTGGGTCAAATGAGAAAACGGCGGCAAATTGAACTTGCCGCCGCATTACTGTTTTCGCACTTTGACCCATATTTTTCAGCAACTTATGCGGTCAACGCAAAATAAAAAAACTGAACTTTTAACGCAGAAAAACCGCCTAAAAAGGCAGATTTTCAAAGTTTTTTTTGGTCGGAGTGCGGGGACTCGAACCCCGGGCCTTCTGCTCCCAAAGCGGTTTACATAATTCCTTATGACGATTTGTGCCGCTTTCCTGCCATTTCGTCTCGTTTACGGATACTCTTTAAGACTCTTATTTCCACTGTTTCCGCGTACTCCACGCCTGTCTGTAGTCAAATATGTGGTCAAAAAACCGCTTTCTGAACACCCTCGTGACAGGGGACAGAAAGCGGTTTTTATAGTTTGCCGGAGTGCTGCGGGCAGGTAATCCGCCGCTCAGGTTTGCCGCATTGTACCTCTGCTGGAGAGGTTAAGCAAGTCCTTTATGCAGGGATAGGTGGCGCAGAATTTGCATCGCTATAGACAAAGAATAGGGACTTTCCCTTAATCCGAACTGTATTTTAAGGGAAAGCGTACCAGAAGTAAGGGAAAGTATCTGCGCCCTGCGAGGAAAACGCCGTTGACTTTCGTCGTAATTTTATCATGAATATTTTTCGATTGGCACTCAAAGCAAGTTGATTTTCATCATAGCGATATGAGAATCCTTGAAGAATTCTGGTACAGTAATATTAGGCAGACCAAGTGTGATACTTCGCCCTGCACGGAAAGAAACAGCAGGAACTGATCTGCAGGAATAAAGAGAAGCTTCGTGTCACCATGACGGACGAACAAGAGAAATTGTTTGAGACAGGATCGTGCTGGAGATCATGGACGAATAGACATACGGGTTCTCCTTCACATAGTCCGCATCCATATACCGAT
>ULSO01030403.1_pt1 | contig 15023 bp, 16 predicted proteins | sample 1956701 | NCBI WGS metagenome assembly ULSO01 (sample SAMEA4835708, study PRJEB28245) | human gut metagenome | biome: gut microbiome; material: fecal sample | place: Denmark | collected 2008 | reverse complement strand
TGCCACTTATCTGACGGCCGCCGGTGTAGGGCGCATCAAATTAATTGATGCACAATCTCCCGAAGAAAGTAATCTCAACCGGCAGATTCTCCATTGGCCAGAAGATATTGATCAGCGGAGTAAAGCAGAATCGGCAGCTTGGAAATTAGCCAGATTCAATCCAGAAATCGAACTCATTGCTGAAACAAGGAAAGTTAATGAGGAAAATATCGCGACCGTGGTCGGAAAAGCCAATGTAGTCCTCGACTGCAGCGATAATTTCACCGTCCGCATGATTCTTAATGATTACTGCCTCCAAAAAGGGATTCCTTTTATTCATGGCGCAGTGGAAGGATGGCATGGTCAAGTTACTACCATTATTCCGGAAGTAACACCCTGTCTAAGATGCTTATTTCCTCACCAGCCTCCGCAAAAAGAGCTCTTTCCAATCATTGGCGCAGCGGCCGGCATTTTCGGCTCACTAGAAGCTGCCGAAGCGATTAAAGTTCTAACCGGTGTAGGATGCCCGCTGGCTTCGCAACTGCTGATTGGTGATCTGCAATACAACCAATGGGATGTAATAGAAATAAACAGACGGGAAGAATGTCCCGCCTGCAGTAAGACGTTTAAATGAAATAGAATCGGGTGCCGGTTTTAGCGCAGAGGTCGGCCATCGTTTCCAGACGATCAACGACACCGCTGTAACGCCGGGCCATTGCCTTACCCTCATCCACTAACTTTTCCCGTAAAATCTTGCATTCAGCAGAGAGTTTTTCTGCATCCTGCGGAGTTAATTTTTCGCCACTTTCAGCGTACTTCATAACATTAGCTACAAGCGTGCAGCCGTTTTTCTCAGCAATTGAAGGGAGCAGGGAAGAATCAGGACCAAAAGCGCCAATGCAGCCGCGGCCTTTGTCCCAGGACATGGGGCACTTTGAACAAATTTCATTGGTTTCCGTGAGGGGAATGGTATCCCATTCGGTCATCAGGTTATCGGGACCGGCTTCGGCAATGATTTTAGCTTTGACATCAGCAGACAGTTCACCCAGATTTACCCAGCCTGTGTATGATTTCTTAGCATAAGGCTGCAGTTTTTCAGCATCATCAGGGTTTTTAAGCTTAGAAAGAAGGAAGGATTCTTTCTCACCGTCTAAACGGTTTTTCTTTAAGAATTGTTCGAGATCTGCGGAAAAGACTTTTTTTGCATCCGACATGGCTACAACTTCATCATAATCTGCATACTGCTCATACCCGCTTACGGAAGGTATCCGAGCTTTAATGACTGTTTCTTTTCCTATTTTGCAAAGAGAGTCTTTGCAATCCAATTCACAGATGGCCATGCTTATTCCCATGTAATCACTCTTCACCCACTAGTGTTTTGAGCTATATAGGGCTTGTGAATGAAATGTTTACAATTCACTCTCAGTATGCAGAGATGAATCGATTAGATTCCGTTCTTTTTTCCAGCGGCGGCGGTAAAAGAGCAGTTCACCTAAAACATAGATGAATTTCATGCCACAAAAGAGACCAATGAGGAAAATGAAGAATGAAAAATCCACATCCACAAAAACGTTAGTTAAATCAAACATCACGGTGATGATTGCTGAAATCTGCCATAAAAAGAGGAATAAACTGCCTGCCAGCAGTGCCCCGGCAGCAGCACGGGAACAGGAACCTTTAGGATAATAACCATAAAAGAAAGCTAAAGCGGTGAGAACACCACCAATAATAATGATCGTCCAGAAATCCTTGGCATAGTTGCTGAATTCAGTGAGGATGCCGTAGTGATCAATGATGTAAGAAAGTGAGAAAGCTAAGACAATGGGAATAATGATGACTGAAAGTGCATAACTTGCAGCATAAGAGAATCCTGCTCTAAAGGAGCCATATTTCCGCTCAAAATCACCCATGCTTTATTTCTCCATCGCGGCCATATTGCAATTAACTCTTCTGATATAGCTATTTAACTTCATAAAACACACTCTTTAAAATACACATGTAACAATTAACACTCATGGCCGATGCAGATAAAAAATTCAGCGAAACTAATATCGGAGACGTATTTGAGGAGATGGTGACGAAGCCGTCAGTCGTCCAGAAAGGTGCCAAAATACGTGAAATTATCGACCTCATGATTGAAAATCCCTTGTCTCGTAAAGCCTATGTAGTAGACGTAGACGGCAAATTACTGGGGATGGTTAACACTGAAACTTTACTCCGGTTGGTCGGCTACCGCGTAGGTGTGAGAAAAAGCGGTGGTGTCGCTCTCTATCAATTCTTAAGAGATTCATTAAAAGAGGAAATCGATGACATCATGACTTCCGTGGTTCCTATTAAAAAGGATACCATGCTCACCGATGCCATTGAGTTAATGGTCAAACAGCATCTTAACGATCTGCCGGTTGTGGATGAGGAAGGGAAACTCATCGGTGAGATGATCAGCCTGAATATTTTTAGAAAAGCAAGAGATCTTTTTGAAGCTGACTAGTGACGAAAGTCACTAGATCTTAAAGCACTCTATCGCGTCAAAGAGTGTGGTTTTCAAAGACTCGATCTTGCCATCTTTAAAGCAGGCTACGTAGCCGTCACAGCCTCGTAAAAAGAAGCCTTTGCTAGCAAGATCTTTTAAGATCTCCAATTTACTTTCTAAAAGATCAACATCATATGCTCCGTCCTGATCTTCAGTAAGTACTATTTTTAAAATCAGGGCATAGCTGCCGTCGCAGAAGAGATTCAAGGTTGCTTTCATACCAGAGATGGTGATACAGTGGTCCTGATCTAAGGAAATATTAGAAATAAATTCCTCAGCTTCGAGGAGCTGTCCGTCCACTTCGATGATGTTCATGTATCCTAGAAACTTTGGCTAGTGGAATTAAACGCATCGCTCTGGTAATTATTACCTGATAATCAGAAAAAGTCATTCAGACTGGTAGTTTTAGGTGCTTTCTTACTTGCCGGTTTGGATTTTCTGGGCGAGGTGGGGGCAGTTTCGGCAAATGATGAGTCAAATAACGTCACTTGCTGCGAACCCATCAGTAGATCTTTTTCACTCCAGCCGAAATATTCTGTAACACGGGCCAGGGTCTGTGCCAGACGTTCAGCATAATATTTGTAATCAGGACGAGCATTAAAGGGCCTGCCGCTGATATATGGTTCCACTTCTTGCGGTGTTTTCTTCGAATCAGTAACAATCCAGGAAACTTTCATTCCCGGTGTAAAATCATAGCCTAAAGCCATCATCTTTTTGGCGGCAATTACATTAACCTGAGTATCAGGATCCTTGTAGGAATTGAATGATTTGCTGGTTCGGGAAATAACCAGATCTTCTACGGAAACATCACCGGACAATACTCTGGCTACGCACTCTTTGGCAACTTTGATCGCTTCCTGCGGATTATCATCAAGAACTTTTTCAAATACGGCCATCAGACAGTTGCTTTGATATTCAAAAGCATCACTGCGGCGGATTTCATAACCGCGGATCAGCATTTTATTTTCTGGCCAGACTGATCTCCCGACGTATCGCTTTTTCTTACCATGAGAGAATAAAGGCTCCAGTACTTTTTCAAATTCCATTTGTGAGACTTCTTGCGTAAACTTTTCTGCCGCTTCCTTACCAAACTTTACAGTATCTTCCAGATTATCGTAAGGAGATTGGATAAATAGTGAATCGGTATCGGAATAAACTACTTTCAGACCTTTTTCGCTTAACTCAGAAATTAATTTTTTAACGGTCTCCCTGGCAAAGCCAGTAATCGCACTGCCGATATCGTGATCGGTAAAACGATAAAAAGAGGAAGCAAAGACGCCGTAAAAAGCATTCATGAGAACTTTTACGGCATTCTGCAGACCATCGTAGTAGCGAATTTCATCCGGATCGTTGGTACCATTCATTTTCTTTTTGATGGAGTCCCTTTGTTCCATCAGACCGGTAAGGATCCGGGGCAGAATGCCTTCTTTGACATCTTTGGCAAGAAACCGTGCCCCGTTAGGAGCAACAATCGTCCCTTCAGGATTTAAAGTGGTAAAACAGATATTATTGCGAATAATTAATGAAGGATACATTGATTTAAAGTCTAATACGATTACCCAGTGGTATAATCCAGGTTCAATGTCATGAACATAACCGCCTTCAATTGTATCATCATCATTGTTCATGGTGCTCGTCATGGGAACACCGGTTGGAGGTTCTGTGCGGTCCGCTTCCCTGATAAGAATGGAATCGATAAGTGTCGAACTTCCCGAAGTATGGACATCTTCCATCGGCAGTTTGGATACAGCTGCTAAATCCATTAATTTTCTTAATGCTTCTAAATAATTAACAATCTTCAAGGCGAGTTCCGCATCTTTTTTACAATACTCCAAAACTTTCTCTTGATTATTGGCCCATTCCTCATCCATGTGCGAGGGATCAACATCCAATTTTTCTTCACCAAGATAAGTCTTAGCTACGTGGTTAAGAGTTTCCTGTTTGGGGCGCAGCTGCATTTTGGCTGACCACCAGGCATCAACAATCAAACGGCCAGTGATCTTCCAGCCTCGTTTACCGACTTTACGTGGTTCCGAAAAGTCCCGGCCCCATTGAAGTTTACCAGCTTTGGCGATACTGGCCCTTTCCATAATGGTAGGGATATCGTAATTATCGATGTTATAACCAGTAATTACATCAGGATCCTCTTTTTGGATTATTTTAGTAAATGTATCGATGATTTGCCGTTCATCACCAATGATCGGCTCGTGATATTTCATGATCCCGCGTTCTTCAGTAACGTAACAGATTGCCAGGATCGTCCCTTCTTTAATTGAGTTTTCAATATCAAAGGACATGATCTTCAGATCAGGATTGAAAGGTTCAAGATTAGTGAAAGTAGGGCCGTCATTCATGCGTACAGTTAAGTCTGTACCTTCGCCTTCAATTTCTTCCCCTTCCACGGTAAAACAGGCATGCATGTCGATATCATACAAAAAGCGGTGATGGAAGGGAATATCAGCCGCAATAACTTCAAAATTGGATTTAAATCGTGAACGGAAGTCAGGTACCAGCCAAGGATAGGTTACATACACTTTGGCAGCTTTTTTTACTTTGCCACGGAGAAAGATCTCAAGTTTTTCAATGTGAGTTACATTTTCATCATTCAGCAGTTCAGCGAGAACTTCTTCCGAAGGCTCGACAATTTCAAAATACGGGCCAAATCCTGAATAATAGATGCAGATGGATCGCCCATCATCAGTTACGCCATATAACTCAATTCTCAGACTGTCTTCAATACGTTTGTAACCTGCTGACAGTAACCGGACATTCCACTGACCCAACGACTTCACTTCCTCGATACAATTGAGATTACATCATTATTCTGAAGAACGTAATCGCTACCAACAGTCCTATGAGTTCTAACATTGATCGCGCGGATGAAAGTGTCTCCCAAATCAGTATGGATCTTATATGCCAGTTCTCTCGCAGTGGTGCCGTTCGGCACTAGAAAAACATCAGGAAGTACGCGCCCATCATGATCGGTGAGCCGTGATTCATCTTCGACGGGATAGACGGAAATCATATTGAGAAGTTCATAAACTGCTTTTTCGATACATTTCTGCACACCAGTACCGCCAAATCTGGCTATTTCTGAGGAGATCTTGTCTAAAGCAGCTTTTTGACCGTCAGACAGCTGTACACCATCTCCGATTTTAAAAGAAACATCGCCTGGCTGATAAGTGATTAAACCACCTTTCGCAGCTTTTTTAAGGGCCAGTTCTGCTTCGGCACAGGTAGGCTCAGCCATCCCATCTGCTGCTTTTTTAAGACGTGCGAGCGTCTCCTCATCAGCCATATCTGCCTTATTCATGGCCACAATAATTGGCTTGGCGTGTTCACGAATGCGGTGCATCAATTGCAGCATATCTTCTGAGGTCCATTTTAAAGGATTAGGATCCAGAATGGTATCCCGTAATGCGGCACTGATCTGCGCTTCCGTAACACCCAGACCGGTGAGTTTTTCATAGATGACGGCGTCAATCCGTTGTCCGGTCTGATGAGCCTGACGAGCAGCTTTATCCCAGCCTTTTTCCAAGATGCCTCTCATCCAACAGGCAATCTCATTTTTTAAAAACTCAATGTCTTCCACAGGATCATGGGAACCTTGCGGAACGGCATTGCCTTCAATATCCGTTGAACCAGAAGCATCAACGATGTGAATTAATACGTCGGCCTGTCGTAAATCATCAAGAAACATGTTTCCTAAGCCCCGACCTTGCCACGCATCGGGAACTAATCCCGCTACATCCAGCATTTCGATCGGAATGTGCCTAACACCGTCTTCGCAGACTGCATTGCGCGGAACACACTGTGTTTCAAAGTCAACATGCGGGCATTTGCCCCGTGCATAAGCAACACCTTTGTTAGCTTTAATCGTAGTGAAGGGATACGCGGCAATTTCTGCAGGTGCCATTGTCGCTGCACTAAAGAACGTAGATTTTCCGACATTAGGCTTTCCGACGATTCCAATTTGCATAGTATCGTTTACCCTTAATGTCTCTTAGTTAGAAATACTAACGGTTCTTTAGTGACCAAACTGCCTCTGATAATTCACCTATCTGTTCCGGAGAGAGTACCTCTACTCTAAGATCCAGATAAGGAAGATCATAGTCGGCATCGATTAATCTTTTAGATTTTAGAATGGTTCTAATCTTTTTTCGCCGCTGTTGGAAAAGCAGCTCTGTAATCTTAAAAAAGAATTTTTCGTTAGAAATAGAAAAAGGTGTACTCCGCGGCACTATTTCAACTACCGCTGAATCAACTTTGGGTGCAGGATAAAACTTAGCGGAAGGGACATCTTCGATAATTCGACAGTCGGCATGATAATAAGTGGTCACCGTTAAACGAGAGTAGTCTTTGCTGCCGGGATGGGCTACCATCCGTTCAGCAAATTCTTTCTGCAGCATTACTACCGCATTTCTAAAGTTATAAGTCAAAAGTTTGAAGATAATCGGTGATGAGATGGAATAAGGAAGGTTAGAAACCATTACATCAAAAGGAGGAAAATCAACAGTTAAAGCATCAGCCGTGATTAGTTCAACATTAGCTGGTAATCGTTGAGCGAGATACCCCGCTAATTTTCGATCTGTTTCAATGGCAATGACTTTATCGGCTTTAGCAGCCAAGCGATGGGTAAGCATTCCCAAACCAGGACCGATTTCTAAAACCGTATCAGTAGGTTGGATTTTAGCCGCCGCAATCTGTCTTTCTGCTACATAATCATCAATAAGAAAATTCTGTCCCCTTGCTTTAGAAGGGGAAGCATCGATTAAGGAAAGTTCGTTAGCGATTTGAGACGGCTTCATGCAGGTCTCACTTGGAGATGAAGAGATGATACTTTTGGGTAGGATCCGAAAGTTCTTCTTCAATACGCCGAGCGATCAGTTTCGACGGACTTTTAATCGCCGGGACACGTTTTGTGATATCTTCATAACTTTTGAAGTTACCTTTTTTTCGCTCTTCGACGATTGCCCACATCAATTTCTTGCCCAGACCAGGAATGAGTTCTAACATATGGTATCTGGTACTGATGGCCTGTGCTTCACTGAAGAATCTTACAAAGCGCTCTTCGCTGTCATCGACAATTTCCTGAAGAACGAAAGGCAGTTCAGCCTGCGCAGCGGCAGTAAGCTCTTCATAACTCACACGCTTTTTTACATGAGCGACTTTATCACGCTGTGAAGTTTCTTTTCCTATGTAGACTCTATCTCCCATAGAGATTATCGCATCGGACTTAGGAACTAATTCAAAGAGTTTAAACTCAACCTCGCCAACGCCGTAAGCCACTGGGTCTTTTTTAAATCCTTTTTCTGAAGGATGCCCCTGCGGCAAGTAATCTATGATACGCGCATAATCTTCCATAGGATCCGCTCCGGGGGAAATTTACCTGTATTTCCCTACAGCAGATAGTATCTGATCGATATGAGTCTTTTCCAAGACCATTCTTTCTTTGGAGAAAAGAACCCTTACTTCTTCAGAGTATTCGGGCAGAAAATCGACAATCTTTATCTGAATGTTCTCAGGAATGAAATTCATGCCTGCGAGTTCTGCCTGAAGGTTCTTTGCATCCTCTAAACTAAGTCTGACAAAGCGTGATGCGTGCTCCTCTGCAAACTTTTGAGTAAGGTTTAATTCCCGCTCTTCGCTTGCACTGTCAAGCATCATCTTTGCTTCTGAAAGAGTTAAATAGCGTTCTTCAGGCATCATATCGCCTCACAAGCTCTTTTTTAAGTGTTCAGGACGGGCAACTACTGTTTTTGGTTTGTTACCGTCTTTTAGTTCTACAACGTATGCACGGCCCTGACGACCGGCAACAACACCGGTTTTACCCTGGAAGCGCATGTGTGGCATTCCATAGTGGACGGCAGGATCGATTACAACGTTTACCTTCTCACCGATTTCAAAGTTTCTAAACTCATGGGTGATGGGGGACATTCCCTTTGTACGTGGGCTTTTTCCAAGAATGTTGCGTGTTTTACGCTTGAGACCTCTAGAAGCTTGGACCATGTTTATACCTCGTGAATGTTATCGAGTATCTGTATGACATCAAGCGCCGTAACCTTGCAGTCGGTGCCGAGTTTTTCAGAGATACTGGGGACAGTGCGTCCTCCATCGCCACTGACGAATTCCTTGATATAGGTACCGGATTCCGCCGTGATCTCTAACACCATGCCATCTTCCGAAAAATCCACGAGATGGATTTCCCGAATGTGTCTTTTGCGTGCAAGATCTGCTCGTCTGTGGCTCACTCGCACTGGCGTCTGCTGGGTAATGCATACTTGATTTAACGACTGGAGTACCTCATCCACTAACCCTTTATTAACTTTATCATGGAAAGACACTACCGCTGAATAGGTTTTATCGGGTGCTGCCGACTTAATTTTACGCACTTCATCTTTATTAGAGAATCTTAGATCAGAATAACTAGCATTTTCACTCTCATTGGCTTTTGCTTCCAAGATATTGAGATCGATAGAACGTTTCTTAGGATTGGAAATTTCCAAAATAAAGGGTCGTCCAGTGCCTAACATCTTAGCATCGATGTCCTCTCGTCCCATACCATGGAAAAAGTGATCTGTCCCTTCAGCCATTTCCAGAGCGATATCACCCAGAATCTCTTGCACACTGGTGGAATACATTTTACCTAACCCGTGACAACGTTCACAGCCTTTGCCGCGGCAGACTCTGCAGGGCCATTTTGTCTGGGGGATTTCCCGTGAAAATTTGTTGTAACGACCGTAGATGAACAGGGGCGTAATCGTCATTTCCACGTGGCCAAACCTCGTATCGACAAGTGTGACTGCATCAGGATTTTTAAATTCAACTTCTTTTTGTGTGAGTGCTTCGATGAGCTTGCCAATTTCTCTGTTTAATTCAGCTTTGATCGGTTCTGCATCATCGCCCCCGACTTCCGCCCATAACCTTTCTTCACGGTCTTGAATATCCGGACTTACTTTTGTTCCTACAAGGAAAGTACGGTATTCTATTTTGGAAAGTTCAGCTATGCAGGCATTGGCAAATCTTTCGAGATCATCAAATATTTCTTCACAGACCCAACACTCTTCATGAGCTGGAAGCTCTTCGCTTCTCGCTGATCTTTCCAGACTGACCGCGATGCGCATATTACGTCCGCGCTCGGCATTGGTCATACCAGTATCAACATGGGCAAAAAGTCTTCCTAGACAGTGATCACACAAGTCATGCGCTTGGAGAGCCTGATCGGCCCTCGCCACTATTCTGTTCATAGAGAATCACCGCCTCAGTCAAAACCCATTTCTGCAATCCGCAGCATCGGTCGAGATCTTTCTAAATAGCGATAAACAGTAGAATGTTCACTGCCACGGAGGATCATTTCCACAGCGGTTTTGGCGACGGGCAGTTGCACAGAATTTCCAATTAGACAAACGGTGCTGCCAAAGATAGACATGTTGACACCCGTAAGATCTTCAATGATCTTTCGTGTTTTTCCTTGTGAACCAATCAGTCTTGCTCTGACCCTAATGGTCTGTTCGGGCTTTTTGCTGCCAATGTAATCAGCAATTTCAATAACTTCCAGATATTCGTCCTCTTCCAGCAGGCGCATTGCCCTTTGCGGAGAGAAACCTCTACCAACAGCTTTAACAAAATCCATTACTTTCAAAGATGCTACTGGATCTTCGGGATTTTCTTCAATATCTACTTCACCTTCACTGCTGATGATTAACTTCACACCAGTACGCTTTTGAACCAGCGCTTTCGTTTCACCCTTTTCTCCAATTAGCGCCCCTACTCGCTCTTTTGGTATGCGTATAAGTCTCATCCTTTAATCCCCGTTATCTCTTGAAATATGCGTTCCGAATCGTCAATCTCTACATCTAAGGACTTAAAATACCTATTGACATTTTTTATATCTCGCTTCAAAAAATCTTTTGCATTCAGATGTTCGGTCAAAACTGCCTGCCCTACATCAATGATTACTGGTTTGCGTTTATGATAAAGAATATTATATTCACTCAGATCAGCATGAACCAGACCTGCGTCTTGGTACATTATCCGCATGTAATCAACAACTGTTTCATAAACAGAGTCTGGGTCTTCTAAAACCACCTGCCTGATAGTAGGTGCCGGTGCAGTTTTAGTACCGATATATTTCATAACCACCATATTACGATGAAATTTTATTGGTTCGGGGACGTTCACTCCTGCTTCATACATCTTGTGCAGATTTCTGAATTCTTTACTAGCCCAGGCCGAAATTATTTTTCTCTTTGATCCAGAGATTCCCAGAAATCTTTTGTCTCCTTCAATATATTTGCAGATCCGATTGAAGGTAGCATTAGAAGTCCGATAGATCTTCAAAGCGACCATTTTACCTTTGGGATCCTGGGCGGCAAAAACATTACCCTCTTTCCCAGTTGAAATTGGATACTCAATCGTATCGATGATGTTGGCAGTCATCAGTTTATAAATGCCCATTATTGTATCACGGTCAAACACTTCGTCAAGAGTTTTTCTTTCGTCTCCTGTACGACTGTTCTCCCTGAGTGCCATTAGCTTATGCTCTAATAGATCATAAGCTTCTTTGTCCGGCATATCCAGCCCAATCAGAAGATATCTAAATTCTTAGGAATTGCTTTCCTGCGGTGCAAATAACTAGCCTGGGTTTTGGTATAACGGTACTTAATGTCAGCTTTATCATCCTGAAATTCCCAGGGCCTAATTATCAACAAATCGCCTTCTCTGATCCACATTCTCTTTCTAATTTTACCAGGAATGCGTCCAATGCGGGAGGTACCATCTTCACACATTACTTTAATATGAGATGCTCCAAGAAGTTGATCGGCTACTCCAAATATTTCGCCTTCTTTGTGATTGGGGAACGGACAGCGAGTAATTTCCTCACTGACCTCTTCTGAATCGTATGATGTCACGTGAATCCTCCGAAATTCGATAGCGTGCATAGCCTCGATGGCTAAAACGCTGAGTCATCTAAGATAACTCAAACATATATTCAATACTTACTCTAAGGTCAAGTAGGTTACGACGGGATTTTGAAACGTTTTGAAGAGTAAAGATTAAGTACTTATTCTTGTATCGAGCCGATCACAAGCTCTTGTAGTGTAGCGGCCAATCATGAAGCCCTTTCGAGGCTTCGACTCGGGTTCAAATCCCGACAAGAGCACCATTTTTTACTTAAATATCTAAAAACAAGCTTTTTGTGGCTAAATTTTGCAAATTATAGATATATTATTATTTAGTGACATCTTAGTAATACCATCTTATAAAAAGTATTATTAGATGTGCAAGATATGCACCCGCATGGTGAGCTCGAAGACGATAGCTGCACTTGCAGTGGTTGTTATTCTCATTGCTAGTGCCGTGGGATATGTCTTCATATCTGGCGATAATGATGCTCCAGATGATGATGGATTGTTAAGAGATGCAGCAGGTAATGAATTGAAACCTGCATATAATTATGATAAAATTGTTACTGTTGGGGTAGGGGCACTGAGATGGGTGTCTTATTTTGGCCTCAGCGATCATGTTGTTTCTGTCGATATGGGTGATGTTAATCCAGCTTCTTGGAGTGGAAAGGGATATAGATCACTACTAAGTGACGAAGCTAATAAAGCGGCTGAAGGAGCCAACAGCGCTTCAAAAGATCCACTGCACTCTGATTATGTAAATTATGGCATCAGTGCCCATGATCATAATAATTTTAGTACTTCAAACTTAGAAGTTATGAAGCAATGGCCAGCTGAAGATAAACCAACATTATTCGTTATCGCTCACACTGTCTATCAAGGATTGACTAAAGAATTAATAACTGGCATTACTGCTTCTTTTGGACTTGCTGCGGACATCGTAGTCATCAATGAAGTAGATTCCTTTGTTAATTCGGATCTTACACTAAGTAAGGGATTTAAGGATAATCTGCAAATATTAGCCCATACATTCAATGCGCCAGCTCGGGCAGAACAATTAGAGAGAGGAATTTTCAGTCTGTTTGCAGATTTAGATTCATTGATCGATGGAAAAACTCCAAAGTATGCTAGCGCATATATCGGCGGTGTAGCGTTGTCAGGGGCTAAAGAACTTAGCAGTACAGTTGGAGACTATTTACCATTTAAACTTGCAAAAATTACTAACTCATATCCTGGTACAAACACCACTGCCATAGATCTTGGGTCTGAAGCAATGTCCAAAGTAGATGATCCCGATATTATCTTTATCGACTATACCTCATTAGGACCACAGATGGATAAAAAAGGAAGCATTAGTGTATGTAACTATGCAGATAAATATGACATACATGCCTACGTATTACTTCCATATTATTGGTTTGGATATAATTTCGACAATGCAATTGCAAATGCGTATCTCTTGATATATTATTGCTATGATGATGCCTTAACATATGAAGAAACAATGCAAAGGATAGCGGCATCATATGAATTGTTTTTACCAGAGATTTCAAATAAATCTTCCATAATCGCTGAAGAGACATATAATGGAGGAGAAGTCATCATCCCCAACATGGTTCATAACTACTATTCTAAACAAAAATATAGTTTAGAGTTAGGAGCTGAATATGATATCGATGTAAATAATGACGTTATCACATTCAAAAAAGTTTAATAAATGACTCATGCTGAAACACTTTAATTAAAACTAAATGGTAAGAATACTATGAAAACGATGATAGATGAACCAGAAAGAGGCATTGAAGGATATAAAAAGACTATTAAAAACAAAGTACTCTGGATAGTCCTTTTTCTAGTCATTTTAATCGTCGTTTTCATAATTTCTTTATACTTAGGTTCCACGAGGATGTCCATCTCAGAAATAATTTACAATATATTTTTAAATCCATTCAACGCAAATGATACTTGGTTTGGATATGTCACATGGGATGTGCGCATTAAAAGATCAGTAGCTGCAATAATTGCAGGCTGTGGACTTGGTGTTGCAGGAGCGGCAATGCAATGCGTTCTTAAAAACCCCTTGGGATCACCATATACTCTAGGAATGTCGAATGCTGCAGCATTCGGTGCAGCATTGGGGATAATAATTCTCAACGGGGGCGCGGTAATCGGGCAAAGCGTAGCCAGTTACCAGATAAACAATCCCTATATCGTCACCATCTCTGCATTTTTATTTTCAATGGTCGCCACAGCAATAATCATCCTCATGATGAGAGTTATAAATGCCTCGCCAGAAACAATGGTGCTGACGGGCATGGCATTGAGTGCAATATTTTCAGCAGGTATTGCTTTTCTGCAATATAGTGCAAGTGATATGACTTTGTCGGCAATCGTATTCTGGCAATTTGGAGACTTAGAAAAAATCGGCTGGGATCACATGTGGATTATCGCATTGGCGACAGCTGTGGTGATAATTATCCTCTATTGTCTCCGTTGGGATCTGAATGCTATTGACGCTGGAGATGACGTGGCTAAAGCACTGGGTGTTAATGTTTCATTCCTAAGAATTTCAGTGTTAACATTTTCTGCCATCGTTACTGCAGTTATTGTATCATTTGTCGGAATAATTGGCTTTATTGGCTTATTAGCACCACACCTAGCCAGAGAGGTAGTTGGCAATGATAAACGATTCTTGATACCAATGTCGATGCTCATTGGCGCAGTTGTTCTGATGATTGCTATGATTATCGGAGAAAATGCCTTTGAATTTACAGTTCCAGTCGGCATAATTACTTCTGTAATCGGCGGTCCGTTGTTCATTTACATACTGCTAAAAGGATATAGCCGAAAAGGAATATGTTGATCTTGAGAGATTAAGATATGAATAAGATCACCGGCATAACAGATTATCCAGATAAAGATCTAAAAGAAATGTGGAATCAATTCAATGACACTTTTGACGGCATGAGACAGGCATGCATCCTTAAAACTGCATTGGAATACAGAGTCTTTGAAATTCTCACAAAACCACATTCAGTTGATGAGTTGTCTGAAATCACAGGCATTAAAAAAGAATTAGTTGAATATTTTTGCTTGGCGCTTGTATCTATGAATCTGATAAATAAAACAGGTGAAAAGTTCATCGACAGTGAAGTAGCAGTAAAATACCTCACCAGCAACTCAGAAATTGATCAGACACTTCGTTTAGCTAATCAATTATCTCGTTTACAACTATGGGCTGAGCTGCCAACTATTTTAAAAGATGGACCAGTTAAAACAGAAGAAAAATTTGATGAAGAATTGTGGATAAAATCTATAGCACAAGGATCATTGAATGGACAGATCTGCAAATTAAAAGAAAAATTAGAAAAAAATATTAATTTATCAAAATGTAATGATTTTTTAGATATCGGCGGAGGCCATGGGCTATATTCAATAGGTCTTTTCTTAGCTTATCCACATGTACGATTTACACTATTTGATAAACCAGAGATTATCAAAGTAGCAAAGAATTATGCTGAAAAATACAATGCACCGTTAAGATTTATTGAAGGAGATTACTATCAAGATATGATTCCCGGCACTTATGATATTGTTTTCTCCTCATT
>ULSO01031316.1_pt1 | contig 15048 bp, 17 predicted proteins | sample 1956701 | NCBI WGS metagenome assembly ULSO01 (sample SAMEA4835708, study PRJEB28245) | human gut metagenome | biome: gut microbiome; material: fecal sample | place: Denmark | collected 2008 | reverse complement strand
ACATGTGCGCATCTGGGGAAAAGATCGACCGCTTCGGCAGAGCGGAGGGTGTAACCGGTCTGGGTAAGCAGCTTGACATCGCGGGCGAGGGTAGCCGGATCGCAGGAGACATAGACGACACGTTCCGGCTGCATGGCGGCAATGGCTTCGATCACATCGGCGCTCACGCCCTTGCGCGGTGGATCGACGACGATTACGTCAGGTTTTTCTTCGCGCTCAGCCAGCAGCTTCGCGGCCGCGCCTGCATCCATGCAGTAAAATTCCGCGTTGTCCATGCCGTTCTGTGCGGCGTTATAGTTCGCGTCCTCGATTGCCTGCGGGATGATCTCGACGCCGACGGCCTTTTTCGCGTGCCGCGCAAGACAGAGCGTGATCGTGCCCGTGCCGCAGTAAAGGTCGAGTACCGTCTCAGTCCCGGTCAATCCGGCCAGTGCAGCGGCCTTTTCATACAGGCGCTCAGCCTGTGCGTGGTTGACCTGATAAAACGCGGGTGCAGAGAGCCGGAACTGCAGCCCGCAGAGCGTATCGGTGATCGTTCCGCTGCCGTAGAGCGGAAGGAACTCCGTGCCAAGCACGGTATTGCCTTTTTTCGTGTTGGGAGAGAAGACAATCGTCGTGATGCCCGGCTCGGCAGCGAGGAGTGTCTGGACAAGCTGCTTTTTCTTCGGCAGCTGCTGCGTATTTGCCGTGATGCAGACGAGGATCTGGCCGCTTTCCGCGCCGAAGCGGATATAAATGTGCCGGATATAGCCGGTATGCGCGGCTTCGTCATAGGCGCGGATGCTGTATTTGCGCATCCAGTCCAGAACGGCTGCGCGGATACGGTCGGCGCAGTCCGGCTGGATGCGGCAGTGTGCGACCGGAATGACCGTGTGCGTTTTTCCGGCGAAGAAGCCCGCGACGGGCTTTCCGTTCTGCTCCTGCACGGGGAACTGCACCTTGTTCCGATAGCCGTCGATCTGTTCCGCGCCGGTGATGGGCAGGGAAGAGAGCGTCTGGCCGCCGATGCGTGTCAGGCAATTATAGACGTGTGCGCGCTTGAGTTCCAATTCCTGCGCATAGTCCATATGCCGCAGCGCGCAGCCGCCGCATCTTGGAAAATAGGGACAGTCCGGCTCCACGCGGTGCGCCGACGACTGCTCCACACGCAGCAGTTCCGCAAAAACCGCCGAACGCCCGATGTGTGCAATGCGGATTTTACACACCTCGCCCGGCAGTGCACCTGGTACGAACACGACCTGTCCGTCTACGCGCGCAATACCGGTTCCGTCTGCGGTTGCAGTCTCGATTGTCACCTGCAGCGTCTCGCCGCGTTTGCATTCCTTCATGGCTGCGTGGAATGTTTCACGTGAAACATTCATTCCTCCTTCAAAAGTTCACCGGTGGTCAAATCAATGGTATAGAGATGCTTGAACTGCTGATCGCCGTTTTCCGTGGAATAGGAAACAGAGATCGTATAATTCACAACAATCGCTCCGTCTTCCTCGGAAATGCTGTATCCGCCGTTCACATAGCCGATCGCACCTTTTTCCTGCGCAGCTGGGTAGACCGTCTCCTGCGCATAGGAGATCACAGTCTGTGATAGATCGTCAAAAACGGTGTTTGCCGCTGCGGACGCGTCAGAAGTTCCGAGCGTCAAATGGGGCAGGGTATAGGTACAGCTGACGATTTCCTCGAGATCTGTCTGTATTGTCTCCGGTTCATCGAGCCAGCTTGTTTCCAAGCCGTCGGATGCGCCGTTCTGGTTCGGCGTGATGTGGATGACGTTTTCCTGCAAGTCTTCCGGTTCCGCCGGGGTTTCCGGCACGATTGTCTCTTCCTGAACGGGAGAGGCAGGATTCTCCTGCTGCGCGGTTTTTTTTGCGCAGCCCGCCGCGCTGATGATAAGGACAGCGGCCAGAGTGACCATAAATAGCTTTTTCATATGCAAACCTCCTGTATACCAGCGATTTTAGCACAGGAACACGCTTGTGTAAAGCTGGGAAAAGCGGTATACTGGAAAGCAGTCTGAACTTTGGAGTTGAGTTTATGCTGGATTATCGTCACTGCACACTCTGTCCGCGTGCATGCGGTGTTGACCGGGCAGCAGGGGAGCGTGGCTTCTGTCAAATGCCCGACCATATTCTTGCCGCGCGGGCCGCGCTGCACTATTGGGAAGAGCCGGTCATTTCCGGCAGCTTCGGCAGCGGCGCTGTGTTTTTCTCCGGCTGCACGCTGCGCTGCGCGTTCTGCCAGAACGGAGTGATCTCCCAAGAGAATTTTGGCAAGGAACTTTCCAGGAAAGAACTTCGTGCCGCGTTCGAGCGGCTGATCGACGAGGGCTGTCAGAACATCAATCTTGTCACGCCGACGCATTTTCTGCCGTCCATCCTCCCGGCACTCACGCCGAAGCTGCCTGTGCCGGTCGTATATAATTGCGGTGGGTATGAATCGGTCGAGACACTGCGTGAACTGGATGGGCTGATCGATATTTATCTTCCGGACTTCAAATACTCCGACGCTACGCTTGCAAAGGAACTCTCTGCCGCGCCGGAGTATCCGCAGATTGCGTCCGCCGCCATTCTGGAAATGTACCGGCAGGTGGGAGGCGCAGTGATAGAAGACGAGCAGATGACGCGCGGGGTCATCATCCGCCATCTGGTGCTGCCAGGCTGCATCGACAATTCACTCGGCGTCCTGGACTGGATTGCGGACCATTTTCCGAAAAAAGACGTGTTGGTCAGCCTGATGAGTCAATATGTCCCCATGGGTCATGCAAAGCAAATGCCGCCCTATGACCGGCGCATCACGCAGGACGAATATGATGCTGTTTTGTCCTATCTCTATCTATTGGAGTTGGACAACGGCTATACACAGGACTTTTCCGCCGCATCAGCAGACTACATCCCGGAATTCAATCTTGAGGGCTTATAAATTTTAAACAAACGTTTGCATTTTGAACCGGTCTGTGTTATAGTGTAAGTACTAAGATTAAAGGGGCTGTCAAGATGGGCAGAACAAGCAGCAAACGGGAAGAGATTCTTTGCTTCCTCACAAAATTCGCAGCAGAAAACGGATATGCGCCTTCCGTGCGCGAGATCTGCGCTGCCGTCGGGCTGCAATCCACGGCGACCGTACATTACCACCTGAACGCACTGCGACAGGATGGACTGATTGAAATGGACGGTATGAAAAAACGCACGATCACCCTTGCCGATTCCCACCGGGCTGACCGCATCCCCGTCGTCGGCGTGGTCACGGCAGGCGTGCCCATTCTGGCGGTTGAAAATATTGAAGGCTATCTGCCGTGGGACGGAGAAGCGGGCTGCTTTGCGCTGCGTGTCCGGGGTGATTCCATGATCGGCGCCGGGATTCTCGACGGAGACAGAGTTGTCGTTCGCTCTCAGCCGACTGCGGACAACGGAGAGATTGTCGTTGCACTGCTTGGGGATTCCGCAACGGTCAAGCGTTTCCGCAAGGACGGAAACCAGATCTGGCTTCTGCCGGAAAACCCGGCGTATCAGCCCATCGACGGCAATCATGCTCAAATCATTGGTAAGGTCAAGGCTGTGATTAGAACCTATTAAATTCTACGCCCTTACTTCGGTATCACCGGGGGAAGGGCGTTTTTCACGATACGCTTGTCAAGAAAAAACTCGTATTATAAATTTACAACAGCCCTTCGGCTTTTCTGGACTTTTCCCACGAAGATTGAAGTAACTCAAAATTTCTGATGCAGTCCATATAAGTTCCGTAGGGGCCGATGCCTACATCGGCCCGGCGCAGTGCACCGGTTTTATAGAAATCTTCGGCGAACTCGTACCGCTTTGCTGGGTTTGCCGGGAATATATTTTATTCATTCAATCTCAATGTTTCACGTGAAACATGAAAAACAATAAATTCACAGTGCTTATATTGCAATTTCAGAAACAGGCCGGTATAATAGAATGCAAAATGGGGTCGAAGGGGTGTGAAACGGGTATGGCAAAGATTTTAGCATTTGTCAATCAGAAGGGCGGCGTTGGAAAAACAACCTCCGCGGTCAATTTAGCCGCCGCACTGCAAAAGGCGGGCAAACGTGTTCTTCTGTGCGACTTTGACCCGCAGGCCAACGCGACCTCCGGCCTTGGCGTAGAAAAAAGCACAGCCGCGCATTCGACCTATGATATCGTGATTGAGGACTTCCCCGCCGCAGACGCCGTGATTCGCACAAAATACTGCGACGTTCTGGCCTCCAATGTCGCGCTTTCCGGCGCAGGTGTGGAACTGGTAGGCGTTGAGAAGCGGGAATACGCGCTTCGGCATGCACTCGAGCCGCTGCGGGAAAAGTATGATTATATCTTCATCGACTGCCCGCCGTCTCTGGAATTGCTGACGCTCAACGCGCTCTGCGCCGCCGATCAGGTTTTGATTCCCGTGCAGTGCGAATATTACGCGCTGGAGGGCCTTTCCGATCTGATGGTCACGCTCCGCGCAGTTAAGAAGCGGCTGAACCCGTCGATCTCCATTTTCGGCGTTTTACTTACCATGTATGACGGCCGGACGAATTTCTCCGCACAGGTTGCCGAGGAGGTCCGCCGCCATTTTCCCGGCAAGGTCTTTGCTGCGGCCATCCCGCGCAACGTGCGATTATCCGAAGCGCCCAGCCACGGCATGCCCGTGTGTGCCTATGATAAATTCAGCCGCGGTGCAGCGGCCTATGACGCAGTCGCACAGGAGATCCTTGCGAAAGAACAGTGAGAGGAGCAACGCATATGGCAATGCGAAAAGGTCTTGGCAAGGGTCTTGGCGCCCTGATTGAAGACTTTAACGAGCAGCCGAACACGCCCGGCGAAGGCGCCGTGACGCTGCCGCTGCAAAAAATTGAACCAAATCCCCTTCAGCCGCGAAAAACCTTCAACCCGGAAGAACTGGATTCCCTGGCGGATTCCATCCGCATGCACGGCATTATCCAGCCGCTGACGGTCCGCAAGCTGCCATCCGGGTTTTATCAGATCATCGCAGGCGAACGCCGCTGGCGTGCGGCACGGCTGGCCGGACTATCCGACGTGCCGGTCGTGATCATTGAAGCTGATGATAAAAAGGCAATGGAACTGGCGCTGATTGAAAACTTACAGCGATCAGACCTCAACCCGATTGAAGAGGCGCTCGGCTATCAGGAATTGATGGGTACCTACGAAATGACGCAGGAGCAGGCCGCCGCCCGTGTGGGCAAATCCCGCCCGGCGGTTGCGAACGCGCTGCGGCTTTTGAGCCTCAGCCCTGCTGTGCTGGAACTGGTCAAGGATGGTTCCCTGTCCGCCGGCCACGCGCGGGCGCTGCTGCCCGTCAAGGATGAGGCGCAGCAGCTGTCCATCGCGCAGAAGGTCATGGCGCTGGGTCTTTCCGTCCGGCAGACGGAGGCGCTTTGCAAAAAGCTTACCAAGCAGGCGCAGCCCGTCAAGGAGCAGCCGCCGCAGGTCGATTATCTGGCCGAATGTGAAAAGGAGCTGACCGCCGGGCTTGGCCGCAAGGTGCGCATTGTCTCCGGCAAGCGCAAGGGCCGCATTGAACTGGAATACTATGGGCAGGACGATCTGCAGCAGCTGTATGATGCGCTGCACACCATCCGCAAAAAGGAGCATCACTGATGGACGAAAAGAAAACCTCGCAGCCGGAGCAGGCTGCCCCAGAAACCGGAAAGCCGCTGAGCGAAAAGCGTAAATCCGCGCTGCTTCGGTATATGGCTGTTTTGTTCTGTGCAGCATTCATTCTGGTTCTGATCTCACTGATTTTGCAGACACATTCCTCTGAAGCAAAGATTTCCGAACTGAATGCCGCCAGCACAAGCGCGCTTTCCAACGCCGAGGCGCTGCAAAATGAGAACCGCGCCTTGCAGGACGACAAGATCGCGCTGGAAAAAGAAAATCAGGAACTGCAGGACAAGCTGGACGAACTGACGGAAAAGCTGGACGAAGCCGCGCAGGCCGAAGAGGATTCGCAGGCGGCGGAAAATGAAATGATCAAGTCCCTGCGCACCGAACTTGACCGGACAAAGGAAGCATACGAAGCGCTGCTGGAGGCGAAAAGCTGTGAGACGCGCGAAGGAAACGTCACGTTCTCCCGCGCTATGCAGACGCTTGAACGGTTGAAGGATTATCTGGGCCAGACCGCGCTGGAGGAATATAAGACGCTTGGCGGAGAATAACAGGAGGAAGAAAAACTATGATTGATATTAAATTTTTAAGGGAGAATCCGGACGCTGTCCGCGAAAATATCCGCAAAAAGTTTCAGGATACAAAGTTGCCGCTTGTAGACGACGCCATCCGTCTCGACGCGGAAAAGCGTGCTGCGCAGCAGGAATGTGAGCAGCTGAAGGCTGCCCGCAACAAGCTGTCGAAGGCAAACGGTCCGCTTTATGGCCAGCTGAAAAAAGCGGATGAGGCGCAGAAAGCGGAACTGCAGAAGCAGATTGATGAAAACAACGCCAAGGTCAAGGCCGACGACGAGCGCCGCGCCGAACTGGAAAAGAAGCAGGCCGAGGCGGAGGAGAAACTGCGCGAGATCATGTATGTGATCCCGAACATCATTGACCCGTCCGTCCCTATCGGGCCGGACGACAGCCACAACGTCGAGGTACAGCGCTTCGGCGATCCCGTCGTACCTGATTTTGAGATTCCCCATCACGTTGATATCATGCAGTCGTTTGACGGCATCGATAAGGATTCCGCAGGCCGCGTGGCCGGCATGGGCTTTTATTATCTGCTGGGCGATATTGCACGTCTGCACGAGGCGGTTTTGGCCTACGCACGCGACTTCATGATTGATCAGAAGGGCTTTACCTATGTCATTCCGCCGTTTATGATGCACGGCAACGTCGTCAAGGGTGTCATGTCCTTCCCGGAAATGGAAGCCATGATGTACAAGATTGAGGGCGAGGATCTCTATCTGATCGGCACGAGTGAACACACCATGATTGGCCGCTTCATCGACCAGATCATCCCGGAGGCAAAGCTTCCTCTGACGCTCACAAGCTATTCCCCCTGCTTCCGCAAGGAGGTCGGCAGCCACGGTCTGGAAGAGCGCGGCGTGTACCGTATCCACCAGTTTGAAAAGCAGGAAATGATCGTTGTCTGCCGTCCGGAGGAATCCATGGACTGGTATAACAAGCTTTGGAGTTACTCTGTCGAGTTGTTCCGCAACATGGAGATTCCTGTCCGTCAGCTGGAATGCTGCTCCGGCGATCTGGCCGATCTGAAGGTCAAATCCTGCGATATTGAGGCGTGGAGCCCGCGGCAGCAGAAATATTTCGAGGTCTGCTCCTGCTCGAATCTCGGCGACGCACAGGCCCGCCGTCTCGGCATTCGCATCAAGGGCGCGGACGGCAAGATGTATCTGGCCCACACCCTCAACAACACCTGCGTTGCACCCCCGCGCATGCTCATCGCGTTCCTTGAGAACCACCTCCAGAAGGACGGCACCGTCACCATCCCGAAGTGCCTGCAGCCGTACATGGGCGGCAAGGAAGTTCTGGTTCCGAAGCACTGATTCAAGGGAATCATGCTTTCTGAAATCAGCGACTGCTGTTCAGCATTTTCTTTTACTTCTCCAAAAGAAAACGCTGGCAAAAGAAGCAGAATATATCGGTTTTACGGAAATCTTCGGCGAAATTGCAACTTCCCAGCGGGCCGATGTGGGCATCGGCCCCTACAGGACTCCGGCGAATCCGTACTGTCCCGCAAATTCTGAACGCAAAGCTGATCTACCGCAGCCGTTCAAGGGCATCCACTTGTAAATCTGATGCACCGTAACAGGCGGCGCGTACCATAGTGCCTGTAGGGTGACTATGTGTATTCGCAGTGACTGAAAATAAGGGCTTGCCTAAACTGCACCCGCAGCACGCACCAAACCGTAACCCAGCGCCCCTTTTCTCCCCATTCTTTTCCGGCAAGGCGGAAAAGAATGGGCCGCCGGAGGCTCGTCGGAAACGGCCTCGACGGAACGAGTCGCTGCTGTTTGCGAAGCCTCTTTTCCTCTAAACCCGTTTCCTCCTCTTTCCCGCCGAACCGCTTCGCTGGGTTCGCCGGGATATATCAAACATAAAGAGAGGCATACCAGATGAAGAAATTTCTGAATGAATTTAAGACCTTTATCTCGCGCGGCAACGTGATGGATATGGCTATTGGCGTTGTGATTGCGACGGCATTCGGCAAGATCAGTGCCAGTCTTGTTGCGGATATCATTATGCCGCTTATTGGCTGTCTGATTGGCGGCGTGGATCTGGCGACGCTCAATATCACGCTCAAACCCGCCGTCATGGACGGCGAAACTGTCGTATCGGAAGCAGTTGTGCTGGGCCTTGGGACGTTTTTGACCACGATCATTGATTTCCTGCTGATTGCGTTCGTCGTATTTCTGGTCGTCAAGGCTATGAATATGGCAAAGGCCAAGCTGGAAAAGCCCGCCGAGCCGGAATCTGAAAAGGAACCGGAACCTACAAAGGAAGAGCAGCTTCTAACAGAGATCCGTGATCTTCTGAAAAACAAATAGTACGCCAAACGGACGCGACTCCCGCGTCCGTTTTTTGTGTAGTTTCAGGACTTTTCATTTGCCTATAAATCTGATAGACTATTCGTATTAAAAGTGGGAGGTTTTCTTATGTCCGGTGTCTGTCAGAAAATCGATTTCAGTTCCTGGCCGCGCAGAGAGATTTTTTCCTTCTTTTCCTCGCTCGATCAGCCGTTTTACAGTGTCTGCTTCCGCGTGGACGTGACACGGCTGCACGCATACACCAAAGCGCACGGCCTGTCTTTTTATTACGCCATGACATATCTCGTCACACAGGCGGTCAACGAGGTTAAAAACCTGCGTTATACCATCCGGGATGGCAGCGTTTATCTGCTGGACAAGCGTACGCCGAGTTTTACGGAACTGAAAAAGGGTAGTGAGCAGTTCCAGATCATCACCTGTCCATGTAAGAGTACGATGGAGGACTTCTGCCGGGCCGCAAAGGAACGAAGTGAAGCACAGACATCGTTCGTAGAGACGGCCTCCGAGACAGACGATCTGATTTATATTTCATGCCTGCCATGGTTCGATCTCACCTGCTGCACAAACGAGCGGCAAATTGATGTAAATGACGCCATCCCCCGCATCACCTGGGGTAAATATGTCCGGCAGGAAAACGGCCGTGAAACGCTGGGACTTTCTATTGAGGTCAACCACCGGCTTATCGACGGCGTGCACTTAGGCCGGTTTTACGAATCTCTGCAAAACAAGATCAATGAATTGGAGTAAGCATTCAAAGTCATGAAAAACAGCAAACTCGCCGCGCTGCGCGCGGCGTTTCCCTATACCGTGCCGATTTTCGCGGGCTTCTGGTTCCTTGCGATGGCCTATGGCATTCAGATGAGCACGTCCGGATTTTCCTTTTGGTATCCGATGATTATGAGCGCCGTGATCTACGGCGGAAGTTTGGAATTTGTCGCCGTGAGCATGCTGCTCTCCCCGTTTGCGCCCGTGCAGACATTTTTGATGACGCTCATGATTCAGGCGCGCCATCTGTTTTACGGCATTTCCATGCTGGATAAATATAAAAATCTCGGCCCGAAAAAATATTACCTGATCTACGCCATGTGCGACGAAACATTCAGCGTCAATTATACTGCCAAAATCCCGGAAAACGTTGACCGGGGCTGGTTTTATTTCTTTGTGTCCCTTCTCAATCAGCTTTATTGGGTCAGCGGCGCGACGATCGGCGGTCTGCTCGGCAGTCTTATCCATTTTGACACGACGGGGTTGGATTTCGTTATGACGGCTATGTTCGTTGTGATTTTTATGGAGCAGTGGATGAAGGAACGGCGGCATTTCAGCGAACTTGTTGGCTTTCTCGCAGCAGTCTGCTGCCGGCTGGTATTCGGCGCGGATAATTTCCTCATTCCGACGATGGTCTGCATCCTCGCTTGTCTGTCGTTTTTGAAAAAGCCAATCGAATCAAAATTCGGAGGTGAACGCTTATGACGCTTCCGCAGCAAATAATAACCATCGCGCTCTGCGCTCTTGGCACGCAGCTGACGCGTTTTCTTCCCTTCCTGATCTTCAACGAGCATAAAAAAACACCGCTTTTCGTGCAATATCTCGGCAAAGTCCTGCCCGGCGCAATTTTCTCCATGCTGATAATTTACTGCTTGAAAAACATCTCGTTTACACAAGGCAATCACAGCTTGCCGGAACTGATTGGCATCGCTGTTACAGCTGGTCTGCACCTCTGGAAGCGCAGCATGCTCCTGTCTATCGCAGGCGGTACGATCGTGTATATGCTTTTGATCCGGTTTGTTTTCTGAACACACAGGTCAAAGGTAGAGGGCGATGCCGGTACACATTGACCCGGCAGATTGCATCGCTTTTACGAAAATCCATGGCGAATTCGTAACTTCCCATTGGGCCGATGTGGGCATCGTCCCCTACAGGATTTCGGCGAATCTGTACTGCTTCACAAATTTTGACCGCAAAGCTGATTCACCGCATCCAAGCACTCTTTTCTCTTTTCTCTAGCAAGAGAAAAGACAGGGCCGCCGGAGGCATATCCAGCCGCCGAATATGCAAAAAATCCCCTTTCCGCGAAGGGGATTTTTCTATATTCTTATTATATTAAAGAGTCTGCCCCATCTCCCCTTGAAAATTATCCACAGCTGTGCTATGATTAGTATGTATAATTTTGTGATTTTTCTGCCCGCGCGGCAAATACAGAAAGGAGCTGCGCCATGTATTCTTCCGCTTACGTCTGGGCCAAGGTTTTGGGTCATATGGAGTCCCGCCTGACCCCGCAGGTTGTGTCAACCTGGTTTGACGATACTGAGATTCTCGAGTTGACGGATGAGAAACTCGTGCTCTATTCCCCCTCCTCCTTCCGAAAGGATATCATCGTCCGCCGCTGCACTGGCTACATCAAAGAGGCCATGCAGGAAATTTTCCAGATGAACGTCGATGTCGTTGTACTCGACGACACGGAAATTGAGGCCTATCGAGGCAAATCGCAGAAGCCGGAGTTCATCGAGTTTAACCCGCAGTTTACCTTTGACAATTTCGTCGTCGGCTCCTCGAATCGCTTTGCGCACGCAGCAGCTGTTTCTGTGGCCAACAATCCGGCGGAAACGTATAACCCGCTTTTCATTTATGGCCCGTCCGGCCTCGGCAAAACGCACCTTCTCTACGCCATTGCGAGCGTCGTGCACAAAAACCATCCCAGCTACAACATCGTCTATATCAAGGGTGATCAGTTTACAAATGAACTGATTGCTGCCCTGCAGGAAGGCCGGAACAATGAATTCCGCTATAAATACCGCAACGCCGATCTGTTTCTGGTTGACGATATTCAGTTTATCGCCGGCAAGGAATCGACGCAGGAGGAATTTTTCCATACCTTCAATAACCTCTACGAGAACCACCACCAGATTGTTCTGACTGCAGACCGGCCGCCCAATGAGATGCTGCGTCTGGAGGACCGTCTGAAAACGCGGTTTGAGTGGGGCCTGATTGCGGATATCCAGCCACCCGATTTTGAGACGCGCATGGCAATCATCAAGAACAAATCCGTCTCGCTTGGCTTTGATCTGCCGAACGATGTCTGTACGTTCATCGCCGAAAATGTGACCTCGAACGTGCGTCTGCTGGAGGGCACGGTCAAAAAGATCCGCGCCTATCACGACCTTGACAACATGGAACTGACCGTTCCGAACGTGTCCCGCGCTATCAAGGACATGTACAACAAGGAAAAAGCCGAAAATCTGCCCACTCCGAACCTCATCATCGGTGAAGTCTCCCGATTCTATAACATCGAAGAATCCGTTATCCGCGGAACGCTTAAAAACAAGAATACTGCCGAAGCGCGGCAGGTCGCCATGTATCTGGTACGCAAGCTTACCAATTTAAGCCTGCCCGACATCGGCAAGGAATTCGGCCGTGACCATTCGACCGTCATTCACTCGCTCAAAAAGGTCGAGCAGCAGCTTGCCGCAGGCACCGGAACGCTCGCCGACAACATCCGCGACATTACGGCGAACATCAACAGTAAGCTTTAATTTTTGTCCACACCAACCTGTGGAATCCACACGACTCCCCTGTGGAAAGCTGTGAAACAGAAGTTTCACAAAACTGCATGTTGATAACATTCTTTTTTCTGCACACCTGCCTGTGGACAAAAAAGCATTGATCTGTCAAGAAAAAAACAGCTTTTCCACATAAAATTCCCCTACTGCTACCTACTTCTAAAAAATATCCTTTCTTTCTCTTGAAAGAAGAAACGGAGGAAGTTCCATGAAATTTACCTGTGAAAAAAACGCACTGGTGAGCGCCGTCTCCGTCGCCTCCCGTACCGTCGCGCAGAAGAGCACCATTCCGGCGCTCGAGGGAATTTATATCCGGGCCGGCGTAAAGCTGACGCTTTCCGGTTATAATCTCGAAACGGGCATTACCATCTCCGTCGATGCCGAGATCCAGCAGACTGGCGCCTGCATCATGCCCTCCCGTCTCTTCTTCGACATTATCCGAAAGCTGCCCGACGATACCGTCAGCATCTCGGTTGACGAAAAATTCAAAGTATCCATCCGCGGCGGCATTTCCTCGTTCACCATCACGGCTATGTCCTCCGAGGATTACCCGGAACTGCCGGAAGTCGAGTCCGACAAAGGCATCAGCCTGCCGCAGAATGAACTCAAAGCCATGATCGGCGGCACCAGTTTTGCCGTCAGCGAAAATCAGGCCCGTCCCATTCATACCGGCTGCTTGTTTGAGGTAGAAGATACTTCGATTACAGTCGTCGCTGTTGACGGCTACCGGCTGGCGCTGCGCCGCTGGAAATCGGAAGAGCCGATCGGACGGACACTCAAGTTTGTTGTGCCTGCCGCCGCTTTAAAAGAAGCGGAAAAAATTCTCGGCGATACGGACGACCCTTGCACGTTCTTCCTCGGCAGCAAGCATATCCTCTTCACCATCGGCGAGGCGACACTGGTCTGCCGCCTGCTGGAAGGCGAATTCTTGGATTGGCGGCGCGTTCTGCCGCAGAACCAGCCGGTGAAGCTGGCCGTGAACGTCGCAAAAATGACCGATTCCATCGAGCGCGTCGGCCTGATCATCTCTGAAAAGCTCAAGAGCCCGGTGCGCTGCAAATTCGGCGAGAATACGGCGGATTTCCGCTCTGTTTCCACCATCGGCGAAGCACATGACGTCTGCCAGATCGCGGGCGACGGGCAGGATATGGAGATTGGCTTCAACTGCCGGTATCTGCTCGACGCGCTGCGCGCGATTCCGGATGCGGAATGCTCACTTGAACTAATCAACGGACTCAGCCCCATCGTCATGAATCCTTGTGACGGATCTGAGCGGTACAGCTACATGGTTCTGCCGGTCCGGCTGAAAGCGGGGGAATAAGATGAAGGTCAGAGTCACAAAAAAGCTTTCGGACGCGCCGATTGAGATCCCTATTCATACCGAGTTTATCAAACTGCAGGATTTTCTGAAATTCGCCAACGCCATTGAATCCGGCGGCATGGCCAAGACCTTTATTCAGGAGGGTGAAGTCCGCGTTAACGGCGAGGTCTGCACGATGCGCGGCAAGAAGCTTCACCCCGGAGACGAGGTCACATTCCTACAGAATACCTGGCGCGTCACGGAAGAGCACGCATGAAGCTGCAAAGCCTGCAACTCTACGATTTTCGGAATTACGAGACGGCCAGCGTCAGCTTTCATCCCGGCGTCAATCTGATTGTCGGCGAAAATGCGCAGGGAAAGACCAATCTGCTGGAGGCCGTTTTTTATTTGTCTACCGGCAAAAGCTTTCGCACCGCCCGCAATCAGGAACTCATCCGCTTCGGCGCAGAATTTACAGACCTGAATTGCAGTCTGTTTTCCGGCGGCCGGGAACAGAGCCTGCGGGCTGTGCTGTTTTCCGGAAGAAAGCCGCGGCAGCTGTACATCGGCGGCGTAAAGCAGCGCTCCGCCGCCGGACTATCCGGCGTGCTGACGACCGTTCTGTTCTGCCCGGACGATTTGCTGATTTTAAAAAGTGGGTCCGCCGGAAGGCGAAAGATTCTCGATACCGCCCTCTGCCAGCTTCGGCCCGGCTATGCGCAGGCGCTGGCGGAATATCAGAAGCTGTATGACAGCAAATCAAGAATTTTAAAAGATTATCACGAGGCCCCATCCCTTCTGGAGCCGCTGCCGGAATTCAACTACCGCATGGCGCAGGTCGGTGCGGTCATAATCGCCTACCGGGCAAAATTCCTGCGGGAACTTTCCAAACAGGCGCGGCTGTACCATGCGGAATTTTCTGGCGGACGGGAGGAACTTTCCCTTGTCTATCAGACTGTTTCGACCGTGACAGACCCGTTCGCAGAAAAAAAAGTCATCTTTCAGCAGCTGCTTGATCACCAGCAGGCGCATTACCGCGCCGAGTTGGATTCCGGTCAGTGTTTGTCCGGCCCGCACAAAGACGATTTTGAAACGCTCCTCGGCGACCGCTCCGTCAAAGCCTACGGCTCTCAGGGCCAGACCCGCACGGCAGCTATCAGCCTGAAGCTGGCTGAGCGCGAATTATTCCGCGCCGATACCGGCGAAGAGCCGGTTCTGCTGCTGGACGATGTGCTGTCCGAACTGGACGCGCGGCGGCAGGATTTCGTGCTCAATCAAATTCGCTCCGGTCAGGTGCTTATCACCTGCTGTGAGCCGGAACGCATCACAAATATCGGAAAACGCATTTTCGTGGAGAGCGGACAGATCCGGGAGGAGTTGTCATGTATCTGAATATCGGTGGCGATTTCTCCGTCCGCGCCGAATCTGTAATCGGCGTGTTCGATCTGGACAACACCAGCTGCTCCAAATGGACGCGGAAATTTCTCGCAGAGGCACAGAAGGCCGGCGCTGTCGTGGAAGCGACGGACGAACTGCCGAAATCCTTTCTGGTCGTCAGCGAATACGGCGAAAACCGCGTCATTCTGACAAAATATAATGCAGCCGTTCTGCTCAAACGCATGCAGGACGCGCAGCGTACCCCGATCTCTGCTAAAGGAGAAGCAATATGACAGAAGAAATCAA
>ULSO01032680.1_pt1 | contig 15064 bp, 11 predicted proteins | sample 1956701 | NCBI WGS metagenome assembly ULSO01 (sample SAMEA4835708, study PRJEB28245) | human gut metagenome | biome: gut microbiome; material: fecal sample | place: Denmark | collected 2008 | reverse complement strand
CTTTGCGTACCGGTTCAAACACGGTGGAGTGAGCGATGATCTGTGCCGGAGCCTGATCGTGCATCACCACCTGCGCTTGCTTGTACAGTTCAACGCGTTTGTTATGGTCGTCGGTAGCACGCGCCGGTTGAATCAGATCTTCAAACGGTTTGTAGCACCATTTTGAGTAGTTGGAGCCTTGTTCAGAGGCGGCGCAGCTGAACAGGGTGGCGAAGAAGTTATCCGGATCCCCGTTATCGCCAGTCCAGCCCATCATTACCGTCTGGTGCTCGCCATCTTTCGCACGCTTGAGGTACTCACCCCATTCGTAGGTGACAATTTTGGCCTGCACGCCGACTTTCGCCCAGTCTGCCTGAATCATCTCCGCCATGCGGCGAGCGTTCGGGTTATACGGACGTTGTACCGGCATCGCCCACAGGTCGATGGAGAAACCTTTTTCCAGACCCGCTTCTTTCAGCAAGGCTTTCGCTTTTTCAGGATCGTAGGTGTAGTCCTGAACGTCGTCGTTATAGCCCCACATGGTTGGCGGGATCAGGTTTTTCGCTGATACGCCCGCGCCCTGATAAACCGCTTTGATGATCGCGTCTTTGTTCACCGCGTAGGTCAGAGCCTGGCGAACTTTCACGTCATCCAGTGGTTTTTTCTGCACGTTATACGAGAGATAACCGACGTTCAGCCCCGGCATTTCCATCAGGTTGATGGATTTATCCTGCTTCATGCGGGCGATATCTGCCGGGTTCGGGTACGGCATCACCTGGCATTCGTTCTTCTGCAATTTCGCGTAACGCACGGAAGCGTCAGGGGTAATAGAGAAGACCAGCGTATCGATCTGCGGTTTGGTGCCCCAGTAGCCATCAAACGCTTTGTAGCGAATACGGGAATCTTTTTGATACTGCTGTAACTGGAACGGACCGGTGCCGATTGGGTTGAGGTCCAGTTTTTCCGGTGTACCGGCTTTCATCATCGCGTCAGCATATTCTTTTGACAGAATAGAGGCGAAGTCCATTGCCAGGTCAGCGAGGAACGGCGCTTCCGGGCGAGTCAGCACAAACTGAACGGTGTTGTCGTCCACCTTTTTCACTTCGCTGATCAGCTCCGGCAAGCCCATGCCTTCGAAGTATTCGTAGCTGCCGCCAGAAACTTTATGGTACGGGTTTTGCGCGTTTTTCTGACGATCGAACGAGAACACCACATCATCGGCGTTCAGTTCACGCGTCGGTTTGAATTCTTTATTGTCGTGCCACTTCACACCTTTACGCAGATGGAAGGTATAGGTTTTACCGTCTTCGCTGACTTCCCACTTTTCAGCGAGGCCCGGGATCACTTCGGTGGTGCCGATTTTAAATTCAACCAGACGGTTATAAAGCGGGACGGAAGAGGCGTCATAGGTGGTGCCGGAGGTAAACAGCTGCGGGTTAAACCCTTCCGGAGATCCTTCTGAGCAATAAACCAGAGTTTTAGCCTGAACACTTGCTGCGACGGTCATAGCCACCAGGCTGAGACCAAGCTTCAGCATCCCTGACTTTTTCAAGGAAATACGCATTATTCTGCTCCAATTGTGATGTTTGTTGTTTTAACCCTTTGCAGTGGGTTGTCGCTGCCTGACCTTTTTTGTTTTTTGCCCGGTCGGGTCAACGTTATGAGGTGGGGATGCCGTACTAATTAACATCAGTGTAACAGTGCGGATCCTCCATAAAATGCCCCTCGTGACCTACAATCTGTCAACAGAATGTGAAAACGTCAATACAGCCAACCGGGATTTACACCAACGGTGAGAATCCACAAACAAAGATTAAAAAAACTTCAAACAGCTATTTGCAGCAGAGAAATTTGTGCTACTCCAACATGACCAGAACAATCAGCTTAATATTTAGCAACATTTGGTGATTAAGTTTTATGCATTTAGTGAAAAAAATCTGAGAAAAAGGTGGATATCTGAGCGATTAATACCATGAACGCTAAAACGCACAGCGGAAAATGCCAGCGCCAGCCATAAGTAACGCAAAAAAAGATTTAAGCAAATATAAAAAAAGACAATGGTTTCTGTCACAAATCCGTTAATGGATAGTGAGATATGGGGCGCAAATTTGGCAGGGAAATGTGTGGTGTGTAGGTCGAATAAGGCGGTCGCGCCGCATCCGACAATAAGTGCGGTGCCGTTGCCTGATGCGACGCTGGCGCGTCTTATCAGGCCTACGTCGAGTCGAACCTCCCTGCCCCCGGAGGTTCTCATCCTCATGGGCTTCAAATGCAAAAAAGCCTGCTCGCTGAGCAGGCTTTTCGAATTTGGTCGGTGATAGAGGATTACTCGCCACTTCGTGGCTCGCCCTGCGGGCCGTTGCTGGCGCAACGTTCTCTCGCTTCGCTCGAGTCGAACCTCCCTGCCCCCGGAGGTTCTCATCCTCATGAGCTGCAGATGCAAAAAAGCCTGCTCGTTGAGCAGGCTTTTCGAATTTGGTCGGTGATAGAGGATTCGAACCTCCGACCCCTTCGTCCCGAACGAAGTGCGCTACCAGGCTGCGCCAATCACCGAATGCGGGGCGCATCTTACTGCGCAGATACGCCCTCGTCAATCCCTTAATAGCAAAATGCCTTTTGATCGGCGAGAAAGTCAGCAGGCCTCTTAGTTAGCCGCTGCCTCTTTTGTCTGCGGGATGTGACACCAGTTGTTGTTTTCGTTAATTCCACCATCCGGTGAAGTATAGCCAAGACAACCCATGATGGTGTCGTACAGCTCTACGTGACGGCGTGGCACTTTCATGTCGGCTGCTTTTTTCAGCTGCGCAAACGCCTGCGCATTGACCGGATTTTCCAGATATTTATCTGACATCCAGACCATCATCGGTACGCGGAACTGCTCCGGCGGTGCCAGTTCACGCGGCGTGCCGTGCAGGTGCTCGCGTTCATTAATTGACTCGCCGTGGTCAGCTGCGTAGAACACAATAGCTTTCTTATCGCGAACCTGATCAATCACACTGGAGATAAAGTGATCCACATAGGTCACCGAGTTGTCATAGGAGTTGATCATCTGCGCTTTGGTACATCCGCTATCAACACCAATACATTCCGGCTTCCACTGCGCAAAGCTGCGCGGGTAACGCTGGGTGTAGTTAAAGTGCGAACCTTTGGTATGCAGAATGATCAGATGCTTACCATCCGGGTTGCGCCCCAGCGATTGCTGCATTTCGTCTACCAGCAACATATCATCTACCGGCTTGCCACGGTTACGTGGCTCCGCACCAATCTGCTCACGATAAGCAATGTTGTCCGCCATCGTGTTGCTGTAGAACCACATTTCGCTCTGCATAGCGTAGAGGTCAGAACTGAATCCTAACTGCTTCAGCACCGCGAAAATGTTCTGTTCTTTTAATGTGCGCTGCGGATTATCTTCCGCGCCCCCCTGACGTACAAACATGCAACGCAGAGAAAGTTTGGTCGCCGTGTCACAAGAATAGCCACGGAACGCCGCCAGATTTTTCTCCTGGGCCAGCTTCGGCGTGGTATTACGCTCATAGCCGAAAATGCCCATATGGTCCCAACGCGTGGTTTCACCGATGATAAACACGACATAAGTGTCATCAACGTTTTGCGGTGCCTGATAAGTGAATTTCTTCGCCGGGTTAAGCAATGAATTATTATCGGAAGATTCATCGACCCGCGCCCAGGCGTACAGCCCCAACGCAGAAAGCCAGTTTGATGGCAGATAAGAGTTCGCTACGACACCGCCATAACTCGGCAAATCAACGCCGGTCGCCCTCTCCACTTTCTTCTGCTGGATATCCAGCAAACGAATCGGTGCCCAAACCATAATACCCGCCAGTACGACGACCGCCAGGCTGCGAATACGCTGCCCTGGGGTTCGCAGTTGTCGGAGCAAGGTGTAGCGACAGCGGTTATTCCAGATAAGGATAAGAGGCAATGCACTAACGGCGATTAACCAGAGAATAAAGTTCAGACCAACAACTTCTTTTGACAGGTCGATATCGGTGGTCATGACGGAAGCGATGATGCCATAACCAATGACCACATTAAGGAAGGTCATGTAATAGCTGGCACCTGCGGAAAAGAGCACCACCAGCGATGCCAGAATACGCCAGCTGCGGCGGCCAAACAGCGAAAGCAGGCGAAGTAAAAAGAAGGTCACCAGTACGGTGGCGGCCAGTTCAACAACAGCAGAAATGCCTTTCCAGACGGTAAAATCGTGCGCATAGCTGCCGAAGCGGCGGTAAAAAACCGCGCCATTCATAAAAAGGCCAATATAGATTGCAAGCAAAAAGCTCAGCTTCTGCTGTGTAATCGATTTGATGTATCTCATGCAAACAAACCCTGGACAAACAGGTGATAACACCCTGCTTAGCGGCTTTTCAGGCCCGGCAGGGGAAAAGTGCGGAGGTAGTCAGATAAGTAAAATCTACACGCGCGAATAAGTAGACCACAGCAAAGGGAAAAAGTGTGGGGAAAGAATGTGCATGAAGCACAAATTTACAAAAATGCAAGTTTGAAAAGAGACTTTAGCGTTACAAAAAGCAGTAAAAAGGGCCAGTTAACTGGCCCCTAAGATGTGAAATTATTCGTACTGTACAGTAAAGTCGACCGTTGCATCTGCGCGACCAATAGTTGCATCGGCGCGAATAGGCACGTAGCTGGCGATATAGTTCAGTTGATGTGCGCCATCACCGTTAATTGCAAACTCAACCGGTGTCGGCGTTGTATTTTCCGGAAACTGTTGTACTCCAGCAGCGGTTTTGATTTTCAGCCCAACGCCTGTAGCGCCACCCGCATCCAGCGCAAAAAGATTTGGGTCGTCGGCATTGGGCGTACCATCCATAGTGACGTAGGCTCTGACCACTTCACTACAGTTTTTCAGACCGATGGAAAAAGGAGTGGGATTAATTTCTGTTCCGATTCTTACCGGCTTTTTGAGAACCGCTAATCCCATGTCGACTTCAACACTGTCTTTGACCAATTCGCAGGCACCCTGGCTGATTTTAAGGGTGAATTTCAACGTTCCTTTCGGCCCTAAATCCGTGGTTGCCGCCAGTGACAAAAAGGAAAGAGGCAGCAGACATAACGCAAATATTGTTCGCTTCATGACTGTTACTCCAGTTCGACATGCATGGTAGCAATGCCGCTATAATCACCGGCAGCGGGTAATTTTCCGGTCGTGCTAACGGGATAAGCGGTAATTGTGGTTGTCGCTTTGCGTTTGACATCTTCGTACAGCGAGCCGGGATTCATTTCTAATAAGCTATTACTATCATTCGGCTTAAGAATATTACCTTTACCGTCCTCAATGACTGCACCAACATCGGCGTTGCCTAAATCAATTGCGCTGGGATAGGCAGTATTTGGTGTTGCATCAATACTGAGATAAATTTTGACGCCATCTGAAATATTATTGCAGTCAAAGCTTAATTCTTTTTGTACCTTCTGCACATTTTGTGGTGGTTGTCCGGCACGCCCTTTAAAATCATGGGCCTGATATTCTCCGAATGGAATATCCAGTACGGTGCCAGCGGCAAGTTCACAGCCTTGAGTAACTGTAATACTCCCGGAAATACTGACATTGGCCATGGGCTGACTATCATTGTAAACACCTTTCTTTTTTGTCCCAAAGAGGGACGCAACTCGTGTTTTAGGAATAATCATTTGCCCAACAAAAGGATGTGAAATATAAATACTGATACTTCCTTTACCACCTGTCCCCCAATTGTTAGCAGTATAGGGCGTACATTCTTTCTGTGCCGTGCCATTGCTTCGATCGGTAAAAGGCACCGGGATATCTAATTGTGTGTAGACATATATTTTGGTGAGAATATCAATGTAATTATTGAATTTATAGTACCCATCTACAGTTCCAGGCTCAGGCAGAAGCGTTACACCTTTAAAATAAGTCACAACTCCATTATCTGGAATGGGATCCGGGCATTCACAATAAGCGGAATATTTTGTACCTAAAGCAAAGGGCTGAGTTAATATTTTCCCAGCCTTATTTTCTGAAGGTACCTGGATAGTCTGTACGAAATCAAAACTATACTCATGGGCCACCCCATTTGATGTCTGACATGGTCCCCAATCCGCAGCCCATATATTTCCAGCAAAAGTGCTCGTCCCTAACAGCACCATACCTGCCAACAAATTTTTAATTTTCATCTAAATATCCTTATTTCTCGCATACCGCATTAACCATCACGATAGCCGCATTGTCCTTGTTCTCTGGCAAGCGGAATGGCACACGGCAACGTTGCGCCTGCTCGTTCCCCCAGCTCACCTGCAATTCGCCCTCTTCTGGCATCCCGCTGATATAAAGCTGTCCTTCTTCACCCACAATGCTGCTGGCAGGTTTGCTCTCATCAATTAACGCTGCGGTTGCACCAAACGGTACTGCGTTGCCATTCGCCTGTTTTAAGCTCATCAGCACACGGTAACCGACGCGGGTATCAAAGCGGGAACGCACAACTGCACCACGAGTAGGCACGACTTTCTGGAACGCTTCCTGTAGTTCAACGTTTTGCCCCAACGTGTCGCTACGCAATTCCACAATGGTTTCACGATATGGTGTGAGATAAGGCACCACGGCGTTGCCCATCCAGTCAACTTCTACGCCGCTGCTGTTAACCACATGTCCACCACGCGCGCCCGGTGCAGAAACAATCGCCAGACTTTCGCCTAAAGGCTGCGAAAGCGTTATACCTTCACTGTGAACGATGACACCGCCGCGCACGCCATAGTTAACCTGTTGGTTATCTTTAGAATAGTTATAGCCTACGTCAATGTTACCAGAGCCACCCATATACCCCATGTTGACGCTGCCACTGTAGCCTACGCCATTACTGGTGTAACCCTGCTGAACGTTATAGCTCAGGTTACGATCTTCCAGTAACGTGCCGCTAACAGAGGCCTGTTGCGACGTCTTGCCATTCTGGTCGGTAGTCATGCGATAACTGCTCCACGCGCCCCCCAGAGGGATGGAAACACTGAATGACCACAAGCGATCGTCTTCTTCCCATTCCGGACTTCTCGTCCAGGTATAGGCCACGCTGTAATTCACCCGACCAATGTGACCGTGATAACCGGCGCTTAAGGAGTTTTCCTTACCGTCAACGTTCCAGTAATCCTGCTGCGTCATATTGAAATAAACCGAGCCGTAGTCTCCCAGTTGCTGGGTAATATTGCCCTGTATCTGGCTGCGCTTGTGATAACGGCGGTAATCACTGTCGGCGTCACTGCGAACATCAGTTGCTTCCTGGAAGGTGTAGTAGCCGCTGGTTGAGTATTTGTAGCCCAACAGACGCAGGTCAGTGCCACCCTCAAAACTTTTCGAATAGAGGAAGCGATAAGACTGGCCTTCCTCTTTTTCATTGTTGCGTAACTGACTTTTCGCCTGAGTGACATCCACCGATACTGCGCCAATGGTACCGAAGTTTTTCCCCAGGCCCAGAGCTAAAGCGTTGTAATCTGCCGACAACAATGCACCACCGTAGGCGGTCATACCCCACGGCAAGCCGTACATGGCGGTAAACTGCCCGAAATGTGGTTTATCGCTGTCGTAATTACCAGCACGATATTCACCGGCAGCCAGACTGTATTTCAGATACCCTTCACGCTGGAAAATCGCCACCGCCGAAAACGGCTGGATAAAACGTTGTTCACTTCCGTCGGCTTCTTTAATGATCACCGTCAGGTCGCCGCTGCCGGAGGTTGCGTAGAGATCGTTAATCTCAAATGCACCCGGCTGAACAAAAGTGCGATAAATGACATAGCCGTTCTGTTCGATACTCACTTCAGCGTTGCTTTTGGCGATGCCGCGCACTACCGGAGCAAAGCCACGCTGGCTGTCCGGCAACATTTCATCGTCGGATGCCAGTAACGCCCCACGCATTTGTACGCTATCAAAAATCTCGCCAGGCGTGGCGGTATCACCCAGAGTTATCTGTGATTTAAGTGGAATAATTGCCCGGTTTAACGATGTACCAACGTTATCCCATTGGTTTTTGCCATCGGTACGGTTCCAGATACTGTTATTACGTAAACGCCACGGACCAACGTTCAAACCGCTGCGCAGGTTCAGGTAATAACTGTCACTGGTCGAATCTGAAGATGAACCTGTACCTTCATTGCGTCCATTGCTGCCACTAAAGCTGTAATCCAGCAACAGCGCAGGTATTCCTTCGTCCCAGCGAGAAGGATCAACCGTGCCGCGAGCGGTCATCATCATTGCCGCCTGTGGAAAGGAAAGATGCAGCGTCTGAGTATTAAAATCAAAGCGGCTGGTGGCCTGGGGAATGATTTCATCAAACGCTACGCAGGCTTCTGGTGGTGACATCTTCAGCGCCGGAAAGCTGTCAACGCGCACGCCCATTTCTTCCAGTTGCACCCGGCTAAGGCAAGGCATAAGCGACTCACCGCTGGCTTTGCGTTTCGCTTCGCTGGCGGTACTAAAATCCAGCGTCCGGGAAGCCATTTTTTCTTCGTTTACAAACACCGAAACCCGGTATTTACCGGGGATTTGCTGGCCGACAGGTGAGTCGTATACCGACAAGTCGATGTGTTGATCGATACCCTGAACGTTTTCGAGAAATTTAGGGTTAAATTTTCCGCCATACGCAGGTAACGAGCTGGCAATCGTTAATGCCAGCAGAGAGAAGGAAAAATGCGCTCTGTAGTGATAGAGAGGTAAATGCATCCAATGCATAGTAAAAGCGCCTTGTAAAAGGATCAGTTAATCGGCTTCGTCAGCATTTCGCCAGCAACACCGAAATCATTAATAATGCTGTATTTCACTTCGTGCGCGTTGCCTGTACCGGCTGGAAGGTTAATGTTTAACTTTCCTTTCGCGAGAACCATTCCCGCCCGTTCAATCTTTTGTCCATTAATGGAAAACTGATTAAAGGTCAGGTTATAAGCGGAGTCGTTATTAACCACAATTTGGTTATTTTGACGCTGGAAACGTAACTGTTTCATGGCCTCGAGGTTGCTTCCCGGCAAACCTTTTGGACGATAGAACAACTTCAAACGGGTGCGAACGGCTATCTGTAAGACGTTTTTATTTTCATTTTCAGCACTTTTCGCAGGAATGGCCTTTACATTAATCCAGTAAACGGATTCACGATCTTTAGGTAAGGTATCTTCAATATTGACGATACGTAAGACGTTATTTTTATCAGGATCAAGTTTGAATAATGGCGGTGTAATAATAAACGGTGTTTTTTTATTGCTATTCACATCATCAATCCATGACTGGATCAAAAACTCTTCATTTTTATTATGGTTTTCAACGGTCAGCGACGCTTCTTTCTTGCCGCCATCATAAATAACACGCGTCGTGCTTAAGGCTACGCCACCAGCAAAACACTGTTGTGCGGTCATTAAAAGTGCCAGCACAGCAAAGCTAATACGTTTCATGATTCGGTCCCTGAGTCATTGGTGTGAATAATGGCAACACAGTCTCTGTTGCCATTGAGAGATGATCGTTCCGTCAGGATCGATTAGTTGTAAGTCAGGTTGAAGTCGACTTCAGCGTTACCGTAACCCGTGGTTACTGCATCTTTGGTAGAGACATAGTTAGCGGTGAAATACAGAACGGTCTGACCTTCTTTCAGGACAGTAGCAGATTTACCAGTATTCAGGTCAACCAGGGTATTGGTGTTATCATAAATACCGATACCTACGCCAGTTGCGGCACCTGGTTCAGTGCTTACAGAAACCAGTTTGCTGTTGTCTGCATCGCCAACGCCGTTAAAGCTGATTTCCACATTTTTGAAAGTGGAGATATCGCAGTTTTCCAGTTTGATTTTGAACGGCGTTGCTGTGGATTTATCACCCATAGCAGTAAATACAGACTTGTTCACCTGACCCAGAACAACTTCTTGTTTTTGAGTGTCTGGAGACACAACACAAGCGGCGTCAACAATCTCACCGGTGAATTTAACAGTACCGTCGCCCGCATCAGCTGCGAATACGGAAGTAGAGGTCAGCGCAAGCGCAGATAAGGCAAACAGAACCTTTTTCATTTATAACTCCATTTATATAGATAAATATGCTTGATGTTGTTCATACAACGGGGCGCAGATTATACAAATGGTGCTAAAAAAGAAAATTATTTTTACTGAAGATTAGTTTTTGCAATAAATTGAAATGTACTTCAACTTCAATTAATTGCACACAAAAACGCTTCCAACGACTATTTTTTTAGGAATATATTTATATTTACATGATATATAAACAAATAAAATATATTTGTGGTGTAAATATTATTGTTCTTTTAATATGCGTCCATAAAAAAAGGGAGACTTTGAAGTCTCCCTCCTCGCATTTATTTCAGTAGCAACATATTTCTAAATATGCGCCTCACGCAATACTTTCTGCTCTGGCTGACGAATTGTCGTAGAAAGCGCCAATGACAGAATCAGCAGGGCGAAAATCACGTAGAAGGTCACATAGAAGCCGCCAAACAGTGAGGCGATAATCGAACCACAAATGCTACCGATACCGAAACCGAGGTAAATCACACCGTAGTTTTTCGCCAGGTTATTGAGGCCAAAGAACTCACTGACCAGTGATGGAAAGACGGTAATAGTGCCGCCAAAGTTAAATGCCACGCAGGCAATCGCTGCAAAGAACGTCACTGCATTTAATGGTGCAAACAGCAGGGCCGCCATACCCACCAGCGAAATCACCTGACCAATGGTGATAACACGGATACGGGCAATTTTGTCAGACAGAATGCCCAGCACCAGACGACCTGAAAGGTTAGCGATGGAAATAACAGTGACTGCATTGGCTGCGGAAACCACATCAAGGTGTGCCAGACTTTGGGCGATATCTTTCGCTACCCCAATCACGTACAGGCCGCTCATGCAGGCAGTCAGGAACATTACCGCTAACATCCAGTACTGCGGTTTACGCATCGACTCTGCCAGCGTGTAATCTTTCTCCACCACACCATTGCTGGTTTTCACTTCCTGTTTTGGTGCGTCTTTCATTAACGTTGCGCCGAAAACAATCATCACCAGCGCAATCGCTCCCCAAATCACAAATGTTTTTTCCAAACCCACCGTTTCGAGCAGCTGCGTGTCGATAAATTTGAAACCCAGGCTACCCAGACCATAAGAACCGATAGCGAACGCGGAGATCAGACCTTTACGCTCCGGGAACCACTTCACGCAGTTAGAGAGCGTCAGCAGGTAACCCGCGCCATCCGCCAGACCGACCAGCACACCGGCGCTTAACCACAGCATCATCAGGTTGTTGGAATGCGCGGTCAGGAAGAAGCCTAATCCCAGCAAAATGCCGGAAGCCATGGTGACGCGTTTAACGCCAAAACGTTCCTGCAATTTGCCCGCAACAGAAGACGAAATTGCCAGCCCCAGACTTAACAAGCCGAAAGAGAAAGCGACCTGGCTTACCGGCGCATCCAGCTTGGCGGAAAGCGCGCCATTAAACAGGCTCCAGGTATAAACCGACCCCAGCGCAAACTGGGTAATGATTGTACCGATGAGTGTCAGCCAGCGGGTACGCTGATAATTTGAAGGTGTCATGGCAGTATTCCTGCAGTAATAAAAAGGAAAAATCTCTGCCGACAACCATAACGAAGTGCACTTTATGCCTGGGGAAAAACGGCATGAAATGCCATCAGAACGGAATGAAATGCCTTAGTTCAGGAATGAATGACGCGACAATTATTCACCAAATTTATTATTTGGTAAGTTAGCACCCACTATCGCCACAACTGTTGTTATTCAATGGTTTCAATTGTGACTGTTACGTTAAAATCTGGCGCTAACCCCCATCGTATACAGATAGTCGCTATTATTAGTGGTATTTTCTGCCTGAGTTAGCGCGGCATAGGCGGCAATATTTTGATTGAGCAACATATCAGCGCCTACGGTGACATCCAGCCAGTTGCCGTTCTGGTTTGTCGCCGTCATCCGGCTCAGGCCTGATTGCGCCTTCCAGATATTCTCGCCAAATTGCTGGTTATAGCTGATTTGCGCCCAGGGTCGGAGATCGCCAAGCCGGGAGTCAACACGCCAGCCTAAGCTACTCACGCTGGCATGCCATAACGGATCGGTCAGCGTGGTAGTACTGTCGCCAAACTCGTTATACATCGAGGTGGTTGTGCCATCGTAATGTAATGCCGCGACCGGGCCGGTTGTAACCTGTTCATATAAAGGAAAATTCCAGCCCATACTCATACTGCTGGTCACATCCACAGGAGTTTCTTCCGCCAGATTGACTTCCAGTCCCAGCGCCCTTTGGCTACTTTGAATACGTTGCGACAAAATATCGTTGTAATCAGGTTGATGATCACTATCCCAGGTGTAACGCTCTGTGGAATGTCCGGGTTGCGTATCAACGATATATTCTTGTTGCCAGGCGTAAGCTGTGTTGAGAAAAAAGGCACTGATTACCACGCTCGCCAGCAGGCTTAGCTGCCAGCGACCACCGCTTTTTTTTATGATCATTAACACGACTCCAGGGAAGAGCCGAATTCGGCAATATTATTGTCATTGTATGAAGGATATCGGGCATAGTAGCCCTGTATTAAATATTGACTTTTTCACCGATGCGTCAAGAAAAGCGGCTGAAATTTTTACGATCGGGTACATAGCGAGGGAAAGTATGGAACGTTGCGGCTGGGTTAGTCAGGACCCGCTTTATATTGCCTACCATGATAATGAGTGGGGCGTGCCTGAAACTGACAGTAAAAAACTGTTCGAAATGATCTGCCTTGAAGGGCAGCAGGCTGGGTTATCGTGGATCACCGTCCTCAAAAAACGCGAAAACTATCGCGCCTGCTTTCATCAGTTCGATCCGGTGAAGGTCGCAGCAATGCAGGAAGAGGATGTCGAAAGACTGGTACAGGACGCCGGGATTATCCGCCATCGAGGGAAAATTCAGGCAATTATTGGTAATGCGCGGGCGTACCTGCAAATGGAACAGAACGGCGAACCGTTTGCCGACTTTGTCTGGTCGTTTGTAAATCATCAGCCACAGGTGACACAAGCCACAACGTTGAGCGAAATTCCCACATCTACGTCCGCCTCCGACGCCCTATCTAAGGCACTGAAAAAACGTGGTTTTAAGTTTGTCGGCACCACAATCTGTTACTCCTTTATGCAGGCATGTGGGCTGGTGAATGATCATGTGGTTGGCTGCTGTTGCTATCCGGGAAATAAACCATGATTCGGGAAGCGCAACGTTCAGAACTCCCCGCGATCCTCGAACTGTGGCTGGAAAGTACAACCTGGGGGCATCCCTTTATAAAAGCGAATTACTGGCGTGACTGCATTCCGCTGGTGCGGGATGCCTATCTTGCCAACGCGCAAAACTGGGTCTGGGAAGAGGACGGTAAGCTTCTCGGTTTTGTCAGCATTATGGAAGGCCGATTTCTGGCAGCAATGTTTGTCGCACCGAAGGCCGTCAGACGCGGTATTGGTAAGGCGCTGATGCAGTATGTGCAGCAGCGCTATCCCCATCTGATGCTGGAGGTTTATCAAAAAAATCAACCGGCGATAGATTTTTACCGTGCGCAGGGTTTTCACATTGTCGATTGCGCATGGCAGGATGAAACCCAACTACCCACCTGGATTATGAGCTGGCCGGTGGTTCAAACGCTGTAAGTGTCAGTTCCGGACCGTTGTATTTTTCCAGCCATGCCAGCGCCGTATTACCCGCACAGCCATTCCCCAGCCGCGAGCTGGGGAGATCTTTGGTCAGCACGTTCACTGCGCCGTTTTTACAAATACCGTCAGCGGTTAAATCCAGATCCGGCCATGCCCCTTCGTGAATGCAAATCACGCCAGGTTTAATTCCCTCGCTAATGACCGCTCCGGCAAGGATCTGCCCACGGGAGTTCCACACCCGCACCATATCCCCTTCGGTTATGCCGCGCGCCTGAGCATCGTCAGGATGAATGGTGACAGGCTCACGGTTTGCTACCGCGTACAATTCGCGCAGAGAACTGTAATTCAGCTGGCTGTGCAGGCGGTGCGCCGGATGGGCAGAAAGTACCTGCAACTGTTCTGGTTCGGCATTGCCCTGCCATTCGTCCGGCTCCAGCCACATTGGATGCCCAGGGCAATCCGGGTAACCGTAATCGGCAATACGCTGTGAGAAGATTTCAATCTTGCCGCTGGCGGTTTTTAACGGATGCGCCAGCGGATCGCGGCAAAAATCAGCGAAGCGAATAAACCGCTCGCTGTCCGGGTTTTCCGGCATCTCAATTAACTGGTTGGCTTGCCAGAACTCAGCAAATGGCGGCAATTCAACCTGCTGGCTTGCCCCGCGCTGCCGGGCAACGTTATAAAACGTTTCCAGCCATTGCAGCTGACTTTTTCCTTCCGTAAACCGCGCATAGCCGCCCTTCTCCCAACGTTCACTCAACTCGGCAAAAACATCAAAATCATTACGCGCTTCATAGCGTGGCGGCACCACTTGCTTCATCGGCACCAGATGCTGATTACTGTAATCACCGGTCATGGTGAGATCATTACGCTCAAAAGAGGTAGTCGCAGGCAGAACGATATCCGCGTGTTTCGCCGCCGCCGTCCAGAAGCATTCAGAGATCACCACCAGCTCCGGTTTTTGCCAGGCACGGATCAGACGATTGGTATCCTGATGATGAGTAAAGTTGGCACCGCCCGCCCACCAGATAAAACGAATATCCGGGAAATGTCGGTTCATACCGTTGTGTTGATATGCGCCACCAGGGTTTTCCAGTGCTTCAACAATGCGGGCAACAGGGATTTTATCCACCGCATCGCAGCCACCCGGCAAGCTGCCCTGCATGGAAGAGAGCACCGCAGAACGCCGCGTGGGGTTACCACCATTGGCAAAATGATAAGAAAGACCAAAACCGCCGCCGGGTGTGCCGATTTGCCCCAACATTGCCGCCAGCGTGACGATCATCCAGTGTTTTTGCTCACCAAACTGTTGGCGCTGCATTCCCCAGCCAGCCATCAGCATGGTCGTGTTTTGGTGGAAAAGAGCCGCCAGCTCGCGGATTTTCGCTGCGTTAACCCCACAAATCTCTGCCGCCCATTCGGCGTTTTTCGCTATA
>ULSO01015170.1_pt1 | contig 15070 bp, 13 predicted proteins | sample 1956701 | NCBI WGS metagenome assembly ULSO01 (sample SAMEA4835708, study PRJEB28245) | human gut metagenome | biome: gut microbiome; material: fecal sample | place: Denmark | collected 2008 | reverse complement strand
GCCGCCGCGTTCGCTATGACGATCATGCCGGCGTGGACTTACGCCATGTGCCTGGGATTCGCCGTGCTGCCCCTCGTCATCGACGAAAGCGTCAAGCTCGCGCTGCACTTCGGCGCGAAAGCGCCCTCCCGCCGCAGGAAAAAAGCCGCCTGAAAACATGCGAAAAAACGGAACCGCGTGCGGTTCCGTTTTCGTTATACCGTTATAGTTTTATTGCAGTTCGCTCGGGACGGTAGCGGTGGCGGCGAAGCGGCGCACCGATTCGAGAGCGCTTATGCACGAGTCGAGCGAGTCGTACGTTTCGCCTATGCAGATGACGCTCTTCTGCGCGTTGCGGAGTTTATAGTAATATCTGCCGAACTTGTCGCGGTCGATGATGAAATTGCCCTGGGCGGAATTTTTCTTGACCGATTCGATCGCGCTGAGCGCGGAGCGGCGCATCGACACTTCCTCGGTCGCGAGCATAAGCTGGCCGTTGGACGCGTACAGACGGGCGCAGTATTTGCCTTCTTCCGTCGTTTCCACCTTCCACTTGCCGCGGGCGCCCTTCTTGACATCGTAGCTGTCCACCTTGACGGGCGTATAATCGACGTATTTCATTCCCTCGACAAGTTCGTCGCTGACAGGCGACGAGGCGGCTATGCGTTTGACGGATTCCACCGCTTTTTCGCACTGGTCGCGCGTCGTGTATATCTCGCCCACGCAAAGCAGACGGTTGGTAGACGTTTTGAGTTTGTAATAGAAGTTCTTCGCTTTATCCTGATAGATGAGGAAACGGCCGGACTCGATGCATTTTATTATCGTCGCGATACCGTTTCTCGCGCCCGCCTCGGTGCTGTATATCTCGCTGGACAGCATGACTTCGCCGTTGGCGGCACTCAGTTTCGCGATATATTCGCCCGCGCGTTTGATTTCTATCGTCCACTTGCCCGTTTTTTTCGGCGTATCCTTCTTTTTTGCGGGCGCGCGGCGGCGCGAAACGACTTCGACTCCGTCGAATATTTCCTCGTTCTCGCTGTCGGCCGCCTCTTCGTCCGGTTCGTTCCCGGCCGGAATCACCGGCTGTTCGGGAACCGATTCCGGCTGAGAAGCGGCAGGCTGTCCGGAAACCTCGTCGCTTACGGGCGCAGCAGGAGCGGGCTCCGCGTGCGTTTCCTCCGGCGTTTCCGCAGGCACGGCTTCGTCTGCGGGAGCCGCGGCCGTTTCCGGTACGGCGGGAACGTCCGCCGGATTTTCTTCCTCCGCATTCTCCGCAGCGGGCGGAACAGAGCCGGCGTCGAACGGTTCTTCGGCCTGTACGGCGGCCTCTTCTTCGGCGCGCTTCTTCTTATGCGACGCCCTCACCGCCAGCGCGATGAGCGTTATTATCAGCAGAACGAATACCGCCGCTATGATTATAGCGATGGCAAGGTTGTTCTGAATCCATTCGAGCAGCTGCTCCCAACTCATAAAACGCCTCCTTCCGGAACGATAAGTACCTTTTTTATATATTTTAACACAATCGGACACATTTCGCAAGAGAGTTTTGCGAAAAATACGCCGATTTATATTAAAATCCGATTAGAAAATGCAATTAGGAAGGTATATTGCGCCGTAAAGAACCTTACTCTATGCAATATGACGTTTTTGTCCGAATTGTGACAGAAAATTCACAGAATAATTTTCCCGTACCTACTTGCGTTAATATTTCATTAAGCTATAATATATATAATAAATGCAGAAGATAAAATGACAGTTTCAAGGAGGCCGATACTATGTCTTATGTAGAGCTCAGGGACGTGAGAAAAACTTACATAATGGGCGAAAACAAGATCCATGCAGCGGACGGAGTCAACCTGTCCATAGAGAAGGGAGAATTCTGCGTCATAGTGGGGCCGAGCGGCGCGGGAAAAACCACCGTGCTGAACATTCTCGGAGGAATGGATACCGTGACGAGCGGAACGGTCATACTCGACGGCCGCGACATCAGCAAAATGAGCGCCAAGGAGCTGACGCTTTACCGCCGTTACGACGTCGGTTTCGTGTTCCAGTTCTATAACCTCGTGCAGAACCTGACCGCGCTGGAAAACGTCGAGCTGGCAAACGAAATATGCCGCAAGCCGCTGGACGCGAAGGAAACGCTCAGACAGGTGGGACTGGAAAACCGTATGAAGAACTTCCCCGCTCAGCTGTCGGGCGGCGAGCAGCAGCGCGTTTCCATAGCGCGCGCGATTGCCAAAAACCCGAAAATTCTGCTTTGCGACGAGCCCACCGGCGCGCTCGACTTCGCGACCGGCAAGAGCGTGCTCGCCCTGCTCCAGAAGATCTGCCGCGAGACGGGAAAAACGGTCATAATCATAACGCATAACCAGGAGCTGACCAAGATGGCGGACAGAGTGTTCGGCATCAGGAACGGCAAAGTAGTGTACGAGGCGGTCAACGACCACCCCGCTCCCGTAGAGGAACTTGTGTGGTGACGCCATGAGAAAGCATGCGAAAATTCTATTCAAGGAGTTCGGAAGCAGCTTCGGCAGGTTTATAGCGATAGCCGGCATAATCGCGCTCAGCCTCGCGTTCCTGATCGGACTGACCATTTCCACTCCGGATATAAAAGCCTCTTACGCCGCGTATTTCGAGGATAACAGGCTGGGCGATTTCACCGTCATGTCGGGCGCCGGGTTTCTGACGGACGACGACATAAACGAAATCGACGCGGTGGACGAAGTAGAGAAAACGTCGGCGGCCTTCCAGTGGGACGCATACTGCACGTCATCCGACGACCGGAACAGAACGGTGCGGTTTTTCGGCGTCGGAAACGAATACTTCGGAAGCGGCGACGTCGTGAACAAACTGACGCTCGCGGAAGGACGGTTCCCTGCGGAGGACGCGGCCGGCGAAGCGGTGGCGGTGGTGCCGTTCGGCAGTATGGAGGACGTTGCCGTCGGCGACACCTTCACGGTTTCGGAGAGCGACGTAAGTCTGCCCGACTCGTATCTGCCCGACGAGCTTGCGGATTATGCGGATATGTTCGACTTCAAAGTGTTCGAACAGACCGAGTTCGAGATCGTCGGCATCGTTTCTTCCCCGCTGTACTTTTCCGTCAACGACGAAACGTGCACCAAAGGCGACGGCAAAGTGGACTACATTCTTTTCACGAACAGAACCGCTTTCGCAAACAACGTCCTGGAAGCGCTGCTTCCGCTTTTCGATACGCTGCCGCCGTCCATGCTCGAAGGCCTGCCGGTAGACGCCCAGTCGCTGGAGAAAACGCAGTATACCACGGCATGGGTATCCGCGGCGGACAGCAACGATTACGAAGTATTCTCGACCGCTTACGACGATTACGCCGACGAAGTGGCCGACAAAATATCCGCGACCGGCGAAGATCTGTATGTGCTGGACAGATCGACCAACCTGTCCTATTACAGCATGAGCATAAACGCGGATAAGGTGGCGGACATAGCGGGTATATTCCCCATATTTTTCATTGCCGTAGCCGCGCTCGTCGCATTCTCGACGATCGTGCGCATGGTGGACGAGGATCGCGGGCAGATCGGAACGCTGCGGTCGCTGGGATACTCGGGAGCGCGCATAGCGGGAAAATATATCTTTTACAGCGTCACGGCGTGCGCGCTCGGTCTTGTCATAGGCATTCCGCTGGGACTGACCATACTGCCGCTTGTCATATACAACGCATACGGTTCCATGTATACGCTGCCGGCCATGGTGTTTACCGCCGACTGGCTGGTGATATCTCTGTGCAGCGTGCTCTCGCTCGCCGCGACCGCTCTCGTGGCGGTGCTCGCCTGCCGGTCGACGATGAAGGAAACGCCGGCGGCGATACTGCAGCCGAGAGCGCCCAAGCCCGGAAAACGCATTCTGCTCGAACGCATCAAACCGCTGTGGGCGATATTGCCTTTCAAGTATAAGGCGACGATGCGCAACATTTTCCGGTTCAAACGAAATCTGATTATGACGGTGCTCGCCGTCGCGGGTTGCAGCGCTCTCATTCTCGCAGGATTCGGTATGATGAATTCGACGGCTGCCGTCACCGATCTGCAATTCAATCAGATATATTCCTTCGATCTTACGGTCGGCGTAACTTCGGATTATACCGCTTCCGAGGACATGACCGCATTCCTCGACGGGAAAAACTACCTCGAAGTGCGCAAGGAACGGGGCGCGGCGCTCGGCGACGGACACACGGAAAACATCAACCTCGTCACCGCGGGTTCAGAGCTCAGCGACTTTATAGACATAGGCGAATTCACCGGCGACTCGGTCAAGGTTTCCAAAGGTCTCGCCGATGCGTTCGGACTGTCCGTCGGCGACGATATCACGGTGGAAAACGCTTCCGGAGACAGAGCGACGCTGAAAATTACCGATATCGTCACGATGTACTCGGAATGCTGGGTATTCGTCGGACAGAACGAGTATGAAGACAAATTCGGCGACGCGTCGTTCAACTCCCTGTTCGTCGCCAGCGATACGGCGGAGGACGATCAGTCTGCGGTTGCGGAACGGCTGTACGGTCTGGATTGCGTCAACAGCGTGACGTTCACGTCGTCGGAGCGCGAAGTGTTCGACAATCTCACCGAAACGCTGACGCTCGTCGTCATCGTACTCATAGTCTGCGCGGGAGCTCTGGTCGTCATCGTGCTGTACAACCTGACCAATATAAACATCGGCGAACGCAAGAAAGAAATCGCCACGCTCAAAGTGCTCGGATACAAAAAGCGCGAAGTTTCCGGATACGTATTCAGAGAAATCGCGATACTGGTTATTCTGGGTATAGCCGTCGGCATAGGTCTGGGCTGGGCTATTCTCGCGTTCATTCTCGGCAGCATACAGGCGCCGTACCTCACCTTCCCGCTCGTCATAGACTGGTGGAGTTATCTCGTCACCGCTGCGGCGACGCTGCTGTTCTCCGGGCTGGTCGACCTCATACTGCTGCCCAAGCTGAACAAGATCGACATGGCGGACTCCATGAAAGCCGTCGACTGACGCGGCAGATATTTAATAATAAAACGGCTACGGTACTCCCGGAGCCGTTTTTTTGCCGAAAAAAGGCGTTTACTCCCTTTTCGCGTTGATTTTTGCCGCTTAGTCTGCTATAATCAAATGCCGGAGACGAAAAAAGCTCCTTCGAGGGAATAACGGCAATTTGAATATACGAGCAAAACTTCCGAGAATATCGCGCGCCGACGTAATCAAACGCGTGCGCACCGGGCTGCCGAGAGCGGCGTTCTACGTAGCGCTGTTCTATTTCATCACGCTCGTGTTCGGTCCCGAATACGGTTTCGTCGCCTCGGTCACGGGTACCGCGTTCAACTTCTCGTATCAGAAGAAACTGACGTTCGGAGGGATAGTCATACTCGGGATCAGTCAGATATTCGTATGCTGCGTCGCATGCCTCGCGTCATATCACATAGCGCTCAGGCTGACGCTCAACGCGCTTTTCCCTTTCTTCTGGGTGGCGCTTACCTCGTCGCCTTTCAATCCCAAGGGATATTTCCCGGGGATGATGTCGTTCATATTCATTCAGCTTATACAGGTGGAATGGGAGAAAACGCCTTACATAATTGCCGTCAGCGCGATCTGTACCGCAGCGCTCGCGCTGCTGCTCGTCATCATCAAACTGTGCCGTAAGAGCAGACCCGACTATGCCGTCATCCGCGACGGACTGCGCTCGGTGGCGCGCAGACTTACGTCGGACGGCAGCGGAGACGATGCGGTCGAAGATATACAGTCCATCGAAAACGCGCTGTACCGCATGGCGTACGACGGCAACAATTTCGTGCACAAGCAGAAGGGCACCGAAAGCATATATTATACCTTCGCTCTCATATTCCAGCGCGCGTCGTACTATTTCTCCGGCAGCGCCGCTCGCGGCACGGAGGCGGAAAGGCCGAAGCACGCCGAACTGGCGGCATTCCTCGAACGCGCGGCGGACGGATTCAACGAAACGGACAACTCGGCACTTATCGCAGAAGCGAAAGAACTGCTCGCGGGAGCGGCGGAATTCGAAGCATGGTTCGGTTCGTTTTACCGGAACATTCTGCGCCTGCTCATGATCGCGCTGAAAGAGATGACCGAGAAACGCGCGCCGAGAAAGAAAGCGTCGCTGCGCAGATACGCCGGGGAGGTGCGCAATCACCTTATGATCAATACGTTCGAACTGCGGTTTGCGATGAGGCTGTCCCTCGTATCGTTCGCGAGTTTCCTGCTCATGTTCCTGCTGGGCAGCGAGCACTCGTACTGGATAGCGCTCAACGCCTTCGTTATAATCCAGCCGTCGTACGAGGACAGCGTCAGCCGCACGCGGGCGCGGCTCATAGGCAGCGTCATAGGATGTCTGATCACTTACGGCGCGTGCTTCATACTCCCCGGCACCGTCGGGCTGTACGCGTATTTCACTGTGGTGATCACGCTGATGTATATGGCTACGCCCGGCAAAATGCCGCAGGCGATGTTCGCCACGTCGGCGGGCGTGTCCATGGCATCCATCACGCTGGGAAGCGGCGCAGCGGTGGAATACAGGCTGCTCTATCTCGCGATGGCCGCCGCCATAGTATTCATCGCTAACCGTTTCTTCTTCCCGTCCACAAAGCGCAGCCGTTTCGCCGTCAACATGCGAGAACTGTACGGCATGCAGAAAATATACGCCGAACTGCTGCGGGCCGTCGTATGTGGCACCGCGGGACTGACCGAGCTGCGCGGCGTGCTCATAAACTCGCACATGCTGCGCACAGAATTGCTCTCGCTGCTGCCCGAGGTCTGCCCCGAAGAGGAACGGGACGGCTACCGGCGCGTGCTGCTGCTCCTCGCCCGCATGGTGGCGGAGGCGGAGCAGATGATCGTGCTGGCGAAAACCGAAAAGTTGACGGCGGACGAGCGCGCGGCGGTATTGGAATTCGTCGGGCAGCTGAAAGCCGTACTCGCGGCAAAAGACAAATCGGGCCGGGAGGATTTACGGGCGCCGGATATACGGTCGGTTCCCTTTTTCACCGACCTCGCGCGCAGATACTGCGGCAATCTCGGCGAAGTAAACGCCTTTTTCGCGACTCACCGCCGCCCGCCCCGCCCCAAACCGAAGAAGCGCGCCGCGGACAAGCCGGAACATACCGAAGCCGGCGCAAGCGCCGCATGAACGTTCCCCGGAGGAAAACTCCGGGGATATTTTTGTCCCGGCCGAAACCATGGAATATTGTTATACTTTTCTGCAATATCCGTATAGAATTTTTCCGGACTTTATTATATAATCGGGTCAAGAGATAAACGCAAAACCGTTAAGGAGGGAAATTCCATGCTCAAAATTACGGATAACAGAAAAATGAAGCTGCTGGAGGCGGAGGGCAACCATAACCGGAATATGAGTCAGGCCAGTTTCAACGGCGACGGCACGATTACCATTCAGAACTGCCCTTATATGTACGAAGGCGAAGTGCAGACCATCGTTCTCGGCCGCGACGAAACCATGGCGCTCGTTGCGCTGTTCAAGAAGCTGAGCCTTATCGAGCTGATAAGAATGGAAAACGAAATGACGGCTGCCGCAAATCAGTGATGCGGCAACCGACCCGTAATATCTACCCCGATACCGGGCGTGGCGGATAAGCAGCAGCTTGTCCGCCACGTTCGGCTTAATCACCGTATGTATTTTTTCTGCTCGCACTTATCTATATAGCCTTTATCAGCCTGGGGCTGCCCGACTCCCTGCTCGGGTCCGCCTGGCCGGCGATCCGCGGCGAACTGAACGTCCCCGTTTCGTTCCTCGGCGTCGTATCAATGATAATATCCGGAGGTACCGTGTTATCCAGTCTGTTATCCGACAAACTGATAAGCAGACTGGGCACGCGTGCCGTGACGGTTATCAGCATCTTTCTGACCGCGGCGGCGCTCATCGGCTTCTTTTTTGCCGACAGCTTCCCCGTGCTCGCCGTCTTTGCGGTGCCGTACGGGCTGGGCGCGGGCGCGGTCGACGCCGCGCTGAACAATTACGTAGCGCTCCGTTATCCGTCCGGGCATATGAGCTGGCTGCACTGCCTGTGGGGCGCGGGCGCGATAGCCGGTCCTTTTATCATGGGGCACGCGATATCGACGTCTACGTGGCACTTCGGCTATCTCGCGGTCGGACTGGTGCAGACGGCGATCGGACTGCTTCTGCTCGTCACGCTGCCCGTATGGAAAGCGAACGGCGCGGACGGCGAAAAAAGACGCAAGAGCATCGGCCTCAAAGCGGCGCTGAAAATAAAGGGCGTTCCGCAGTTTTTAATCGGTTTTTTCGCATACTCCGCGGCGGAAGCGACGGCAATGAACTGGGCGAGCACATACTTTGTCGAAGCAAAGGGTTTAACTGCAGAACAGGCGGCGCAGTTTGCCGCGCTGTTTTACATGGGAATCACGGCAGGCAGATTTCTGAGCGGGTTCGTAACCGGCCGGCTCGGCGACAGAAGAACCATCGTTATCGGCACGTGCGTATTGTCCTGCGGCATAATCGCCATAGCGGTTCCGGTCGGTGTGCCCGCCCTTTCCGCCGCCGGTTTCGTCGTTGCCGGACTGGGCTGCGCGCCCGTTTAGCCCTGCATCATACATGCGACGCCCGGCAATTTCGGCGCGGAAAACTCGGGTGCGATCATAGGGATGCAGATGGCGGGCGCATATACCGGTTCGACGTTTATTCCTCCGCTTTTCGGACTGCTCGGAGGTGCGGCCGGCTTCGCCGTCCTTCCCTGTTTTCTGCTCGCCTTCGCGGTACTGATGATCACCATGACCGAACTGTCTTTCCGCGCCGCGAAAAACGGACAATTACGCATGTGAAAATATGCCGCGGGGATTGACAAGCATGCCCGCGCGTGATAAAATCAGTATGATATCTGACGGATAAAGGAGCCGGAAATGATACTCAATACGGGCGCGAGAACGGACACGGTGCAATATTATTCGGAGTGGCTGCTCCGCAGATTTAAGGAAGGTTACGTATATACGCGCAACCCGCTCTTTCCGCATAAGGTCACGCTGTACGAGCTTGCTCCGGACAAGATCGACGCCGTGCTGTTCTGTTCCAAGAACTACGCGCCCGTTCTGCCCCGCCTGCACGAGATTACGGATAAATACCGCACGTATTTTCATTATACCGTAACCGCATACGGCAAAGACATAGAGCCGGGCGTGCCGTCCATAGACGAGAGCATCGAAACGCTTATCCGGCTGGAAAGAATCGTCGGCCGGGAAAGAATAGCGTGGCGGTACGACCCCGTGCTGCTCACCGAGGATTACACGGTCGGGCGGCACCTCGAAACGTTCGCACGCATGGCGGAGCGGCTCGCGCCGCACATAGACAGGTGCATTTTCAGCTTCGTGGAGATGTACAAAAAGCTGGAAGTCAATATGCCCGAAATAATTCCCATTACGCCCGCCGACAGAGATAAAATCGCCGAAGGGCTGGGCGGGATTGCGGCGAAGTACGGCATCAGGCTGCAGACGTGCGGCACAAACGGCGACTGGTCGCGCTACGGCATTCATCCGTCCGGCTGCGCTACGCTGGAAATTATAGGCAGAGCGAACGGCTGCGAGTTCGGGGACATAAAGCACAAAGGCCTGCGCGAGGGCTGTCACTGCATAGAGAGCCGCGATATCGGCGCATACGACACCTGTCCGAACGGCTGCAAATACTGCTATGCAAACAAGAGCCCGCAGAAAGCGCGGGAAAACTATAAGCTGCACGATCCCGCCTCTCCCCTGCTCCTCGGCGGCATCGGAGAAGACGACGTCATAATCCGGGGCAATCAGAAAAGTTTTCTGAAATCCCGCACGCGGCAGATGTCGCTGTTCGACGGCAACGCATAAGACGGGAATATCTATTCGGACGAAATACTCTTTGCCGCGGGCATACGCCCGGACAGAGCGTGCAACACCCTCACGGACGGAGATTTCGAGCATCTCGCGGCGGTTATACCCGAAAGATTAAACTTCTTTATTGAAAAGAACGCAATCAGTTTTGAGGAATATGAGTCGAGCAAGGGCAAGGACTACCGCAACACGCCGTATCTGCGCGTTTACGGCAAAGCGGGTAGCCCCTGCCCCGCGTGCGGCAATATATTGCAGCGCATCGTCATCGGCGGAAGAAGTTCGGTGTTCTGCCCGCATTGTCAGAAATAAACAATCGACGAAAAAAGCAAACGATCATGAAATCCGACGGAATCCGTTTCCGTCGGATTTCGTTTTGCCATAACTTTAAAAAATTTTGGGGAATATATATAAAAATAATTGACACGGTGTCAGTTTTAGTATATAATGCAATTACTGACACGGTGTCAGTTTTGCAAAAACAAACAAATTCAAAATTCAAGGAAGGAGAAATTTTTATGAAAAAGAACGTAGGACCTATGCTTGCGCTGTACCCCATGCCCGTCGCGGTGATAGGGGCAATGAACGAAGATAAACCCACCTGGACGCTTGTCGCGCATATGGGAATCATCGGACACGACCGTGTGCTCGTCATCCTTGCTTCCCCGCACTTCATCAACGGCTGCATCAAAAAGGAGCAGAAACTTTCCGTCAACCTTGTGGACGAAGCCATGCTGCCCGCGGCCGACGAAGCGGGCGCGCTGAGCAGCAACAAAGCGGACAAATCGGCGCTGTTCGCATGGGATAAGGGCGAGCACGGCGCGCCCGTCATCGCCGACGCGCCGCTGTCCATAGAGTGCACGGTCGCGGACGTATACGAAACGAAGGGCTTCGAGAGTTTTATCTGCACCATCGACGCTACGTATGTGGACGAGAAACACCTCGACGCACAGGGCAGGATAGATTATAACACGCTCAGACCGGTATTGTTCGAGTTCCCCACCTACTCCTATCTGAGTACGGGCAAAGTGCTCGGCAAGTGCCTTTCTTTCCGGAAGGGCGACTGACGGGAGCGGATACCATGAACATTATCGTGCTGCAAGGCAGCCCCAACCGCCGGGGCTCCACCTATATGCTCGCGGACGGTTTCCGCCGAGGAGCGGAAGACGCGGGACACTCGGTCGAGATCGTCGACGTCGCGTACGCGAACGTCCGTCCATGCACCGGCTGCGTACGCTGCGGATACGAAGGACCGTGCGTGCAGAAGGACGGAACCGACGACATCCGCCGCAAAATCCTGAGCGCCGACATGATAGTCTTTGCGACGCCGCTGTATTATTACGGCATGAGCGCGCAGCTCAAAACGCTGATCGACCGCTTCTGCGCCTTCAACTCGAGCCTGACGCGCAAACATATGAAATCGGCGCTGCTTGCCGTGGCATGGAACAGCGACGGCTGGACGTTCGAGGCGCTGGAAGCGCATTATAAAACGCTCGTCCGCTATCTCGACTTCGAGGACGCGGGCATGGTGCTGGGCGGAGGCTGCGGAACGCCTTCCATGACGGCGAATTCGCGCTATCCGCGTCAGGCATACGAGCTGGGCAGAAACCTGAAATAACATAAAAAGGGGTAACCGGCATGAAAAAAATAATCGTATGCATTCTCGCGCTTATGTGTCTGTCGGCATTGGCGTTTACAGGCTGCGCGCACGAGCAGCCGCCCGCGGCGCAATCCGGAGATATTCTGGTCGCGTATTTTTCCAATACGGGAAACACCGAGCGTATTGCCGAAACGATTGCCGAAGAAACGGGCGGTACGCTGTATGAGATCGTTCCAGAAACGCCTTACACCGCCGCCGATCTCGATTATTCGGACAGCGGCTGCCGCGCTGGCCGTGAGCAGAACGATCCCGACGCCCGCCCCGCGATCGCAGGCGAGCCGGAAAATTTCGAGGACTGCTCCACGGTTTTCATCGGCCATCCCATCTGGTGGGGCGACGCGCCGCGCATAGTGCAGACGTTCCTCGAAAGTCATTCGTTCGACGGCAAAACGGTGTATACGTTCTCCACCAGCGGATCGAGCAGCGGCAGCGGCGCGTACGACGGACTGCGGAATAATTATACGGACATAAATTTTGCGGGCAATCTGCATTTTACGTCCTCTCAGCTTTCCGGCGCGCAGGAACGCGTCGACGGCTGGCTGTCCGACATCGGCATGCGGTAAGTCATGAATCGGAACGATTGACTGTGCGCCGCCAAAAGGATATAATAGTCGGGAACCGACGTTTTGCGAGGTAAAATATGCCCAAAGTAACCAAAGAACGGACAAACGCGCGAAGAGACGAGATCATAAACGCCTGCGCGGAGCTGTACGAAACCACGTGTTTCAAAGACCTTACGCTCAAAGACATAGGGAAAGCGACTTCGTTTACGCGCACTTCCATTTATAACTATTTTCAGACCAAGGAAGAGATCTTCCTCGCGCTGCTCGAACGGGAGTACGACCTGTGGAACGCCGATCTGACGGATATTCTGGAAAATAACGAAAGCCTGTCGGCGGACGAATTCGCGGACAAGCTCGCCCGCTCGCTCGAGAAGCGGGAGCGGCTGTTAAAGCTCATGTCCATGAACCACTACGACATGGAAAGCAGCAGCCGCATCGAAAATCTGACGGAGTTCAAGCGCTCTTACGGCCGGTCTCTGCAGCTCGTGACGCGCTGCGCGGAAAAGTTCTTCCCCGCCATGAGCGCCGGCGAAGTACGTAATTTCGTTTATATCTTCTTCCCTTTCATGTTCGGGATTTATCCGTATACGTATGTCACAGACAAGCAGCGGGAAGCCATGAAAAACGCGGAGGCCGATTACGTTTTCATGTCAGTATACGAAATCACGTTCTCATGCGTCAAAAATTTATTGAGCCCTGCGGAAAGCCGTAAGGCGTAAACAACGAAAAAACACGGACAACCGTCCGTGCTGTTTTCGTTGGCGCGCCCTAAGGAGCTCGAATCCCTAACCTTCGGTTCCGTAGACCGACGCTCTATCCAATTGAGCTAAGGGCGCAAATCGTTTATGCTTGCATATTATAGCGTTATCCGCGGCAATTGTCAAGCGGTGCGCGGCCTATACGGAAAAATATTTTGCGTACGATTGTCCAAGTTATTGACTTATGCCCGCAAATTTGATACTATTTTACTATACGCCTGACGCCCGTACGGCGCAAGGCAAAGCGGAGGCTAACCGTGGCAAGAATAATTTCCGTATCCAATCAGAAAGGCGGCGTCGGCAAGACGACGACGTGCATAAACCTGAGCGCGTTCATCGCGCTTTACGGCTATAAGGTGCTGGTCGTGGACATCGACCCGCAGGGCAACACGACGAGCGGCTTCGGTATCGCGGGAGAGCGCAAAGAGAATCTCAAAAACACGATATACGACGTCATGATGGGCGACGCGACCGTGCAGGAATCGGTGTGCAGAACCACCGTTCCGGGGCTGGACGTACTCCCCGCGACCATGGAATTCGCGGGCGCGGACGTCGACCTGATGAACCTCGCCGAATCGCGCGAAAAGGTGCTCAGAAAGGCGCTGAACGCTGTCAGGAGCGACTATGACTACATCTTCATAGACTGTCCCCCGTCGCTCAATATCTTCTCCGTGAACGCGCTGACGGCGTCCGACGCAGTGCTCATACCCATGCCGGGAGACTTCTTCTCCCTCGAAGGTATCGGGCAGCTCATGAATACCGTCAAACTCGTCAAGAAAAGGCTCAATCCCGGGCTGGAAATAGAGGGCGTCGTCATGACCATATACGACGGCAGGAGCAATCTCGCCAACCAGGTGGCGGCAGAGATAGTCAAGTGGTTCGGCAAGAGCGTGTTCAAGACGCGCATACCGCGCAACGTGCGCCTCGGCGAGGCGCCCAGCCACGGACTGCCCGTCGTGCAGTACGAGCCGACGTCCAAAGGTTCGGTCGCATATATGGAACTGGCGGTGGAGCTGCTCAGGCGCGACGGCATAAAAGTCAAGCCGCTGACGAATCTGTCCAGATACAGATACCGCCCCGGCATGCAGTCAGTCCGCAGACAGGCCAAGCCCAGGGAGAAAACCGCGGCGCCGAGAGATAAAGAGCAGTGAGCACGCCGCACATAAACGCAGCCGCCGGAGATTTCGCAAAAACGGTCATCATGCCCGGCGACCCGCTGCGCGCCGCATACATTGCGGAGAAATACCTGTCAGACGCAAGGCTCGTGAACAACGTGCGCGGAGTGCAGGGGCGAACCGGAACGTATAAAGGCCGCAGGCTGTCGGTGATGGCGAGCGGCATGGGCATGCCGTCCATGGCGATATACGCGCACGAACTGTTTGAATTTTACGGCGTCGAAAACATAATACGCACGGGCAGCGCGGGCGCGCTGTCGGACGGACTGCAGGTGCGCGACGTGTTTGCCGCCGAACATGCGGTGACCGATTCCAATTCCGTGGAGGCGCTGGGCTGCTCGCGCGGCGAGAAGATCCCCGCGCATCCTTCCCTGCTCCGCGCGCTGGCGCAAAGCGGCGCGGACGTAAAGTACGGCGGCGTATTCACAAGCGACATATTCTATGCGGGGCGAGACGCGCTGCTCGAAGAAAAAGCGCTCGCGGACGCGGTTGATATGGAAACCGCCATGCTGTACGCGACGGCGAAACGCGCGGGTAAAAAAGCGCTCGCCATCTTCACCGTGAGCGACAGGCCGCTGACCGGCGAGGGGCTGAGCGCGGACGAGCGCGAACGCACCTTCGACGAAATGATAAGAATCGCGCTGGATCTCGCCGCGGCGATATGACAAAACGATGATAAAAAATGCGGACCTCGAGGTCCGCATTTTTTATTTATCCGATTTTTCCGCGGTGCCGCCTGCGCCGGGAAGGCCGAGGCGTATGCGCCAGTTGCGCTCGGAGCGCAGTTCGCCGGACAGGCGCATATACTTTCTGCCAAGCGAGCGGGAGAAAAGCATGCGCAGTTTCAGCCCACGCTTCTTCGCGCCCGCGGCGAAACGTCCGCGCATTTTACGAGGTCCTTCCAGCACTTCGACATGCAGTTTTTCGCAACCGACGGAGGTCAGGAATCCGGGACCGAGCAGATAATCGTCGGCGCCGTCAAAAACATACGCAAGCCGCGTCCGGTTTCCGTGCGCGGCGCGGCATGCCGCCGAAAGCGCGCGGCGCATCGTTCCCGCTTTTGCGTTTCCGCTGACGGCGCAGGTAACG
>ULSO01071724.1_pt1 | contig 15132 bp, 11 predicted proteins | sample 1956701 | NCBI WGS metagenome assembly ULSO01 (sample SAMEA4835708, study PRJEB28245) | human gut metagenome | biome: gut microbiome; material: fecal sample | place: Denmark | collected 2008 | reverse complement strand
CGGGCAGGAGGGTATCGCGGGCGATGCCGCAGCTGACGAACTCGTCGGCCAGCTCCTGATGGGGAATGACGCAGATATCCGGGGTACAGGCACCCACCGTGGGGCTGCAGGTATAGTCCGTGGCCACGAAGCAGAACACCGGACAGGCGCTCCACGCCTGCTTCAGCGCCGTCATCATCATGGCGGGGATCACGTGGACACAGACAACGGCATCGTAGCCGCCGCTTTGCAGCGTGCGGCCCAGACGGCGGGCACCGCGGGCAATGTAGCGGTACACCGGGCCGTCGCGCCGGTCCATCTCCTTGTCGCCCTCGGCGGACATATAGCCCGCCTTGTAGAGCCTGGGATACCGGCGGTAGAACCGGGTGTGCCACTTGGAAACGAATTTGGATGCCTTTTTGGAGATGAAGCCCAAGCCGTCCATCACGTCGCAGGACGCGCCGCAGCGTTGGAGGCTGTCACGCAGGGCGGCGGCTACGGCGTTGTGCCCGCCGCCGGTGTTACAGGTCAGGATCAGTACGCGCATTTTGCTCTCCTTTCCGCTGCGCTCGCTTTCGCAGCAGTGCCGCCAGGCGCATGAGCCGGGGGCGGTTGTAGCGTTGTATCAGAATAAAGGGCAGATTGGCCAGCAGCACCCACACCGCCAGCACGATCGCGCCGCCCCAGCCGGGCCACAGCCACAGAAACGCCAGGCCCAGCAAACAGGAGGCCCCGTGGACCAGCTCCGCGCGGCACGTCTCCTGCACCAGCGCCGCGGCCTGATCCGCCGTCACGGCGCCGCTGCCGGGCAGTTCCTTCTTCACCATGTCCGGCAGGATTCGGCTCATGTCCGGCACCAGCTTCTTCCACTTATCGATGGCCAATTTGGTGTAGATGCGGCCGTTCTGCTCCCATTTCCGGCTGCGGAAGAGCCGCTTCTCCGGGTCAAAGGGACCGGGGATCGCCTGACCCAGCGGGTGCGCCAGCAGGGCCAGCGCCGCCGCGTACAGGACGCATTTCCAGAAGCCGCTCACGCCTTCTCCACCCCGCAGCTGCGCTCCAGCGCGTGGCGCAGCGTGCCCTCCGTCAGGCGGGTGACGCGCTCCACGAACTGCTCCTCATCGTGCTTCATGCCGTAGTGCAGCCAGCTTTGCAGCAGGCCCACCAGCGTGGCCGTATACAGCGCCGCGATGGACTGCACATCCGTCTCCGCCACCGGCAGGTCCTCCGCCGTACGGCGCACCAGATCCTCCACGGCACCGTAGACCACCTGGTAATACTCGTGCTCCAGCAGGTCGCGCTGGCTGGACTGGTACAGGTGGTAGACCGCGCGGCGGTTGGCGCGCATGAACGCCGTCACCCGCATCATCAGCTGGTACCAGCTGGTGCAGAGGGGTGGTGCGTTGAGGACGCGGTCCAGCTCCGTCTCCAGCACCTCGCGCACCAGGGCGTAGATGTCGCAGTAGTAGTAATAAAACGTATTCCGGTTCACGCCGCAGTGATCTGCGATGTCCACCACGGAGATCTTATCCAGCGGCCGCTGCTCCAGCAGGTCCAGAAAGCCCTTGCGAATGGCGTTTTTTGTGGTCTGTGCCATGTCCATGCTCCTCTCTTTGTGCAAAAACTGCCTTACCGCCTGTATCATACCAAATTCAGACAGTTTTTGCAAGATGCCCGTACTATGCACTTTAGGCAAAATGTGTGGAAATGTATGAACACAGTGTAAAAAAGCATCCCCGCACGGTGTGCGGGGATGCTTTTGCTTCAAATGGGATCAGGCCGTCACCACGGGGCCGCCGTGCTTCTTGGCGCTGATCTTCTGGTAGGCGATGACCGCCGCCACCAGCACCAGGCCGACCACGTCGGTGAGGGTGCCGGGGATCATCATGCCCAGACCACCGATGGCCAGCACGATGCGCAGCACGGGGTGGATCTTCTTATACAGGAAGCCGTTGAGGGACGCCGCGATGGCGAAGATGCCCAGCAGCGCGCTGATGCAGATCTGCGCCACCTCCCACCAGCCGGAGATGTTCTCAAACAGCAGGGCCGGACTGTAGGCGAAGATGTACGGCACGATAAAGGCGGCGATGGCCAGCTTGGTGGCGTTGATGCCGGTCTTCATGGGGTCGGACTTGGCGATGGCCGAGCCGGCGTAGGCCGCCAGGGCCACAGGGGGCGTGATATCCGCCACGATGCCGAAGTAGAACACGAAGAAGTGGGCGGCCACCAGCGGGAAGCCCAGCTGAATGAGGATGGGCGCGCAGGTGGAGGCCATGATGCAGTAGTTGGCCGTGGTGGGCACGCCCATGCCCAGGACGATACAGCACAGCATGGTCAGCACCAGACCGACGATGGTGGCGTTGCCCGCCAGCTGGACGATGGCGTTGATGAGGATGGAGGCCAGGCCGGTGACGGTGATACAGCCGGCGATGATGCCCGCCATGCTGCAGGCCACGGCCACGGTGATAGCGCCGCGGGAACCGGCTTCCAGAGACTCCACCGCGGAGAAGAAGGAGCGCTTGCCGGCATTACCCAGCGCCTTACCGGTTGTCATGGGCTGGGTGTCGCCCTCACCGCGCTTGCCCTGCAGGAAGAAATTGACGAAGCCCACGGCAATGGCGGCCAGAATGGAATAGGCCGCGGAGTGGGACATGGTCTTGCTGCCGGAGGACACCAGCCACACCAGCAGGATCAGGGGAATGATCAGGTAGCAGTCACGGACCAGCAGACGCCACGCAGGCAGCTCCTCGCGGGGAACGCCCTTCAGGCCCAGCTTCTTGGCCTCCAGATGGACGGCGATGAAGATCCCGGTGAAGTACAGCAGCGCGGGCAGGATGGCCTTGACGGCCACCTGGGCGTAGGGCAGCTTCATGTACTCGGCCATGAGGAAAGCTGCCGCACCCATGATGGGGGGCATGATCTGGCCGCCGGTGGAGGCCGCGGCCTCGACGGCGCCGGCGAACTCGGGCTTGTAGCCGGTCTTCTTCATCATGGGGATGGTGAAGGAACCGGTGGTGACGGTGTTGCCCACGGAGGAGCCGGACACCATGCCGCACAGGGCGGAGCTGATAACAGCCACCTTCGCCGGGCCGCCGCTGGACCAGCCAGCCAGACGGTTGGCAAAGCTGATGAAGAAGTTGGCGATGCCGGTGCGCTCCAGGAACGCGCCGAAGATGATGAACAGAACGATGTAGGTATAGCACACGTTGATGGGCGTGCCGATGACGCCGGAGGTGGTGTAGAACAGCTTGTAGATGATGGTTTTCAGCGCATCATACAGGGTGGCACCGTTCACCGCGCCGGCGTAGCTCAGCTGGTTGATGAACGCGTACACGATCAGCACGCCGGCCACGCACAGAATAGGCAGGCCCACGCAGCGGCGGCACAGCTCCATCAGGATCAGGATACCCACCACGCCGATGATGACGTGGACCGTCTCGATACGGGTGGACAGGCGCACCAGCGTCATGGCGTTCAGCGCGAAGTAGAAGAAGCAGGCCGCGCCCACCACCATCAGCACGATATCGTACCAGGGCAGGTAGTTGACCCTGACGTGGTGCTTGCTGGCGGGGGAGGTCAGGAAGCCGATGATAATGATGCAGCCCACGAACATGGTGAGCCGGATCTCGGGCATGGCCTTGGAAAACAGGGTCATGCCGATGCAGAACAGACCGAACGCGGCCATGAGGATGCGGATGATCAGCTGGGGCGTACCCTCCCACAGGCGGGTGGCGGATTCACGGTCATATTTACGCATGACCGCGTCCAGATCCGGGGCCTCGTCCGCGGCGGTATTGACGCCGTCGGCCGGGTCGGTATCCGGTTTTTTCTTGTCGATGCTCATAGTCGTTTCTCTCCCTGAAGATTACAGAATAGCGCGAGGACTACGGCGGGAAACCCCGCCGTAGCCTCGAAAAACGTCAATTTTCTGCTAAGGATTTAGTCGCCGAAGTACACGTCCTTGGCGATGACGGTCTCGGTGTAATAGTCGGAGGTCTCCAGCAGCTTGGCGATGTGCTCGCTGTCCAGGCTGACCAGGTAGGTATCCTTGGTGGTGGCCAGGTCGGTCACAGCGGTGGTGGGGGCACCGGCCACGATGAAGGCGGCGTCGATCTGGCCGTTCTTCAGGGCGTCGGCGCTGTCGCTGAAGGATTGGTAGGTGGGCTTGATGTCGTCCTCGGTCAGCCCGTAAGCACCCAGGACGTCAATGGCGTTGAAGTACACGCCGGAACCGGGAGCGCCGATGGACACGGACTTGCCGGCCAGGTCAGCCACGGTCTTGATGCTGGCGTTGGTGGTGACGATCTGCACCTGCTCCATGTACAGGGCGGCCACAGTGGAGAAGCCCTCGACCTTGCTCTCGAACAGGTTGGTGCCGTTGTAGGCGTAGGCCATCACGTCGGACTGGCAGAAGGCGAAGTCAGCGGTGCCGTCCACCAACTCCTGCACGTTGGCCTGAGAGCCGTTGCCCACCAGACCCACGACGTTGACGCCGGCGTTGTTGGTGGCGTGCTGGGCGATGACGGAGCCGAAGGCGTAGTAGGTGCCGGACTCGCCGCCGGTGACGAAGCGCAGGTTGCGGGAGTCGGTGTTGCCGGCGCCGTCCTTGACGGCGGCGACCTCAAAGCCCTTCTCGGCGAAGTACTTGGCAGCGCCGGGGTGATAGGGCACGGAGGTGATGGAAGCGCCGTACTCCAGACTCAGCTCGCCGTACTTGGCGTGGCTGGTGGTCAGGGACGCGGCGTTGTCGAAGATGTCCGCCACGAACTTGTACACGTCGTCGCTGGACACGTCGTCGCGGGCCAGGATCACCGCGCCCACGGCCACGGTGGTGGTGTCGGTATGCTCAGCGGTCACATCGCCGCCGTCGTCCTTCTTGTCGCCGCAGGCGACCAGGCTCAGCGCCATGACCAGCGCCAAAACCAGTGCAAAAAACTTTTTCATGTTCTTTCTCCTTATTGATAGATAAATTGTTTTCCTCTTCCTGAAAAACAGCTTTTTCCGCCGGCCGGTCGGGCACGGCGGTGTTCAACGGTGCCATTATATCGCAGGCGTAAACTTTTTGCAATATCTAAATGCGGAAAATTTCATTTTTCTGCGGAACGATTTTCCCGTCCGTGCGGACATTCCGCTTTTCTTAGTCGGCATTTCTTTCGGCAAATCCGTAATTTTGTCTGTATCATGGTACTTTTTAGCGGTGGTCTATTCATAATGCTAAATTGTTTTATGCAGGAACGCCCCGCAAGAAGTGCATTTTCTGCTGGGCAATCCTGCAAAATAACAGAGGCGGGGCAAAGCCCCGCCTCTCAGCTTTCTGTCACATTCAACAGCTGCGCCGCAGCAGCTCGCATACCAGTTCATAGGTGCGCTCCGTGGAGGGCACGCTTAGCCGCTCCCGCACGGAGTGTACATCGTGCAGCTCCGGCCCCATGGACACCGCGTCCAGACCGGGGATCTTCTCCATCAGCAATCCGCACTCCAGACCGCCGTGGGTGGCCTCCACCACGCCGTCCTTACCGGTAAGATCCTTATACGCCGCCAGCAGCGTATCCCGGAACTGCGACTCCCGCTTGTACTGCCAGCCGGGGTACACGCCCCGCTCTGCCACAGTGCCGCCCGCCAGCGCCGCCACAGCCCGCACGCGCTGCGCCAGCATCAGCTTCCGGGACGCGATGGACGACCGGATGGAGAACGCGATGTGCAGTCCGTCGCCGTCCAGCTTCACCACGCCCATATTCAGGGATGTCTGCACCAGACCGGGGAAATCCGTGTCCATAGCCTCCACGCCCTGCGGCATGGCCGTCAGCGCCTGCACCAGCGTCACGGTGCGCTCTGCGGACACGGCTTTTGCCGTCTCCGCTGCCGCGCAGGTCAGCGTCACATCGGGGTCGGTGACGGCGTACTCGTTCTTCAGCACCCCCTCAAGCTCCCGAATAAACGCTTCGAACGCCCGGCCGCTGCCCTTGGGCAGCGCCACCGCCGCATCGCAGCGGGAGCAGATCACGTTGTCGAACTGCCCGCCGGAGATGGCCGCCAGCCGCAGGCCGGGGAACTTCTCCAGCGCTGTGGCCAGTACCCGTCCCATGAGGCGGTTGCCGCTGCCGCGTCCCAGATGGATGTCCGCACCGGAGTGACCGCCCCGCAAGCCGGCCACGGTGATGCCGAAGCCCTCCATGCCCGCCGCATCGGTCAGCGCTGCGGGCAGCAGGCAATCGGAGTGCATGCCGCCTGCGCAGGACACGGTGAACACGCCCTCCAGCTCGGAGTCCAAATTCAGCAGCTTTTTGCCCTTCAGGTCAGAGCAGTCCAGCGCAAAGGCGCCGTCCATGCCCACCTCCTCGTCCACGGTGAACACCGCCTCGATGGGCGGATGCACCAGCGTATCGTCCGACAGGATCGCCAGGATCATGGCCACGGCAATACAGTTGTCGCCGCCCAGCGACGTCTTGTCCGCCCAGATCCACTCCCCGTCGGTCATCAGGTCAAGTCCCTCGCGGGTCATGTCCTTGGTGCAGTCGTCGGTCTTGGCGCACACCATGTCGATGTGTCCCTGCAGGATGATCGGCTCGGCGCTCTCATGGCCGGGAGATGCCGGCTTCCAGATCACCACGTTGTTGCACGGCTCCTGCCGGTACTTCAGTCCCAGTTCCTTGGCAAAGTCCACGCACAGATCGCTGATGATCTTCGTGTTGCCGCTGCCGTGGGGCACCGAGCACAGCTTTTCAAAATATGCGAACACCTTTTCTGGCTTCAAGCCTTTCAAAACAGCCATTTTGATACTCCTTTCCCATGCGGCCGCGGTCTCCGCGCCGCCCATTCAGTATAGCATATCCGCCTGCCGCCCGCAAGCGAGTCCCTATGTGCCCACAGCCCATGCTTTCGCATGGGCTGTGTATGCAGCACACATTATCAGAAGTCGCCCAGGCCCATATCGTCCTCGGTGTTGGGCGCTTCCTCGTCGTCCTCCTCGGTGGGAGGCGCGGGGATAAATTCCTCCAGATAGGCCTCCTCCGGCAGACCAGCCATATACGCCGGCAGGTTGATGATGATGCCGTCGATGTTATGGGGCAGTGTCATTTGGTACGTTTCCGTTGTCTCGCTGCCGCCCTTCTGCTGCATGACCTCCACGGTCAGCTCCAGCTTGTCGCCGATGACGGTGGTCAAGCAGCGCTCCTTTTCGTACAGCTTGGAGATCTGCTCGCCGTTCACATACACAGTGATCTTATAGGGTGCCTCCACAGACTGGCCGCCCTTGTCCACTGCGCGGTTGTCGAAATAGACGGTGTGGCCGCGGCCGATGCGCAGCATCAGCACGGCGACGAGCACCAGCACCAGAACGAAGGCGATACGGATGATCCACGAACGTTTCGTCGTTTTCATGCGGTTCTCCCCTCCTCCTCGGCCTTCTGCTCAATGGCCAGCTGCTGACCCAGCGTGCGGTTCTCCTTGCGCTTCTTGGCCTCGTACATGACCAGTGCCACGGTGATAACGGCGTAGGACACGAACACGCGGAAGTACTCGCCGATCATGGAGTCGCCGGTGATCTTGGTTCCGGCGGCCGGCGCCACGATGAACATGGTATGGAACAGGAGCACACCCAGGAACACGTTGCCGATGGACGCCTTTTCCACGGAGGCGCCGCCCACCAGCAGCGCGGCGATGCAGAACATGCCGACGTTGGTATGCGCCGTATAGGTGGGGAAGTTGCCCATGTTCTGCAGATAGATGATCATGCCGAAGCCCGCAAACACGGTGGACATGACGATGGAGATCAGGCGGGTGCGGTCCACGTTGATACCGGCGTCCCGCGCCACATTCATATCCTGGCCCACCGCGCGCATGTCCTGTCCCAGCTTCGTGCGGCGGAACCACACGATGAACAGGCAAGCCAATGCGATGATGATCAGCGTCAGCACGGGGATCTTCACGCCGCCAACATAGACGGCCAGCGCGTTATCCACGCTCTGCCGCATCTGCAGAAGGCTGACTGTGTTGCGGATACCAAAGCCGCGGGGCAGCTTCAGTGTGTTGTGGAGGATGGGGATGATGGGCCCCATCATATACAGCACCACCAGCTGGTACACACCGGTCATGCAGTAGGCGATAAAGTAGCTGGTGACCATCTCGCGGCCCTTGGCGCGGTTCAGGATGCTGCCGCACATAAGACCCAGCAGAATGGACAGGGGGATGGACAGGATGGCCGCCAGCACCAGACCTGGGATACCCCAGATCTGCCAGTCCGCCACCAAAATCAGCGCGATCTCGCCGGCCATAGCGCCCAGCGTCATGGCAAAGTTCAGACCCATACCGGCCATAATGGGGATCAGCAGGCTCAGGATCAAAAAGGCGTTGCGCCCCAGACGGGTCATAGCCTCGTTAAGTATGTAGCTCACCGGCAGGCCGGACACGGGAATGAGCACGGCGCAGATGATGATAAACAGGACGGGCACTGAGTTTTTGCCCAGGAATTGCTTTACGTCGAATCTCTTACCCTTCATGTCAGCGCCCCCTTTCCGTCTTTCTGGTCAGGGCATAGAGGATCATGCCGTTGGATACCACGATACGGATGACCTCGCTCATATCCATCTGGAAGGCGGCGCTCATCACGGTGGGGGTCATGGTCACCACGCCCTGATACAGGATCGTACCGATAATCACATTGCCGATGGATGCCTTATTCACCGACGCGCCGCCGATAAGGATGGCGGCCACGGCGGGCATGGCCATCCAGAAGGGGCCGTTGTACAGCTGTATGAAGCCGAAGCCCTGCTCATACACCAGAATACCCACAGCACCCAGCCAGGTGGACATGATCACGGAGATAAGCCGCATCTTGTCCACGTTGATGCCCGCTGCGCGGGCAAAGGCGGGGTTGGAGCCCACAGCGGTCATGGCGGTGCCGGTCTTGGTGTGCAGGAACGCCCACATCAGCACGGCCATCAGCACGAAGAACAGCAGCGTACCGGTGGGGATCACCAGATTGATGCCGATGCTGTTCAGGTCGATGGTCAGAATGTTGGCCAGCGCCTTGTCGTAATAGCCCTCCAGCGAGATGACGGTACGCAGACCGCTGGCGGAGAAGCCCCACACCATGGTAGGGTGCTTATACGGCAGCAGCAGCCACATCATGCACATGAAGGACACGGACGAGAAGCCCACGTAGGTGGCGATCATCATTTCGCCGCCCTTGATCTTGTTCAGCAGCCAGCCATAGCCGCCGCCGAACAGCAGGGCAAAGGGCGTGGCGATGAGGATGGCCATAAGGAAGCTGGCAAAGCCGGTGTAGCCCAGCTCGATGGACAGCGTGGCACCCAGCAGTCCGGACACGATACCCAGCGGCAGGCCGAAGTTCAGGCCGCAGCCGGAGTGTACCATGGGCACCATGGCCAACACCATCACGGCGTTCCAGCTGAAACGGGTGATGATATTGGTGATCTGTGTGGGGAAATCCAGCCCCACGCAGGGCGCGGCGATGAGCAGCAGCAGCAGGAAGCACGCGATAATCAGACGCGGCAGGCCGAAGCTGTCCAGCAGCTCTCTGAATTTTGACTTGTTTCCAAGTGTGGTCGTATTGCCCATTTCTTCCTCCTTACTTCACCTGACTGACCATGAGCATACCGAACTCCTCGGAGGAATGGTCAGCAGGTAGGATACCGGCGACCCTGCCGCCGGAGACGATGGCGATGCGGTCGCAGATCTGGCGCAGCTCCTCCAGCTCGGAGGAGATCATCACCACCGTGACGCCGGATTCGCGGTTAAATTTCTTCAGCGCCTCCAGCACCAGCGCCTTGGCGCCCACGTCGATGCCGCGGGTAGGCTCGGACACGAAGAGGAAGCGGGGCTCCAGCGCGAACACCTTGGCCAGACACACCTTCTGCTGGTTGCCGCCGGACAGCTCTCTGGCCTTCTGGCCGGAGCCGGTACACTTGATCTGCAATTCATCGATATACCGGTTCGTCACCGTGTGGATGGCCTTTTCGTCGCGCCATGTGAAGAAACCCATTCTCTTCAGGAACTTGTCCTGCACCTGCATGGCGGGGAACGCCACGTTCCACTCCAGTGACTCATCCAGCAGCAGACCCACGCCGCGCCGATCCTCGGACACAAAGGCCAGCTGGGAGTCCAGACACTTCCGGGGGCTGTTCAGCGCGATAGGCTTGCCGTCGAACTCCACGGTGCCGCCCGCCTCGTACAGGCCCATCACACCGTTGGGAATACCCAGCTTGCCCTGGCCGGCCAGACCGCCGATGCCCAGGATCTCGCCCTCCTTCACGTCCAGATCCACGTTGCGGACGATCTCGCCGGGCATATCCACCCACAGCTTGCGGATGGACATAATGGTGCGGGCATCGGAGTGGTCGCGGATGTCGTGGGCAGCGCCGCCGGCAGCCACCTCGCGCCCCACCATGTAGTGGGTGATGTCGCGGACGTCCGTCTCGCCGGCGGCCACGTCCTTGACAACATAACCGTCCCGCATGATGACCACCTTATCGCACACCGACAGGATCTCCTGCAGGCGGTGGGTGATGAAGATCACGGCGATGCCCCGGGAGGCCATGCCGCGGATGGAGTCCAGCAGGGCCTGTGCCTCCTGCTCGGTGAGCACGGCGGTGGGCTCATCCAGGATCAGCAGCTTCAGGTTCTCCTTGCTCAGCTCGCGGGCGATCTCCGTAAACTGCTTGTGCCCCACGGGCATGCTGCTGATGACCATCTTCTGGTCGATAGCCACGCCCATCTTCTCGATGGCTTTTGCGGCGCGGTTATCCATTTCCTTATAGTCGAGAGTGTCCAGGCGCGGGCCGAACACTTCTGAAATGACGCTTTTTTTCTTGGGCTCGCGGTTGAGGAGGATGTTCTCCGTGGCAGTAAAGCCGGGGATCAGCGAGAACTCCTGATGCACCATGCCGATGCCGGCCTTCAGCGCATCAAAGGGGGTGTTGAACTGCACTTTTTCTCCGTCGATCAGGACATCCCCCTCATAGCCGCCCGTCTCACGGATCACGTCCATGCCAAACAGTATTTTCATCAAGGTGCTCTTTCCGGCGCCGTTTTCACCCACCAGACCCAGCACCTCGCCCTCTTTCAAGGTGAAGTTGATGTCTGTGAGCACCTGATTGCCGAAAAAGCCCTTTTTGATATTCCGCATCTCAAGCAGCGGAGCATTGTTCTTTTCCATATTCATCCCTACCTATAGCAGTGAGGAGGGAGGATGCCCTCCCTCCCCGCTTTAATGGTTGCTTCAAAAGCCTGTCGTCAGCTGACGGTGAAGTACTTCTCCGGGATCTCCACGTCGGCGTTGCCCATGAAGTGGCCGGGATCACCCATGATATAGGTATCCTGATAGATCAGGAACACGTTTTCAGACTTCGCGCCGGTGGTGGCGTTGGTGTAGCTGGCGCCGTTCCAGGCCGCCTTGGGAGAGTAGACCTGCAGCGCGGCAGCCACATCGTCCATGTCCTTCAGCTCACTCTTGCCGTCCAGCACGTTCTTGGCGTGCAGAGCAAGACCGGCGGACAGGGTGTAGCCGTAGGAGTAAGCCCAGGTACCGAAGTGATCGGCGCCGCCCTTCTCAACGATGGCGGACTCGACCTTGGTCAGGATCTTCTCGAAATCACCGGCTTCCTCGGTCAGATCAATACCCAGCGCGCCGGGATAGCCCATCAGGGGGGAGGGCAGGTCGGCCTCGATGAAGTAGCCGCCGCACTCCAGCAGGCGCTTCAGCAGAGGCTCGGTGTGCGCATCGTTGGTGCAGAAGTAAGCAGCCTTCTGGCCGTACTTCTCGACCCATGCGGGCACCTGCTCCAGAATGTAGGCCTGAGCGCCGGAAACGCCCACGTCAGAGGTGGGATCGGGAGCCGTCTCCAGGACGAACTTCATGCCGAACTCCTCGCAGGCGCCCTTCATGATGGCCACGCGGCGGCTCATGGTCTCATAGGACATGTGGCGGGGGAAGGAGATATGTACGAAGGTGTCGCAGCCCAGCTCGTGCGCGGTGCGGATGATCAGATAGCCGCGGGAGACGAAGTCATTGTTGGTGACCAGGTCGGCAGCGGAGCTGATCTCGGGCAGATCCTCGTGAGCCTCGCCTGCGATGCAGATGATGTCAGGGCGAGTCTCTTTGATCTTGCGGAAAGCCTCGGTGGTGCCGGGGACAGCCTGATTGACAATGATGGCCTTCATCAGGGGATCGGCGGACAGGTTCACGATGGACTGGATGGTGGTCTCAGTCTCCTCGGTGAAGTTGTCGGGATAGATGGCCAGCTGGACCATATCCTCGCCATACTCCTTCTGGAAGGCCTCGGCGCCGCGGCGATCATCCTCGGACTGAGAGACGGAGCCGGTCACGATGCCGATCTTGTAGGGCACGGTGTTATCATCGGTCTCGCCCTTCTTTTCGCCGCAGGCGACCAGGGAGAGCGCCATGATGAGAGCCAGCAGCAGAGAAACTACTTTTTTCATGTTTACCTCCTAATTCCTTTACCATAGTTTGTTGTTTCCTCCGCCAGAAGGAAACAGCGAACAGGGCGCGCCCTGTCCTCTTCTATGCATTCGGGTGCTGCGCACCCATTTGATTTTACCAGATAAGTTCACACTCTGTCAACATATTTGTGTCTCTGAATAGTGTTCAATAGCGCATCTCCTTGTTTTTCATCCACACACTTTCCCACAGTTTTTGACGTATTTGCATCATTTTCATGTATTTTTCATGCGGTTTTCTGTCAGAAGCCTGCTGTTTTGCTATAATAAACTTTTTTTTGGCGAAATCTGTTTTTTGTCTGACTGCAGCAAAAGAGACAGGCTTCCGCCTGTCTCTCCCGCTTACCTTATGACTTATGGCACTTGTCAGATCTTCTGCTTCTCATCCACGATCTGGCGCAGCTTGGCAGAGAAATCCTCCAGCGTCATGGCGCCCAGGTCCTCGCCCTTGCGGGTACGGACGGAGACGGTGCCGTTCTCCATGTCGCGGTCGCCAACCACCAGCATGAAGGGGATCTTCTCCAGGGTAGCCTCGCGGATCTTCTTGCCGATCTTCTCGTTGCGGCTGTCCACCTCCACGCGGAAGCCCTGCTTGCGCAGCTCCGCAGCCTGCTGCACGCAGTAGTCGGCAGCGCGGTCAGTAATAGGCAGGAAGCGTACCTGCTCGGGCATCATCCAGGTGGGCAGCGCACCGGCGTACTCCTCGATCAGGTAGGCCAGTGTCCGCTCATAGCAGCCCAGAGACGTGCGGTGGATGATATAGGGCAGGGCCTTGTTGCCGTTCTCATCGATATAGTACATGCCGAAGCGCTCCGCCAGCAGCATATCGATCTGGATGGTGACAAGGGTATCCTCCTTGCCGTACACATTCTTGTACTGGATGTCCAGCTTGGGGCCGTAGAACGCGGCCTCGTCAATGCCCACGGTGTAGTCCACGTTCAGATCCTTCAGGATGCGCTCCATGGCGGCCTGGGCGTGGTCCCACTGCTCCGCCGTGCCCTCGTACTTGTTGTTGGGGTTGGCGGGGTCCCACTGGGAGAAGCGGAACGTGCACTTTTCCAACAGGCCCACGGTGCCCAGGCAGTACTTGGCCAGATCCAGGCACTGCTTGAACTCCTCCTCCAGCTGGTCGGGGCGCAGCACCAGATGTCCCTCGGAGATGGTGAACTGGCGGACGCGGATCAGGCCGTGCATCTCACCGGAGTCCTCGTTGCGGAACAGGGTGGATGTCTCGCCCAGACGCATGGGCAGGTCGCGGTAGCTACGGCCGCGGTTCAGGAACACCTGATACTGGAACGGGCAGGTCATGGGACGCAGGGCAAAGCACTCCTTCGTCTCATCCGCGGGATCGCCCATGACGAACATGCCGTCCAGATAATGATCCCAGTGACCGGAGATCTTGTACAGCTCACGCTTGGCCATCAGAGGCGTCTTGGTCAGCAGATAGCCACGCTGCTGCTCGGTGTCCTCCACCCAGCGCTGCAGCAGCTGGATAACGCGGGCACCCTTGGGCAGCAGGATGGGCAAGCCCTGGCCAATGCAGTCCACAGTGGTGAAATATTCCAGCTCGCGTCCCAGCTTATTGTGGTCGCGCTTCACGGCCTCCTCCCGCTCCTTCAGATAGGCATCCAGCTCGTCCTTGCTGGGGAAGGCCACGCCGTAGATACGCTGCAGGGTCTGGCGGTTGGAGTCGCCGCGCCAGTAAGCGGCGTTGCAGGCGGTCAGCTTGATGCCGTTGCCCTTGATGCGGCCGGTGGAGTCCACATGGGGACCGGCGCACAGGTCCACGAACTCGCCCTGCTTGTAGAAGGAGATGTGGGCGTCCTCGGGCAGATCGTTGATGAGTTCCACCTTGTAGGGCTCTTCCTTTTCCTCCATGTACTTGACGGCCTCGGCGCGGGGCAGCTCGAAGCGCTCCAGCTTCAGCTTCTCTTTACAGATCTTACGCATTTCAGCCTCGATCTCGCCCAGGTCGTCCTGGGTGAAGGCGAAGGGCGCGTCCAGATCGTAATAAAAGCCGTTGTCGATGCTGGGGCCGATGGCCAGCTTCACCTCCGGGTGCAGGCGCTTGACAGCCTGGGCCAGGATGTGGGAGCAGGTGTGCCAGTAGGTCTTGCGGTACTGTTCGTTTTCAAACGTAAATTCCTTGTTGACTTCGCTCATAGTCTGTTCCTCCTTGTGATCGGGGCTGGATAAATAAAAATCCCCACCCCTGAATGGTATCAGGGGTGAGGTAATAGGCATTACTCCACGGTTCCACCCTGCTTACGGCCTGCGCAGCATTTTTACTGTCCGCTGCGGATGGCGGGATATCTTTCGTCGAGACAAGGCGCAGGAGCGCAGGAATACGGTCTGTATTTCAAGCTTCTGCAACGCAGTATCGGCGGAAGAGATCCGGCATACGCCGTCGCTTTCGATCGCTGTAACGGGCGATACCCGTCCTGCTCGTCGCAGGCGGCTCGGAAGTGGTACGGGCCGTGTCCTTGGCGGGGTGCTTTCAGCCGGGGGCGCCCCTCTCTTTGGCCGCGGAAAAACAGCTTCTTCTTCGTCACTGCCTTTTTGATGGCAATAAGTATAAACCGTTTGATCGGGTTTGTCAACGGGTGGTTTCACGGGGGAAGGGCAAAATCAGCCGCGTGAAGCAAAAAGAGACATCCTTTCGGATGTCTCTTTTTG
>ULSO01093617.1_pt1 | contig 15235 bp, 17 predicted proteins | sample 1956701 | NCBI WGS metagenome assembly ULSO01 (sample SAMEA4835708, study PRJEB28245) | human gut metagenome | biome: gut microbiome; material: fecal sample | place: Denmark | collected 2008 | reverse complement strand
GGCCGGGGCGGCAGGCCGGCAGCCTTGCGAGCTGCTTCGTCTGCTGCCTTTCGGCTGAAGAAATAGTGGTGCATGGCCGCAGCCAGACGGTCGAGGCCGTCGTGGGTGCCTTTGCCGATCTGGCCGGCGTAGTTGTCCCGGATGAAGCGCCGGGAGAACGCCGGCTCGAGGACGTTGTCGCAGAGCGAGTGCTGGACGACTTTGCCCTCGAAGTCGATGGCGAGGACGAGCCGCTCCTTGGGCTCGTACACCTTGAAGGGGTAGTAGGGCCCGAAGGAATAGTCGCGCCGCTGGAGCCTCTCAGAGAGGGCGACGGTGCGCTCGATGGCCTCCATGCGGTAGCGCATGGCGGTCGGGTTGTCGCGTTTTCCGCAGCGGGTTTTGCGGTATGCTTTGTAGAGCGCGATGGTGCTGTTTACGATATTCTCCATTGAAAAGTCTCCCCGCCGTGTATAGCTCCGGCCACGCTTTGCGTGCGCCGCCGGGGGCATCGGCGGTCTTGTGTTTACCCATGACCGGGCCGGTCAGACGGCCGCGGCTGCGGGAGGGATATGCCTTCCTTGGATGATGGGGCACAGTGTTCGCCGTCCGTCTCCGGGCGGTTAATAAGTCGGGCGATCCATCGAAGCGGGGCGCAGGCCGTTGTTGCCGTTGTAGGCGTTGTTCCTGTTCAGAGTGCCATCGGTGTTGACGTTGCGGGCGTTGTTGGCCGAGCCGGCACGAAAAAACAAGGCATACCCCGAGGGCCGCCTCACTGGTGACGCTTCTGCGCGTTCAGCTTGGCGGCCCTCTCTTTATCGGTTTTGTACCATTTGGCGGTCTGGTTCTTCACGCCGGCCGCCATCTTCGCCCAGTATGCAAAGGCGTCATCGCTGAAGCCGCTGAGGATCTCATGCGCGAGCTCGATGTGGTGGATCAGCTTTCGGCAGTTGCGAAGCGCCGACCGCTGCGCGCGATACCTGAGCTCACGCTCCTCGGGATCCGTCAGGAGCAGATCGTTGGCCTCCATCAGATCGGCGACGAGGTCGCTGGCCTCGTTCATCATCCTCTGTGCCAGACCGAGCCGCTCCTTCTTCGGGAAAACGGCCGGGTTTCTGGTCTTGATGTAGGTGTGTTTCTCGAGCTCCTTGGCGTCCGTGATGACCTGCATCTCGGGCAGTTTGTCACGGCCGAAGGGCGGGCGGCCTACATTGGCCCGCTCGTATGGCCGCGAGTGTCCGTTGCTTGCCGTAGTATCTCACCTCCTCGCCTTTGATTGTGACGCGGGCGCTGCTGCCGTCGTAGGTTTTGCCCTGAATGACGATGACGCCGTCCTCCCGCTTGCAGCAGGAGCAGGGCAGGGCCAGCTCGACGAACAGGTGCGCGATGATGCAGGAGGCTTCGGCCGGTGGGATCGGGGTGTAGTTGTAGCAGTTTCCCATCAGCACTCGAGCCTTTGAAGTGAAGCGTTCCAGACGCCAGACTTCAGCGTGATGCCTGTTAAGTCTGCGAATGTGATCTGGAACGGGTTGCTTGTGATGTCGCTGAAAACGGCGTCCCACAGCGTTGCGATCTTGCTGGTGTTCTGGCCGACCGCGTTGCTCAGGTCGTTGGCCGATGCCTCGGCAGCCTGCGCGATTGCGATGGCCTGCCGGGCGAGTGCCAGAGCCTCCTCGGCCGTAGCCTGCGCGCCGAGGGCGATGGCCTTGTAGGTCTCGTAGTCCTCTTTGGTGGCGTAGGCGTCGGCGGGGATGTAGGCGGTCACGTTGGTGGCCGTGCCGATCGCGGTGACGATGTCGATGGTTTTCTCGACGATGGTGGCGCCGCCGGAGGGCGGGATCCACTCGGCCAGATCGCCGCAGTTGCCGTAGCAGTACAGCACCTCGCCGACCTCGGGATCGGGATCTTCGGCATAAAGGCCGAGCTCGCGGTAGTAGAAGCCATCGGTCTCGTCGCCGTTGGTGAAGATGCCGCCGACGGCCACGGTGCCGTCGCCGTTGATCTTCAGCTTCGTGATGTCGACGGTCGCCTTCGGGCTGACCACGCCGGTGAGGGTGCGGGGCGTCTGGCCCTCCTCGAGGTAGCCATCGCCGAGGACGATCTTGGTGTAGTTGATCTTCTGGCCGGCCACGCCCTTCGCCAGAACGATCAGGCCGGCGGTGGTGATGTCGTTGTTGATAAATGCAGCCATGTCTATCTCCTTTCCTTAGTCTGAGATGACCGCCGCGTCGGTGCCGATGCTGACGGTCTCGCGGTTGTTGTCGTGGACGACGGCCGCGTGGTAGATGTGGATCTCGTCGCTGCCCATGACGTGCACCTCTTTGGTGTGATCCCTGACGGCCATGCCGGAATAGAGGAACATTTCGCCAGTCAGGCAGATCAGGATCGCGTCGAGCCACGAGCTGCGGCGCTTGACCGTCCGCAGCAGCTTCAGGAACAGGTCGAGGTTGCTGTTGACGAGGCTCGGGTTGTCGCTCAGCACCTTGAAGTGATGCGGCTGCCCGCCGTACTGATACCACTCCCTGACCTCGCCGGTGCCGAAGTAGTCGGCCACGATCTGCTCCACGGCGTATGGGGTGCCGAGTTTCGCGTAGACGCGGTCGCTGCTGCGGATGACGGCCCGCTTGACTGCGATGGGCGCGGTGCTGTCATACCACTGGATGTTCAGCTCCCACGCCATTTCGTCGAGCTCTGCGTCGTTGAGCTGGTCGATCTTGTCCCACCTGCTCAGGAGCTTCAGGTGCGCATAGGCGTCGCGGCTGATGATGTCGCAGCCGGTGGCGAGGCCCTTGTCGCTGCCGTCCTCCTGCATCCACGCAGGCAGCAGCTTGACCATCTCGGTCTCATTGAGCCGCATTTACACCACCTCGCTCTCGACCTTGTGGCTGACAGTCAGGTGTCCGCTGAACTTGGCGACTTGCGTGTCGTCGAGGGCCTTGTAGGTCGGCTTGACGACGTCCACGCGGAAGGCGCCGGTCAGGTTCTCGCCCCACGAAGGCGAGAGGATCCGCTTGCGGAGCTGGTCGGGGTTGATGTCGCGGCCGAGGGCTGCGACTTGCCACTCGTTGTAGCGGTCGATCGCGCCGCCGGTGCCTTCGACGTTGGCGATCACCTCGGCCTCGTTCTTCGGCGTGGTGTAGTACACGATCTCGATGTCGTAGGTCTCGACCTCCGGGGGCACGGCACTCACCTTGTCAGTGAGCGGCCGGATGTCCTTGGCGTTGACCACGTCCAGCACCTTCGTCAGCATGGCAGCGTCGGGGATCCCGCCGCCTTCCAGCAGGGGCACGATCTTGACGCAGCCCTCCAGCGTGCGGGTGATGATGATGTCGACGCTCTCGGCGGCCGAGAGGCTGCCCTTGAGCGTGATGGTCAGCAGGCCGTCGGTGTAGTCGACGGTGTAGTCCGTGTCCTTGACCGCCGCCGCGCTCTGCCCGTGGGCCTTCACGACGAGGGTGTCGGTCAGAAGTGTGCCGCCGCCCTTGAAGGCTTTGCCGTCGTAGACCGTGAGGGTCTCGCTGACGGTTTCCTTCTCGCTGACGGCCCTCGCGTCCACGATGGAGCTGTCTGCCGTCATTACCCAGTAGATATAAGCCTGTTCAGGGCCCGCGGTGGATCTCTTGGCGGGCGCCAGACGGATCCGCTCGCGGAGGCGGTTGTCGCCTTCGGTGGTGTAGGGCTCACCGTCATCGCCTCCGGCCGTTTCGGTCAGATTGGTGACGGACTCGATGTAGGGGATCAGGTCGACGATGGTGGTGATCGTGCCTGCTGCGTAGCCGTTGAACTTCGTGCCGTTGCTCACGGCCGAGGTCGGCACCTCCACAGAGTAGGCGCCAGCTTGCAGCACAGCGATCTCGTCGGTTGCAAAATAGTTTTCGCTGTCCGGCGTCACCTTCGTCCACTTCGGAATGATGATGTTTTTCTCCTGCGGCGTGGAGACAGAGAAGCGCATGGTCGTCTTGGCCGGTGTGCCTTCCAGTCGTTTCACGTCCTGTCGCTCGCCGATGGCGTCCAGCACCTCGCCCCTCGCATAGCGGAGGAGCGTCTGCCGGCCGACGTCGTTGAGGCTGTTGTAGAGGGCAACGAACACGGGCACGAGAGCCTCGCCGAAGATCCGGCGCTCGTCGCCCGGGTAGAGCGGCTCGCCGGCGCCCTTTTCGAGCTCGGTGATGATGGTCTTGTATAGGGTGCTCGCGTCTGTTGTGGTGAGTTTGATGTCCTCGCCGTAGGTGTTTGTCGCGTCGCTCACGCTGTTCACCTCCTTCATGTGATGTTGTCGATGCTGGCCCGCAGCTCGAAGTCGCCGGCCTGAGCGGTCAGAGCCTTCAGGTCGGAGTCACTGAGCTGCACGCGGGGCTCGTAGGTTTCCACGAGGAACTCCACGTCGGCGGCCAGATCGGTCGCAGCGGTTTCACTCGGCTTGTCGATCAGCGTGCGGTCGATCCCCTTGATGCGCTCATAGGGCACCTCCCCGCGGATGGTCTTGAGGAGGTTCTGCACACAGATCTCGGGCGCTCCGTTGCCGGATGCTTTCATGGGATCACCTCGCTTTACTTGAGCTGTGCGTTGTTGGGTTTCTTCGCAGCCTTGTCGCTGCTGGATGCTCCGACGGTGACGGCGCTCAGACGCCGGCCGACGCCGCCAGAGGACGAGACGCCGGCCGCGGACGAACTCTTGCTCGAGCCGCCTGCGCTGGCCTTCTTGCTGCTGGCCTCCTCGGCGTATTCCGTCAGGTTGATCGTGATCTTGCCCTTCAGGATCCGGCCGAAGTTGTCGAGTGTGGTGTCTGAGAGGCTGACGCCGGTGAGCTGAAGATTGGCCGGGCCGAAGCGCCGGCCAGCCAGATAGAAGGGGGCGTACTGCCCGACCAGCGACGTCCACGACTCGAACTCTCCCCGGGCGTCGCCGCCCACGGCAGACGCCAGATCGAAGTCGAAGCTCATGCTTTGCAGCTTGAGCGCCTTGGTCTTGGTGGCCGGGGATCCGGCCTTGTCGTCGCTGTTTTCCGTGTCGAGCTCGACGCTGGAGGAGACGCCATTCAGGGCGGCGATCCTCTGGCTGGAGACGCCCCACGTCTTGCCGTTCCATGATGCCATGACGGCCATGTCTATCCCTCCTTACTGTGGGCCAGAAGTGCCGCCTCCCATGCTGTCGGTGTGGGTGTGGCCGGTCAGGCTGATGCCCGTGGCGGTCACGTCTGCCGACGGGACGCTGATGCCCTTGTCCTGCATCGTGAGCGCGCCCTTCTTGACAGTGATGTCGCCCGGGACGATACCGTCCCACTCTCCGTCCATGCGGGATAGGATGATGCCGGTGCCGTCCTCGAACATAGCATAGGCGACTTCTGTGCCGGGGGTCAGGTTTCCCATCTCTCCGCGCAGATACCACGGGATCGTCAGCGGCCGTGTGACCATGCTGTCGGCGGTGCTTGGGAGCACTCTGGCCGTGGTTTTGTCGCCGTTCCTGTCGGCCTTTCCCTCCACGCTGGAGATCTTGCCCTTCTGGATCATTTGGTTGTTGCTGTTCATCAATATCCCTCCAGTGGCTTGCGGAGGTATAGCTTGCTCCGCGTCTTGACGTAGTCGTGCCGGATCCGGCTGATGAAGGCCGTGCCGTCCCACGACTTAACGCCCTCGGTCGCCAGCGTGACCACAGAGCCCGCCGCATAGTCTCGCAGCAGCGAGCCCGTCCAGAGGGTGCCGACGGTCGCGTTTTTGTTGGCGTCCCGGAGGAGGCCCTTGGCGAAGCGGTCGGCCTCGCTCTGGTCAGTCATGCGGAAGGGTAGGATCCGGCGCAGCACCTTGTCGCCGCCGTTCGGGGCTGCGAAGGTGCCGGTCAGACCGCCGTTGACGGCTTCGGCCGAGCCGTAGGCGTTGGCACCCTCGTCGCGGTACTCGAAGTCATTGGCCGGGGTGATGGTGATGGTGTCGACGGGCTGCTGGCTTTCCATGTACGCCTCGTCGTAGACGACCAGCTTGCCGTCATACACCAGAAACGCTGCGCCCTCGAGGGTGCAGCGGTTTTGAAAAAATGCGAAGTCTGCGAGGTTGTTCTGCTCGACGTAGTCGTAGGTCTTGTCGGTGATCCCGTAGGTCTCGAGCGTCAGGCCGTGGCGGCCGGCGATCTCTTGAGCCAGTTGCAGGAACTTGACCTTTTCCCACGATTTGCTCCGCTTATCCTTCGCAGACTGCGGGACGGAATAGGCCCGCAGGGTGATGATGCCGGACTCGGGGACGACGCTCTCGACGAACATTTTGCCCGTCTTGGCAGCGCCGTCCTCGATGGCGATGGTGTCGCCCTTCTTGGGGTTCCACGAGTCCCACAGCTCGCGGGTGTCGTTGAGCTTGAGCAGCAGCTCGTCGCTCTGCTTTTCGGCGTACATATCGTGATAGCAGCGGTGGACGCTGATGTCCGGGTAGATGTCGACGCCTTCGTATAGGATCTTCACGGCGTCACCTCCTCCACGGCGGCAGGGTCTCCGGCGTCTCCACGGTCTCGACGATCGGGATCCGCACAGCCTCGCCGCCCTCGAAGATCAGCACGTCGCTGAGGTCGGGGTTGGCCTCGATGATGACGCTTGCCATGCGCTCCTCGTTATAGGCGACGAGCGCGATGCTGTCGAAGGTGTCGCCGCCCTGCGCCACATAATCAATAAAGCCGACTGTCTGCTGTGACATAGGCGCCGCCCTCCCTTCTGCTGAGTGCCTCGAGGATGAAGTCGATGAACTCCGGCTCGAGGTCGCGGAGCTTTCGGATCAGGGCGTCCTCGTCGGTGTCGCCCTCGACCTTGATCTGAGGTGAGAAGGACAGGCCGCTCAGGTCATAGACCACAGCCGTGCCCGATCCGCTGCTGATGGGCTCGTAGTCGGCCTCGCTGGATGCGCCCAGCATCCGGCCAGCCTCGGCCCAGTAGGACAGGTTTTGCGAGCGGTACGCAGGGTTGAAGCTGATGACCGCCTCGGTCGGATAGCGCGGATCCTCGCCCGCGATGGACGGGCCACTCGTGAAGCCGCCGGTCGCATAGCCGGAGACATTGGCGCTGCCGCCGCCTCCACCTCCAAACAGGCCCGCGATCTTGCTGATGACGCCGGAGCCGAAGCTGACAATCTTCGATACCCAGCCGACGATCGTGCCGAGCACGCTTGCGATGGGCTCCAGAATGGCCAGCAGGGGCGAGAGGAGCGGCATGATCGCATTGAGCAGGCTCACGACCGGGGGCAGCAGGGCCTCGATCAGTTGCATCAGCGGAGGCAGCAGCGGCATGATGACGCTGTTGACGATTTGCAGGGCAACCTCCAGCAGCGGGGTGATGACCGGCAGCAGCGCGGCGATCAGGTTCGCCAGCACAGGCAGCACAGTCGAGATGATCTGCGTCAGCATCGGGAGCACGGTGGCAAGGATGCTGGCGATCGGCGGTAGAATAGCCTGAACGATCTGCATGAGCGGCGGGAGTAGCTGCTGTGCGAGGTCGAGCAGAGGCGGCAGGAACGAGCCCACGAGCTGAGCCAGTAGTGGCAGGATGCCCGCAGCCAGCTCCGTGACCATCGGCATGACCTTCTTCAGGGTGTCGCCCATGCCGACGAGGAAGTCCTGCACAAACGGCATACAAGCGTTGAGCGTGTCGGTGATGACCGGGCTGATTTCCTCGAAGGTGTCGGTCAGGATTGGGGCCAACGATGTCAGCGTGTTGGCGATCATCGACGCCATAGGCAGTAGGGCCACTTCGGCCGACCTCTTGACCGCCTCGAAGGCAGAGCCGAGGTCGTTGTACTTGACGTCGTTGATCTGCTGGAGTGCAGCGGCGCCGTCATAGGCTGCGGTCTCGATGTCCCCGAGCACGGGCAGGATGCCCGCCTCCAGATCCTCGAACTGCGAGCCAAACAGTGCGACGCCGATCTCGTTGCGCTTGAGAGGATCCTCGAGCTTGTTCAGAGCCTCGACGGTGTCGAAAAATGCAGCCTGCGCGGTCTCGCCGCCGGCTGCAAAGGCCGCGAACATTTTGTCGGAGTTGAGGCCGAGGCCCTTGAAGGCTTCGGCGCTGCTGTCGCTGCCGTCTTTCGCTCTGATGTTGAACTCCTTGACGGCGTCGGCCACTTTGTCGATGCTGAACAGGCCGGCGTCAGCGCCTTCCACGAGGGAGCCCATGAACTGGTCGGCGCTCAGGCCGAGGGCCGCAAACTGCGCCGAGTATTCGTTCAGGGTGTCGAGCAGGTCGCCGTTTTTGTCTGCGCCGTTCTGTGCGCCGGTGGCGATTAGGCCGTAGGCTTCTTCGGCGCTGATGTTGAAGTTTTTCATCAGAGCCGAGGCGGCTCTGGCGCTTTCACTGATGTCGTAGTCGAAGGTGTCACGCAGCACGAAGCCGGCCGCGGTGGCCTGCTCCAGTGCTTCGCCGGCCAGATCGCTCGCTTTCTGCGTAGCGGCCAGCCCTTCGGCCACGTCGTTGAAGTCCTCGCCGAGGTTCTGCGCGTAGATGTTTTTTACTCTCTCGCCCAGCGCGTCCAGCTCGTCGCCGGTGGCGCCGGTAGATGCGGAGAGCTGGTTCATGGCTTTGTTGTAGTCGTCGCCCAGCTCTGCCAGATACTTCCCGGCCTCGACGACCGCCTTGCCCGTCGCCACAGCGATGCCGCCCACGGCAGCACCGACGGCAACGGCCTTCCAGTTTACTTTGTCGAGGTGTCCCGCGACGTTGTCCATCGCCTTCCCGAGGGAGGGGTCGATGGTGCCGGCGAAGCTGACGACGGCCTGCATGATCTTGTTTTTGCCTGCCATCAGTGTCACCTCCTTCTGTATTTCCTGAAGTTATTCCGGGGCATTGAGGCGGCCTTGTCGCGTTGCCGCTTGGCCTCCTCGGCTGCCTCGTAGTATTCCGTCAGGAAGTCGGTCAGGCGTTCCCGTCGGAGCTCGCCGACTGAGGTGTGGAAGGCTCGAGAGTAGTCTCGGACGAGCTCTCCGAGCCGCTTTCCTCGGATTGTGCCGCCGACCTCGCCGTAGTAAAATTTCGGCCGATCCTCATAAGCTCCATGACGTCGGGGCCGCTGATGCGCTCGAGGTCGCTGATGTCGATGTCGCTGTTGACGGCGACGATCGCCATCATGGCGAGATAGGCGTGCAGGGAGTAGTCGAGCTCGCAGGCGCCGGCGCTGCCGCCGCCCTTGTTGGAGGTCGCGCGGAGCTTGCGGGCCTCAGCATCGGCAAACATTCCCACGGTGATCGCGTCGGTGTCATAGGTCAGAGTCTTGACCTTTTTGCCGTTGATGGTGATGGGGTTCTGGAGTGTCAGCTTTTCCATGTGTGTCTCCTTTCGATAAATAGAGGGCGCCGCCCCGGAGGCGACGCCCTTCTTGTTACAGGACGCTGCGGATGTCCTTGGCGTAGTCGACGCCGCCGACGCGCATGATGGTGTTGAGCTGGTCGATCAGCCAGTATTCGTTGCCAGCGACGAAAAGCTGGTAGCGGCTGACGGCCAGCGCGATCTCGTTCTCGCTGGCGTTGCCGGGATCCACGTTCAGGCCGGGGATGCCCTTGGAGACGCAGCGGAGGAACGCCTTGCAGCCTTCGGTCTTGGTGGAGCCGTCGGAGAGCTTGACGTCCTGCGCCCAGCGGATCTCGATGGTCTTGCTCGTCAGCTTGACGAGGCTGCGCAGGCCGAGGTCAATGCCGATCTTGGTGATGGATGCCTCCATCGCCTCGATCTGGCCGGGCAGCGGCGCCGTGTAGGTTCCCATCGCCTTGAAGTCAGCCGTCACAAGGTTGACGGGAGGCAGGGCGATGGTCACGTCCTTGGCGGCGAGAACGCCGTCCACATAGACGGTATCGGCGAGGATGGGGCCCTTCAGGTCGAGCCACAGGTTTGCCATTACTCGTCACCTCCTTCGTAGTAGACGGAGAAGCCCGCGTCGGTGTAGGCGACGTAGACGCTCGCAGACTTGAGGGGCGGGGTCGGGGTGACGGCGATGTCCCAGCGGAAGTCGCCATTCATCACGTCGGTGGTGCTGTTCTCGCTCTCGAGGAACAGGATCACAGGGGATCCGAGCAGCGCGCCCATGCTGACATAGCCGTCGAGCTTCTCCTGCTCGCGGTTGATGATGCGATCCTTCAGCGCGCGGGTCATGGGATCGTCGATCTCCGGGCTCCACTCGCGCTGGAAGTCGTTGGTGATGTGCATGAGCATCCGCATGGAGACGTCGAAGATCGCGCGAGGATCCACGTCTGCGCCGTAGGTGTAGGCAGCCGTATGGTCGCCCCACAGTACCCATTCGCCGCCCCATGCCACGGCGGTGCTGATGCCGTTCTGCGTCAGCTCCTTGCCACTCTGCTGGTCGAAGCCGCGGTTTTTCGCGTTGGCGCCGAAATACTGCTTGATGACGGGGATCGCCTTGTTGCCGCAGGTCTCCATCGGGACGCTGTTGTGGCTGAAGTCGGCGCGCATGAGCTCGACCACGGCCAGCGTGCTCAGGTGGAACACGTTGCCGAGGTTGTCCACAGCCTGCGGCCAGTAGACCTTAGAGCGCTCGCCGGTGAAGGCGTTGGCCTTCTTCCATGCGATCGCCTTGGTGATCGTGTCGACCGCCTGCGCGGTGCTGTCCACGAGGGGCAGGTCGGCCACGACGAAGGCGTCCCAGTGGCCGTTGATCTTCTTGCAGGTCGTCAGCATGGCGTTGTAGACGGCAGGGCTGTGACTCCAGCCGGGGGCCGCGATCAGATTGCAGACCGCGAACTGCTCGGGATAGAGCAGCGCGATCGCGCTCAGGCCGCTGTACTCGCCGGAGGAGGTGACGCCGCCGATGATGTCGCTGTCTGCGATCTCAGAGTCGTCCACCTCGCTGAAGCTGGCCGTCAGGCTGCCGGCGAGCTGCGCGTCGTCCTTCAGGCTGGTGATGATGACCGTGCCCTTTGTGAAGTTATAGTCCACAGCGTAGTCGGTGCCCTCGACGTAGTTGCCGCTGTCATTCTTTGCGATGGTCAGGGTGTCGAGGATGATCTTGTCGCTGGCGAACTCGGCGCGGCCGCCGGTGAAGGTGAGGGTCTTGGTAGTGGCCGTCTCCTTGCGGTGCTTGCCCGCGGAGGGGTCGAGCACATTGATGACGTAGATCGGGCCGATGTTCCCGAGGGTGTTGTTGAAATGCGCGTACACGGCCTCGCACAGGGTAAAGGTGCCCCAGTCGGACGAGTAGCCGATCTTCTTCTGAGCGTCGACCAGACTGGTGATCTTGATCGGCGCGTTGATGATGCCGGCCTCGCCGAAGCCGCGCACGAGGTTGACGGGTGCCGTGCCGATATAGACCGGCGTGGTGCCCGCCTGCACGGCGCTCTGTGCCACGGTCTCGCCGATGTGGCCGTAGGCGCCGTAGAGGTATTCGTTTGCCATCTGCTTATCCTCCTTTGCATGAAATTAGAGCAGCCGAGTGGCTGCCCTTAAAGCAGGTGTTGGTAGCTTTTCGGGTTGCGGGTCAGTGTCTCCTCGACGGAGAACTCAGCCCATGCAAACCAGTACGGGTAGAAGTCGGGGACGGCGTCTTGCTCCGTGACGGGGCCGAAGGTGATGCCCTTCTCCTTGATGACGCGGAGGTCGCCGAGGTACTCGGCGTTTTCAATCAGCCGGAGAGCTGTGTCCACAAAATTCCATGCGTCACGCCAGCCCTCTCCGTTCTTCACGAAGTAGGAGGCCGCCGCCTCGTTGTATTGCTGGATGTAGGTGCCGCTGCCGTCGCCCTTCGGCTTGAAGATGTCGGGCCCGTGGTAGCCGGGATCCCACGCTGAGAAGCAGAGCCGGATCTTGATGTCTCGGGCACTCTGGAGCAGGTCGTCGTCGCCCTGAACGATCTGCACGCAAACCGACGGGATCGGCGCGGCGATGTTCGGGGGCGTCCTGTCCTTCGATGGTACGAAAAGCGAGAACGCGGCCGGGTTTGCCAGCTTGTATGGGTAGGAGGCGTCCGTTGCGTTGTCGTCGGGGAGCTTCAGCTTGACCAGAGGGCAGACCTCGGCGGTCAGCCAGTCCCGGACGGTTTCGATGCTGTTGACGATGGACATGGGGCACCTCCTACATGGTGACAGTCTGGCCGAGGGCCACGGTGGCGATCCCCATGTCCTCGCTCCAGTCGTTGACGATGTACTCGCGGCCGTCGACGTTGAGCCCTTCGCCCGCCGGGCGCCGAGCGGGCAGATCCTCGACCGCTGCGTAAAGCAGCAGAGAGGACTCCGCGACGCTCAGCTCTTGCCCCCCTTGGCGTTCCTTCAGGGCGTTGTCGTCCAGCACGGCGGCGATGGCTTTGCCTTCGACGGTGTGCTTCTCACCGAACTCGTCGAGATTGAGAAACGTGCGCCGACGGTCAGCCTCGACCATCGCCTTGAAGCTGAAGGCCATCAGACGGGATCGGCGGCGCCGATCTGAGGGGGCTCCTCGTCGTCGGCACCGTCATCAGGCTGCTCGGCCTTGGCGGCCTCGATGGCAGCGATGACGTCGGCCTTCTTGCGCATAGCAGAGGCGTCCACGCCATAGCGCGTGGCCACTTCCTTCAGCTCGTCGAGCTTCATGTCCTCGTTGTACTCAGGGGCCTCGTCGGCCGCGGTGTTGGTGCTGGCAGGCTCGTCGGCGTCGTCGCCGGGAGCGGGTGCGGGCTGCTCGGCAGTCTCGCCCAGCTCGCCGATGTACTTGGCGACGCCTTCCTTCACCAGACGGGCCTCCAGCTCGTCGTCGAACTTCTGAGGGCCGTCTGCTTCAGTGATGGGGATCACCTTGCGGCCGTTATAGTAGCCGAAGGTGCCCTTGATGATCTGGATCATGCTCTGCTCCTTTCTGCTGCGCTCAGTCCGTCAGGACGTCCGCAACGATGAACGGGTTCTTGTTGTTGGGGATCATCAGCGGGCGGCTGGAGATGGTCAGCGTGCGGCTGTTGCCTTCGGCGCTGCTCACATACTTCGGCACGCGGCGGCCGGCGTAGGTGTGGAACTCGCCGTCGCTCTGCTCGACCTGAGAGACGGCGCCGTAGGCGGTGCGGCCAGCGCCGGGAGCGGTGAGGACGCACTTGCCGGACGGGATGTAGAGCTTGTCGTTGCCCTCGTCGTCGGTGTAGGTCAGGTCGTAGGAGATGACGCTGATGATGCGGCCGAGGACGTTCAGGCGGGCCACGATGGCGGCGCCGTCAGGCAGCAGCTCAGGCTCCACGTTGCCGATCTCGATGCGGCGGTTGTCGAGGAGCTTCTGCACGGCTGCGTCGTTGATGATGGTGTCAGCCACGTCCGGGGAGCAGACCAGATCAGAAGCGCGGAGGCCGCGCTTGGTCAGCATACGGATCATGGCCTCCAGATCCTTCAGGATCTTGCCGCCGGTGGCGTCCCACTTGGCCGTCGGGGTGTAGGTCGCGGGGTTGCTGGCCTCGGAGTAGAAACGGATCTCCATCTCGTCGGCCTTGTCGACGTCGTCGGCGATGTGCTTCATCACGCAGCCATTGGTCAGCATGGTCTCGGCGGCCATCGCTTCTTCGCGGTTGGTGATGAGCTCGCCCAGCTCGTCAGCGTCGCGCAGGATGAGGGTCTGCTGGCGCTGCTCAGGGGTGAGCTGAGAGTAGAGAGCCTCGCCGAAGCCACGCTTGCGCAGCTCGTCGAGGGTCAGGACGCGACGGGGAGCCACGAAGGGCGGGGTGTAGCGTTCCATATTGTAGCCGGCGCGCAGGACGGTGACGCCGCCCTTGCGAGGGGCCACGAAGGGCGCCAGCTTCTTGCTGCCGTCACGGAACTCGACGAGCACGTCGTCGGTGGCGAAGATGTCGCTCGCGTCGTTGGTGGGGAAGTAGCGGTCACGCAGGAAGGTCGCAGCAGGGGTGAGCTGCTGCACGGCCATGAGCAGCGTGTGGGTGTCGTAGAAGTTAAAAGGCATTTTGTTGTCCTCCTTCTCTTAGTATTCGATGGCGTCGGAGAGCAGGATGCCGGCCTTGCGCAGCTCCTCCTCGTCGGTCGCCTTCAGGGCGTAGCCGCTTGCGACGGCCAGCTTGTTGCGGGCGAAGTGGCCGGTGCGGTAGGCCAGCACAGTCACGTCCGCGGTGGTGCCGACTTCCACGTCCTCGGCGAGGATGCAGTTGGCGGTCAGGGTTTCGTTGGTGGTCGCGGTGGAGCCGAGGATCACCAGCTTGCCGTCGCCGGCGGTGCCGGCAGACAGGGCCAGCACGGTGCCGCGCTTATAGGTGGCCGCGGCGGTGGCCTCCTTGCGGATGGTCACGGTGAGCACGTCAGCGACGGGCTCGTTGGCAACGATCAGGCCGTCATAGCCGACATTGCCGAGGTTTTCGTCCAGTCTCTTGCTCATTACTTCTTACCTCCGTTCTGAGACTTGGTGGAGTTGTAGAGGCCGACGATGGCGTCCACCTTTGCCTTGTCGTCGTTTTCGCTGCCTTCCTCGCCGCCGTTAGGTGCAGCGCCGACGCCGGCAGCGCCGGACTCGTCGTTGTCAGCCTTGGCGTCCTTCAGGTGCTTGGCGCCGAGGGCCGCCTGCTTCTGCATAGCCTTGAGCGCGAGCTGCTCAGCGGTGCAGGGGGTCTCGCCGTACTTGGCGTCCCTGACGAGCTGCGCGTCGCCCACACTTGCGGCGATGCTGTCGATGGCCTCGATGCGGGCGCGTTCCTGCGTTCTGGCAGTTTCGGCCGCCTGCTGCTCGATCTGAGCCACGACGTCGGGGTGCTGTGCTCTCATTTCTTCGAGGGTCATGGTCTTGTTGTCCTCCTTCTTGGGGCCGTCGTTCTTGGCGGCCGCGTGTTTATTTCCAGCCGCAGGGGCGGCGTGGATGCTGTTGTCGATGGGGATCGTCCCCGGGATGTGTCTGAAGCCCTTGACGTCGTGCCGGATGCCGGCGACGAGGAGCACCTTCTTGTCGGCGCTCAGGGTGACGTCGGGGCCTTCGTCTGTGAGCAGGGTGTCGGCAAAGCCGTTGTCAATGGCCTCCTGCCCGACCATCCACGTCTCGCGGGTCATCATGCTGCGGAGCTGGTCGACCTCGAGGCCGGTCTTGGCGTGGTAGATCTCCGCGATGGCCCGCTCGCTCGCGTCGAAGTCCTTCTGGAGCTTCTTCAGGTCTGCGAGGGTGTAGTAGTCGTAGAGCAGCCCGGCGACGCCGTGGATCATCACCATGCTGCCGGGATAGACCTGCACCTCGTCACCTGCGCAGGCGATGACGCTGGCCGCGCTGGCCGCGATGCCTTCCACGACGACGACCTTGTGGCCGGTCAGGCCCTTGATGGCGTTGTGGATGGCGATGCCGGTG